>RCNJ01000472.1_pt1 | contig 14960 bp, 12 predicted proteins | sample 2041171 | NCBI WGS metagenome assembly RCNJ01 (sample SAMN09708213, study PRJNA481090) | feces metagenome | biome: feces | host: Pygoscelis adeliae | place: Antarctica: Rookery Lake | collected 2010-03-01 | reverse complement strand
CTAAAACTTATAATAAAACTTAATATTGATCCCATATTCTTATTATAATACCATATTATATATGCATTCTTTTGGTTATTTCCGTCTTTATCTCTCTTCCATGAAATATAAATATAGCTGATAATGAAATAATACTAAATCCAATGCTAATAATGGACGGATAAACAACATTTACTAGATCAAAGATTATAAATAATACAGGAATAATTCCAAAAACTCCATCTAGAAGTACATATGTTATATAATCACTAATACTCAGATGCATAATCTTTACTGTTACATACATTATAATCATAGCTGAAACACAAGCTAATGGAATAACATAGTCTAATGACCATCCTCTCCATCCTGTTTTATAATCCCAGAACACAGCAAGAATAGAGATTATGATTACCTGCCATATTATTTTTTTAGGTATATGATATCTCTTTTGAACTATAATAATCAATCCAACCCAAATACTGATCACTGCAAGCATAAATAATATTGGCCAATTTATGTTATTCGGGAATATCATGCTAATTCCAAAACTCACCACTAAAGCTACTATAGATATAAATATCATTATTTTAAGCGCTAAATGACTCTCATAAAAAGGTGGTATCTCTGGAAATACATCTTCACTTTTACCATTTAATTCTTCTTCGAGTATATTTTCACATAATGTACACTTATCACGTTCTTCTCTTATATATACTTTACAATGTCTACAGTATTTCATATTACCACCTCTTTACATATTTGATGTGATTTCTATTTTTATATCTCTATTTGAAAGAAATTGAAAAAACGCTCTTTGTATATCAGTTTCTATGTATGGAGATGTAAAAGTGATTACAAGTCTATCATTATATGAACAAAATGTAATCTTTGGAGTTTTTGCACTTATGCATATGCTAAATTGTTTTATATAGCTTTCAAATTCCTTAGCTGTTGTGATTCTTCCTATATTTGATATTGAAGAACTTATACTCTTATCGTTTAGTTTACTGGCAATTTTCATAAATAAATCTTTTATAGTCAAAGGTATAATTCTAGCTACAGGATTATTTTCAAGCTTCATAAATCTAGCAAACTTTATATGAATATTTTCTTCTTCTAATCCCTTTTCAAATTTTTTATTTACGTATTTTAATACATCTTCAAATTCTGAACTGTTATTTTGAAAGTCATAGCTTATATTCATGGTAGTGAAAAAATTCCTAGCAGTTGATGAATTGTAATATCCTCGTAGATTTATAGGGATAGAAAGAACTATTGGTTTTTTCCTCTTATTTTTTGGCATATCTAAATAAATCGAATACATAAGAAGTGATGTTAGAAACACTGTCATACTCGCACCATATTCTTTAGATATCTTTAGAACTTCCTTTACAGACATGGCACCCTCGATTACTTTCATATTATTTTCATCAATTCTCTTACCCTTTATTTCATAAGCAGCTTTGTGTTTTTCTCCTTTCATTTTTACATCTTTAATATTTGATGTGTAATTTTTCCAGAAGCTATCATCCATCTTTTGACTTATTGAAGCACCATATTCAAAGCTAGGTACACTACTTCCTAATTCATCTTTATAATTAATTTTAATATATTGAAATATCAAGGTTTCTAAAAACCATACGGCACCGACTCCATCAGATAATGCATGAAATATTTCGAAATTTATCCTCTTTTTATAATAAGAAACTCTAAATAGAAGATTTTTCTTTCCTTGTATATATATTACTGAACATGGATTTGTAGATTCTATTTCCACTTTAGGATAAATATTACTTGATTCAAAATAATACCAAAAAAGACCTCGCCTAAGTATAGATTTATATATTGGAAAACTTTCGAGTGTTAAATCTAATGCTTTTTGAAGATTTTCAGGATTTATATCCTCATATAATTCTGCTGATATCCTATATACTTTTGTATCCCTGTTGCTTGAAGTTGCTGGAAATATCTTTGATGCATTATCTAATTTTCTCCATTCCACTTTTTCTTTTTTATCTTTAGATTCCATATCTTCCCACCTAATCTTTTGTATCGTTTAGAAAAGAATTAATCCATTTATATGTTTTAGACTGTTGATCTGTATTTATAGAAGTTGAAAAAAAACCATGTATTGCATCTTTCATCCTATGAATTTCTACATTATTGCCAAATTGTCGAAGTTTCTGACCATAAGCTTCGCCTTCATCCCTTAGTGGATCATACTCAGCTGTTATTATAAGCGTATCTGGTTGATCTTTTAAATCGTTCGAAAGTATAGGAGCAACATAAGGATTACATTTATCTTCTTCATTTTCTACATAAAGATCCAGATAATCCTGTATTCTTTTTGAAGTCATAATATAGTCACTTCCATTTTCACGAACAGAATCATAAGGTGAATCATCAGAGTGATCGTAATTTGTAGCTGGATAGATTAAAATTTGTTTTTTAGGATGAAATTCTTCTCTATCTCTACCCAAAAGAGATACTACTGCAGCTAAATTTCCACCTGCACTATCCCCTATCAATGTTATATCTTCTTCTTTACAATTTAGAAGACTCGGTTGCTTAAATATTTCTTTAGTAACATAATAGCAGTCCTCGACTCCTCTTGGAAATGGATCCTCAGGCGCAAGTCTATAGTCTACAGATACAACAATATGCTCAGTATTATTGGCCATATCTCTACATACATCTGTATAGCTATCTATATCACCTGTTACCCAACCGCCACCATGAAAAAATATAAGAACTTTTACAGTTTGACTTTCCTTTGGTAAGAAAATTCGAACTGGGATTTCTCTTCCCTTTACCTCCATTTTGTAATCTAAGGTTTCATATTCACTTTTACTAGGTTTATTGAAAAACTGAATAATTTTTCTATATATTTTATAGTTCTTTTTAAAATTTAAATGTGGTATCGATAAAATTTTTATAATTCTTCTTTTTATAGGCTTCATAGTAATCTCGCTTTCTAAGTAGTTTTCTTATTACAGTTATACCCTAATTAATGTGTTTTTACTTGTACGATTTATTCTGATGGTACAACTAACAGATATAAAGTGTCTCATAGTAAAAAAATCCTCTCAGACCTAAGCCTAAGAAGATTTAAAACACACTTCATTTTCACTTGAAATATCTATATTATTTCTTCTCAATTAAAGTAACAGTCTCAACATGTACAGATCCCGCAAACATATCTACAGGTTGTACTTCTTTAACAACAAATCCATTCTCGCTTAAATACTTAAGATCTCTTGCAAGTGTTGAGGGATTACATGATATATAAACCACCTTTTCTGGTGCTAGTTTTATTATTGAATCTAATACTTCAACTTCACAACCTTTTCTAGGTGGATCAAGTACTACTACATCTGCTTGTTCGCCTTCTTCACAAAGTTTCGGAAGTATAGATTCTGCAGTTCCTTCAAAGAATTCAACATTATTTATCTTGTTCAACTCTGCATTTTCATTTGCATCTTCTACTGCTTCTTTAACTACTTCTACTCCATATACTTTTTTAGCTTTCTTAGATAGGAATAATGATAAACTTCCTATTCCAGAATATATGTCAAATACTATTTCATTTCCTTTTAAACCTGCAAATTTAAGTGCTTTTTCATAAAGCAACTGTGTTTGCTTTGGATTTACTTGGAAGAATGAATTTGGCGATATTTTAAATTGTAAGTCTCCTATATAATCTATAATCTTTCCATGACCATAAATTATTTTGTTTTTATCTCCCATAACTAAATTAGTTTTTTCACTATTTACGTTCTGTATTATACTTTTAACTTTTGGCATTTCTTTTCTTATCATCTGTATTAATTCTTCCTTATGAGGAAGTTTTGGTGAGTTAGTAACTAATATCACCATCATATCTCCTGTTTTAAAAGATACCCTAGTAACAATATGTCTTATAGTTCCTTTATTTGTTCTTCTACTATATCCACTAACATCATACTTTTTCATAAAGTCTCTTATAAGTTTTATTACATTTTCAGTTGATTTACTTTGTATTACACATTCATCAGTATCTACTATTGAGTTGCTTCCTTTTTTGTAGAATCCTATATGGTTTTCACCTACTGGTACTTGTGCTTTATTTCTGTATCTTATAGGCTTATCCATTCCTATTATGTCATGTATTTCTACATCTTCAAGCTTTCCTATTCTCTCTAGGTCATTTTTAACTTTATCTGTCTTCATTTCTAATTGTTTTTCATAGCTTAAATCTCTAAGTTGGCATCCACCACAGTCGTCTGATACTTTACAGTTTGATTTAACTCTATGACGAGATGGTTTTATTATCTCTAAAGTTTTACCAAATGCAAAGTTCTTTTTCTTCTTTGTTATTTCTGCACTTACTGTATCTCCTAATGTTGCACCATCTATGAAAACTGTAAATCCATCGATTTTACCTACACCTTTACCCTCGTGACTTATATCTATGATTTTTGTTTCAAATACGCTTCCTTTATTTAAATTATCGTTCATAATTATCTCCTCTCAAACCTTGTCTCTTACTTTGTACAGTATTTAATTATATATCTATAATTAAAAAAAAGCCAGACTTTTACAATCGTCTAGCTTTTTTCTTCCTTTTTCTCTTCGTCATCATCGTCTTCTTCCATGTTTTCAACAGCTTTAAGTATAGTTGGTACATATATGCTTGCTAACGGTATTCCTACCATGCTCCCTACAAAAGATGAGCTAAGCCATGAAATTAAAAATTTATCTGCTGGTACTTTATTTATTATAGTCATGAAAAAAGATATAGATAAAGACATTACAACTGATATTGCCACTCTGGAAACTATTTGTGCATATCTTTTCTTTATTTTCATAGTAACACATCCTTACTCAATATTATACCCTATAAAGATGGTTTTCACCAAAAAATTTGCATACTCACACATAAGTATGCAAATTCAAAATCATTATGTTTTTTTATTTTTTTCTATAGTTTTTGAAATCTTATCAAATATACATCTATGTTTCTTTTTAAAGTTTATTACTTTAAAATCATCAGATACAAATGCATGTGTAGTATTACCAGTCGCTAACAATTCATTATCTCTTTCTCTAACAATTTCATATTCAAATACTATTTTCACTGCTCTAAGCTCTACAGCTTTCGTTTTAATTGTGACTAAATCGTCATATTTTGCAGGTATCTTATATTTACAGCCTACATCCACAACAGGTACTAAAATATTGTTTTTTTCAAGCACTTTATATTCAAGACCTAATGCTCTAAAGAATTCAGTTCTTCCTATTTCAAACCAAGTTAAATAGTTTCCATTATAAACTACACCCATCTGATCGGTCTCTTGATATCTTACTCTAATTGTAGTTTCATTTATCATTATAGAATCTGTGCTTTTCCTCTATAAATTAATCCACTATCACTATCCATAGTAATAGTTTCTCCATCTTTGATTTTTGTAGTACAAACTTCTGCACCTACAATTACAGGTAACTCTAGACTTAAACCAACTATAGCTGCATGTGAAGTCATTCCACCTTGCTCTACAATTATTCCTGATGACCTTTCTATAAACTTCATCATATTTTTATCTGTAGATACAGATACTATTATATCTCCATCATTAAATGACTTTTCAAACTTTTCTAAATCATGTCCAACTCTAGCTACTCCTGTTGCAGTTCTGCATCCTATTCCTGTACCTTTCATTACTGGTTTCCCTATGGTATGAACCTTTATAAGGTTAGTACTTCCTGCTTCTCCCACAGGTACTCCAGCTGTTATTACTATTAAATCACCTTGTTTTAAATATCCTTTTTCTATTATAGCTTCAACTGATACATTTACTATATCGTCTGTATTGCTAACATCTTTAGTTTTTACCGGATAAACTCCCCAAATTAACGATAGACCCCTCATTACCTTCTCAGAAGAAGTTGTTGCTACTATTAATGCTTCTGGTCTATACTTTGCAACTGCTCTAGCAGTATAACCTGATGCAGTTGGTGTTACTATAGCTTCTGCTCCTAAGTCTTGCGCTGTTGAACAACCTGCATGACTTATAGCGTTAGTTATAGTTATATCGCGTCCTATTGTCTTACTTCTTAAAAGTTCTTCATAATCTAATGAATTTTCTATTTTCACTGCTATGTTATGCATAGTTTCAACAGATTCTTCTGGATATTTTCCTGCTGCAGTTTCACCTGAAAGCATTATACTATCTGATCCATCTATAATTGCATTAGCAATATCTGTAACCTCTGCTCTTGTAGGTCTCGGATTTCTAATCATAGAATCTAACATCTGAGTAGCTGTTATTACAGGCTTTCCTGCTTTGTTACATTTTTTTATAATCATCTTTTGAACCAGCGGTACTTCTTCTGGAGGAATTTCAACACCTAAATCTCCTCTACCTATCATTATTCCTTCACATAAATCTATTATCTCATCTATATTATCTACACCTTCACGGTTTTCTATCTTAGATATTATCTGAATATCTTCTCCACCATTATCTTCAAGTACTTCTCTTATAGCTATTACATCGCTTGCTTTTCTTATAAATGAAGCTGCTATAAAGTCTACTTCATGTTCTATTCCAAATATTATATCCTCTTTATCTTTTTCAGTAAGTGAAGGAAGTCCTATATTAACTCCTGGTATATTAACACCTTTATGATTTGTTATTGTTCCACCATTTTTAATTAAACAAGTCACTTCTTCTTTATCTTTACTTGTAACTTCAAGTTCTATAAGTCCATCATCTATTAATATGAAATCTCCTATTTCTACATCTTCAGGTAAGTCTTCATAAGTAATTTTACTTATTTTTTCAGTTCCTAAGATATCCTTTGTAGTTAATACAAATTTATCTCCTGTTTTTATTTCTACTTCACCATTTTCAAAGTCTCCAGTTCTTACTTCTGGCCCCTTTGTATCAAGCATTATAGATACTGGTTTATCAAGCTTTTCTCTAACTTTCTTTATTGTATTAAATCTTTCTATATGTTCCTTTTGAGTTTGATGTGAAAAGTTAATTCTTGCCACGTTCATTCCTTGATTTATTATCTTTTCCAACATTTCTTCAGTTTCAGTTGCTGGTCCTATCGTACAAACAATCTTTGATTTTCTCATGAAAACACTCCTTATATTGAAATCATTTTTGACAATTCATATGAATATTCATCAAATTCTTTTTCTACTTTTAGCGCTTCATCTATATCCATACTAACTATTTTACCTCTATTTATTCCTACCACTTTACCTGATGTTCCGTCTCTTAAAAGTTCTACTGCTTTTGCAGCCATGTCTATTGCTCTAATTCTATCAGTAGAAGTAGGACTTCCACCTCTTTGAACATATCCAAGTATTGTAACTCTAGTTCTTACTTCTATACATTCTTCTATATTATCACGAAGCTCATAAGGATCTCCTGCACCTTCGGCCATAACTATCATGCTATGACGCTTACCTCTACTTCTTCCTTTCATTATCTTCTCACACACTTCTTCAATATGATAGTTTTTCTCTGGAACTATTATTGTTTCAGCTCCCCCTGCAAGACCAGAATAAAGAGCTATGTCACCACAATCACGACCCATAACCTCTACTATATTTACTCCGCCGTGAGATTCTGATGTATCTCTTATATTACCCATAAGATCAACTACAGTATTTACAACAGTATCAAATCCTATAGAAAAGTCAGTGTATCCAAGGTCGTTATCTATGGTTGCTGGTATTCCAACTACAGAAATTCCTCTTTCTTGAAGTTCTCTAGCACCTTTAAATGTTCCATCTCCACCTATAACGACAAGTCCATCAATTTTAAATACATCTAAAACTGTAATTGCTCTTTTCATTCCTGCTTCAGTTTCAAACTCTTTACTTCTCGATGTTTTTAGAATTGTTCCTCCTGTATGAATAATATCGCCAACTGATGAAAGATCCATCTCTGTGATATTCCCATTAATTATACCGTTATAACCTTCTTTAATTCCCATAACTTTTATTCCATTATATATAGAAAGTCTTACAACAGCTCTTATAGCTGCATTCATACCTGGCGCGTCTCCTCCACTGGTAAGTATGCCTATAGTTTTCATCTTTTTCCTCCTAATCATTTCACTACTATGCAATCTTCTCCTAGTAGGTTGTCTATATCACCATATAAACCCTCTGACTCTATGTCTACCCAATAATTCTTTGGAGCCATCATCATTTGGTCATTTGTTTCTGTATAAATATATGTTGGTACATATCCTTTGTGGTTTCTTAAGATATCTTTAACATCATCAAATGCCTTATCTGGTTTCTCTTTTGGAATTTTTACATAAAACTTAGATTTTCGAGCCTTTATTTCTTCTATTGATTCTATTCTGTCACAGATTATCTTAGCTTCCTCTTCTTCATTTAATACAAGCTTACCTGAAACTAAAATAACTTCATCTTCTATAAGATTATTAGCATAACTCTCATAAGTTCTTGGAAAAACTATAAGTTCAATGTTTCCGTAGAGATCCTCTAAGGTTGCAAAACACATTCTTTGATTATTTTTAGTTATTATATTTTTCTTACTAGCAACTATTCCACCTATTGTTATATTATTTCCATCTCTAAGTTTAGAAGTTATACCCATACTTTGATTTTCATGTGCTTCATTTATTTCTATAGTATTAGTCTTTGTTATTTTTTTAATATCTTCTTCATATGCTGAAAGTGGATGCCCACTTATATAAATTCCTGTCATTTCTTTTTCCATAGTAAGAAGTGTCTTTTCATCAAATTCAGAGATGTTTGGATAGCTTTCTATATTATCATCATTTTTATCATCTTCTACATTATCAAATATTGAAAACTGTCCTTCAACATTTCTCTTTTTATCTTTATTTATTCCATCTATTACTCTTTCATAAACCGATAAAAGTTGAGATCTCTTAACTAAGAATGAATCAAAAGCTCCTGCTTTTATAAGACTTTCTACCATTCCTTTGTTAAGTGCTCTAGAACTTACTCTTCTACAGAAATCTGTAAAGCTTGTAAACTTACCGTCTCTTTCTCTACATTCTGCTATCAAATCTATTGCTTTTTCTCCTACATTTTTTATTGCTGTAAGTCCAAATCTTATCTTTCCATCAATTACTGTAAATCTAGCAAAACTTTCGTTTATATCTGGTGGAAGAATTTCTATATCTAATCTCTTACATTCTTCTATATAAAGAGATACAGATTCTGATTTCCCCATTATACTAGTTATAAGTGCTGCCATAAACTCAACAGGATAATAGGTTTTGAGCCATGCTGTTTGATAAGCTATTACAGCATATGCAGCAGAGTGTGATTTATTAAACGCGTATTTAGCAAAATCTATCATCTCATCATAGATTGCATTAGCGGTCTTTTCATCTACTCCATTTCTTATCGCACCTGGTATTTCTATATCTCCATTTTCTACAGTCTTTCCATATATAAAGTTCTTTCGTTCTTCTTCCATTACAGCCATGTCTTTCTTACCCATGGCACGACGAACAATATCAGACCTTCCCATTGAGAAACCACCTACGTCCCTAACTATCTGCATTACCTGCTCCTGATATACCATAACACCATAAGTTACATCTAGTATATCTTCTAGTTTTGGATCAAGATACTCAAGTTTCGATGGGTCTTCTTTATTTGCTATATATGTTGGAATCTGACTCATCGGTCCTGGCCTATAAAGTGAGTTTGCTGCTACTATATTCTCAAAGCCTGTTGGTTTAAGATCTTTAAGGAATTGTCTCATACCAGAGCTTTCAAATTGGAATATTCCTAGTGTTTCACCGTTAGCAAACATTTCATAAACTTTTGGATCATCATGATTAGATTTTGAAAAGTCTATTTTCTCTCCATAATTATCTTTTATAAGTTTTAGCGCATCTCTTATAACTGTAAGTGTACGAAGTCCTAAGAAGTCCATCTTTAAAAGACCTAATTCTTCAAGCTCTGTCATTGTAAACTGTGTAGTGATGCTGTCCTTATTTCTAGAAAGTGGAACATATTCTGTCACAGGTAGTTTTGATATTACAACTCCTGCTGCATGAGTTGATGTATGTCTTGGTAGCCCTTCTACTGCACGTGCTAAGTCTATTAACTCCTCTACGCCATCATCACTATCATACATAGATTTAAGCTCTGAATTCACCTCTAACGCCTTATCTATTGTCATTCCAATATCTGTAGGAATTTGCTTTGCAATAGCGTCTACTTCACTATAAGGTGTGTCTATTACTCGTCCTATATCTCTAATAGCACCTCTTGCTGCCATCGTTCCAAAGGTTACTATCTGTGCCACCTTATCGTCTCCGTACTTGTCAATTACATAATCTATTACTTCTTCTCTTCTTTCATAACAAAAGTCAATATCTATATCTGGCATTGAAACTCTCTCTGGATTTAGAAATCTTTCAAACAGTAAATCATACTTTATAGGGTCTATATCTATTATTCCTAAAGTATAAGATACTAAACTTCCTGCAGCTGATCCTCTACCAGGTCCTACCATAATATCATTATCTTTTGCAAACTTTATAAAATCCCAAACTATTAAAAAGTAATCTACATAATCCATACCTTCTATTGTCTTTATTTCAAATTCTAATCTTTCTCTAATTTCATCAGTTACTACATCGTATCTTTCTTTTAGTCCCGCTTCACAAAGCTCTCTAAAATATTCTGAATTTGTATAACCTTCTGGAAGATCATACTCTGGTAAATGCATAGTATCAAAATCTAGTTCTACATTGCATCTTTCAGCTATTTTAACAGTATTTTCTAGTGCTTGTTCTTGATTTGGAAAAAGACTCTTCATTTCATCATATGATTTTAAATAAAACTCATCTGTCTCAAATTTCATTCTATTTTCATCATGTATAGTCTTTCCTGTTTGAATACATAAAAGTGCATCATGCACCTTTGCATCTTCCTTGTTTATATAGTGAATATCGTTCGTTGCAACTAAAGGTATATCTTCTTCTCTATTTAGTCTTATTAACTGTTGATTAACAAGCTTTTGTTCCTTTATTCCATGGTCCTGAAGTTCTAAATAAAAGTTGTCTTGTCCAAATATATCATTATATTTATAAGCAGTTTCTTTAGCCTGCTCATATTCGTTATACATTAAATGTTTTTGAACTTCACCACCAAGACATCCACTTAGTGCTATTATTCCTTCGCTATATTCCTTTAATAATTCTTTATCCACTCTAGGTTTATAATAAAAACCATTTACATACCCTTCCGAAACTATTTTCATAAGGTTTGAATATCCTTTTTGCGTTTCAGCAAGAAGTGTTAAATGGTACATTTCTCTATCTCTATTTTCTGTATCTTTATAATTTCCTTTTGTAACATATATTTCACAGCCTAAAATTGGCTTTACACCGCTTTTTACAGCTTGTTTATAAAATTCAACCACACCAAACATACTCCCGTGGTCTGTTATTGCAATACTATCCATATCTAACTCTTTAACTCTCTCCATTAATTCATCAACTCTTACTGAACCATCTAATAAACTGTAAGAAGTATGAACATGAAGATGTGAAAATTTAGCTGACATATTATCACCCATTTCTATCTTTGATTTAATATAATAAAGGTAGTGCAAATTTGCACTACCTTTATTATATCAAACTAAATCACTCTATTTCATCTAAATTTGCAAAGAATAACTCTATCTCTTTCATAGCCTCTTCTTCATCTGATCCATTAATTATAAGGTTAACGGTTTCCCCTAACGAAGCACCAAGTGCCATGACCCCCATAATACTCTTTCCATTTATTTGAAAATCATCTTTCTCTATATATATATCACTCTTAAACTTAGAGCATAACTGAACAAATAATGCTGCAGTTCTTGAATGAAGTCCTAATTCATTTTCAATTTTAATTGATTTGTATATCACTGCTTTTCCTCCTTCATTCTTAGTCCATCTGCGATTTCATCAAGTCTTCTAAGTCTATGGTTTACCCCTGATTTCCCAACAGGTGGACTTAGCATTTCGCCTAATTCCTTAAGACTCGCATCGCCATTTTCGAGCCTTAGATTTGCAATATCGATTAAGTTCTCAGGTAATTTATCTATACCTATAATGTTATCTATGAATTTTATATTTGTGATTTGTCTTATCGAAGCGTTTATAATCTTTGATAAGTTTGCAGTTTCACAATTTACTATTCTATTTACATTGTTTCTCATATCTTTTAAAATCCTAATATCTTCAAGTTTTAGAAGTGCATTATGCGCTTGTATTATATTTAAAAGGTCTACTATCTGTTCCCCTTCTTTTAAGTAGACTATATAATTATCTTTTCTTAAAACTATTTTAGCATTTAATCCGAAAGAGTTTATAATCTCACACAATTGTTCACTATGCTCTTCACTATTTGTTACAAATTCTAAATGGTATGTTTTTTCAGGGTTACTAACAGATCCACCGCCTAAAAAAGCACCTCTTATATAAGCTCTCCTACATCCTCTAGTTTTTACTAGTTTTTTTGATATACTATAATTCATACTATAGCTATCTTCATCGTCTATAGTTATTATACCAGTATCTATTAATATTTCTTCTGCTTTATTAGAATGGTCTATAAATATTATATAGTTATTATTTTTCTTTAACTGTTTATTTCGTCTAACCATAACTTCTGTCTGAATATCATATAAACTTCTAACAAGAGAAAATATTCTTCTAGCTATAGCCGCATTTTCTGTAGAAAACTTTAGACTTATCTTTCTTATTCCATTTATATGAATGCTTCCATTTGTTCTAATTAACGCAGAAAGCTCTGCAAGTGAACACTCGCTGTTATCTAGCTCTATTCTTGAAAGTTCGTTTTTAGCCGTTGAGGAAAACGATGCCATAATATCCACACCTACTTTCTTTGTTTCACAAAATACTACACACACATATTTAAATTATCATATGTATAAGCTTTTTTCAACTATTATAATCTAACCATTATCTAATTAAATATAATTTTCTTATGATGTTGGAATATATAAGCTAAAATGATATACTTTAATAACTATTTTTGATAAATAATTATTATTTTTATAGAAAGGTGATTACAATGAATCCAAAAGAAATTCCTAATATTTCAAGTTTTCTTAGAAGAAATATGATTTATGTACCAGAAGTTATAAATAACGCATCTGGAATACGAGTTAATGGCAAAGTTATACGTTCACTTGTGTTTTCTACAGATATTGCAATAATAAAAAATATCAATGCAGATGCAGTTATGGCAGTTTATCCATTCACCCCACAGCTTACAATTACACAAGCTTTAATGACAGTTGCAGATATTCCTGTTTTTTCTGGTGTTGGAGGTGGATTAACTACTGGAAAAAGAGCTGTAAACCTAGCACTTCACGCTGAATTCCAAGGTGCTATGGGAGTGGTTGTAAACTCTCCTATTGGTAGCGATGTAGTTAAGGAACTTGCCGAAACTGTAGATATTCCAATAGTCGTTACCGTAACCTCAGAGACAAATGATATAGAAACTAGACTTAAATCTGGTGCTAAAATACTTAATGTTTCAGCTGCATCTAAAACTCCTGAATTAATTAGAAGCATAAGAAAGAAATATCCGAATGTTCCTATTATGGCTACTGGAGGAAAAGATGATGATAGCATATTAGAAACTATTGAAGCAGGAGCAAATGCAATAACTTACACCCCACCTACAACTTCTGAATTATTCTCAGATATTATGGATAAGTATAGAGCTGAATAGTTAGATTTCAGCCCTCCCCCTATTCATTCTATCTTCAATTCTCTCTTCTTCTAGTTTTTTTATTGTTAGATCTACAATTATCTCACTCAATTTTTCAGCATTATGTCTTATATAATCTTTTCTTATATCAATAAGATTATCTTTTATAACATTTACATTTTGTTTTCTTAGTATTTCTTCCTCATCTTCTGTTATTATAAGCTGTTTAGCTCCATCTTTATTATACTCTTTAAGTGTCTCTTCTGGTATGCTCTCTGTATTAGTTATTACGTAGTCTATTAAATCTTTTTTCGTTACTTTATTAATTGCTTCTATATGATCTAATACACTATATCCATCAGTTTCACCGGGCTGGGTCATAACATTTGAAGCATATACTTTTATAGCTTTAGCATTTTGTATTTCCTTTGCAATATCTTTTGTAAGTAAATTCGGTATTACACTAGTATATAAACTCCCAGGACCTAAAATTATACAATCAGCAGATTTTATTTCTTTTAGTACTTCATCTAATGGTTTAGGATTCCTTGGTTTTATAAATACATTTTCTATTCTACTTCCTAATTCTTCACTTTTCTTAGGTATATTTGACTCTCCTGTTATTACATCTCCATTTTCAAGCTTCGCATAAAGGGTTACATCTTCAAGTGTCATAGGAAGTACCTTACCTGTTACTGCAAGTACATTACTCATTTCTTTTATAGCTTTTTCAAAATTTCCATAAGCCTCATTCATAGCAGCCATAAATAAATTCCCGAAACTCTGTCCTTTAAGACTTCCTTCTTTAAATCTGTATTGAAGAATTTTCTCCATTGAAGGTTCTGTATTTGCGAGAGCTAAGATACAACTTCTAATATCACCGGGTGGTAACATACCAAGGTCTTCTCTAAGCTTCCCAGAGCCACCTCCATCGTCAGCTACAGTTACTATTGCTGTAATGTTTGTAGTATGTTTTTTAAGCCCTCTTAAGAAAACTGAGAGCCCAGTACCTCCTCCTATAACTACAATCTTTGGACCTTTATTTAATATTTTCTCTCGATAAATAAGTTCATTTATCTTTTCTTTAGATACATCTCCATAACTTTTGTTTTTATATAAAACTTCAAGCACAGCATTAAAAGATTTTCTAATTCCTATTATCATAAGTATTACACCTAAAATAATTAAAAAGACAGATATAGTAAGATTACCTTGTAGATTTTGAAAT
>RCNJ01000471.1_pt1 | contig 14960 bp, 14 predicted proteins | sample 2041171 | NCBI WGS metagenome assembly RCNJ01 (sample SAMN09708213, study PRJNA481090) | feces metagenome | biome: feces | host: Pygoscelis adeliae | place: Antarctica: Rookery Lake | collected 2010-03-01 | reverse complement strand
TGTTCTGCTTCTTTGCGGAGTCGTTCTGCACCTTGTTCCCGTTGTTCTGCTTCTTTGCGGAGTCGTTCTGCACCTTGTTCCCGTTGTTCTGCTTCTTTGCGGAGTCGCTCTGCATCGTGCTCACGTTGCTGCGCCGCCCGAAGCTGTTTCCGTAGTTCTTCAAGCTCTGATGACATCTTGGAAGACCTAATAAAACGGCTAGCTCTAAACTGTTGTTCTCAGTAAAGCCCTGGTGCTCGAGAAACATCTGCAAAGTCTGGTTTGCCAATTAACCCTCATTGTCGTGAATCCGTGCTCCTTATGTGAGTTGACGCATAGGTTCCAATTGTGGCAATTCGGCAATTGTTGCTGGGTTGCCCATACGGCGGACGGCTGACACCAAGGGATGAATCAACAACCACCACCACCACCTGCACAAAAAATGGCGGCACTCTGCGATGGTACCAGTTTATACCAACCAGTCTATATTGGCAAAAAGGCTTGCAGTATAATGCATGTTTATGATATAACATCCTAATACAATAATTGTTTTTGTACCCACATTTTGCCAAGCTTTACTGGCGGCAGCACCAGTGTTTTCGCCTCCGTAGCGATGTCACTTCACTAATTTTTGACAGGCCATAGCGTAGACGATACTATAAGCGGGACTGCTGGCTACAACCGGGTTGGTTTCAAACCTCATCCCACAGGCCAGTCTGTATGCGAGCTTCGGTGATAGATGAAAGGGTTGGCTATTAGGGACAGACCGAGTAGCCTTGGAGGGTACCCATGAAGGCTGTCAAAGGGTAGTGTAGTGTTGTTGGTGTTCACATAGGGCCGTCACTTGGATTATCATATTGCGAGCTCCGCTTTTAGACATTTTCTCTACGGCACACCCAGCCCACGAAGTAACTATCAACGGCTCGGCCTGAGGTCTCATCTAAAAACATAAGGACAGTAACCTTAAGCTCGCATGGACGGAGCTGGAAAAGATGTCTATGCGGGCCCTGAACTCACAAAGTTTCCGCACGCAACGATTGCAACGACGGACAGGTGCGGTAATAGAGGCATCTGTAATTGCAGATTGCTCGTATAGGCAACAATATGAGGGCAATATTTCATGCCCTAACGTCTAGCTTCTGCGAGCGAGAGACGTAACTTTATGACTTTGCTGGCTGCCGCAGAAAAAAATGGCAGTGAACTTAGCCGAGAAGAGCTTCGTTCCAATGCCCCTGTTATCGTCTTTGCTGGCTCGGAGGCTTCGGCGACTGCGCTCAGTGGATTACTCTTTTACCTCCTCCAGAGTCCTGAAGCTTATGCCAAACTGACGAAAGAGGCCCGCACAGCAATTCCTAACTAGGAGAATATCACATTCGACACTATCGCACACCTGCCATTCTTGCAAGCCCTTATGGAGGAGGGAATGCGTGTCTATACCCCCGCCCAAACCAATGCCACACGTATGACGCCGGCAGAAGGCAAGATGTTGATGAGGCATTGGCTCCCAGCTGGAACAAGAACAAGTGTTTGCCTTTCAGCAATCATCGATAAGGCAACATGACACCACCAACCAGTCGGAGATGTACCAACCAGCCTTAAATATAATTCCCCAGCGTTGGGCGAGTCGTCAGCCGAATCAAATTTGCATGAGCTCGCCTCGATTACTCAACGGACAACTGCTCCGAGTTATGGTGTCCAAAAAATCAAATTGCAACGCGTGACAGTACCATGTGCGAATTGTCAACCTCTCCATTCGAGTCTCGCAGGCACCACTCGAGTTGTGACTCAAAATTTAAAAGTCATCGTGTCGACAGCTGTGGTTGCCAACTATCGGACCTCGCAATCACTCTACCACTAACCCGTACCCTATCTACCGAGGCGGGATCCGAAGAAAGACCTCGATAGTCAGACGACTCAAGATTACGCCAGCAGAAACTGAGGAGCAATCAACAGGAATCGATGGCCCAAAATGTCTGCGCGATTTCGATCGGCATAAGCTGAAGCCGCTTTATCATTATAGATCGCTCGTTACCCTAACCGTATGGTGGTGGGGTACCCTGAGACACGACAAAGCCCAGAATATGCTAAATATACCAAATGTCGAGGATAGAGGTTGTCACTTGTTCGTACAACCTCGGCGCTTTTGGACACGTCTTGTGAAGAACTATCAATCTAGTCCCTCCTCCAGATATTCCAGCAGAAGAGCCGTTAGCGCAGTAACCGTAATGCCGACCAACTGACCTAAAAGCCGCAATGCGGCTTCTCGCTTTCAGAAGCAAAGGCATGGTTGAGAGGTACAAGAAAGAGCGAGGGGAATATAATCCGTCATTAAAATGTCGAAAACGGTGTTGCCCACGAGTAATGTGCTGCTCTATAAATACTCTCGAGTACCACCCTACTGATGACCATTATGCTACTGCCTACTCTACTCGAGTAGTTTCAAGACTAGTGTCAAGACTAGACAATACTAGTGCATTTTCAAAAATAGTCAAGTATATGAAGCTAGTCTTCGCCTAGATCATATGAAATGCGTCGCTTTTAAGGTCGCGAAACTCCTTTTAAGAACTGGACGAAAAGTCCCATGCTGATTGCTGATTGTGAACTTACTGGCACCGCTCTCAGACTCAGCGCAACTGGTAGATTATGGACTCCACTACGTGAGTTGCGCCCACTACCTTTTGCTACTCTTCAATTATTCGAGTAGTACTCGAGCAACCGCTACTCGCGCACTACTCTACTCATCTGGCCGAAATGACTACACAGTAGTACTTTGGGAAATACTGGTCGGAAAGGACAGCCCTCCCAAACGGTCGCTCACCCCATGAACAACCACCAAAGCGAGTCATAGAAGGTAGCGGTGTTCTTGGAAGCCAGACCGCGAAGTACTTCGTACAAGGGGATGTCGTTATCATTAGCCATGAACCCCAGGCGAAGGTCAAACCACTTGAAGCGTCACCCAAGACATCCGAGGTAAAAAATTTAGTGAAAATATATGCATCTTCATCTGCGCTCAAATTACTGTATTACGCAGCTATCTAAAACTCACCGCCTGCATGCTTAAAAGCAAAACTCAGCAACCATGCCAACTAGGTATCATCAAACGCTGGTATCAATCTTCCTCTCTTTCTCGTCTTCTTATCTCATCTGCTACTCCTCAATCTGATCAAGCGCCGACCACCTAGTTCTTAAGCTTATCCTTAATCTTTCCGAAGAAGCTTCTCCTCTTCTTGCTATCCTTGCTGACCGCAGAGCTGTTGGAAGGAGTAGTATGCGCAGCAGCACCATTTCCACCGTCAACACTGCTCTTTCCATGGTGCAAATCAGCGGTTAACGGGTTCGGCTTATCCCCTGGAAGTCCACGCTGAAGAGGCGGGATCGGCAGCTCATGGAAATGCTCATTGGGCGGATGCGCCGGATCAAGAGCCTTATCCGTCTTACTATCATGCGCCCTCGCCTCCTTCGTCTCCCGCTCAATCTCCTTCATCTTTTCCGGGTCGTCAGTCTTCCCCGTCACACCCTCACCGGTGGTCGCAACATGGCCTGGGGCGACCGATGGGTGGTGAGCATGGGAGGACTCATCAGCGATGTGTGGCTCGGCGGAGGGCATGCGCCTGCGGTCGACGAGGGAGCCACGGACGGAGTCTGGATTGGCCGCGTTGGTGTCAACGGTGGTTGGGACAACGGACTCTCTCTTGGCGTACTCGCGGACTGGGATCTCGTTGGTGGTGTCCTTGGCAGAGTCTGGGTTGGCAGCGTTGGATGTGGCTGGAGTGGAGGTGGTCTCGATACCTGAAGAGACAACTGGACTGCTCTCCTGTCTGCGCTCGCCTGGGCGGGTCGTTGGAGAGATGTCGCGGGAGTCGTTAATGGTTGGCATCAGGTTGTCCGACTCAGTGCTGACTGGTCTCTGTGGCTGAGATCCATCATCCTCAGTGGTGTAAACCTGGAGAATCTTTGGTGGCTCGACAGAGACCTTGGTGCCGGTGTTGGCATTTGGGTGAGACGGAACACCCTCGAAAGTTGGTGCATGCTCGCCAGTGGCCTCAACAGAAGCGACCTCTTGGAGCAACTCCTGCTCGACAACAGACTTCTCCCTAATTGGAGTCTCGTAGGCAGCGGCCCCAGGATGGGTATCGGCAAGGTAGATAGAATCCTGGACTGGGCATGGAGCAGCCTCGGATGGAAGAGTGTCAGCTGGAAGAGTCTCCTGGTGCTCAACGTATGGCTTGGTATCATTAGTGGCCACACGGGCGCCGAGATATGGAGCTGGCTCCCCAGACTCATCGTGAGATGGGACCTTGTTCAACAACTCGGCCTCAACAGCCTGCTTCTCAGCAATGGCGTGAGCACTCGATGCAGCCTCAGGGGAGGCGTGGGCATCATGGATGGACTCCTTGACTGGTCTTGGGGCAGCGTTCGAGACCTCTGGCTCTGGCTCTGGAGCGACAAGGTTCTTGATTGGTGCTGGGAGGTTCTGCTTGATGTCCTCGACAGCTGGCGCCTGTTGGTATGCCTGCTCGGCAGTATCGGCGACAGCGTCCTTGGCCTTCGCAGCGTATATAGCAGCTGCTCCACCAATAGCGGTGACAGCTCCGCCAACAGCGGTGGCTACCTCGGCAGTAGTTGGGGTGCCATCGGAGGTGGTTGGGGCCTTTGGAACCATGGTGAGGAGTTCGTCCTCAACCTGAGACTTCTCGGCAACCTCGACTGGGACAGCGGACGCCTCCGGTGGGAAGTGAGCAGCCTGCTGAGACTCTCTGACAATCTCAGGCGCTTCCTTGGCTGGGACCTGGGTCTGCTGGGGCTTCTCGAGTGGAACGCCGCCAGCAAGCTGGGCAGTGGTAGACATTGGTCCAGAGGACTGAACGTATGGCTGTGCGGTATAAGCGCCAGAGTTGTCACCACCCATTGGCAGGGAAGACTCTGGGATCATGTTCTTCGAGATTGGTGGGAGGTCGAAGGCACCAGCTCCGGAGGCATCGCGCTCGTGCTGTGGAGTGACGACTGGTGGGAGGAATGAGGTATTACCACCGACCTGAGCATCTGAACGGTTGTAGGACTCCTCGTCAAGCTTGACGTTGGAGTTGATATCCTTGGTGTTGAAAGCTGGGACTGGGATGTCCGAGCCAATCCTGACTGGGTTGCCAGTGCCAGCGGAGCCTGAGATTGGGTTGACGCCAAAGGTCTGGTTCTGTTCAAGGGCCTGCTGGCGTCTCATCTCAGCAGCCTTCAACTCCTCCTTATCGTGGATGTGCTTGCTGGCGAGCGCATACTCGTCTGGAGTTGGGAACTTCTCTCCTGGTGCGATGGTGACTGGGTTGCTTGGGCCGAACTCGGTAATTGGGGCTGGGTTAACTGGGTACTCAACGCCAGTTGGGTGTGCCTGTGCAGAGTTCTTCTCGAGAGTCTTCCGGAGATCTTGTGCCTTCAACTCCTCGTCGTCGTGAACAGTGGATGAGATAGTGTTTGTGGTGAAGTCGGATGGTGGTGGGACTGCTTCTCCTGGTGCAAGATTTATCGGGTTGCCGGCTCCCTCAGTCGCTGGGATTGGACTGACGCCGAATGCAGCTTGCTGGTACTCCGTTGCCAAGTCTTGTGCCTTTAACTGCTCATCATCGTGAACACCAGATTGAATGCTCTGGTTGCCAAAGGTGAAGTCAGACTGCGGTGGTACTGGCTCTCCGGCGGCGAGATTGATTGGGTTTCCGGTTCCGGAAGAACCCTGGATTGGGTTGACGGAGAAGTCTTGGGTATCGTTGCTGGTGGTCTCGAGCGCCGGAGTCTCTGGAAAGGAACCTGGGATGTGCTCATCGACATGGCCATCTTTTGGCACTTGGCCGGCGAGTTGTGAGGTAGTGGATTGTGGAGTAACGCCAGTCATGATGGCAGATGTGGCGAGTGTCTTCTGGTGGATGCGCTCTGGCGTGAGGAAGTTGTTGAGATTACCGGACTGGTCGTTTTCTTGTGGTGCGGAGTGATCAGTAGTCCAATTGCCGTCGACAACAAACTATGTGAAGGAGGGGTATATTAGTGGTTGTGTTTTGGGTATTTGAAAGTGGTATGAAGTTTGAATGAAGTGGTGGAATTGAAGTAGATAAAGGCAAAGATGCTCGGATGGGGTGATGTGGAGAGCGATGACGCGGGCGGTCTGTCAAGGTGCTGGCTACGTCGGTAGCCGGTGGCTGGTACCCGCTTGGGCACTTTTTAGCCGTCCGATGACCTTGGCTGCTGTCCATACTAACACCAAGTGGCTCCGGAGTTCCAAGTTTGGCCTGCACGACAACGCGTCCAGGCAGAACTCGGTGAGAGGGGTACGTCACAGCAACCAGACCTCGTGATTAAGGGTTTGCGCGATGGAGGTGATGATGTGCATGGTGGAGAACTCGTCGTCGCTACCAACGGTCTTGAACTCCAAGCCATTTATCGCGAGTTATGCGAACGGTGAGGTTGAGCTATGGTACTGAATCATGTTGCGAAAGTGTATGCGCACCTTGTAGTATATCTTGTCGTCGGCAGAACGCAGCTGGACCTCTTTCTCAAAGATGTCGCCGACACGGTTAAGCTTCTCCGTCTTTTGCCAGTTGTCAAAGGTGCCGGTCACGAAGACCTCGTTCGCTGCGTGCGTCCTGTAAGAAAACAATTGAGTCAGTTATGGTACTTCGTTTGTGAATGCAAACCGGTTGGCGAATACGTGGATTGGTGTTTCGTGAATGGCATGTTGGTGCTGGCGCATTGCGACGCTGCGACTGTTTATCGTGCTTGTGCATAGCGCATGGAGAGCTCTAACGTCGTCGCAGGTGGTGAGGGATGGAAAGATTAAACTTACCACTGGAATACAAAGCTGCCCATTTTGCGTGTACAGTATATGTACTTCGTAGTTGGTGTACTTCGTAGTTGGTGTACTTCGTAGTTTGTGGTATTTGTGGTGTTTGTGGTTTGGAAAATGAGAAGGTTGGTTGCCGAGCCTTCAAGGTGGAGGGTACTCGTTCAGTGGGTTTATCGGCGTTATCGACAGTGAGAGAGATTCCGCGCCCCTACGGTACGAGAGAGTATCAATTGAAGAGACAAGAAATGCACTTTTGGAACAAAGTTCTTTGAAACAAAGAAGTTTTGGAACAAAAAGGATGCTTATTACGTGTACGAGAATCATAAGTGTACGAGTTAGCCTCGCTTCTGAACCCTTCTTCACTGAACGCGTGGTCTCTCCGGAGCAAAGAGATGGCTTCAGCTGTCTACAGCAGGCCTTAAGCGTGATTAGATGCCACGAGTGTCCTAGGATGTGATGACAGTGCTCTGCTTCAGTGCAAGCGTTCAGTGAGAGGGAATAGACGAAAGGCTGACGCGGGCCTGGCTTTCACTACTCGCCAGCAGTTACCCTTTCTGTTCTCAGCTGCTTACAAGGCTGAAGACGCCGCAAATGTCTGTCAGACAACCGCCGACTCTGTCAGACCATGAGTGACGCATGAGTGTTACAGTACTGTAGGTGTCTTTAACAGCGGGACAGCGGGACAGCGGCAAGTCCATGATCACGGAAGAGCATGGACAGATTTCGTGGAGATCACATGACTCACCTGGATCATACGGCTCCTTTCACATCCATCTCCGATACTTTTCAGTCGTTGTCCTGTGAGACTGCTCATCTCGGTGTCCGCTCAAGGTTAGAACACCACTTCCAGGTATTGGCCAATCATAAACCGACCCGGAGTGAGGACTGCGAGGACCGACACAATACACGTGTTTTCTCTTTCAAGCGCGGAAATTAAATTATGTGAGGCTGTCTCTGTGTTTTTAAAGCTCCGATAACTCTACTATGAGACTCCCTCTCCAAACACAATTGTTTCCATCTCCTCATTCATGTCTGACTTCAGCTCACAGCCATCCCTCAGTCCATCCCTCAGTCCATCCCTCAGTGATCCAAGCTTGGCTTCTTGAGTGAGTTCGTGACCCAAGCTTACAGTAGCTTCTTGGATTGGTGGTTCAAGCTTAGCCTCTTGAGTTCGTGGTCAAAGCTTAGCTTCATGGATTTGTGGTCTAAGCTTTTTGTGCACTGGCCGCATCGGTGTGCTCTGCCAGCACCTGGTTCGTGCGCCCTTCTGGAAAGAGTCAAGTCGTTCCAATCTCAGGTCGTCACTCCTTCTCCACATGACATAAGCGAGAAGGTGATGCCTTGTGGTTGAGGTTGTGGTTGTGTTTGTGGTTGTGGTTGTGGTTGTGGTTGTGCATGTGCTGGGTTGTGCTTGTGCTGGTTGTGCTGGTTGTGCTGGTTGTGCTTGTGCTGGTTGTGCTTGTGCTGGTTGTGCTTGTGCTGGTCGTCCTTTGCCGGCAGCCACTGAGCCAGAGAGACACGAGAGAAACACGTGAGAGACACTACAACCTACACTTGGAGGAACCTTTACCTCTTTCTTTCCCGTCACTCTACTACTATTATCCTAAAGGCATCGAGATAGCTTCATTTCGACGCAATCAAAATCAATCAGACACTACGGCGCAGCCATCAAGGCTACACCTTCATTACCGAAAAGCTTCCACTTCTACCCCTCCATGTGCGTATCACTGCCCCATAAGGACGTCATGACACAACGTATCTGACCCTCTTTTACCAGTGAACCACCATCAACGCGGTCACCTCCCGCCACTTCAAACGGAGCTCGAACGTGATCGTATAATCTCTACACATACACATTGCAATCTTGCGATTGCGATACGTCTTTCATCAAACTGACTGGAATTTGATTGAGACAACCGAGACTTTTTTTATAGGCGACACCAGACAAAGAACGATCCCACGCCGCAAGAAGATCTGTGCGAGACCGACCGATCGGAATCCACTCAAACCCACTGCAAGAAGTAGTATAAAGGGGTGTCCATCACCATCGTATCTCTCCATACCACAAACGTTTCGAAAAATAGCGTAAACTATACAAACCAGAAACATCAAATGGCAGCCCACACGTTCCCAGGCTCCGCGTCTGGCGGCTTCAACAACCCGTTCGGCAACAAATCCCCATCTCCACAGCCACTATCCGCCGCTCACCCAATCCAACAAGTCATCGAGGAGGAAGAGGGAGAGGATACTGTCAACTCCCCAACGACTCTCACCTTTCAATCAGGCCGGCTCGGCGGCGATGGCTCCAATGACCCAGCTTCCATCCATTCAGCCCACAACTCCAAGGCCGGCGGGCCACCAAGCGCTTTCAAGCCAAGCACTGAGGGTTTCCCAGGCGGTTATGGCATGGGACGCCGCACGAGTGTGTCTGCTGAGAGTCTGAATCCTACTGATAGTGGGAATGATAAGTGGACGCCGCCTTACCATGCGAAGACTGAGCCGCAGTTGGCACGGTTGAAGGAGAGCATTGGAGGACATACGCTGTATAGGGGGTTGGGGGAGACGGAGATGGATGTCGTTATTGGGGCGTTGGTTGAGAAGGTCATTCCGACTAAGAACATCAAGGTGAGCTATTCTATTCCACTCTCCTCGACCACGAAACCCCACCTTAGCTTGTTGCGGTACCACACTTGCAGCGCGACTTGGCGTCATCGAGCTGTGCACAATACATTCCTCGCCGCCATAACTCACCATTTTACACTGCTGACCGGTTAACTCTAGGTCATCACGCAAGGCGACCATGGCGACTTTTTCTACATCGTCGAACGCGGCTCCTTCAGCGTCTACGTCAACAACGCGGGGCACCCCACCGTCTCCCCAACCAAAGAGTACGACCTCGGCGTCCACGTAGCCACCATCTCCGTCGGCGGCACCTTCGGCGAGTTGGCGCTAATGTACGGCGCCCCCCGCAACGCAACCGTCGTGAGCATGGAGGATGATTGTCGACTCTGGGCCTTGGATAGAGTTACGTTTAGGAGGATTTTGATGGATGGCGCGTTTAGGAAGAGGAGGATGTATGAGGGGTTCCTTAAGGAGGTGCCGTTGTTGGAGGGGCTGGATGGGTATGAGAGGAATAAGATTGCGGATGCGCTCGAGAGTATGACGTTTGAGAAGGGGGATACTATTATTAGGGAGGGGGAGGTTGGTGATGCGTTCTATCTTTTGGAGGAAGGGGAAGCGGACGTGTATAAGAGGGGTGTGGAAGGGGGAAAGACGGTGGTTAAGACTTACGGGAAAGGGGACTTCTTTGGTGAGCTGGCGCTGCTGGATGATAAGCCGAGAGCGGCGAGTGTGGTGTGTAAGACGGAATGCAAGGTCGCCAGATTGGGACGTGAAGGGTTCTCAAGACTGCTTGGGCCAGTGGAGAGTATCATGCGCCGCGCAAAGTATGTCGGGTCGGAGGGTATTGATCCGTTGCAGAAGGTGGAGACCAAGGAGGGTATCACGGCTTAGGTACACATGGCTATTCAGTTAAGTTAACGGCCGAAGGCGATTCAGCGGCGAGGTAATCGCTTGCGGACGCAGGCAGAGGACCGGCAGGGATTGCAGAATTGGGAGTAAGGGTAACTGGTTGTGGTTCAGTTTCTGTAGATTGGCATTCACACGTATTTCTCGGTGGTAGTATAGTGATTCATACTTATTCAAAGTAAACTAAATACCTTTATCAACCGCTTTCTTGCTCGATTGGGATGCAAGACGCCTTCAAGTTAAATCAAGGTTTCAATTAAAGAGTGCGTATTTGCATCGCTTGCGCCACGCATCTGACAATCACAATCATACTCGCAATCACGTGCAAGGGATCCGGGCGATGCTGATGCTTGCGCGTAAGTGGGAAGTAGTGAAGGTGATCACGAAGCAGTTTGACTTGACTTGCATTCTGCGTGGTTGGAAAATGGAAACGGAGGTTTAGTTGTAAGGCCGCCGCATGATTTGCGGAACGGAGGTGGATGGGTACAGCATACGGACGGACAGCCGGTGGTTAGTTCTCGGGCCGGTATTGGTGTCGCTCGAGCCGATGCGCGTTGCTGCTAAGCCTGCTATACTTCCGAGGGTTAAGGATGTACTGGTTTGCTGTTTAGACCGATGCAAACTGAAATGACAGCTTTATACCATAACCAATGTCGACTAGGACAGAATTCTCTAGTCACTGCAGGGACAGAGATGCTGGATTTTGGTGAAGACTCCATTCAAGAGTTATAAAGCACTACCTAACGTACTTGTTATGCCAGCTTCGCGAGCTGGGTACCACAGACTGAGTAATTTCGCAGCATATAGTACCCCGGTATCTACCCGCCAATTTATGACTACCCTACCCGAGTACCGCGGAACTTCGGTAAGGACTAGGCAGAAGGACGCCGAAGCTCACTCGGTATCAACCAGTTCTAACTCGTTGCGAAAGCTTACTGACCCAGATTCGGTAGCACTGAGGGCTCAATCGGGCTGGTATAACTAGACTGGATAACCCGTTCCGCACTGGCCTTAGGTACGTCCTACGGCCACATGCCCTCGGTTTAGATTTTTAACTTCTCGAGTCGAGCTGGTGGCACAGAGCATGCCATAGCATGCTTAACTAATACCACACGGTTCGAGTGTCATGCAGTGTTGGGCAGATTTGGCTGCCTACTTGTTGGATCCAGGTGTCAAGATACAATGATAGATTGTTGGGTAAATAGCACTAATTAAACCTCGTATATTTACAAGAATTTATGGATGATGAAAAACGATACTGTAGTGAAGGTAAGAGCGAGGTTGATGAAGGCGCGGGCTGATTCAGTACAAGTATTTCGTACCCTCAATGCCCCTCGTCTCTTGCTCCTACGGCAATCGCTGAGCAATGGTCGCTGTCATCCTTGACACCAGGTGTTGAAGTGGGTGCGGAAGGCATCTGGTATCGTGAAAACATAAAACCATATTTCCTATCTAAGTGGAGTACTGTTCTCCTAATATAGAGAACGCGAGACAATGGCTCAAAGCGCCACTGGTCGATGCATGGAAGAACTCATGCATCGACCTGAACATTCTCTAAAGTTCCCTCCAGGGACGAGAATCTTCCAGGTCGGATAGTGTACATTCAACACCAGGTATATTCGGGTAGATCTACCTGCCCGTCCATGTTTTTCTACCTACCAGAGTATTTATCAGCTCAGCGACGATGACGCGGACGAGTTTCTGAGCTCCCCACGAGCTCAAATGAACCGCAGAATCTGCAGTCCACTCAAGCAGAGTCATCTGTGCCTCCATTTTGCCTCTTCGGCCATCATCTCAGCTCTCATCATTCAGTCTCAACTCAGATCCAGCTCCAAAGTTCGTGAAGACCTCGTCAGCACTATTCGCAAAGGATTTCTTCGCCCATCTTGTACTCGGCACTGTTCCAGCCAAAGTGTGCTTCACCTGTACACAACCAAACAACAGCTATTCACCACCAGCTGTTGCGTTTTTAGCTTCAAACACAGGGTAAATGAGGCCCATTTCATTCTATGCGGTGCGAACGTCTAACTTCCAGTAATCTCTGGAAGCACTTTCACCAGGAACATCCAATTATTGCCAACGAGCACCGCGCTCCGTCGCGATCTTGTCCAATCTCTCCTTAGCACAGCGCTCTGCTGGTAACGTTTATTCTTTGGGCCGTGAGGCATCGTCAAAAATAAAGGCCGAAGCCTTTCGCAAGGTTCTCGTACATTGTCATTTCAGCTAGTTGGCCGCCAGTCTTTGGCTGAGTTTTTGAGTTCTCAAGCCCCTTAACTAGGCTCCTATTCTGTCGTACCTTGCAAGAAGGCCTGCAACTACAGTTTGCTCATCACGCCGAGCTGTTGGACGTGGAACTGCTGCAGTATACCATGAGTGGTGGACGATTGTGCTTGACTAAAGATGCTTGGTCGGCTAGAAGCTACACTGATTATGCAGCCATCACAGTGCGTTGGATCAACAGCCAGTGGCAACAACGGCAAAGCACTCTTGATGTTGTGCATCTTAGTGAGTCATTTCATACCAGACAATACCTAGCTGAGCAGCTACTCTGAGTCACAGATGATTTTGAGATTACCAAGGCAATCTGCACATCACCAGGGGCAATGCCGCAGTCAACAACACTATGTTTAAGCAGTTTGAGGCTGTTGCCAGGAAGGGAAGGAGAAGACACGCTGAATACAAAATAGACATTTACAGTTAGGGGAGGATATGTTTGGTGTGTGGCACATATTAAACATTGCAGTGCAGGAGGCGCTTAAAGTTTTGAAAGCAGCAGTGTCACAGGCCGGCGCCTTCATGTCTTTCATAGCTGTGCTTTGCGCACCTTGCCATTACACTGCCGCTTTCAGTCATATGACATCACACCGTCCATGAATCATGTTGTCACTCATATACAACTACAGGCTGGAGAAGTTTGGCCATCACGTCCGCTCTGACATACACAAGCTCCATAGTCATTGGATCATGATCAGCAACTTAACCAACAGCGGAGATGTGGCTAATCACTATCATCAATACTTGTCGCCGCCAGAGGTGATCGAGTCAATCCGGAAGTTTCGCTTGTACCCGAGCGTTCGTTTGTGGTAGTTGTGAAGGGGTGGTCTGCATGGGCAATATTATATTACTATCCTCATATGCAAGGCAAATAATCTTCACCCCTGCGCGGTTGGCGCTTCAGTATATTATGACCATATAGGGTTCTTCGCTTTACGTCTTGCAAATTTCGGAGAATCAAGTTTTGGAGAAAGGGAGTTCTTGCTGCGAGTGACGTCATGATACCCCTGCAACAGCGCTTAGGTTCTGGGAAAAGTGTAGTATATTTTGTTGCGGCACCTACTGCGAAGGTTTTGGGTTACAGTTCGCTAGTCGCCAGCATCACTCCTCAGCGTCAAACCTAGTAGCCGCAACTTGGGGCAATTGACCCGTTTGCATGCGTTTTTAGCAGGTAACAAGTAAAAAGGAGGAAATGGAGGCTCCTGTTGCTGAGAACCTGGCAAGTTCACAATTGACGCTCCAGCCAGGAGGACCAGACTCCGGCCAAGTAGACCAGCAACCACTTTGCTTCATTCTTGCTCTTTGTTTTCGTGCGTGATTTTGCTTGTGTTTATGCCGATGGACACTCAGATGTAACTGTGAATCAGCCTTGGACTTTCACCGTCAAAGAAGGGCAGGTGAGGTGTGTAGCACATATCATCAACCTGGCCGTGCAAGATGCCCCCAAGACTCTAAAGGCTGAGTCAGAGCAAGATGCCAACAGGCACCGGGTGAAGTTTGATCAAGCACATGCAGCACGTTTACCAGCACGCAGCGATGGTGTTCCCTATGCCCCTGCCAAGCTTTGGAAGCACATCTTGGTGTATAAAAACCGTAGAGCTTGCAGAATTGCTCCTGAGCGCCATATAAATGCCAACGGTCCGCCAGCTACTAAACTAGCCTTAGACATGTCCGTTCGTATGAGCTCTACACATCATATGTTGCAAGTTGCAATAAAAGCTCCAACATCTATCGCGGCACACTGTGCCACACAGAAGCTTGATAGTAGCATGCGGGCACTACAGCTAAACGAGGAAGACATGGACATCTTGGAACAGATAGAGCGCGTATTCACAATATTTGTTAGGCCAACCATAAGGATTCAAGCAGACAAGTATCCGATACTCAATTCTGCTGTCCCACAGTATCCCAACATGATGCAAGAGCTTAAGATGATGAAGACTGACGCTGGAACGAGCAAACAATCGGAAAAGCCTGTGCCACTGCTTATATCAAGCTAGACAAGTACCACCCACTTGCGACAAATCAGCAAGCCAGCCACACCGACGTAACAATAATTCTGGATCCGATCCTTGCCGTAACTGGCATATCTACGATACACTGCTACCTGGTAGTGGCACTTCCGAGAAGCGGAACTCGTGGAAAGAACCAGTTCTTGATAACATACTCTCCGCACTCTAAACATCAGCGCTCACTTGAGTTTGCAACTACAGCCAACCATGATATGATTGACCGGTATGAGGGCAACTCAGTCACAGTTACCGCTTCTGAGACTGAGCGTTGGCTTAAGATGGCTCTATCAAGCCGCTACACTGATGTTCTGCAGTTCTGGCGTGGGGGGCAGGATGACCCC
>RCNJ01000727.1_pt1 | contig 15085 bp, 14 predicted proteins | sample 2041171 | NCBI WGS metagenome assembly RCNJ01 (sample SAMN09708213, study PRJNA481090) | feces metagenome | biome: feces | host: Pygoscelis adeliae | place: Antarctica: Rookery Lake | collected 2010-03-01 | reverse complement strand
GGATTTTAATGAAAGAACAAGCTCAATTACAAACACTTTGGGAAGATTTGCATGAATTAGCTGAAGTCAGTTTTAAAGAATTTGAGACAACAGCATATTTACTGAAGTATTTTAAAAATGAAGGGTTCTCTCCTGTTGAATTTAAAGGTATACCGGGCTTTTACGTTGAATTAGGTAAAGGTAAGCCTGTTATTGGATTACGCGCTGATATGGATGCATTAATGCAAAATGTAGACAATGTTATGAAAGCAAATCATTCATGTGGCCATGATGCTCATATGACAATTGTCTCAGGTGTAATGAATCGTTTAAAACTTGTCGAATCTGAGTTAAAAGGAACAGTACGTGCCATTTTTCAACCAGCTGAAGAATTAGGTAATGGCTCTGTTGAAGTCGTTAAAGAAGGTGTTGCTGATGACTTAGATTACTTATACGGCGTGCATGTTAGACCTCATAATGAGATAAATTATCCCGCTTGTGCTCCAAGTATTGTACATGGGGCAGGTACTTTTATTAAAGGGAAGATATATGGTGAAGATCATCATGGTGCAAGGCCAAATGAAGGAGTAAATACGATAGAAGTTGGTAGTACGATTGTACAACAATTACAACAAATTCATACCACTCCCCATATCCCTGCATCGGTTAAAATGACTAATTTTCATGCAGGAACAGATAATTTAAACATAATACCTGGAGAAGCAACTTTTGGCTTAGACTTACGTGCTCAGGATAATGATGTCATGGATGAGATAAAGAATAAAGTCTCAAATATAATTAAAAACTTAGAAAAACTATACAACTTAAAAATTGAAATTGAGATAGATGATGAAGTGCCAGCCGCGATTATCAATGAAGAAGCCGAAATATGTTTAAGTAAAGCAATTGTTGAAGAACTAGGTGAAGAAAATCTTCGTCCGCGCTTACAAACGAGCGGTTCAGATGATTTTCACTTTTATACATTATTAAGACCTCATATTAAAGCGACAATGTTAGCTTTAGGAGCTGACGTTAAACCAGGTTTGCATGATCCGAATATGACTTTTAATAAAGACGCTATAACTAATGGTGTTAATATTTTAACGAATGTCTGTTTAGATATTTGTAGTACGCAAGAAAAGAGGGTATAAATGATTAAAATGAATGAAGGTATATTAAAAACAACTAAAATAGCTTATGAGGCAAGGTTATTAAATTTAAATAATCTAAAAGATATAATGAAGTTACAAGCTACTGTCTATGAACAATTAATCGATAAATCTAAATTAGAACGGTTAACTGAAGAAGAATTTAGTTTTATTCTATCTGATAATGGACTTATGATTGGAATCTACGTAGAAAATAAATTAATCGCTACACGCGCATTACTTGTACCAGCAGATGATCCAGATCATTTAGGTTTAGCGATAGGGCTTAAAGAAACAGAAATAGATAAAGTAATATATCAAGAAATTTCGTTTGTTCATCCAGATTATCAAGGTAATGGGCTACAAAAACTCATGGCAGAGTTGATTATGAAAGAACTACATAAGAAAAAACATTCATATACTTATGTCTGTGCAACAGTTGCGCCAGATAACATTCCGAGTTTAAAAGATAAATTCTCACAAGGTATGGAATTAAGAGCGTTTGTCATAATTTATGGTGAGAAACAACGTTATGTGTTTGTGAAAGAATTAGCAGAGCATGAGAATAAAGTTGAGGTTATTAAAGAAGTAAAAATAGAATTAGTTAATGTAAATGAGATAAAAAGATATCTTGACTTAAATTGGGTCGGAATAGAGTTATTCCAAGAAAATGATAACTATTTTATGAGGTTTATTGAATATAAATTATAGAGCTAAAAAAAGTTCTGAATTTCATTTATTAAACATAAAAAGCGTTCATGAGAATTTCTCATGAACGCTTTTATTATTAAAAAATTAGTATTTATACTTCCAAGTTGACTGTACCATCTTTTGATAGTGCGGCAATAACTGAGCCACGAACAATAATTCCAAGTAATTTACCTTCTTCGACGACTGCAACAGGAATAGGTGCATCATGGATAATATCAAAGATGTCACTCATAGTTGTATCTTTTTCTACAGTAGGGACATTCGTTTTTAAAATACCTTCAAGTGTACGTACATCATTTTTAGCGGCTTCAGATGCATCGTTAGCATGAACATAACCTTTTAATTGACGATTTTCATCTACAACATAAACACCTGAAATTCCCTCTTCACGCATTGTTTCAAGTGCGACTCGTGGTCCATGCTTTGCTATGTTAACTGTTTCAGGACGTTGCATGATATGATGTGCTGTTAATATTTTTGAACGATCAACATCTTCAACGAATTTCTCAACATAATCGTTAGCAGGGTTCACAAGAATATCTTCAGGAGAACCAATTTGTACAATTTCACCGTCGCGCATTAATGCAATTCGATCACCTAAACGTAGTGCTTCATTTAAATCATGTGTAATGAAAAGAATTGTTTTTTTCATTTTTGCTTGTAATTCAATTAGTTCATCTTGCATATCTTTTCTAATTAATGGATCAAGCGCCGAAAATGCTTCGTCCATTAATAAAACATCAGGATCATTAGCAAGCGCACGTGCAAGTCCAACACGTTGTTGCATACCACCTGATAATTGTTCAGGGTATTGGTCAAAATAACCACCAAGACCAACCATTTCAAGTGCGTCTTTTGCTTTCTTAGAACGATCTTCTTTTGTTTTCCCTTGGATTTCTAAACCAAATTCAGCATTTTCTAAAATAGTACGGTGTGGGAAGAGGGCGAAGCTTTGAAAAACCATCCCTAATTTTTCACGTCGAACTTGTCTTAATGTTTTCTTATCAGCTTTTGATAAATCTTGATCACCAATCTTAATAGTACCTTCAGTAGGTTCGATTAAACGATTAACTAGGCGGATTAAAGTTGATTTCCCACTACCAGATAATCCCATAATCACAAAAGTTTCACCTGGTTTAACACCAAATGTAGCACGAGAAACTCCAACCGTGTTACCAGTTTTATCTAAAATCTCGTCTTTAGAATAACCTTCGTCTAATAGTTTTAAAGCTTCTTTAGGGTTATGACCGAAGATTTTCGATAAATTATTAACTTCAATTATATTCATTTAATTTCCACCTTTTATATAACGTTATTATTTCAGATAATAAAAAGACTTTCTTGCAATCAAAGTCTTATAAAAAAATTCAAAAAATCCAAACTTAAACATACCTTCTAATTATAAGGGTTAGGCCACCTAATAAACAACTGTCATATACCAGGGTATAGTGGTTAATAAGTAACTTAAATTGCTTTTAAGGAGGAGTTCTAGCATTTATCTTTAGTTTCCTCAATACAACGATTTAAAACACTAAGTTACTAATGAAAAGTCATTATAAATAAAATGACTTTAATAGAAAGTGAAAAATAAGAATAGATAAGAGAATTACGATATAAGTAGTTATACTTATGAACAAGACCTTTTTATATCTTTTCTGGATCAAAGTTTCAAATAGTTGATTATTAATTGTTGCAAAAGTTGTAAACGCACCCGAAAAACCTATGCCCCAAAATAAAAAAGTTGATTCAGTAATTGTATTTTCGTTATACACGAGAAATACAAAAACCAGTAAAAATGATCCAATTATATTTACAAGCCAGGTCCCTATTTTATTTGAAGTTATCATTTCACTAATACCATAACGAGAAAGTGCTCCCAACATACCACCTAGAAAAACTAATATCATGATAAGTCACCTCGTTTATTTAGTTGAAGTGCAAGCAAATAGGCAATGACACTAGCGAAAAGACCACCAAAGATTGTTACTAAATAATAGATGATAAATAACCATGGTGTATCTAGTAGATTAATCATATCAGTCATAATCAGTGAAAATGTCGTAAAAGACCCAATAGTACCAACAATAATTGCTAATTGAATTTCTCGATTAACTTTTAAGTCAAAAATAGTTAAGTTTAATAAAAAAGTAAGTAAAAAAGCCCCAACTAAATTTACTAAAACCGTAGAGTAAGGGAAAAAACCAGGTTCGCTTTCGGTGAATCCAAGTATAGCATAACGACTGAGAGCACCAATTCCACCACCTAATCCAAGATATAAGTACCGCTCAATTAAGTAACGTTCAATCATGATGCGTTCTCACAAGTCGGACATAGACCATAAACTTCAAATTTATGATCGTCAATTGTATATCCTTTTAACATACTGCCAATGTCATCCATAGGACAAACATTGATTTTTTTCGTTCCGCCACATGCACTACAAATAAAATGGTGATGATGCTGATCACTGCAATTAAGTCTGAAGTGTTTTTCTGCATTTAAGCTGGTAGATTCTAAAATATTCAAATCATGAAATAAATGCAGATTTCTGTAAACCGTATCATAACTAATTCCAGGAAACTCATCTTCCATATGTTCATATAAGTTTTTAGCAGTTCGGTAGCCATCTAACTCAGAAAAATAATGAATGATTTCATTTCTTCTGTGGGTCATTTTATATCCTTTATCTTTTAACGCTTTAACTGCATTATCGACACTCATTTAAATCCCTTCTTTCTTAAACGTCTTTTTAAATCGATTTAAGCTCATTGAAATAAGCAATATAATGATTGAGGCCATTACAATTGTACCCCCTGGTGGTATGCTGAAATAATAACCACTAATTAATCCACCAATGACAGCAATTTCAGCAAAAACAATCGAAATTCCAATTAGTTGTTTAAAGCTAGAAGCAATTCGCATGGCGGCTGCTACAGGCAATGTCATTAAGGCAGAGACAAGTAGAACACCAACAATTTGAATTGAAACGGCAATCACTAAAGCAGTAAGAACGATAAATAAAAAATGAATGCGAGAGGCATGAATACCAGAAACAGTCGCATGCTCTTCATCAAAGGAGAGCGTTAATAATTCTTTATAAAACAATGTAATCATGATAATAATAAAAATGGAAATACCTAAAATCATTAAAAAATCACTCTTACTAACAGCTGAAACAGAACCAAATAAATAATTAAATAAATCTGTATTAAACCCATTAGCAAGTGAAATAAAGATAACACTTAATCCGACTCCGCCGCTTAAAATAATTGGTATACCTAACTCCTGATACCCCTTATAAACAGAGCGTAATTTTTCAATGAGAACGGCACCAAGGACTGAGAATCCCATGCCTGTATAAATAGGACTTAATGTAAGAGTAACAAATTGTTTTTCCATAAATAATCCAAATGCAATCCCAGCAAGTGTGACGTGCGATAAAGCATCTGCTAGAAGTGATAACCGTCTAACGACTAGGAAAGCACCGAGTAGTGGTGCAACAATTCCAATTAAGATACCGGTTAAAAATGTATATCTTAAAAAATCAAACTCTAATATATCCGCTAACATTCAATCCACCCCTAATCGTGATCATGAACTATCACTTGAACTGGATGTCCATAAATGCGTGATAAGTCTTCTGTAGATAACGCTGAATATTCTTCCGAACGCCCATGGAAATGCATGGTTTGATTTAAGCAGACAATATTTGTCGCATAGTTTGTCATAGCACCTGTGTCGTGTGTCACAAGTAATAATGTAATGTTTTGTTCAGTATTTAATTTATGAAGTAACTCATAAAAACGTTCAACGTTCTTAAAGTCAATACCGACGGTTGGTTCATCCAAAATTAATAAATCGGGTTCACTCACAAGCGCGCGTGATATAAAAACACGTTGTTGTTGTCCACCTGATAAGTCACCAATATTTCTATAAGCATATTCTAGCATGCCCACCTGATCAATTGCATGAAGGACTTGTTGTTTATTTTTTTTATTTAAAAATCTTAAATAGCCAAGTTTTGCTGTTAATCCCATCGAGACAACTTCAAATACAGTTGCAGGAAAGCCTTTATTAAACGAGTTGGCTTTTTGAGAAACAAAACCAATCCGACTCCAATCTTTAAAATCGTCAATTGGTTGGTTATTAATAAAGACTTTTCCTGAGTCAGGTTTTAATAAACCTAGGAGAATTTGAATAATTGTTGTTTTACCGCCACCATTAGGTCCGACAAGACCCATAAATGTACCACGTTCAATTTCTAAATTAACATCCTTTAAAACAGTTTTTGAATCATAAGCAAAATTAATATTTTCTAATCTAATAATTGAATCTGGCATTTAAATCCACTCCGGTTAGTTTAATATGTAGCTTTGTCTAGAACAGTTAAGTTATCTTCCATTAAAGAGAGATAATCAGCACCACTTTCTAAATCTTCATCTGTTAAGACTTCTAAATTGTGTAAAGTTAATTTCTCAGCACCAATATGTTTTTGAATAATTTCTGCTGTTTGATTTGAATCATTTTGTCCGTAGATAACATAGTTAATCTCAAGATCTTTAGCTAAGCGAGTTATCTCTGCTAATTGTTTTTGGGAAGGTTCATCACTCGTTGATAAACCACTAATCGATAACTGTTCAATATTATAACTTCTTTCCCAATAACCATATGCTGCATGTGTGACTAAGACTTGTTTATTTTTTTTGTTTTTTAAAGTTGTTTTAAAGTCTTCATTTAATGTAATCATACGTTCTTTAAACACTCTCAAATTCTCTTTAAAATCTGCTTCGTGTTCGGGAGCTAATGTAATTAATTCATCTAAGAGAATATCGGCCATTTTATTCATTCTAAGTGGATCTAACCAAATATGTGGATCAATATCACTATGGTTGTCATGGTCATCATCTTCATCTGAATTTGACGTATGAGCAAATAATGATTCATGTGCGCCAATTTCGATTAAATCAACATCTTGTTTTTCTAAAGCACTAGCTGCTTTATCGGCAAAACCTTCCATTCCTGCGCCTAAATAAACAAAAGCATTAGCTTTGGCGAGTCCAGTAATCTCTTTAGATGTAGGTTCATATGTATGTGCGTCTACACCTGGTGGATAAATTGTTTCAACTTGAACATTATTACCACCAATTTCATCGATTATATATTCAAGTGGATAAAGTGTTGTTTTAATTGTTAAGTTACTTTGATTAGTTTGATTATTATTATCATTATTTGAACATGCTGAGATAATAAAAAGTAATGTTATAAATATGAACAAACCGATTCTTTTAATCAATCGAAGGCCTCCAAGTAAAAATGTAATGGTCCAAGTATATCGTAATCATTCCGACTTGTAAATCGTAACGGTTACGCTTACTATAAACAGATGTTTTGCATACCGTAGGGGGGTAATGTAAAATCTAGTTTAGAGGTGAAGATTATGAGTCAAAGATATATGAATACACCAAAAAGCACTGAAGAAAAAAAGCAATTGATTAATCGTTTAAAACGAGTTGAAGGTCAAGTGCGTGGTATTCAAAATATGATTGAAGAAGATAGGTACTGTGTTGATGTACTTATTCAAATAGATGCAATTAATGCAGCTTTAACAAAAGTTGGAACAAATTTACTTGAACATCATACATCACATTGTGTTTCAGAGGCAATTGAGTCTGGAGATGGTGATAAAGCGGTAAGTGAATTAGTCGATGTGATGAAACAATATGTTAAAAAATAAGGGTGATCGAGATGATAAATAAGGAAGTATCACTTCATATAACTGAAATGACATGTGCCGCATGTTCATCGCGTATTGAACGTGTTTTAAATAAGAATGAATATATAGAGGCAGAAGTTAATTTAGCAACTGAAAAAGCAGTCATTAACTATGATAATGACCAGTTAAATAATAGTGATATCATCAAGCAAATTGAAAAGCTAGGTTATGGTGTTAAGGAAGAACGAATCGAGTTTAAAATAACGGGTATGACGTGTGCTGCATGTTCAAGTCGAATTGATAAGATTTTAAATAAAACAGATGGTATATCTTCTGCAACAGTTAATTTAGCAACAGAAATAGCAACAATTAATTATTACCCTGATTTAATTACACCAAATCAAATGATTAAAAGAATTGATAAACTTGGGTATGGGGCAACTGAACGTGAAAATGCTGAAAATGACTCATCTGAAGAGCGTGCAACAAAGAAAATGCAAATCAAGTTAATTATATCAGCTTTACTTGCATTTCCACTAGTCATCACGATGCTAGATCATTTATTTGGTATTGAGCTACCAAGTATACTCATGAATCCGTGGTTCCAGTTTGCACTGGCAACGCCTATTCAATTTATTATTGGTTGGCAGTTTTATGAAGGTGCTTATAAGAATCTTAAAACAAAATCAGCCAACATGGATGTACTTGTTGCATTAGGTACAAGTGCTGCATATTTCTATAGTTTATATGAAGCAATTAAGACAATCGGAACTAATTATGAACCGCATCTTTATTTCGAAACAAGTGCGATTTTAATTACATTAATTTTATTTGGTAAATATTTAGAAGCGAGTGCGAAAGGTCGTACAACAGAAGCAATTACAAAATTGATGTCTCTTCAAGTTAAAGAAGCACGTGTCTTAGTTGATGGAACTGAGCAAATGATTCCCATCAATGAAGTAAATGTTGGAGATACCTTAATTGTTAAACCAGGTGAAAAAATACCTTTAGATGGTGCAATCACACGAGGTAACTCAACAATCGATGAATCAATGTTAACTGGAGAATCGATGCCAATTACAAAAGTTGTCGAAGACGAAGTAGTTGGAGCGACAATTAATATGAATGGCTTGATAGAAGTGAAGGTAAGTAAAAGAGAAGAAGAATCTGTCTTAGCTTCAATTATTAAAGCAGTTGAAGATGCACAAGGAACAAAAGCACCCATTCAAAGAATGGCTGATAAAATTGCGAATTACTTTGTTCCAATTGTTGTTGGTATAGCTGTTCTTACATTTGCCGTATGGATTATATTTGTTAATCCAGGTGAATTTGAGGTTGCCTTAACGGCAAGTATAGCTGTCTTGGTTATTGCGTGCCCATGTGCTTTAGGACTTGCGACACCGACATCAATTATGGTTGGAACAGGACGTGCTGCTGAGAGTGGGATTTTATTTAAAGGTGGAGAACATTTAGAGCGTACGCATGAAGTAGATACAATTGTTTTCGATAAAACTGGAACAGTTACTAAAGGCGAACCAGTTGTAACGCAATTTGAAGGTAATGAAGAGACACTTCATTTATTGGCAAGTGCTGAAGCAAATTCAGAACACCCTTTAGCTAAAGCAGTAGTTAATTATGCAGAGTCACAAGATTTAAATCTTACAGAAGCCACTACGTTTGAAGCGGTTCCTGGTAAAGGAATAAAAGCTAACGTTTTAGGCAAAGAATTACTAATTGGTAATCGTATCTTAATGAAAGATTCTCAAGTCACAATTGATTTATATGATGAAACGGTAACTAAAGCTGAAGAGCAAGGTTCAACAGCTATGTTTATTGCTGAAGATGGTAAGCTAACAGGTATGATTGCAGCAGCTGATACGATTAAAGATAATGCAATTGAAGCGGTAAACCTGTTGAAAAAATCTGGAAAAGAGATTATCATGTTAACAGGTGACAATCAAAGAGTCGCTGATGCAATAGCAAAAGAAGTAGGTATAGATCGTGTCTATGCGCAAGTACTTCCAGATAAGAAACAAGAAAAAATTGAAGAACTGCAAGCAGAAGGAAAAAATGTCGCTATGGTCGGTGATGGAATTAATGACGCACCAGCTTTAGCAACAGCAAATGTAGGAATTGCCATTGGAACAGGAACAGAAATTGCGATTGAAGCGGCTGATATTACGATTTTAGGTGGCGACTGCAATTCAAATGAGTGAAGCAACAATTCGTAATATTAAACAAAACTTATTCTGGGCATTTGGATATAACACGTTAGGAATACCAATTGCAGCTCTCGGTTTACTAGCACCTTGGATAGCTGGGGCAGCAATGGCATTTAGTTCAGTAAGTGTTGTTTTAAACGCACTTAGATTAAAACGTGTTAAAATTAATTAAAATGAAATTCATAATTACCAAAACAGCTATTAACACTAAAATATATAATTAAGAAAGCATCAACGAAAATATATATTTTAGTGACTAGCGTAGAATACGGATTATGAAATTCATTAAATATAGGAGGAATAAACATGCAAACAGAATTAAAAGTAGAAGGAATGACTTGTGGACATTGTAAAGCAGCAGTAGAAGGTGCTTTAGGTGAGTCTACAGGAGTCTCAGAAGCGACAGCAGACATTGATGCAGGTCTAGTTAATGTAAACTATGACGAATCAAAAATATCACTTGATAAAATTAAAGAAGCTATAGAAGATCAGGGTTATGACGTTAAATAAAAGGTGAACGAACTACTGCTTAAACATGGAAAGACATATATCATGTTTAAGCAGTTTTTTTATTAAAAATCAGCTTATTATTATGTATAAGTTCTGATAATTATGATAAGTTATACATAGAGGTTTTATACAAATAAATTTTAAGTAATATAATAATAAAAAAGTTGAGAAATCAAAGGAGCTAAAAGAATGATTGATAAAATGAAGCAAGTCACATTTGATGAAGTCAATGATGCTTTGTGGAAAGAAGTTGCAATTAAATCTTTACGTGGCCGAACATTGGAAGAATTGATTTCTAAAACATCAGAAGGAATTGAAATACATCCTTTGTATACGAAGGAATTATTAGAGAAAACCTTAGGTGATAGAGTTGAAGTAATAACAGATACGGTTCGTCAAACGAAAAAGACAGATACGTGGACAATTGCCCAAGCGACTTATACCCAGTCAGGAGAAGTTTTTATAGCTGACTTAACTGACTCACTTGAACGCGGTAATGAAGCGATTGTTTATGATGGTAAAAGTAATGTCGTTTGGACAGAAGCATCCTTAACTAAGCTTGCTGAACTCATGCTAGCTTATCCAGTTTATGTGTTTGATTTAAAACCTGAAGATAAATTTGTTAAAGTATTTGATCTGATTAACGAAGCAGAACGTAAAAAAATCGAAGGTGTCGTTACCGGTGATAAAGTAAAATTACCTAAAGGCTATGAAAAAGTGCGTACGCTTTCATTAGATGCACGCGAAGTTCATCAAGATGGATCAGATATCATTACGGAATTAGCTATTATATTGGCACAAGCAGCTGAGGAATCTGAGAGTTATGATAACTTTAAAAAATTTGAATCGCAAATCATCGTTCGCTTTGCGATTGATACAGAATTCTTTTTAGAAATTTCAAAATTACGTGCCTTTAGAGTTTTATGGCAAACATTTGCCGAAAACTATGATTATAAAGGTTATAGCTCAGTTCCAATCCATTCTGAAACATCGATGAGAACTTTTTCAAAATTAGATGAATATGTGAACTTACTAAGGGCAGGAAATGAAGCTTTAGCAGCTGTAATTGGTGGCACAGATATCTTAACAGTTCATCCGCATAATATTTTAACAGGATCGAGTGCTCTTTCAAGACGTTATGCAAGGAATGTTCAACTCGTGCTTAAAGAAGAAACATATATTAATGACGTCATCGATCATTCAGGTGGTTCGTATTTTGTTGAAACGTTAACAAATGAATTTATTGAACGTGCGTGGGAGTACTTTTTAGAAATAGAAGAATTAGGTGGTTATTCAGCTTTCGTTAAAAGCGGTGAATTAGAAAAAAGAGTAAAAGAGACAAGAGAAGTACGCTTTTCTGATGTTGCGCATAATAAAAAGTCATTAATTGGAACTAACGTATATGCAGATTTAGCGGCACCTGTGATTAAAGGTGACGAACCATTAGATATACCTTATCGTTTAGCTGAGCCATATGAAAAACTCAGGACTTATTTTGAGGATAAGCAACCTAAAGTTGTTTTGTTAACATTTGGAGAATTAAAAGACTTTAAACCACGAGCAGATTTTGTCAAAGGATTTTTAGCTACAGGTGGAATTGATGTTGAATATAGTCCAGCATTTGAAACAGTAAAAGACGGACAAGACTGGATTAAAGCAACAGACTTTGATTATGGTGTTATTTGCGTCAGTCCGAAAGATACAGAAGAAGTCTTAAATGAATTAATTAAGGATATACCAAAAGACAAATCAATTGATGTAGCGGGTAAATATACAAGTGATGATGCAAGCAACTGGAAAACCTCAGGTATTGCAGACTTTATTTATAAAGGGCAAAATCAAGTTAAAAAATTAAATGCAATAAAACAAAATTGGGAAGAGGCGGTTAATCATGAATAAACCAGATTTTTCTAAAATCAAACCAATAGTTGACGCTAAATCAAAAAAACCTCAGGTACTTTATACAGAAGATACAGTATCTACAAACGAAGGTATTGAGGTTAAACGTGTGTATACAAAGGATGATATTAAAGATGTTGAGCACTTAAATGACTATCCAGGTATTGCACCAAATACAAGAGGACCTTACCCAACAATGTACGTTGCAAGACCTTGGACAGTCCGTCAATATGCCGGTTTTTCAACAGCTGAAGAGAGTAACGCATTTTATCGCCGTAACTTAGCAATGGGTCAAAAAGGACTTTCTGTTGCTTTTGATTTAGCGACACACCGTGGATACGATTCAGATCATGAACGTGTCTCAGGTGATGTTGGTAAAGCAGGAGTTGCCATTGACTCTGTTGAAGATATGAAAATTTTATTTGATGGAATTCCACTTGATGAGATGTCTGTTTCAATGACAATGAATGGTGCTGTGTTACCAATTATGGCATTTTATATCATTGCAGCTGAAGAACAAGGTGTTTCACCAGATAAGTTAGCTGGAACAATTCAAAATGATATTTTAAAAGAATATATGGTCAGAAATACTTATATTTTTCCACCTGATATGTCGATGCAAATCATTGCTGATATTTTTGAATATACGTCTAAATACATGCCACGATTTAACTCGATCTCTATTTCGGGCTATCATATGCAAGAAGCAGGGGCAACAGCTGACATTGAACTCGCATATACGTTAGCAGACGGTTTAGAATATGTCAGAACAGGTTTAAAAGCAGGAATTGACATTGATTCATTTGCTCCTCGTTTATCATTTTTCTGGGCAATTGGTAAGAACTATTATATGGAAATTGCGAAAATGCGAGCTGCAAGAAAAATCTGGGCTCAAATGATGAGTACGTTTAATCCAGAAAATTCGAAATCACTTGCTTTAAGAACTCACTCGCAAACGTCTGGGTGGAGCTTAACTGAACAAGATCCATTTAATAATATTACACGTACTTTGGTTGAAGCAAATGCGGCTGCAATGGGTCATACGCAATCACTTCATACTAACGCATTAGATGAAGCAATTGCATTACCAACTGACTTCTCAGCGCGAATTGCTCGTAATACACAATTATTCTTACAAGAAGAAACAGGGATGACAGATGTAGCAGATCCATTTGGTGGTTCGTACTATGTTGAGAAATTAACAGATGAATTAATGGATAAAGCTTGGGACTTAATCGAAGAAATTGAAGAGTTAGGGGGTATGGCTAAAGCAATTGAAACAGGTCTACCTAAACTTAAAATAGAAGAAGCGGCAGCTAAGCGTCAAGCACAAATTGACTCGAAAGCAGAAATTATTGTTGGGATGAATAAGCATCAATTAGAAAAAGAAGAACCAATTGATATTTTAGATATTGATAATACAGTTGTGCGCGAGAAACAAATCGAACGCATTAACAAAATGAAAAACGACCGAGATGAAAAAGTAGTTCAAGAAGCATTAGCTAAAGTAACTGAATCAGCACAAAATAGAGAAACAAATATTTTAGCATGTGCAATCGATGCTGCACGAGCGCGTGCAACAATCGGTGAAATCTCAGATGCCATTGAAGAAGTGTCAGGCAGACATAAGGCGGTAATTCGTACAGTGAGTGGTATATATAGTGCTAATTTCTCAGAAGAAGAAGAGTTTGCAGAAGTAATTAAAATGACAGATGAATTCTTAGAAAATGAAGGGCGTCGTCCACGTATTTTAATCGCTAAAATGGGTCAAGATGGTCATGACCGTGGAGCAAAAGTTATTGCTTCATCATTTGCAGATTTAGGATTCGACGTAGATGTTGGACCTCTATTCCAAACGCCAAAAGAAACAGCAACACAAGCTGCTGAAAACGATGTGCATGTTATAGGTGTAAGTTCACTTGCTGCAGGACATAAAACACTTGTACCAGAATTGAAACATGCGTTAGAAGAAATTGGTCGAGGTGATATTCTAATCATTGTTGGAGGCGTTATTCCAGCACAAGATTATGATCAGCTTCGTAAAGATGGTGCTGCTGCTATTTTCGGTCCAGGAACAGTGATTCCAGTTTCAGCTCAACATGTCATTGAAAAAATATATGCAAACCTTGGCTATGAGGAAGTGACAAAATGACAAACAAGCCTGATAAATTTGTAAAAGATAGTGCTATGAATGTGATGGATGGTGTGTCAAGTTCACATGATGGAACTAAGAAGTCAAGACGTAAAAGATTTGTTAAAAAAAATCGTGACATTTCAGTTGATGACTTATTTGCAAAAATTAAAACAGGATCAAGACTCGACTTAGCTAAAGGGATCACTTTATTAGAAAGTATTGCAAATCATGATAGAGCTGCAGCACAAGAATTACTATTAAAAGCGTTACCGCATACTGGAAAAAGTATTCGTATCGGTGTTACTGGTGTACCAGGTGCAGGAAAAAGTACTTTCATAGAAAGTTTTGGCTTATTATTAAGCGAACTAGGTTTCAAAACTGCTGTGTTAGCAATCGATCCAAGCTCATCATTAACAGGCGGAAGTATTTTGGGAGATAAAACGCGTATGGAAGAACTTGCGAGAGACCCTAATACATTTATTAGGCCGTCACCAACGTCAGGAACATTAGGTGGCGTTCATAGAAAAACACGCGAGACAATGCTGCTTTGTGAGTCGGCTGGCTATGATATTATCTTAATTGAAACAGTGGGTGTCGGACAAAGTGAAATAGCTGTTAGAAATATGGTTGATTTCTTTATGTTACTCGCACTAACGGGTGCAGGTGATGATTTGCAAGGGATGAAAAAAGGAATTATGGAACTGACAGATCTAATCGTTGTGAATAAAGCAGATGGTGATAATGAACGTCCAGCTAAACGAACAATGCG
>RCNJ01000469.1_pt1 | contig 15099 bp, 5 predicted proteins | sample 2041171 | NCBI WGS metagenome assembly RCNJ01 (sample SAMN09708213, study PRJNA481090) | feces metagenome | biome: feces | host: Pygoscelis adeliae | place: Antarctica: Rookery Lake | collected 2010-03-01 | reverse complement strand
CAGCAGGATCAGCAAGACGGTCGGGTTCCACAACGGTTCCGGCAACCAGCCACCCTGGCGTATGGAAATCAGACCCGAGGGAATGAACAGCAGCCACGCCAAGGCGTACCCGACCACAAGGATCTGCATCTTGGTAGCCGCTCGCCACACGGTCGAAGCGGTGGCCGCCGCGGCCAGATCGACGCGCCATTTCAGCAGCCCCACGAACAGAAGGCAGAGGTACTGCACCAGAAGCGAGGCCATATCCACCCCCGGTCCCGAACCGTCATTGTTCGCGAAGTACACCAATGGCGCCAGGAACAGCAGGGCGAGGGTCGCGTTGGCGATCATGGGGCCGTAAGTCGGCGGGGGTCCTTCGACACGTGGACGCAGCCAGAGCCGTGCCGCGTGGCCCACGGCAAGGCTGATCGCGAACAAGGCCCACCGTGAGTGCGCGTCGGCCTGTAGTTGGTGGGACAGCTCGAGGAGGGAGAGGGAGAAGAACAGCTGCGTCGCCACGGCATAGGCCACGCGTTCCACCGGCTCCCGGGCCGAGACCAGGCGCCAGGCGGCGTGGCCCAGTCCAGTCAGACACACGGCAAGAACCAGCCAGCGGTTCTCGATCCCGAAGCTTGCCAACCAGGTGGCGGCGATCGCCAGGGGTGCCACGCCGTGCGCGACCGACGTCTTGCGCCGTGCGGTCCGGCCCCGCCCACGGGCGAGTGTTGCCAGGAGTGCGTTGGAGCCGACGGCGGCCAGAACCAGGGTGGTCATGGCCACAGCTGTCGTCCACGGGTCCCCGCCCGACTCCAGTGTGCTCAGCCGGACTTCGGCAGCCACCACCACGGCCATGCTGGCAAGCATGAAACCGGACTCCAGCTTCCAGGCCGCCAGTGCGGCGACAACCATCCAGGAGATCACGAATACCGTGCCCGCGATGAGCATGAGGACGCGCGGGTCCGCTCCCCCGCCGTCCCACCGGCCGGGGTCGCCGAAAAACCAGGCACCGATGCCCGGTCCCGACACTGATGTCGTGACGAGGAACCCGCTGGCGGCCCACGCGGCGATCGTCGCGAGGGTGGTCGGCAGGGCAACGACGACTCCGCGACGCAGCCAGAGGAACTGGCGGCCAACGGCGCGACGCAGGCCGGGGACCGCGCAAGCCAGCCCCACCACCAGGAATGCCACCTGGCGCCAGGGAGACAGCACCGCACCGGGTTCCAGGAGACCCGCCACACCGATGCCCAGGGCAACCCAAGGAAGCAGTTTCCTGCCCCGTGTGCTCAGGGCCGCGGCCGTAAGCGCCACCAATGGGAGCAGATAGTTGATCGAGGCCCACCCGCTGGTGGCTTCGGTTTCGGGCGACTCCCCCAAAACGCGGAAGGAGGCGACAAGTGCTTCGTTCAGCAGGAGCGCCAAACCCGCGACGGCGACGAGCAGACCTTGGACTTCGAAACCAACCAGTCCACGGACCTTCGGGGCGACGAAGCGCCGGTAACGGTCCCCCGCGCGGTGCACGGCGAGGGCCTGGAGGAGCAGGACGATCCCCAGGCTGCGTGCCACGCCCACGGGACCGGCACCGAACACGTAGGTGAGCAGGACGATGGCCCCGGTGGCACAGACCCGTGCCGCGACCAGATTCACGGTCCGTTCGGTGGTCGGGCCGAAGATGGTCACCGCTACGTAGTAGATGGTGCCCGCGATCAGGAGCAGGCTCAGGTCTTCGGCGCCGAGCATCTGTCCCACGAGAACCGCGGTCAGCAGGGTTGCGGGGGCGAGGAAGCGGTGGGTCTCGTTGAAGGCCCTGAGGTAGATGTTGCCCAACCAACCCGGGCGGCCGTAGGCCAACGCCGTTCCGGCCGCAGCCAGCACCATGGAGAACATGAAGTACCAGAACAGCCCCCGGTTCAGCACTGCGCCTCCGGCCCATGCCGAGGAGACCAGGAAGGTGAGGCTGAGATAGGCGACGACACGGTTGTTCAATCTGGTTGCGGCATAGACGAACGCCACGGTCCCCACGAGCGACGTGATCCACCACGCAGTCGTCGGGTCGTGTACCACCAGTGCCGACAGCGCCAGCCCGCTGACCGGAATCAGTGCCAGACCGGTCCCGGCGAATGCCACACCTGCGGGCCGGAGCCGCTCACTGAACGCATGGATCAGTAGTCCCCCGGCATAGAACATGGTGGTCACAGCGACCAGCCCGCCGAACTTCGCCAGCGGTGGCATGGCCAGACCGATGAACAGCGAGGCGGCCGCGACCAGCAGCAGGGAGGCTGCGTAGAGGGTGATGTTGATATTGCGCAGCGTGGCCTTCTCACGTTCCTGCGCGGTCCGCGGTGGTGCTGCCTGCTGGGCACCCGAGGTGGCACCTGCTGGAGCCCTTTCGGGAACCGGATGAAGGCTCGGAGCGACGGGGGCGGGGTGGGCCGGGCCCCCCTCGGTTGGAACGCCACGGCGGATGACCGAATCCTGTACCGGCTCCGGTCCGGTTTCCATGGTCGTCTGCTTACCCGGAGGCACTGGCACCACGGCCGCAGCCGGTGCGCCCGTGGAACGCGCTGCTTCGCGTCCCTCCTCCAAAGCGCGCGAGACGACGGAGCGGATGTCGTCTTCTTCGGCCAGTACGGCGGGGCGATCTTCGCGGGGATGGCCCTGTTTCGGCGGTGCTTGTCCTGCCGTTGACTCATCGGGAAGCGGTGCTGCCAGCGTGGGAAGCGACATGGGCCCCTCAACCAGGCGGCCGGCGTCGTACCCCTCCTGCCAGGCTTGTGCCAGTGCTGACAGGTGGGCACCGCCTGTGGAGCTCTGCGCTCTGGCGCTGCGGGCACCAAACAGCCATCCAACGACGCCACATACCACCAGGGCCAACAAGACAAAAAAGAAACCCACACAGACTCCCACGCTGTCGAAGATATTTACTCACGAGGCTAGTGAAACCGTACCTTGACTCTTGGGTTTCCAATGACCGTGACCCGGCCTCCGGATGGCTCCTAGTTCGAGACCGGCAGGCACACGGACGCGAAAAGGCCCCGCTGTCGAAACAGCGGGGCCTTTTCCGACCAATGGTCAGATCATGAGGTCGTGACTACTTGGTGATCTTCGTGACGCGGCCTGAGCCAACGGTGCGGCCACCCTCACGGATGGCGAAGCCGAGGCCGTCTTCCATGGCGATGGGCTGGATCAGCACAACGCTCATTTCGGTGTTGTCGCCCGGCATGACCATTTCCGTGCCCTCGGGCAAGGTGATGACACCGGTGACGTCCGTGGTGCGGAAGTAGAACTGCGGACGGTAGTTCGAGTAGAACGGGTTGTGACGTCCGCCTTCATCCTTGGACAGGATGTAGACGTTGGCCTCGAACTCCGTGTGGGGAGTGATCGAGCCCGGCTTGACGATAACCTGTCCACGCTCGACATCGTCGCGCTTGATGCCGCGGAGCAGCAGGCCACAGTTCTCGCCGGCCCATGCCTCGTCGAGCTGCTTGTGGAACATCTCGATGCCGGTGACCGTCGTCTTCTGGATCGGACGGATGCCGACGATCTCGATGTCCGAGTTGATCTTCAGCGTGCCGCGCTCGGCGCGGCCGGTGACGACCGTGCCGCGACCGGTGATGGTGAAGACGTCTTCAACCGGCATCAGGAATGGCTTGTCCTTATCGCGCACCGGGTTCGGAATGTACTCGTCGACTGCTTCCATCAGGTCCTCGATGGACTTGACCCACTGGGGATCGCCTTCCAGGGCCTTCAGTGCGGAGACGCGCAGGACCGGGGCGTTGTCGCCGTCGAACTCCTGTGAGGACAGAAGTTCGCGAACTTCCATCTCCACGAGGTCCAGCAGTTCCTCGTCGTCGACCATGTCGGACTTGTTCAACGCGACCAGCAGGGTGGGGACGCCAACCTGGCGGGCCAGCAGAACGTGCTCGCGGGTCTGGGCCATCGGGCCGTCGGTTGCTGCAACCACGAGGATCGCACCGTCCATCTGGGCGGCACCGGTGATCATGTTCTTGATGTAGTCAGCGTGACCCGGCGCATCGACGTGCGCGTAGTGACGCGCTTCCGTCTGGTATTCGATGTGCGAGATGTTGATCGTGATGCCGCGCTGGCGCTCTTCCGGGGCGGAGTCAATCGCCGCGAAATCACGCTGGTCGTTGAGATCGGGGTACTTGTCAGCAAGCACCTTCGAAATGGCAGCCGTCAACGTCGTCTTACCGTGGTCAACGTGACCAATGGTGCCGACGTTAACATGCGGCTTAGTCCGCTCGAACTTTGCCTTCGCCACAGGTTCCTCCTAGAACGTTTTTCAGAAGACTTACCCCGCCTGCGCGGTTCGCAGACGAAACTTAATAAAGTCTACTGGGGGCTTGATTACTTTTTGAAATTGCGGTTTCCGTCCGGCCCCGCTATGGGAACCCTTCGTTCGCCTTGGGGAGGCCGGCCGGACATTGCTGCCCGGCCGGCAAACCCGGTGTCGCTCACCTTTCGGTCTGCGACTAGTTTAGTTCCCTGGGGTGATTACTCGCCGCGGGACTTCTGGATGATCTCCTCGGCGACTGCCTTGGGGACCTCGGCGTAGCTGTCGAACTTCATCGAGTACACGGCGCGACCCTGGGTCTTGGACCGCAGGTCGCCAATGTAGCCGAACATCTCCGAAAGCGGAACGCCGGCCTTGATGACCTTCACGCCCGACGCGTCTTCCATCGACTGGATGGAGCCACGACGGGAGTTCAGGTCGCCAATGACGTCACCCATGTATTCCTCGGGAGTACGGACCTCAACGGCCATCAACGGTTCCAGGATGATCGGGGTGGCGCGACGTGCGCCCTCCTTGAATACCTGGGAACCGGCGATCTTGAAGGCCATTTCCGACGAGTCAACGTCGTGGAACGCGCCATCAAGAAGCGTTGCCTTGACCCCGACCATCGGGTAGCCGGCCAGGACGCCGAACTGCATGGCGTCCTGGATGCCCGCGTCAACCGACGGGATGTATTCGCGCGGGATGCGTCCACCGGTGACGGCGTTCTTGAACTCGTAGAACGTTCCATCGCTGGTGTCCAACGGCTCGAAAGCCATCTGGACCTTGGCGAACTGGCCGGAACCACCCGTCTGCTTCTTGTGGGTGAAATCGACCTTCGGGACCGCTGACTTGATCGTTTCGCGGTAGGCAACCTGGGGCTTGCCCACGTTGGCCTCCACGCGGAACTCGCGCTTCATGCGGTCCACCAAGATATCCAGGTGAAGCTCGCCCATGCCGCCGATTTCCGTCTGACCGGTGTCCTCGTTCAACGAAACGGTGAACGTGGGGTCCTCGGCCGAGAGCTTCTGGATGGCGGTGGAGAGCTTCTCCTGGTCACCCTTGGTCTTCGGCTCGATGGCCACGAAGATCACCGGGTCCGGGAAGGACATCGATTCAAGCACGATCGGCGCGTCCAGGGCCGCCAAGGTGTCACCGGTCGTGGTGTCCTTCAGGCCAATGGCTGCGTAGATGTGCCCGGCGTGTGCTTCCTCGACCGGGTTCTCCTTGTTGGCGTGCATCTGGAAGAGCTTTCCGATGCGCTCCTTCTTGCCCTTGGTGGTGTTGATCACCTGGACGCCGGGGGATGCCTTCCCGGAGTAGACGCGGATGAACGTCAGCGTGCCGAAGAACGGGTGCGAGGCGATCTTGAAGGCCAGCGCCGAGAACGGCTCGGTCTCACTCGGCTTACGCGTCATCGGGATATCCTCGTTGCGAGGATCGTGCCCGATCATCGGGGGCACATCGATCGGTGACGGGAGGTAGGAAATCACGGCATCGAGCATCGGCTGAACGCCACGGTTCTTGAACGCCGAACCACAGAAGACCGGGTAGGCCTCGGAGTTGACGGTCATCTTACGGACGCCGGCAACCAGTTCCTCGTTGGTGATTTCCACACCTTCGAGGTACTTCTCCATCAGCTCATCGGAAGACTCGGAAACATCCTCGATCAGCTTGGCGCGGTATTCCTCGGCGCGTTCCTTCAGATCCTCGGGGATCTCTCGGGTCTCGTAGGCGGCACCCATGGTGACATCACCCTTGGAGTCGCCGGGCCATACGAGCGCCTTCATCTTGATCAGATCAACGACGCCGATGAAGTCGCTCTCGGAGCCGATCGGCAGCTGCATGACCAGCGGCTTGGCACCCAGGCGCTTGACGATGGTGTCAACCGTGTAATAGAAGTCGGCGCCTAGCTTGTCCATCTTATTGACGAAGCAGATGCGGGGAACGACGTACTTATCGGCCTGGCGCCAGACGGTCTCTGACTGCGGCTCGACGCCTTCCTTGCCATCGAAAACGGCAACGGCACCATCGAGCACGCGCAGGGCACGCTCGACCTCGACCGTGAAGTCAACGTGGCCCGGGGTATCGATGATGTTGATCTGGTTGTCATCCCAGAAGGAGGTCACGGCGGCAGACGTGATCGTGATGCCGCGTTCCTTCTCCTGCTCCATCCAGTCAGTCGTCGATGCACCGTCGTGCGTTTCGCCGATCTTGTGGTTCACACCCGTGTAGAACAGGATGCGTTCCGTTGTGGTGGTCTTACCGGCATCAATGTGCGCCATGATGCCGATGTTGCGGACCTTCGTGAGGTCGGTGAGCACGTCCTGTGCCACGTTGTCTCCCTTTGTCTATGGTTTCGAGTCACACGGCGACGAGGCACTCACGTGCCTCGCCTTGCCGTCGTACAAGAGGCGTTTACCAGCGGTAGTGGGCGAATGCCTTGTTGGATTCAGCCATCTTGTGAGTGTCTTCGCGGCGCTTAACAGCGGCACCGAGACCATTCGACGCGTCCAGGATCTCATTCATGAGACGCTCGACCATCGTTTTTTCGCGGCGGGCCTTGGAGTAGCCAACGAGCCAGCGCAGGGCCAGAGCCGTCGCGCGGCCCGGCTTGACCTCGATCGGAACCTGGTAGGTTGCGCCACCAACACGGCGGGACTTGACCTCGATGGAAGGACGAACATTGTCCATGGCCTTCTTGAGGGCGACCACCGGATCGGCATTGGTCTTTGTCTGCACGCCTTCGAGGGCACCGTAGACGATGCGCTCGGCGGTGGACTTCTTGCCATCGACCAGGACCTTGTTGATCAGCTGGGTGACGAGCGGTGATCCGTGAACGGGATCGGAAACGAGGGGGCGCTTGAACGCCGGACCCTTACGAGGCATTACTTCTTCTCCTTCTTGGCGCCGTAGCGGGAACGAGCCTGCTGACGGTTCTTCACACCCTGCGTGTCGAGTGCGCCGCGGACGATCTTGTAACGGACGCCCGGAAGGTCCTTCACACGGCCGCCGCGAACGAGCACGATGGAGTGCTCCTGCAGGTTGTGGCCGACACCGGGAATGTACGCACTGACTTCCACGCCGCCGGCCAGGCGCACGCGGGCAACCTTACGCAGAGCGGAGTTCGGCTTCTTCGGGGTGGTGGTGTACACGCGGGTGCACACGCCACGACGCATCGGGTTGCCCTTCAGGGCAGGGGCCTTGGTCTGGTTGACCTTCGGCGAGCGGCCCTTCCGGACCAGCTGCTGAATAGTAGGCACTTTCGTGTCCTCCGGTTTCTTGGTTCTGCTGCGTCCGAGCCCACATGCGGCGTTCCGGACACTGCGCTTTTGGTCGTTTCATCGCAGCGCTTGCGGAGTCGACCGTAGGCGTGCAAAAGTGTGGCATTTGTTGCGCAAGTTGCCCGCAACCCGGACCGTGTCCATTTGCCACACATAAAAACAATTAGTCATAGCTTAGCACGACGTCCCACCCGACCGTAACCAGTCGTCGAGAGGCCTCGATCATCTGCCCTGGCCCACGAGCCGGCGATGACCCCTGAAGCGGCGGCATTCCCCCCATGGAGGAGTTGTCCCCCAGTCGATGACTCCCCCCTTTGAGGCCCAACGAGGGCACTCCCGCGGCACAGGGCGGGCCGTCGACTCGAAGCCGACCGGGCGTGGAACCGAGGTCGATTCGGCCCCGGCCCGGGAAGGCCAATGGCCGGCACCCCGCGAGGGATGCCGGCCATTATGCGGATCTGACGATCAGATGGTCACTACCGGAAATCGTTGCCGAGATCGTAGTCATCCATCGGGATGGCGTGGAACTCGGGACTCATGCCCGGCTCGACCCCTTCATAATCGAAGCCCGTGAAGGCGCTCGGACCCGTGAAGAGGTTGGCCTTGGCTTCCTCAGTCGGCTCCACCGAGACCTGCGTGTAGCGTTCCAAGCCGGTACCGGCCGGGATCAGCTTACCGATGATCACGTTCTCCTTCAGACCCAACAGCGGATCGCTCTTGCCTTCCATCGCGGCCTGCGTCAGGACACGCGTGGTCTCCTGGAAGGACGCGGCGGAGAGCCAGGAATCCGTGGCCAACGATGCCTTGGTGATGCCCATGAGCTCGTCGCGACCCGATGCCGGGGTCTTCCCCTCGGAAACCGCCTTGCGGTTTTCGCTGGTGAAACGGGCACGGTCGGCCAACTCACCCGGCAGCAGCGCGGTGTCGCCGGATTCGATGACCGTGATGCGGCGAAGCATCTGGCGGACGATGACTTCCACGTGCTTGTCGTGGATGCCCACACCCTGGGACTGGTAGACCTCCTGGACTTCGCGGACCAGGAACTTCTGGGCCTCGCGGGGTCCGAGGACACGCAGCACCTGCTTCGGGTCGATGGCGCCGGCAACCAACTGCTGGCCCACCGCCACTGAATCGCCGTCGGCCACGAGCATGCGTGAACGCCGGAGCACCGGGTAGGCACTCTCTTCGGAACCGTCATCGGGGGTGATGACGATCCGCAGCTGCTTCTCGGCATCCTCGATGGTGACGCGTCCGGCAACTTCAGCGATCGGCGCGACACCCTTGGGGGTACGTGCTTCGAAGAGTTCCTGAATACGCGGCAGACCCTGCGTGATGTCATCCGCGGAGGCGACACCACCGGTGTGGAAGGTACGCATGGTCAGCTGGGTACCCGGCTCACCAATCGACTGTGCGGCAATGATGCCCACCGCTTCGCCGATGTCCACCGTCTTGCCGGTGGCCAGCGAACGGCCGTAGCACAGTGCGCAGGTACCGACGGCGGACTCACAAGTCAGGACCGAACGGACCTTGATCTCCTGGATGCCTGCCGCAAAGAGCTCGTCGATGAGGACGTCGCCCACATCCGAACCTGCCGCCGCCAACACCTTGCCACCGTCACCGACAACATCGACGGCCATGGTGCGGGTGTAGGCCGAGTTCTCAACGGTCTCGTGCATCCGCACGGTACCGATCTCGTCGACGTAGGCAATCGGCACGTTCAGGCCGCGCTCGGTGCCGCAGTCGGCTTCACGGACGATGACATCCTGCGAGACGTCCACCAGACGACGGGTCAGGTAACCCGAGTTGGCGGTCTTCAGCGCGGTATCCGCGAGCCCCTTACGGGCACCGTGGGTAGCGATGAAGTACTCGAGAACGGACAGGCCCTCACGGTAGGAGGACTTGATCGGCCGCGGGATGATCTCGCCCTTCGGGTTCGACACCAGGCCACGAATACCCGCGATCTGGCGCAGCTGCAGCCAGTTGCCACGAGCCTTCGAGGTCACCATGCGGTTGATGGTGTTCAATTCCTCCATGCCGGCCTGCATGGCCTCGGCTACCTCGTCGGTGGCCTTGGTCCAGACATCGATCAGTTCCGAACGACGCTCGTCGTCGGCGATCAGGCCCTTGTCGTACTGCGACTGGACCTTGAGTGCCCGCTCCTCGTACGGAGCGAGGATGGCCTTCTTGTCCATGTTCGAGGTGATGTCCGAGATGGCCACGGTGATGCCCGAGCGGGTCGCCCAGTTGAAGCCGGAGTCCTTGAGGTTGTCCAGCGTCTCGGCCGTGACGTTCTTCGGGTACCGCTCGGCAAGATCGTTGACGATCTCCGAGAGCACATCCTTGCCGGTGACCTGGGCAACCCAGGGATAGTCGGCCGGGAGCGTCTCGTTGAACAGGACCTGCCCGAGGGAGGTCTCGATCAGCGCCGGGGTGCCTTCTTCCCAATCTTCCGGAGCCGCCTGGTCGGCGGAAGGCACGAAGCCGTCCACGCGCATCTTGACCAAGGAGTTCAGGTGAAGCTCGCCACGGTCCATCGCCATGATCGCTTCGGCCACCGAGCTGAAGGCCCGGCCTTCGCCGGCTTCACCTGGACGCTTGGTGGTGAGGTGGTGCAACCCGATGATCATGTCCTGCGACGGCAGTGCCACGGGGCGTCCGTCGGAGGGCTTGAGGATGTTGTTGCTCGAGAGCATCAGGATGCGCGCCTCGGCTTGGGCCTCGGGGCTCAGCGGCAGGTGCACTGCCATCTGGTCACCGTCGAAGTCGGCGTTGAACGCGGCACATACCAGCGGGTGCAGCTGCAAGGCCTTGCCCTCCACCAGCATCGGCTCGAACGCCTGGATGCCCAGACGGTGCAGGGTGGGTGCACGGTTGAGCAGCACCGGGTGTTCGGTGATGATCTCTTCGAGCACGTCCCAGACCTGCGGGCGGTAGCGCTCGACCATGCGCTTGGCGCTCTTGATGTTCTGCGCGTGGTTCAGATCCACCAGACGCTTCATGACGAACGGCTTGAAGAGCTCCAAGGCCATCTGCTTGGGCAGACCGCACTGGTGCAGCTTCAGCTGCGGGCCGACCACGATGACCGAACGGCCCGAGTAGTCGACGCGCTTGCCCAGAAGGTTCTGGCGGAAGCGTCCCTGCTTGCCCTTGAGCATGTCGGAGAGCGACTTCAGCGGACGGTTGCCCGGTCCGGTGACCGGACGGCCGCGCCGGCCGTTGTCGAACAGCGAGTCAACGGCTTCCTGGAGCATGCGCTTTTCGTTGTTCACGATGATCTCGGGAGCCCCGAGATCAAGCAGACGCTTCAGGCGGTTGTTGCGGTTGATCACGCGACGGTACAGGTCGTTCAGGTCGGAAGTCGCGAAACGGCCACCGTCCAGCTGGACCATCGGACGCAACTCCGGCGGGATCACCGGGACGGCGTCCAGCACCATGCCCATGGGGCTGTTGGTGGTGGTCAGGAACGCGTTGACGACCTTCAGGCGCTTCAGGGCACGCGTCTTGCGCTGGCCCTTGCCGTTCTTGATGATGTCGCGCAGCAGCTCGGCTTCGCCTTCCATGTCGAAGGAGGCCAGACGCTTCTGGATCGCCTCGGCGCCCATGCAGCCTTCGAAGAACAGTCCGTACTTCTCGCGCAGGACGCGGAACAGTCCCTCATCACCTTCGAGGTCGGCGACCTTGAGGTTCTTGAAGCGGTCCCAGACCTGTTCGAGACGCTCGATCTCGGCGTCGGCACGCTTACGCACCTGCGCCATCGTCTTATCGGCGAGGTCGCGGACCTTCTTCTTCTCGGCGGCCTTGGCACCTTCGGTCTCGAGCCGGGAGAGGTCGTTCTCCAGGTCACGGGCAATGGCCGCGATATCGGAGTCACGGTTGTCCACGAGCTGCTTGCGCTCGACGTCGTGCTGGGCCTGCAGGTTCGGCAGCTCAGCGTGGCGACGCTCCTCGTCGACCGACGTGATCATGTAGGCAGCGAAGTAGATGATCTTCTCAAGATCCTTCGGTGCCAGATCCAACAGGTAGCCCAGACGCGAGGGAACGCCCTTGAAGTACCAGATGTGGGTGACCGGGGCGGCGAGCCCAATATGGCCCATCCGTTCACGGCGCACCTTGGCACGGGTCACCTCGACGCCGCAGCGTTCACAGATGATGCCCTTGAAACGAACACGCTTGTACTTGCCGCACGCGCATTCCCAGTCGCGGGAAGGACCGAAGATCTTTTCGCAGAAAAGACCGTCCTTTTCCGGCTTCAGGGTGCGGTAGTTGATGGTTTCCGGCTTCTTGACCTCGCCGTAGCTCCAATCGCGGATCTCTTCCGCGGTGGCCAGGCCAATGCGCATATTTCCAAATGAGGATTCGCTGGACATATGGTCCCTGTCTCTCTCTTGTTCTGAAGAAGTCTAATGTTCTGCGGCGGGCACTAGGCCCGCTGGGGTGGGGAAAAGGAACGTGGACAACGGCGGACGCCCGGCAAGGATGCCGGGCCTCCGCCCGCCGTGCTAAACCTCGTCGACGGAGCTTGGCTCGGCCCGGGAAAGGTCGATGCCCAGCTCTTCCGCAGCCCGGAACACTTCTTCGTCCGAGTCCCGCATCTCAATGGGATTGCCGTCGGTGGAGAGGACCTCCACGTTGAGGCAGAGTGACTGCATTTCCTTGATGAGCACCTTGAAGGACTCCGGAACGCCCGGCTCCGGGATGTTCTCGCCCTTCACGATGGCCTCGTAGACCTTCACGCGGCCGTGGATGTCATCGGACTTGATGGTCAGCAGTTCCTGCAGCGTGTACGCCGCACCGTAGGCCTCGAGGGCCCAGACTTCCATCTCACCGAAGCGCTGGCCACCGAACTGTGCCTTACCACCCAGCGGCTGCTGCGTGATCATGGAGTACGGTCCGGTCGAACGGGCGTGGATCTTGTCGTCGACCAGGTGGTGCAGCTTCAGGATGTACATGTAGCCCACGGACACCTGGTCCGGGAACGGCTGTCCGGAACGGCCATCGAACAGATTGGCCTTGCCGGAGTTGCCGATCAGGCGATCGCCATCCCGGGTGACGTTGGTGTGGTCCAACAATCCGCGGATCTCGTCTTCCTCGGCACCATCGAACACCGGGGTGGCGACGGTCGTGGGACCGGATTCGCGGGGCAGGTTGGGCAGTTCCTTCACCCAGTCCGGTTCGCCCTCGATCTTCCAGCCTTGCTTCGCGGCCCAGCCGAGGTGGATTTCCAGCACCTGTCCGACGTTCATGCGGCCGGGGACACCCAACGGGTTCAACACGACGTCGACCGGGGTACCGTCCTCCAGGAACGGCATGTCCTCGACCGGCAGGATCTTGGAGATGACGCCCTTGTTGCCGTGACGTCCGGCCAGCTTGTCACCGTCGGCGATCTTGCGCTTCTGGGCCACGTAGACGCGGACCAGCTGGTTCACGCCCGGGGGCAGCTCGTCGTCGTTGTCGCGCTCGAAGATCCGAACACCGATGACGGTGCCGGATTCGCCGTGGGGAACCTTCAGGGAGGTGTCACGCACTTCGCGTGACTTCTCGCCGAAAATGGCCCGCAGCAGGCGCTCTTCCGGGGTCAGTTCCGTTTCGCCCTTGGGGGTGACACGGCCGACCAGGATGTCTCCTGCCTCGACCTCGGCACCGATGTGGATGATGCCGCGTTCGTCGAGCTGGCCCAGGATCTCCTCGGAGACGTTCGGGATGTCGCGGGTGATTTCCTCGGCACCAAGCTTGGTGTCGCGGGCATCGACCTCGTGCTCTTCGATGTGGATGGAGGTCATCACATCGTCGGAGACCATGCGCTGAGACAGGATGATGGCGTCCTCGAAGTTATGTCCTTCCCAGGACATGAAGGCCACCAGCAGGTTCTTACCCAGCGCCAGCTCACCGTTGTCGGTGGACGGCCCGTCGGCGATGATCGACTGGTATTCCAGACGCTCACCCTCGGAGACCCGCACCCGCTGGTTGTAGGCGTTGCCGTGGTTTGAACGGGCGAACTTCATGATCGGGTAGGCGGAGTCGGTTCCGTCGTCGTTCATGACCGTGACCAGATCCGCGGAAACCTCGGTGACCACACCGGCCTTGGCAGCGGTGATGGAGTCGCCGGCGTCGACCGCCACGTACTTCTCCATGCCGGTACCGACCAACGGGGCTTCCGACGCCAACAACGGCACGGCCTGGCGCTGCATGTTCGCACCCATGAGGGCACGGTTGGCGTCGTCGTGCTCCAGGAACGGGATCAGCGCGGTGGCCGCGGAGACCATCTGGCGCGGGGAAACGTCCATGTAGTCGATTTCGGCCGGCTCGACGAGCACAGGCTCGCCGCCGCCGCCACGCTCACGGCAGAGGACCAGGTCCTCGGCGAAGCGCAGGTTATCGGTCATCGGGGCATTCGCCTGGGCGATGATGCATTCGAGTTCCTCGTCGGCTGTCAGGTAGTCGACTTGGTCGGTGACCTGGCCGTCGACGACCTTGCGGTACGGGGACTCGATGAAGCCGAAGTTGTTGATGCGGGCGTAGGTCGCCAGCGAACCGATGAGACCGATGTTCGGGCCTTCAGGGGTTTCGATGGGGCACATACGGCCGTAGTGCGACGGGTGTACGTCACGTACTTCCATGCCGGCACGGTCACGGGACAGACCACCCGGGCCCAGCGCGGACAGGCGACGCTTGTGCGTCAGTCCGGCGAGCGGGTTGTTCTGGTCCATGAACTGCGAGAGCTGGGACGTTCCGAAGAACTCCTTGATCGCAGCGACCACGGGGCGGATGTTGATCAGCGTCTGCGGCGTGATGGCCTCGACGTCCTGCGTGGTCATCCGCTCACGGACAACGCGCTCCATACGGGACAGGCCGGTACGGACCTGGTTCTCGATGAGCTCGCCCACGGCGCGGATGCGACGGTTGCCGAAGTGGTCGATGTCATCGACCTCGACACGGACGTCGACGTTCCCGCCCTTGCGGATGCCCGGGACGGTGGGTTCGCCGGCGTGCAGCGCAACGAGGAACTTGATCATCGCAACGATGTCATCGATGTTCAGCACCGATGCGTCGGGAGCGCCCAGCGGGGTATCCACGCCCAGCTTGTGGTTGATCTTGTAGCGGCCGACCTTGGCCAGATCGTAGCGCTTGGAGTTGAAGTAGAGGTTGTCGAGCAGCGCTTCAGCGGCATCGACTGTCGGCGGCTCGCCCGGACGCAGCTTCCGGTAGATGTCCAGCAGCGCCTCCTCCTTGGTTTCCGTCGCGTCCTTCTCCAGGGTCGCGCGGATGGAGTCGTACTGGCCGAACTCCTCGAGGATGCGGCCTTCGGTCCAGCCGAGGGCCTTGAGCAGCACGGTCACGGACTGCTTGCGCTTGCGGTCCAGACGGACGCCGACTTGGTCGCGCTTGTCGATTTCGAGTTCGAACCAGGCGCCACGGGAAGGGATGATCTTCGCAGTGAAGATGTCCTTGTCACTGGTCTTGTCCGGGGTGCGCTCGAAGTAGGCACCCGGGGAACGAACCAGCTGGGATACCACGACACGCTCGGTGCCGTTGATGATGAAGGTG
>RCNJ01000468.1_pt1 | contig 15149 bp, 18 predicted proteins | sample 2041171 | NCBI WGS metagenome assembly RCNJ01 (sample SAMN09708213, study PRJNA481090) | feces metagenome | biome: feces | host: Pygoscelis adeliae | place: Antarctica: Rookery Lake | collected 2010-03-01 | reverse complement strand
CCCGGACTGGTTTCCCAATCCCGGTTTGATCGACGAATCGACCATTACAGTGACTTGCGAGCGGACAACGAGATTCGAACTCGCGACCTCCACCTTGGCAAGGTGGCGCTCTAGCCAACTGAGCTATGTCCGCATGTCGTGGAACTGCCTCGTTTCGGTCGCTTTTAGCTTCCCGATCTGGTGCGTTCCAACGAGTAAAAACTCTATACGACGATTCACCGAAGTTCCAAATCGGCTTCGTCACCGGAGCGTCGGAGTGCGGAATCCAGACGAACCAACACTGCCTGGATCACCGGGGCCGCACCCAACACGTCGGGGCGGCATGCCAGAATCGTGGTCATGACTTCACCTGCCCTGGCCCACCAGACGACGTATGGCCGCATGTACTCCCGCAAGATCAACGGGCTGCCCGAGGTCCCCTCCATCACCACGGTGATCGGGCAGGCTTCCATCTCTCTGGACGGATGGATCGGGCACATGGCTGCCACGGCGGTCACCCAGGACGATCGGCTGAGCGCAGCGGTCGGCAACAAGGCGAAACTGCGCACCGTGGCACGGGACGCCTCCAACGCCGCGGAGACCTACCGCAATGAGGCCGCAGCGAGAGGGGACCGCGTCCACAACTATTGCGAACAGGTGGCGCTGCGGGCTCTGGGCCGCCCGCATTCCGCCGCCGAAGCGCGGGAGGTGCTCCTGGAAAAGGACGAGGGCGGGTTCGCCTCCCGCTTCGATGACTGGTGGGACGAATACCGTGTCGAGCCGATCGCTGCCGAGGTCACCGTTTGGAACCACACGGTGGGCTATGCGGGAACCCTGGACCTGGTGGCGCGGATCGGTGGACGACTGTGCCTGATCGACTACAAGACCAAGGGCACCGACCGGGATGGTCGAGTCAAGGCGTTGGATCCCAAGGTCGTCATGCAGCTGGCCGCCGGCTATAAGGCCGAGGAGGTCGTGGTCGACGCCGAGGCCGGCACCTGGGAGCCCTGGCCGCATGGGGAGGACCCGATGCTGCTCGGGGTTGCCGTGGGGCAGACCGAAGTGCGCACCCTGATGGCCCCGCCCGAGGTCCTGCCGGCGTATTGGAGCAGGTTCTTCGCACTGCGCCGGGTCTGGGAATCCGGGGTGAAGGTCTCCGAGGCCGGAACCGCCCTGCGGCCCGTGGGCCCGCCCCCGGCCCAGTAGACTGGTTCGTGCGCGCCGGTACCGCCGCCATCAGGGCCACCGGACGACTTTCCACAGCACATTGCCGGGTACTCGGCGTCAGGAGCATGCAGTCATGACGATTCTGGAAATCCGCATCGTGGGGGACCCCGTGCTACGAACCCCCGCGGACGAGGTGTCCGAGTTCGGCCCCGAGCTGGCCCGACTGGTCCAGGACATGACCGAAACGATGGACGCCGTCTCCGGCGTCGGACTCGCAGCGCCCCAGATCGGAGTCGGCTTGAGGGTCTTCACCTACCGGGTCGACGACCAGGCCGGCCATGTGGTCAACCCGGTTCTGGAAATCGGCGGACCCGAGGAAGCCGAAGCCACCGAAGGCTGCCTGTCGGTCCCCGGACTGGGATACCGCCTGCCCCGGCCCAGCTGGGCCCGGGTGACCGGATCTGATATGACCGGGTCGCCGCTCATCATCGAGGGCGAGGAGGTGCTCGCCCGCTGCCTGCAACACGAAACCGACCACCTCAACGGCCGCCTCTACGTCGACCGCCTGCGCGGGGCCGATAAGAAGGAGGCCCTGGGCCGCATCCGGGACGCAGGATACGACGACGTCGCTGCCGGCACCCGCGGAAGCCGCGCCACATCGGTGGGCTCGAGCTTCGGCGGAACCTTCGGAGCAGCTCGATGAGGGTCTTGTTCGCCGGCACTCCGCAGATCGCCGTGCCCTGTCTGGAACGACTCATCTCCGACGGCCTGGACGTGGTCGCCGTCCTGACCCGCGAAGACGCCCCGCTCGGACGCAAACGCGTCCTGACCCCCTCACCCGTCGCGGCCCGTGCCGCCGAATTGGGTTTGCCGGTCATCAAGGCCAACAGGATCAACGACGACGTCGTCTCGGCCATTGCCGAGACCGAAGCCGACGTCGCGGCCATCGTGGCCTACGGGGGACTGGTGCCACCGCAGGCCCTGGAAGTGCCCCGGCACGGCTGGGTCAACCTGCACTTTTCATTGCTGCCGGCCTGGCGCGGTGCCGCCCCGGTCCAGCACGCGATCATCCATGGTGACGATGTCACCGGAGCGGTGACCTTCCGCCTCGAGAAGGGCCTGGACACCGGCCCCGTGTATGGGACACTGACCGAGGACATCGCCCCGGACGATACCGCGGGAGACCTGCTGGGCAGGCTCTCCGAAAGTGGTTCCGTCCTGCTGTCGCAGACCTTCCACGGGATCGACGCCGGTTCGTTGTCCCCCGCGCCCCAAAGCGGCCCGGTGACGTTGGCCCCCAAGCTGGGCATCGAGGACGGACATATCACCTGGACGGAACCGGCACTGGCGATCCGGCGGCGCATCAACGGCACCACCCCCGAACCCGGGCCTTGGACCGTGCTGGACGGCAAGCGGTTCAAACTCGGTGCCGTCGGCCTGGAACCGTCGGTGACGGATCTGGAGCCGGCAGTGTTGCGGGTCCTGCCCGGTCGTGTGCCCCGCGTCCTGGTCGGAACCGGTTCACATGCCCTTGAACTCCACCAGGTCCAGCCAGCCGGCAAGAAGATGATGAAGGCCTCCGACTGGGCCCGCGGACTGGATATCGACGAAGAAGGCGCAACAGGGAAGCAGGTCTCCTTTTCATGAGCAACGACCCACACGGCGAACGCCGCAACGACGCCGGACGCCAACGCAACCGGGGCGGCTCGGGCAACCGGCACTTCAGCGCTTCGGCCCCCTCCCAACGCCGCCGCATCGCCGACCCAGCCCGACTGGTCGCCTATGAGGTCCTGCGCGCCGTCGTCGAACAGGACGCCTACGCCAACCTCGTCCTGCCCGGACGCCTGCGCGAACACGGGCTGAGTGGTCGTGATGCCGGATTCGCCACCGAACTGGCGTACGGCGCCCTCCGCGGACGGGGATTCTACGACGCCGTCCTCTCCCGCTGTGTGGACCGTCCGCTGGAAAAGCTGGACCCGGCGATCCTGGATGCCCTCCGGCTGGGAGCGCATCAGCTGCTGGCCATGCGCGTTCCCCACCACGCGGCACTGGATGAAACCGTCGGTCTGGCCCGCGCCGTCATCGGCGCCGGTCCCTCCGGGCTCGTCAACGCCGTACTGCGCAAGGTCTCACGGAACGACGCCGAAACATGGACGGCACTGCTCCTGGAAGGTGTCGAGGATGAAGTCTCCCGGCTGGCTCTGGAATACAGCCACCCCGAATGGGTGGTCAGGGCCCTGCGCCAGGGGCTGGTCGCCCATGGACGGGACGCCGCCGAAATCACCGATCTGCTCGCAGCAGACAACCTGGCACCGGTGGTCAACCTGGTCGCCCTGCCAGGGGTCGGATCCCTCGATGAAGCACTGGAACACGGTGCGACGCCGGGACGGTTGGCCCCCGATTCGGCCTACTACAGCGGGGGAGACCTCTCCAAGCTCTCCTCCATCCACCGTGGAACCACCCGGGTGCAGGATGCCGGCTCGCAATTGCTGGCCCGCGCCCTGGCTTCCGTTCAGATCGAAGGACGCGACACCGACTGGCTGGACCTCTGCGCCGGCCCGGGCGGCAAGGCGGCCCTGCTGGCCGGCCTGGCCGCGCAGCGCGGCGCCGAACTCACCGCCAACGAGCCTGCCGAACACCGGGCGGAGCTGGTCCGCAAGGCCCTGCGCCCGGTGGATCGGGACGCCTGGAACGTCGTGGTCGGTGACGGGCGCCGCTACTTGGGGATTCCCGCCGATCAGCGCTTTGACCGGATCATCGTCGATGCACCGTGCAGCGGTCTGGGAGCACTGCGGCGCCGGCCGGAAGCACGCTGGCGTAAAACCCCGGCCGACGTGGCCGAGCTGACCACCTTGCAGGATGAATTGATCGAGGCGGCGCTCAAGGCCCTGCGCCCCGGCGGTGTCCTGGCCTATGCGACCTGCTCACCCCATCCCGCCGAATCGCTGGCAGTGCTCGACGACGCCCTGCGCCGCACACCGAACGCCCGGCTGCTCGATACCGCCGCCGCGGTCAATACCGTCTCGCTGGATGACAGCATCGAAGGTACCGACCACGCTTCGGGTGGCAACACCGTCCAGCTGTGGCCGCATCTGCACGCAACCGACGCCATGTTCCTGGCCCTGATCACCCTCGACTCAGACGTCGAGCAGACCGAACCGACCAAGCAGACGAAAGGCTGACCATGTCCAGTTGCCGGATCCACCCCAGCATCCTCTCCGCTGACTTCGCCAACCTCGAGGCAGAGTTGCACCGCATCGATAACGCCGATGCCGTGCACGTCGATGTCATGGACAATCACTTCGTCCCGAACCTGACCCTCGGTCTGCCCGTGGTCAAACGCATCGGGGAAGTCAGCACGCTCCCGGTGGACGTGCACCTGATGATCGAAAACGTCGACCGGTGGGCCCCCGACTACGCCGATCTCGGGGTCGACTCCGTGACGTTCCACGCCGAGGCCTCGGCAGCACCGGTCCGGCTGGCCCGCGAACTGCGGGCCCGCGGAGCGAAGGCAGCCATGGCACTGCGCCCGGCCACCGCCGTCGAACCGTATCTGGACATGCTCGAGGAACTGGACATGTTGCTGCTGATGACCGTCGAACCCGGATTCGGCGGCCAATCCTTTTTGGACATCATCCTGCCCAAGATCCGCAGGGCCCGGGCAGCCATCGACGGGGCCGGATTGCCGCTGGTCCTGCAGGTCGACGGGGGAATCACCCGCGAAACCATCCTGCGTGCCGCAGAAGCAGGAGCCGATGTCTTCGTCGCCGGTTCCAGCGTCTACGGCACCGAGGATCCCGCCGCGGCCATCGACGCATTGCGACATGTCGTCGCACACACCGGGTCGGGGCTATAGTTTAGGGACATAAGTAAACACACGTGCTCCGGGGTCGGTGTAAGTCCGAACCGGCGGTTATAGTCCGCGACCCGAGGTGCCTCACGGCACCGAGGTTGAACTGGTGGAATTCCGGTACCGACAGTTAAAGTCTGGATGGGAGAAGCACGTACAGGGCTGGTCAGTTGACCGGTCGCGTCATCGACGCGCCGCCAACCTTCGCCTCAACTGTCGTTCCCCCGGAGCCGCCGCGGCTCATAAGGAGGAATGATGGAAGCCCTGCGGTGGCTCATTGATATCTTCAACGCCAATATTCCTGTCGGCAACAGTTCGCTTCTGGTGCGCGAAGTCGTCGGTAACATCTTCGGTCTGGCCAGCGCCGTCGGCGGCATGCGCCGCAGGATCTGGGCTTGGCCGGTCGGCATCGTGGGTAACCTGCTGCTGCTGACCGTCTTCGTCGGCAGCGTCTTCGACACCGGTCATGCCGCCAACCTGCTGGGCCAGGCAGGCCGGCAGATCATGTTCATCGCCGTCTCGGTCTACGGCTACCGCCGCTGGAAGCAAGCAAGCGGCGACGGAACGGGCACCGCCGTCACACCTCGCTGGGCCACCGCCCGGGAGCGCTGGGCGCTCGGTGTGATCATGATCGTCGGCACGATCGCGCTGACCCCGCTCTTCCGTATCCTCGGCTCCTACGAACCCGTCTGGGCCGATGCCTGGACCTTCGTCGGATCGCTCCTGGCCACTTGGGGCATGGCCAAGGGCTGGGTCGAGTTCTGGCTTCTCTGGGTCGTCGTCGACGTGGTCGGGGTCCCCTTGCTCTTCAGCGCCGGATACTACGCCAGTGCCTTCATGTACCTCTTCTACGGTTGCTTCACCCTGGCAGGCTTCTTCATCTGGTGGAGGGCCCGGAACCGGGAACAAGCCATCGTCCAGACGGCCATGCCCGACCCGATCACCCGGACAACCCCATGAGTGGGCAGGCGTCGGGCGCCCTGGCCAACCCGGCCGAACACGAGGGCATGGAACTGGCCCTGGAACTGGCAGCCCGCGGCGTCCGTGGCGCCAACCCCCTGGTCGGTGCGGTCATCCTGGACGAAACCGGGCGCTGCGTCGCCAGCGGCTGGCATCGTGGCGCGGGCACCGCCCATGCCGAAGCCGCGGCACTGAGCGCACTCGGCCCCGTCGGCCGCGAGCAAGCCGGTCGGCTGACGATGGTGGGGACCCTGGAACCATGCTCCCATTCGGGACGGACCGGGTCCTGCGCCGAGGCCATCGCCCGCAGCGGGATCGGCAGGGTCGTCTACGCGGCCACGGACTACACGGCACGAGCCGGCGGCGGGGCAGGGATCCTTTCCGATGCCGGTGTCGATGTCGCTTCCGGGCTGTTGGGCGGGAAAGCCCACGCGTTGAACCACCGCTGGTTTGCCGCACGGGCCGCGGAACGGCCCTTCACGAGCCTGCACCTGGCTCAAAGCCTCGACGGTCGGATCGCCGCCGCCGACGGAACCAGCCAATGGATCACCGGTGACGGCGCCCGCGAGCACTCCCATGTGATCCGGGCCCGCAGCGAAGCCATCATCGCCGGCACGGGAACGATCATCGCCGACGATCCCCGGCTTACGGCCCGGAACCCCTCGGGGCCCACACCAACCCACCAGCCACTGCGCGTCATCATGGGCCACCGTGAGCTGCCCTCCGGGGCAGCGGTCGCCGCCGATGAAAACCATGTGCAGATCCGCACCCACGATCCGGCGGCAGTGCTGGAGACCCTGGCCGGGCGGGGCATCGACCACGCCATGATCGAAGGCGGTGCCTCGATCGCCACGGCGTTCCTGGCTGCCGATCTGGTGGATGAGATCTGGCTGTACCAGGCACCGATCCTCCTCGGAGCCGGGCGCCACGCCGTGGGGGATCTGGGGATCGGAACCCTGTCGGACGCCGGACACTGGCGATTCGACGAAGCCGGTGGGCCGGCCCACCAACTGCTGGGCTCCGACGTCGTCCTGCATCTTGAACCACTACCAGGCCCCGGATACCGGGCCTCCGAGCACGAAGGGACCCGATAATGTTCACGGGCATCATCACCGGATTAGGGAACGTCGAAGAAATTTCCGAGGTTCCGGGACAGGACGCAGCGATCCTGCGCATCAGCGCCCCGGGCCACGCCGCTGATCTCGGCATCGGCGGTTCCCTGGCAGTCAACGGCGTGTGCCTGACGGCCACGGCCATCAACGGCGACGACGTGGCCTTGGATGTCATGGGCGAATCCCTCCGGCTGACCACCACCGGCACGCTGGCCGCGGGGGAGAAGGTCAACCTCGAACGCTGTGTTCCCGCCGGCGGACGCCTGGACGGCCACGTCGTCCAAGGTCATGTCGACGGCACCGGAACCGTCCTGGAACGCGAGGACGAAGGCAACTGGGTGCGCCTACGATTCGGGTTGCCCCGCGATCTGGCCCGCTACGTGGCCCGCAAGGGGTCGATCGCGGTGGACGGGGTCTCGTTGACGGTCACCACCGTCTCCGACGCCGAGGAAGACGAACAGTACTTCGAGGTCGGGGTCATCCCGACCACGCTGAGAGAAACCGTCCTGGGACAGCGACAGCCCGGTGACGCAGTGAATCTGGAGGTCGACGTGATGGCCAAATATGCCGAGCGGCTTGCCGCTTTCTCCGACGGAGCCCGGCGATGAGCCCCCGGGCGGCCGGCGAGTCCCTGCTGGACCCGGTGGACGCCGCAGTCGCGGCGATGGCTGCCGGGCGTCCCGTCGTCGTGGTCGATGACGAGGATCGCGAAAACGAAGGCGACATCATCTTCGCCGCAGAGTTCGCCACACCCGAACTCCTGGGATGGACCATCAGGTATTCCTCGGGCGTGCTCTGCGTCCCGCTGCCCGGGGACCGGGCCGACCAGTTGGGGTTGCCGCCGATGGTCGAGGACAACCAGGATGCCAAGGGCACCGCCTACACGGTGTCCTGTGACGCCGCTGCCGGAATCACCACCGGCATCAGCGGCGCGGATCGCGCCCTGACCGCGCGCCTGCTCGCCGACCCTGCCAGCCACGGGGGGATGTTCAACCGTCCCGGACACATGTTCCCCCTGCGGGCCGTCGATGGTGGTGTCCTGAAACGGCGTGGACACACCGAAGCCAGCGTGGACCTGTGCCGATTGGCAGGGGTGCAGCCGGTGGGTGTGATCGCCGAACTGATCCACGACGACGGCAGCATGATGCGTTTACCGGCGCTGCGTGCCTTCGCCGATGAATTCTCGATCCCGCTGATCAGCATCGAGGACCTGGCAGCCCAACTCGAAAACCCGCAGAACGCCGAACCGGAACGGTCCACACCCTCGTCGGTACTTGGAGGACCGGTGGTCGCGGTCCCCACGGAGCACGGGACCTTCGCCGCCCAGGCCTGGACCGAACGACAGACGGGGCTCGAACACCTGACGCTGACGGCACCCACCCCACAGCATGCCAGCGCCGAACTCCCCCTGGTGCGGCTGCACTCGGAGTGTCTGACCGGTGACGTTTTCGGGTCCTACCGGTGTGATTGCGGTGAGCAGCTCGATGCCGCACTGGCAGACATCGCGGTGGACGGGGGAACCATCGTCTATCTGCGCGGACACGAGGGCCGCGGGATCGGTCTGGCCAATAAGATCCGCGCCTATTCGCTGCAGGACGGCGGTGCCGACACCGTCCAGGCCAATGAACAGCTGGGATTGCCCGTCGATGCCCGCCGCTACGATGCGGCCGCTGCGATCCTGCACAGCATGGACCTGGAACGGGTCCGGCTGATCACGAACAATCCGCTGAAGGCCCAATGGCTGCGCGATTCAGGCGTCGATGTGGTCGACCTGATCCCCAGCACGATCGTCGCCCGGCCCGAAAACACGCGGTACCTGCAGACCAAACGCGAACGCATGTCCCACCGCATCCTGGCCGAGGCCTTCGTCCCGACGGAGACCGCGGCCCCGAGCACACCAACGACAAAGGAGCACCACTGATGAGCGGACACGGAGCACCCGACACCGGAGCCGATGAACTGAAGGCAGCAGGAAAGGCAGGGCTACGCGCGGTCGTCATCGCCGCCAGCTGGCACCAACAGGTCATGGACGGGCTCGTCGACGGCGCCCTGCGGGCCGCAACCGAGGCCGGCATTGCCGACCCCCGGCTCGTCCGGGTCCCGGGCACCTTCGAACTGCCCGTCGCCGCGGCCAGGCTCGCCCCGGACTACGATGTCGTCGTCGCTTTGGGCGTGGTCATCCGCGGCGGAACACCACATTTCGAATTCGTCTGCCAGGGCGCGACGGCAGGGCTGACCGATGTCTCGATCAGTACCGGGGTTCCGGTGGGCTTCGGCGTGCTGACCTGCGACACGGAACAGCAGGCCCTGGACCGGGCTGGGCTTGCCGATTCGGTGGAGGACAAGGGACATGAGGCCATGTCGGCAGCGCTCCTGACGGCACTGGCCCTGTCCGGAGAATAGCGGGTTCAACGGCCGCCCCGAACCGTCGGTTTCGTCACATTGAAACGCCGGAGTCGGGGCGGTGCATGGCCAACGGCTAGGCTTGAAGGGTGAAAACCTTTGACACCCTCTTTGCCGAACTGGCCGAAAAGGCACAAGCCCGTCCTGCGGGTTCCCGCACCATCACGGAGCTGGATTCGGGTGTCCACGGCATTGGCAAGAAGATCGTGGAAGAAGCAGCCGAAGTCTGGATGGCCGCCGAATACGAGACCGACGAGGAAGCAGCCGAGGAGATCTCGCAGCTGCTGTACCACCTGCAGGTCATGATGCTGGCCAAGGGACTGTCGCTGGAAGACGTCTACAAGCATCTCTAGCCGCCCAACCTCGCCCACGGTGGGGTCGGCGGCCAGGAGACAGCAGACCACCGAACACCAGCACAGAAAAGAGCACCGCCATGTTGCGAGTAGCCGTACCGAATAAGGGCGCCCTCTCGGAGGCCGCCACCGCCATGCTCAACGAATCCGGATACCGCCAGCGCCGCGACAACCGCGAACTGGTCATGGTCGATCCGGATAACGACATCGAGTTCTTCTACCTGCGCCCGCGTGACATCGCCGTCTACGTCGGACGGGGCATCCTCGATGTGGGCATCACCGGGCGTGATCTGTTCGTCGACGCCGGAGTCAACGGGGATGCCGAAGAGCTCCTTCCCCTGGGACTAGGCGTCTCCACCTTTCGTTTCGCCGGACCCGTCGGAGACTTCTCCAGCGTCGAACAGCTCGAAGGCAAGCGCGTAGCGACCAGCTACGACGTCCTGTTGAGGAGCTACCTCTATGAGAAGGGGATCGACGCCGCGGTGGTCCGGCTGGACGGCGCAGTGGAATCCTCGGTCCGTCTCGGCGTTGCCGATGCCATCGCCGATGTCGTGGAGACGGGCAGCACCCTGCGCGCCGCCGGCATGGAGACCTTCGGCGAAGCCATCCTGGAATCCGAAGCCGTGCTCATCGGACGTACCGGCGAACACCCCCACGGGTTGGAGATCCTCACCCGGCGTCTGCAGGGCGTGCTGGTGGCCCGCCGCTACGCGATGCTCGATTACGACATCCGCAAGGACCTCGTCTCTCAGGCCTGCGCACTGACTCCGGGCCTGGAGTCACCCACGGTCTCGCCGTTGCATGACGGGGACTGGGTGGCGGTCCGTTCGATGGTGAAGCAGGCCCAGGCCAACAACATCATGGACGAACTCTATGAGCTGGGTGCCCGCGCCATCCTGGTGACCAACATCCACGCCATCCGTATTTAGGGGGTCCAACCCGTGACTGTAGCCATTCGTGTCATCCCCTGCCTCGATGTCGATGCAGGACGCGTCGTCAAGGGCGTGAACTTCGAGGGCCTGCGTGATGCCGGCGATCCCGTGGAACTGGCCAAGCGCTATAACGCAGCAGGTGCCGACGAACTAACGTTCCTGGACGTGACAGCCACCTCCGGAGACCGGGAAACGACGTTCGACGTCGTGCGCACCACGGCCGAAGAGGTCTTCATCCCGTTGACCGTCGGCGGTGGAGTCCGCTCGGCCGAGGACGTCGACCGCCTGCTCCGGGCAGGTGCCGACAAAGCCTCGATCAACACGGCTGCCGTGAAGCGACCTGAAGTGATCCGGGAGATCACCCAGCGCTTTGGTTCCCAGGTATTGGTCCTCTCGGTGGACGCCAAGCGCAGCAGCGACCCCTCGCTGCCCTCGGGGTTCGAAGTCACCACCCACGGTGGACGGACCGGCACCGGAATCGACGCCGTGGCCTGGGCCCGTGAGGCGGCCGACGGCGGAGTCGGGGAGATCCTGCTGAACTCGATCGACGCCGACGGGACCAAGAACGGGTTCGACCTCGAAATGATTTCCGCCGTCCGTGCGGCGGTGAACGTGCCGATCATCGCCTCCGGCGGTGCCGGCTCGCCCGCGGACTTCCCCGCGGCCGTCGCCGCTGGAGCCGACGCGGTTCTGGCGGCTTCGATCTTCCACTTCGGCCCGGTCGATATGATCGCCCAGGTCAAACAAGCCATCAAGGAGGCAGGCTATCCTGTTCGCTGAACCAGAAGAGCTAGACCGGCTGATGGATGCCGCCTGGCCGGCTCTTGAAAAGAGCGCCGTCGGGGGTTGGACCCTGCGTTTTTCGGCTGGAATCAGCCAGCGCGCCAACTCCGTGCTCCCGGTTGCGGCGCCCAATGACCTCGACGCCGCGCTCGAGGACGTCGAGACGCGCAGTGCCGCGCGCTGGCTGAACGCCACCTTCCAGATCTCCCCGGCGGCCCAACCCGCGGACCTGGATGCCTATCTGGCGGCCCGCGGCTACACCGTCGGCACTCCCACCCTGGTTCAGGTGATGGACGGTTGGGAACTCGACCGCTTCGCCGATATCACACCCGACGCACGCATCGAATTCACCGACGAGCCCCCGCAGGACTGGCTCGAGCTGTTCTGGTACCAGGACGGACCTGCCGCAGAGGATGACCGGGACGTCTCCCGCCGCATCCTGACGGGCACGCCGGCCAGCTATGTCTCGCTCCGGGTGGACGGCCGCATCGAATCGATCGCCCGGCTGGCCACCGTGGAGGAGTACGCGGGGATCTACTGCGTGACCACCCGCCCCGAGGCCCGACGCCAGGGGTACTCGCGTCTGGTGATGGAAGCAGTCCTGCACGAGGCCTATCGCCGGGAACTCGCGGGCGTATGGCTACAGGTTCGTGAGTCCAATGTGGGAGCCATCGTGCTCTATAACGCCTTGGGCTTCAGCACCGCATCCACGTACCACTACCGCACGCGCGCCCTCTAGGAACCTTCCACAAGGCAACGCTCCCAGACGCGGTGCTCGACGGCGACCATCTTGGCGAAGTCGACGAAGCCGAGGTCCGATCCTTCGTGCCGTGTCCTTAGTTGCTGCCCGAGACGGTTGGCCCCTGACCGCTGTACCGGGGCAACAGCTCGTTGTATCTGTCGGTCCATCCGGATGCACGATTGCCGTGAAGCACCGTGTCGAGATGGTCCAGATGCGTGTGCCATCCGGCTGCATACTGGGGCAGATCTTCTGGGCGTAGCGCGCTGTGGGTCAGTACGACCCGGGTGCCGGATCCCGTATCGGATAATTGGAGATCGACCCACGTGGTGTCCTCATCGGGGGATTCCCAGGTGGCCGTGAGCTGGTGGGGTTCGCGACAGATGGTGATCCGACCGGTTGTGAAGTCGCCGTCACCGAAGTCAAGACGGTATTGACCGTCCTCCCGCAAATCGCCGGTCACGGAGGCGAGCCAGCGGGCCAGCCGCTCGGGATCAGTGAACGCCTGCCAGACGTCCTCCTCGTTGAGTTCATGCACTACGGGTACGGGTTTTCCGCGGAACAACTCCGTGTCGAGGGCGTCCAGGCGCTGCCGCCAGAAGCTGCGCACGTCCTCAAGCCAGAAGGCGACGCCGTCCAGAGTGCCTCGATCCAAGTGGTATCGGCGTTGTGTTCCGTGGGTGATGCAGACTGCCACCCCGGACTCGCGCAACAGGCGCAAGTGCCGCGATGTCGCCGGTTGGCTGATCCCGAACTCGGCATGCAAGGCATGGGCGATTTCCCCTGCTGGACGTTCACCGCTGCCGAGTAACTCGACGATGCGACGACGACGTATCGGGTCGGCCAACACTTGAAAGACATCCACTCATCTACCTTTGCGTATTTGGTATATAACACAAGAGTTAATTGCAACAACCGTGGGTAGCCCGCGTGATGGGGCGCCCCCAGATGGCCATGGGGAGCCTAATGCTTGCGACTCGTCATTGCAGGGCCCCGCGACTCCGAGAAAGTCCAAGCGATTCTGGGCACAACCTAGGCAAGTCACCATTTTCTTGTTGAATAAAGGGTGTGCCAAGAGTCGGCTGCGTGCTAGTTTCAAGGAATGTCCCAGCCGATCGGAAGCATTTCAGACGTGGAGATCGCCGATCTTCTCGAAGACATCAGCTCACGGGACCCGACCGTGAGGGACGGGGAATCACTGGGTAGGCTCTGCGAAATGGTGGATTCGGGCCCCGTTTCCGAAGCACAGTTGGCCCTCCTGGGCTCGACGTTGGTGGAAAGACTGTCCCACGCTCGCGTGGAGGTGCGGAGCTTCGCCGCGCTGGCGCTCATCGTGCTCATTCTCCGCGACGCCTGTGAACCTGGTTGGTTCCCACATTTCGCAACCTGGTACGTAACCGAGGAAGCGATCACCGGGTATGACGTGGCCCGCGGGTGGCTCCATGTCGTGGCGCACGGTGCCGACGCACTAGGCGCCTTTGGATGGGCCTCGAAAGAGTCGCCCCGCCCCGTTCTTGACCTTGAGCACGGAGGATGCTGAACCAGGGGCCAGGTATCTTATCTGGCGGGACCAGGAAGACGACAGGCTGGGATTTGCCATAGCCATCACGCTGTCGAATCCGCGTCTCACACAGGACGATGCCCTCGCGTGGTTGGATCCCATCGAAGAAGCATTCCTTCACGGTGAACCAGGACCCGTCCCCGCCTTCGCCTCGAATTCGATCCGGACCCTCCGCGTGGTTTGTCTGCTGGCGACCGAACAGATGCACTACCAAGGGCAGCATGTTCGCATCCAGCATTCCAGCGCGGTAGGGCAACGCCTACGAGAAGTCCTCCATATTGCCTCCCCCTGGATGTGGAATCTCGAAACATAGGATTGGTACGCCCCAACGACCACAGCGCCAAAAATCCGCAGTGACGACGACGGATCACTGGCCGGAGATTGCCGCCGGATTCCGCTTTCCGAGCAGTTGCGTCCGGCGGTAGCCTGCAGGAATGGCGACTGGGCCGTGCCTACTTGAGTGGCTGCTCGACTCCGATCCTGCCCTGCGTTGGCAGGTCCAACGGGTTATTGCCGGAGCGCTGCCCGGGACATGGGAGACGAAGCGCGCGCAGGGTGCGACGGCGGGATACGGTGCCCAACTGCCATCGAAGCAGGATGCGGATGGACAGTGGGCCGGAGGAGCCTACGTTCCCGTGGGATTTTCCGACAGTCCTGAGGCCGGCCAACCGGGCCAGTCCTGGATAGTGACGACCTCGGTGCTGAAGGATTTGCGTGAATTGGGGCTCAACGCCGTTCGCGGAATGATCGCTTATGAGTAGTTCACCGGTGACACGTCGCTGCAGGTACAGCGTGCTGGCTGCTTTCGATCATGTCCGCGACGTGACGCTTCTGGAGAGAACGACGCCGGATCCCCGGTTGCTCGCGCCGGTCGATGTCGTCCGTGCTGCGCGGGCCACGGACGGCACATGGCGCCAGGGAACACAGTTGCCGGGAAAAACCTGGTTCGACGTCGACGTCCCGGCGGGCGAAGCATCGAAATGGCTGACCCTCCGAGGAACCCGGGTGCTCGATTGGTGGGACGGAGCGAGCTAGGGACTGGGTGGGACCCTCCATCCCGGACATCAGGAGGGGTATGCTCCGAGAAAAGCTAGTCGAGGAGGAACAATGTCTTTGAGTGTGTGGGTCCGACGAGTGCAGGAAGAACCCAGCCACAACGATGGAACCAGGGTCCTTGTGGACCGGGTCTGGCCGCGCGGGATCAAGAAGACAGATGCAGCGCTCGATGACTGGAACAAGGACGTGGCTCCGTCGACGGAATTGCGCAAATGGTACGGCCACGATCCGGAGAAGTTCGAGGAGTTCGCCAA
>RCNJ01000467.1_pt1 | contig 15172 bp, 16 predicted proteins | sample 2041171 | NCBI WGS metagenome assembly RCNJ01 (sample SAMN09708213, study PRJNA481090) | feces metagenome | biome: feces | host: Pygoscelis adeliae | place: Antarctica: Rookery Lake | collected 2010-03-01 | reverse complement strand
GGGGTGGACACCCTGCTGGAGCGCCGCACCTGGCCTGGCGGGAGGCCTGCGATGGGCATGGTCGCTGCTTGAAGGTGATATATCTCCGTCACTTTCGACCATCAAGGTTCTGATGTGTAGGAGGTGTACAGGTACATCAGGCTGTAACCTTGTACTTGCACGTGACACTCGGTGCGAAGCCATCACATATATCTGCCACACTCCACTAAAGCCTTAGTATTATGCTTCCTTCAATCACAAGTTTACCACCTCATCTCCCATACACACAGCATCACCATGGCTCCAATCCGAGTGTGTGCCTCTTTACGTCCTGCCTCCCCTGTTAGCCACTTGCAGAGTCGCGAGTGCTGCGGTGGATCAAGTGTTAGTTGTTAGATGTAAGTAGATGGGGTACTAAGCAGGAACATTGCCCAAGATTGAGAGATGGAAGGGGCAAGGGAGTATGGATCGCGCGCGACCAATTTATGTTGAATATAGGGGCCGAGGTGATGATTTACGAGACTTCCTGGACCTGAAATGATCCATGTAAAAGGGACGTGTCGAGACACTTCGCCCGAATGATGTCGCCTACTGGCAATTGATTAAACAACGTCAAGACAGATCAGACCATCTTGCACCCAGCCGCGAGCTGGCTTCAGAACTGCGCCACAGCGCCCGACTGTGGTGGACGTCGTCGGCGACGTTAATCGGATGCCATAGCAATCTCTCGACTTCACTTAAGTTTATCACAGCTTTTCCACCTTACATCCCAAGCTTATCAACAACTGTACCATGGCCGGAGTAAAAGCCCAACGTCGGGCTGACCAAGTACCATCACCACTCCAGCCTCGCCGCTCCCAACCAAAGCGCCCATTCCATTCCAAATCAGCAGCGAAACCAACCACCTTCCATTGTTTTTCTCGTTTACCTACCGGGCGTTAGCCCACCATTTTTTGCTATGCTGTTGCTGGTTGGCCCGCACAAGTGGAGGGAGGCATTGGAATGGATTCCATCAGGGCATACTCCTCTATACATCCTTCCTCCATTGCTGGCCACTTGCAAAGTTGCGAGTACTGTGGTGGACGAAGTCCTACTTGCCACGCAGCAGTTTGAGCACGGGAAAGAGCAGTGGTCGTGGGGTAATGTGAGAGGATAGAAACGCTGGATCACTCGAACTGAAGTCATCGAAAAGGTCGTGACTGGGCATAGGTGGGCAGCAGTAGGGAGTCAGGAAGCAGATATGGGATAGATAAAGATCAATTTATGAGGGTGAGAGGAAAGGGTTATGATTTGCATGTGAGAGTGAGAGGGTTGAGAGGCGCACTATTCCGGGTGAAAATGGGTCGGTAAAGAAGGACGGCGATTCGTGTCACAATTGAGGAAGGAGCTGATGGTTTATGAGCATGGTCATCGAGAGCGAGTCCCAGTTAAAGGAAGGAAGGTCGAAATAGTTGGAGATATAAAACCAGTGTTGCCCAAAGTTGTACTGCATAGTTGATTGTCGCATAACGAGTAGAGTAGTGGATATGTTTGTTTATAGTTCTGATGACGGCGTGGTGATACCTCCCCCAGGTACTGAAACGGTACACCAGGCAGCTGGCTTTTATCCTTGAACTTGCAAGTGGTACCTGTTAGCAGACACAAAATATATGTGTGCCCAATCCTCCCATCTCAAGTGATCTTAGTGACCCCCTCGAAGTGTACCTCCATTGCAGCAGTCTTCACTTCCTCACCAAAAGCTACCACAAAACAATGGACCCGGTGAAAACTCAACGCCGCGGTCTCCAAGCAGCAACTCAAATTCAATATCGGCCCTTCCAACCAGCCCTCGCAGCTGGTCAGTCCACCACGGCACCAAGAACCTTCCATCCTTTCCCTCGCCACCTATCTAGTTCCAGCTCATCATGTTTCGCTACGCTGCAGCAGACTGGAAAGCACGAGTAGATGCTTTGGAATGGATATCGCCATGAAGAATCCCTTTGTACACCCTACCTCCTGTGTTAGCTACACATCGGACGGCGAGGACCGTGGTGGACGAAGTACTGCTCGCTAGGCAGCTGCTTCTGCTCGACAGGTGTTTGTGTGATAACAGCAGAATAGAAAAATGTCGGATCACCGTTGCCAATTTCATGACGAGGATTGGGAAAGAGCATTGATTGACGGGAGAGAGTTGTAACGAAGAGTTGAGGTGGCCAAAGGTTCATTGAAGATCAAAAAGGCGAAAAACAACTGCTGTGTTTTTCAAGCTGTGCTTTTTGAGGGAGTCACCTGCGACGGTGGAGGATCGGCAGAGGAGGTCGCCGCGGAGGTTTTGGAGCATCAAGCCTTACTTTACAATGGACCAATTTTTGTAAACTCTAGTTTTATTCAAGTTTGAAAGACAGATGAGATAGCTTAGAGGACGAGTGGTCGAGGTTTCAGGTTACAATACCAACTTCATCATCATGCCTGAGAGAGCATACCACATATTAAGATGACTCAAACAGCTACAAATTGCTGCCACTTTAGTCTAGATAATGACATTGTTCTCAAAGAATGGGTACGATCTATGTGGCTGACTCCACGCACGCGTCCTTGTCCTAGTGGTTCAAAAGACGCAGCATCCGCTGGCTTCAAGCAGTTTTTCGGACAAACTCAGAAACATTGTTCAAGCGCATTATAAGCAATACCTACCTAGCCACACTCCTCATATACCGTTTCTTGCCCTACATCTGTATCGGTGGCGTCATGTTATTGGTTTTAGCTCTCTCTTCACATCAGTCACGAGTCGTAAGCATCATAATCGACTAGCCGAAGCTAAATTCTGTACTCGTTAGCAACCACTCCCTATCCATTTCACCACATTGAGAACCTGGCGACACGTACCAGCATAAACAGGCGCCTTCCAGGGCCTCCTCTTCCCTCCATCCTTCTCCCTCGTCCTCTCTGACCTCCTCCCATTCCCATTCCCACTCCCATTCCCCACCCCCCCCTTCGGACCAGTCCCACTGCGGCCACTACTCGAAGAATTCGCGCTCATAGTCCCCATCGCACTTGTCGAGCTGCCTGCACTGATGTACGGAATAGAGTTCAACGGCTGTCTCCCATTAGCCTGCAGTGCACCCGACATCGTCAAACTCGCTTCGGAAGCTACAACAGAGACAGCGCTAGGTCGTCTCGAACTCGGTAACTGAGGGCCTACAAGCCCATTGCCGACGCTTGGTCGTCTACTATCGTCTTCGCCCAGGGCGCCGGACATCATGGCGTTGTTGCCGCCGATCATCTGATTCATAGCGTATGTGCCTGGAGCTCCACAGCACATGGTCCGTCCTCCACCGTTCGTACTCATCTTCCGCCTTCCACTTTCTCTTTCTCTTATACTCCCTACTTGACTTCCAGCACCAGGATCCAACCCACTAATTCTTGTAAGTATCTCCCAAGTCCTCTCAACGCAGTACCTGGCGCTTGGCCTTTGCGCAGGGTCTTCCGCCAACATCCTAGTCGTCAAATTCAACAAATGGCTTACCCCCCTATAAACCCTATCCTCCCTCTTCTTAGCATCCTTCAACAGACTAAACGTCCAACTTTCCACCGCAGAAGCATTATCTGCAAACGCCGTACTTGGGGCGGGGAAGGGACATCTCCTTCCCTCTCGTTGTCCTGCCCCAACCCCACCTAATGCCCCAGCAGATGACAGGTTGGTGCGGGAATTCGCCGTTCCTGGCCTAGAGTTTCCCGATTTTGAGCTCGTCGGCTGGGGGGCAGCTCCAAGTCTGCTCGTGTTGGATTTTGACCGGTGGCTGGCAAAAGCCGCTGATTTACGCTTCAGCAGCAGGGTGAGGAGTTCGAGGTATATACACCCAAGTGAGTAGATATCTGCTTTCAGCGGATCGTAAGGCGGCGGTGGGCTCCTGGGCGGTGATGGTGGTGCAATGGTCTGTGCCTGGGGCTGGGGTTTGTGACGATGGATGTTTGCTTTTGAGAATATTGAGTTTGTTGGAGACTTTGGGGACATGGGGAGTGTGGTGACGGGTTTCGTTGGTGCCGATGGGTTGGGGTTGGGGTCGATGGTTAGTAGGTTCTTTTTGCGGCGAAAACGGGACGGTGAGATGGTGGCTAGGCTCAGTGTTGGTGAGGTTTCGGGAGAGGCGATGGACACCGACGGGCGGGGAGATTTGAGGGTTGAGATTGACTTTTTTCTCGGCGTGCTGTTGTACGGCTGATTTGACGTAAAGCTTGCCACTGATGTAGATTGTAATGATAAGGGGCGTTCCCGAGCTGCGTAGTCGTATGTCTCCTTGTCGAATTCAGTGGTCTTCTTATCCGCAAAGTGTCCTGAATCAGCAAGGAAGATCTTGTTATCACCATCCAGCAGTATGTTACTCGGTTTTATATGTCCATGCGCTACGCCCTGGGCATGCAGCGACGCAACTGCTTCAGTGAGGCAGTGGATCCAATCCAGGAGGAGAATGCGGCGGTCTTCTTTGGCTAGAATTTTGATGGAGGGGGGAAGGACTGAGAGGGCGGCACGCAGGGTCGTGTCGAAGACGGAAGTGACGAGGAGGTAGCCGGTTGAGAGGTGGATGTAAGAACCCCAGAGGGAGAGAATGTGGCGGTGGTAGCGGGATCTCATCTTCTCGATGCCTGAGAGGAATTCTACGACTGGTACTTCGCCGGGGAGGTCGCCGAGTGGTATTCGTCGTCGGAGAAAAACATCCTCTTGACGGCCTGGTATGCACACTTTGTCGGGATTACCGTCTTTCTTCTCCGGCACACCTGCAACCTGCCTTTTGTCCACCGTTTCTAGAGGCACAATTTCAACGTCCTCATATACCAGGTTTTCACCCGGCCTCAAATGCCTCAACAGATAGGTAAACTGCCTCCGGAAGAACTTCTTCTCTAGCCTCAAATCCCTCCTCGACGTCAACTGCAGCCTCTCCACCTGATCCAACGGGATTGGCAAATCATCATCATCCCAACTATCATCCACGACCCCAAAAATCTGATCCGGGACCCCAATATCAACCAGTATCAGAAAAATCCTCTTCGCCTTGTTCTCTATCCACTCCATGTACGTATCATCAGTCAAGCCGTCACCAAATTCGAGTTGCTGGTCCAACCGCCGTGCTTCGCTGGGTCGGAGGTGGGAGAGCACGTAGGCGCGGTCTACGGCTGAGCTGACGCGGTCTTCGTCCCACCACATCATGTCGTCGGGGACGTCGACGGGTTTTGCGTCGGGAACGGCGCCGTAGGCGGCGTAGATGTCGGCTACGTGTTTGCTGCTGCCGGGGCGGAAGCCGTCGAAGAAGTGCGAAGAGCGTCGTCGACTCATGGTGGCGGGTGGAAGTGAAGATCGAGTTGAAGCGTCTTAAGAGATGCGAAATGTGAAGGGTTATGATGGCGCAGAAGATGTATGATTTACTTTCTCAATACGAGTACACCTTTTGCGCAAGTGGCAAATATGTGTGTTCGGATCTAGCCATGCATAGCACTTGCTCATCGCGCAGTGACGGATGGTAGTCCCCGAAAGCTAATATTTCGGGAGGTTGAATGGTATGTTGAAGTGAGGAATGTCTACGTGCCAAAAGGGATATTATGAAAACATGGGAATATACGACGGGCTTTTTGGCATGAGGGGTCCAATATCACCGTCATGACCACTGGTGGTAAAAACGCATCGTGGTTCATATACACGGCACCTACTCAGTCGATGCCGGTATCACAACATCAATCCTCCTGGAACGCAGCGCAAAGCTCCATCTTAGTCGCCACACTTGTGCCGAGCGCTTTGGAGGCCCCCCAGGTCTGTCCGCGGCAATTGATGAAGACGGCGAGCTGCAGCTTGATGACCAGGCAGAACACGTGCTGCAAGATTCTGGTGAATGGTTCGTATATAGACCGCCCGTTTGGGCGGTTACAGAGGTACGGTAGCGAGAAGGACTTGGGAGGGGATAAGCGCGCGAATATGGAAAACGTACTAAGGAGGATCAGTAGATCGTATGTTTTCATGCAGTGCTCCTGGCTTGGGTTTGGTGACGTGGACACGGGTTATGTTTAGCTGTTCTTCGGTGGTGCAATGTTTGTCATCGAAGCGCCGAGAATTTGGTGATGGCCGCGCCGGTACAGCCAACGTCGGCGCGTTCGAACATCAGGCTCGGCCTGCACACGACTTGACAAATCATCTCGATGGGGAGATATTGAGGGAACGTCTGCAGGTACAATGCAACGTTCTTTTCCGTTTGTCGCATAGAATACTTTTTGGAATGCAAATTGAACAGAGCACATAACATGAAACACTCTTCGTTGCCTATGAGGTTACCCTCAAGTATGCCCCGACTCTGACATGTCCGCCTGATCAATGAGCGATCTCAGGAGAATACAGGACGGCACAGACCGACTTTTTGTCCGTCGCAAGGTTAGGGTTTTGTTGTTGTGTGGTAGCATCGGAACGCAGACTACAGAGTTGTGTAATGCAGCCATGAAGTTGTGTCGCCATGCATATTAATCGATACGTGGAGGTTGTGAGGTTCGGACTTGTGGTACCAGGTTGTCCGACGGATATACACAGATCGATGAAGGTGAGTGGGCAAATCTTCGGAGCACGAAGAAGTTGTGCATGGCTTCAGCTGGCTTCCAAAGACTCTAAAAGAGTGATAAGAAGATGTCGCACTCTGTTGATGGTGTTGATCGGTTCGTGAGATATGCCACATAGATAGGAAATCAAGATCGCTTCCTCATCCTCAATGAAGAGAAAGAAGATGCGCGAAGGCTAGAAACAACGATACACCGGTGAGAATGAAGGTAAGGAGAATAAGACGCGGTTAAGGAAAGAAGATGCTCTAAACCAGACAAAGTAGCAGCAGTGAGCCGAAGTGAAGGCTCTCGGCACCATCCTGGTGCAACGTCGAGCAGGTCGCGCCAGGACCCCATGGGATGGCACATACTAGCACGTCGGAGTTGAGAATACATTCCCGTGATCTAAGCACAAGAGCACGTGAAGATTAGATTACAAGCTACAAGCTGACATAAATCTTCCCAAGAACATTTGACAGTGCTCGGCAATGCTTAAATGGGTTAGCTCGGCTGCGCCGTCTCCAACGCTTCTCCAAGACAAGACGTACCCGTCAAATCGACGTCTCAGACTCGCCCGATCTCTATTTCGTCCATCCGCGGCCCAGGAAAGTTGGAAGCGAGCCCCTCTCCAGACTTGCGACCTTGGAAGTTATCCTGTCACTAGCCTCTAAGCATCAAGAGGTTAGGTAAGAAGAGCCAGTCAAAGCATGCAGAAGCTTCGGAGAATATCCAGGTCCTGGAGCTGCACCAATTGAGTGATGCAATGCTTGAGCCATGCTGCAAGGCGGCAGAGCCATGTTTCGTGTTTATCCTGAAATTTAACCTCCAACTTCATCTTCCTCATCGTTGTAATTTACCCTCGCTGTCGCTCTGTTGTCGTCGCAAGTGTATCGCTTTCAACTGAATCGTTGAGCTTGCCGTCCTTCGTTCTACCGTTGCTGCCCTCTTTCTCCGCCCAGACCTTACCGCGCGTCTTTATCATTTATCCATCACAAGGCGCGGCTATCCGTCTCGTGCTTGCTTTGAATATTAGGCCAAGGCTCTAAGCTTCGGCATACGAGCTTACTTAATTTCATCGTCGAGCAGTCTGTTCTCCTCTTTCACCATCAAACAACTCGCCAACAGACCGGCGACAACAATCATTCATTGTGCTTCAGCCACGAGCTCCAATTTTGCATATTTTCCTGAAACAATCGCTTAATACACTCTACTCGCAGCAACAGCAAAATGTTGGCCAATCTGCTTGCTAAGGTCGGCCTCGCCGCCCTCTTCGGCGCCGTCGCTACCTATGCGAAGGACCTCCCAGCTATCTCGGTCAGTGGAAGCAAGTTCTACGACCCTGATGGAAACCAATTCTTCATCAAGGGTAAGACCTCATCATCCTCCCCACAAACTCAACTACAGACAGCTAACCTCGACCTCAGGAATCGCCTACCAACTCATCCCGGACGACCCGCTTATGGACACAGCCCAATGCCAACTCGACGCCGCCCTCATGAAGAAGCTCGGCGCAAACACAATCCGCGTCTACCACGTTAACCCAGACGCAGACCATGACGGCTGCATGAAGGCTTTCGCTGACAATGGCATTTACCTGCTCGTCGACTTGGACGACTTCCCAACGGACATCGATCCAGTCAGTAACACAGCATCTCGAGGGGACCCCCGGGGAGCTCTCTAATACTCTGCCATGTATCGCATACTAACCTACGTAACAGGAGGGAGCAGTCTGGACCGACCGCCAATACAAAGCCTTCGCAGCTAATTTTGATGCATTTGCCAACTACACGAATACTCTCGGTGTGTTTGTCGGCAATGAGGTTATTGCCCGCGCAAACCAATCCGAAGTCGCCCCATTCATCAAAGCCGCCACCCGCGACATGAAAGCCTACCGCGACAGCAAGGGTTTCCGCAAGATCCCTGTGGGCTATTCCGCCGCAGATATTTCCGAATTGCGCCCGATGCTCCAAAACTATCTGGCCTGCGGCGACAACGCAGACGAGACAATCGACTTCTTCGGCCTCAACGCCTACGAATGGTGCAATCCCACCGACACCTTCGAAGTCTCTGGATATAAGACGTTGAACGAGATGACGGAGGGGTATTCCGTGCCTGTATTCTTCTCGGAGACGGGATGCAACACAAACCGTCCTCGCCTTTTCCTCGACCAGCGCGCGATCCTGGGCCCGCAGATGGACCATATTTGGTCAGGGACTATCGTGTATGAGTGGATCGAGGAAACTAACAACTACGGCCTTATTTCTTATGCCGAACCAGTGGCGAAGACGATGACTGGTTCCGACATTCACGACGGTTTCGTCCGCAAAGGAACCCCGACCCCCGTTCAACCTGACTTCTCCAACTTGCAAGCCGTCTGGAAAACACTCACTCCTACCGGCTCACCAAGCTCGGAATACACGCCCACTGAGACCGCACCAGCTTGCCCAACGTACGAGAAGGGTGGTTGGCAGGTTAGTGGAAACGTACCACTCCCAACAATCAACCAACAACTCACCATTGTGGCTACGGTCACCGACAGCACGACTTCCGGAGCCGAGACGGTCACGCCGACTACTACTTCTGCCGAGGTCACTTCGACGAGCTCGGAAGGTGCGGCGCCACGCCAGCTTGCTCCCGCAGGACTGGTTGCTGTGTTGGCTGCTGTTTTTTTATAAATTGTTCAGGTTGACTTCTTAGCACATTACTAGTGTATCATTTGTTTTAGTACTTCGTCATAGTTCTTAAATAAGATAAGGTGAGTAATGTAGCGAGACTTGGCTTCAGGGACCTTTATGGGACTCTGGATATTCCGGCTGGCTAAGGAACGCGGAAATATTATAGGGGCATATCCTGTACAAACGAAAAAAGCATTTCTGGTAGGGATGAATGGAGGAGTTCGGAGTTTGGAGAGAGAACAAGAGTATGGCATAGCATTAGAGTACATCTTTGCGAGTAGTATCAATGCATCATCAATAAATTGCCTCAAAACAAAGCCACATGTTTGTCTCTTCTTGAATCCCTTAGATACTTACATTCTTACATCTACGGTAGGACTGCGGTGATAGGAAATCTGAAGATCGCACATGGCAGTTGTGGTGGGGTAAGTTGGCACCCCATGATCACCTGAAGCTACCCCGCGATCTGCATTCTTTAATTGGCGATCTGAGACTACCAGGCTGCAATCATACAATGTCGCGCTTACCGAGTTCCACGAGTTGAGTAAAAGGTTCCCTACTCAGTTCGCAACGCCTGCCAACCAAAAGAGAGCTGTCAAGCACCTTCCATTCCTAGCGCTACCTTATCGGCCGTCTCCGATGACGTCCTGGACGAGCTTTATCTTAGCTTGACCTACACTTCAACTGGTTAACCACAATTTGCAGAACTCAAACAACAACTCCATTTCTCCGCCACTGAACCTCATATCTTGAGCTTTACATACACTCCCCTATGAAACCCCATCACCGCACCGCTAAAACCACCCTCAACAACCGTCGCAATGGCGTCCCATTCAGCTCCCCCACCACACCCAGAGATTCAAACCCCCTCCCTAATCCCCATCAGCGCATCCTTCCACCACCTCACAACCTCTGAGCTCAGCGCTCTCTCCTCTCTCTCAGCCGCCGCAAAAGCATCAGCTTACTGTCCCTACTCCAAGTTCCGCGTCGGATGCACTGTCCTCACATCCAGTGGGGAGTTTATCTCTGGGGCAAACGTGGAGAATGCGTCCTATAACGTGGGAACTTGCGCAGAGCGCGCGTGCTTAGCCAGAGCCATCATATCAGCGGCTGAGAAGGGGGAGGGACATACTGAACAATTCAGGGGCGGAGTGCGGAAGGACATGTTTAAGGCGTTGGCGATAAGCACGGATGTGAGCCCACCGGCTAGTCCTTGTGGGATGTGTAGACAATTGTACGCTCTCCATCCCCTCCAGTACATCTCGTCTCATATTGGAGCATACTCAATCCCCCATCCATCTACACCTTGCCAACCTTCCGCCATCTTCCTCCTCGCACTCTACTACTGGGATAAGGCGCAGGGATAAGGAGCAGAAAGAAACAAGCTAACAACCCACAGCATCAGGGAGTTCTGCGACCTCACCATGCCGGTCTACATGTTCGATAAGGATGGTAATTTTTTGGTTATGACGCTTGAACAACTGTTACCGCTCAGCTTTGGACCTGAGGCGCTTTCCTCATGCGCAGGGTAAATGGGAAACTGTCAGAGTAATGACTGTATGGCCGACGAGAGGGAAGGACGAGGGTTGTTGATAATGATGGGTTATGAGAGGCGAGAAAAACAGAGGCAGAAGAGCCAGAGCGCAGACGTAACAACTGGTTAGCATTTAGGTAGGGTCCTAGTTCATGTGGAAGCAAGTTTCTTGCAATCCAACGGATTAAATTGAGGTGTCGTTTACGTTTCCCGTCAGTCCTCAAGCGTTTGAATAAGGTCCATCAAAACGTACAAGTACGTATTAAAGGTAGCAAGACACGAAACGCGATGAGCTCTGCGTTTGACGGGCAGCTTGGGTGTAAACATTCTGAGGCGTCAAAGAGACAAACTTTTCAACAAACAACTATCTCCTCACCATACGTGCGTTTTACGACATGACAAAGATCGCAAACATGGCCATTCTCATTCCATACCTCCAAGCTCGCGCCCTTACCCCCTCCATGACGAGGTATCGCTACCTCGCCGCCGCTCCTTCAGTTACCGAAGACGCGTCTGTCCTTGGCCCGTTGGGTCTCCTCATCAACACGTATACCAATTACGGCTTCAACATCATCGAACAAGGCGCGGTTATCGGGAAAATGACAGCAGCGTGTGAAAACGGACTTACTGGGATCAAAAGCCTCCTCATTGTGGCTGATCCGAGACTCTTGGTGCAACCAAGAGACGACATCGCGCTCCTGAGGTCATGTGGCATAACCATAGAGAATCTCATGGTGGCAGCGGCACATTTTGACGATGACCGCGACAGCAGCGACTACAGTGACAACAGTGACAACAGTGACAACAGTGACAACAGTGACAACAGTGACAACAGTGGCAACAGTGGCAACAGTGAAAGTACCGACAGCTGTTTTTCACCCGAGCCATTGAGTCGTGGTAGGAGCGGAAGGAATGTTGCGGTCTGTAGCCGTGGACGTGGTATTAACGCGCCCGGAAGGAGAATTGGCACCAGAGATCTGGACGATGCCGATGCTGAGGACTGGGAGACGACTTGGGAGAACGGCGAAGGCGATGACACTGTTGTGGGTGGTGAGGTTATGTTGGCTGCGGACAAGATGGAGCAGGAGAAGGAGAACGCAACAAACCAGTTGGCATTGCGCCGTCACTCCTCCAACGTCGTCTACAGGCGGCCCAGAACATGGGAAACATCGACACCACATATCACGTCAACGATGAGCTCCAGGACGATTTGAAGCCTCAGCCCCAACCGATGCGCAGACATAACGAGCAACAACCACGTGGCGTAATAAATGTACACGATATCATCATGTCCTAGGTAACCGATCCTCCCTACATCATCCAGGACAAGGACAGCAAGGATATGCAACAAACTGGAAGACCGGGAGCCAACAAGGACCGCAACCTCCAGAATATTGGTGTACCATCTCGCATCCGTAGAACTTATAGAATTTAACACAATGTCATAATTCTAATGCTCCTCTTCTCATCGTCCTCATCCTCCTGATCGTCACCTTTGTCATCCTCGTTAGTATCCTTATCTTCATCAGCCACGTCCTTATAACCCCCATAGTTAGCAGTCCCATTCTCACGTTCACACAATGGCAGCAATGCTTGTCAAGATTGCGCGTTGTCGTTCATATATGTGAATTTCATACTCCTATTACCTCTCGCGAATCGAACCGTACATCTTGGTGCCAACGGTTGGTTCATTTTATGCTCCACGTCAACCTAAAAACCAGGGATCACCACGGGGTGACCTTAGGCTCAGTAGTGACCTCGAGGTGATGCGCGAGGTAAACCTGGTGTTGCATTAGGTGAAATGAGGTAGTAAGTGCCACACTCAATCACCTAACTGGCCGCACTGATGGTCGGCGCAAACAAATCATGCGTGAAAAGAACACGCGCTGAAGAGTTATCAGTTTAAAACAATGTATGCAATTTTAGTGAAGGATAATAACAGAAGAATCATCTTCCACCATCAATCTCTTGGGGGGGCCAGGATACTTGCAGATTTCCTCATCGTAAGACCCGCCGCTTCAACAAGGGATTGCCACTGCGGTTTTGTTCTTTCGTCTGCTCCTGAAAAGTGACCCAGCATCATCATTTGAATGTCGTTCATATCGACGATCATGTCGTAGATGAACAGTCTCGAATCGGTCGTCATCGTTGTCACTATGTTTTGGAATATTGTGGTCGCATCTTAATCATCCTAGTCGTGGGCAACGGAGTTTGCAAAATATTAAGGCACCCTTATCCATAATTACAAAACAGGCTTGGGGTCAAGACCATTTCTTTCACCATACAAACCGCTGGCGCGGAATTGCCAAGGGGAGTCAAGTCCATTAAGTCAAGTCCATTTAACGACCTAACAAGAACGCATGGGGGGGGCGTTGTAAATTAAGTATATATTAAGTCACATAACGCGAATGTGCCAAGTTGACGCGCCTATGCAACTACGCAACTAAACATCTTATTCCTCCACAGTAAATGATGCCTCAGAAAAATGATGAAAGTCAATTGACCCTAGCCCTCCATGCTAAGCAAAGAAATCCCAAGTTACGTCCTCGAGCCGCTGCTTGGATCTATTCTGTGGACCACCGGAAACTTGGTTGCCGTCTACACGGCATGAGCCCACGACTTGATATTCTAGCCTCAGTCCTTATGCAATACATTCTCGACCTAGCCGCCAAAGGGTTTTTTCCTCGGCTCTCTCTTGCGAGAGATATGGCAAATCAACTTCCCGCATCATGCGACAAGCCACGCGTCGCGTCCCTTTGGGCTTCCAACTTTGTTAAACTCGGCCCAGAGCTCCGGGGGTGTTTCTGGCGAAAGTACAACTACCAGAGGGCCAAATACAAAGATCCAGTAATTATTTGTGGTTGGTTTGAGTTTGTGCGCCACACAATTGCGAAGTACCGTCTCCAGGATGTGGATGTTGATAACTTTGATGAGACTGGGTTTATGATAGGTGTTATCTCAACCGCAACAGTTGTAACAAGCTAAAAAGGTATAGCTTGGCAGGCCGCAGAAAATTTCGCATGCCCCCGTGCATCTAGTTCTTTGGGTTGTTCTGGCAACAGCATAGCTGACTGACAGCTGAGCAAGCTATAAGAGCTCGCACTTTTCCTGCTAGATAACCTTCCTTTAGACACACCATTAAACATAGTTCAATATTACTTCATTGATACTGCATTCACAACTTTTTTTGCTGAACTGTTAGAAGACCTTCGTCTTGTCTCAACCCTTTACAACACAAGCCCACGGCCTCGACGCAGCTACCACTGCTTTTCTTGCCAGCAGGCTTCACCCCTCAACATTGGACGCTTATTGGACCAAATAGAAAAACACCAGAAGAAGCCTTTGGCAGCAATCAAGACACCACCGTTCAAACCCACTGAAGCAGAGTTTAACATCAATCTGTCACATAACCATAATAAAAAGCAGCAATTGATCAGTGTCGACAACAACTTACTGTTGAGGGGCGAAGCTTGTTGACACGAAAGGCGGCGGTAGCTGCGTCGAAGTCGTATACTTGTGTTGAAAAGGGTTGGGACAAGGCGGAGGTCTTCTGAGGGTTCAGCGAAGGAAGTCGCGAAGACAGTATCAATGAAGTAATATTGAACTGTGTCTGAATGTCTGTCTAAAAAAAAGCCATCTAGTGGGAGGGGAGCGAGCTCTTATGGCTTGCTCAGTTGTCAGGCAGCCATGTGGTTGCCTGATCAACACAAGGAACTAGATGCATGGAGGTACGCGGAATCTTCCGCGGCCTACCAAGGAAATACAAAGAAGCTGCTGCCTACCAGGCAACAGCGGCGTTTTGTGCATGCACAGACACCCAGAGAATCCGTAGAAAACAAGGGAAACAACGCTGAAAAAGTACCAGAGGTATGTAGAACTTTCTGGAACTTACGGAGCTCAAATGGCAATGGAAGGTGCCAGAACTGCCCCAACAGCTTCTACGGAATGCTGGCGTGTAAACGCATGTAAAGGAAGTGCACATGAAGGGCCAGAGCAAACATGCGTGCTTGTTTGTGTGTTTAAAGCTGGAGGACGTGTCGAGCTGTTATCACAGTTAAATATATGTCGACAAGTAAAACTGAAAATCGGCAAATTTAAAGCACACTTACAGCACAGTGGTTTAGTCAAGTTTGTGACAATGATTTTCTAGAAACATTCTCACCCACAATGAGAGCTGAGTCGTTAGGAGTATTTTTTGCTATTTGTTGGAAGGTTTGCCTCAAGGGGTTGTTTGCGCTGAACAAATTGTTTGTGTTACAACTCCGCTGTTACAACTCCGCTACGCGGCCCACCAACAGGCAACCCTAGCGTCCCAACCCGCAACCCCGCAACCACCACATGATCTGTCATGGGTAGGAAAGACGGGAGTTGGAATCGGAGGCGGGACGCCTGCGAGGTGTAGCAGCCCCACGGATAAGGCCACCACGCCTCG
>RCNJ01001105.1_pt1 | contig 15177 bp, 13 predicted proteins | sample 2041171 | NCBI WGS metagenome assembly RCNJ01 (sample SAMN09708213, study PRJNA481090) | feces metagenome | biome: feces | host: Pygoscelis adeliae | place: Antarctica: Rookery Lake | collected 2010-03-01 | reverse complement strand
CAGGTCGTCGCGCATGAGGGTGATGTCACTGGCAGCGATCGCGGCGTCCGTGCCCGCACCCATCGCGATGCCCAGATCCGCACTGGCGAGAGCCGCAGCATCATTCACGCCGTCTCCGACCATGGCGACGCGCTGGCCACCACTGCGCAGGCCTTCGATGGCATCGGCCTTGCCCTGGGGCAGTACGCCGGCACGAACCTCGGAGATGCCCACCTCGGCGGCGACTCTTTCAGCCGCTGCAATGTTGTCACCCGTCATCAGCACCGGGGTAAGACCCAGCTCCTTCAACCGGCTGATCGCCAGTTTTGCCGTCGGCTTCAACTGGTCTCCCACCACGATGCGGCCAAGGAACCGGCCCTCGCGTGCGACGAAGACTTCGCTGCCGATGACATCGGCGCTGATTCCGGCCGTCGCATCCACTTCCACGTCCATGTCTGCCATGAGCACGCGGGATCCGACGCCAACGTCCGCCGGGTGCGATCCGTCCAGCCGCACCTGCGCCGTCACACCCTTGCCGGGCACCGACAGGAACCCGGCCGCGGTGGCAACATCGGCGAGCCCGTCAGTCTCCGCCCGGGACACAACAGCGCGGGCGATGGGATGCTCGGAGCCGGCCTCGACGGCTGCTGCCACAGCGAGCAGTTCCCGCTCGCTGACGCCGTCAGCAGGTTCGACGCTCAGCACGGACATCTGTCCAGTCGTCAGGGTCCCCGTTTTGTCCAGGACCACGGTGGTGATGCTCCGGGCCTTCTCCAGCGCCTGCGGGCCACGAATGATCGTCCCCAGCTGGGCGCCGCGCCCCGTCCCCACCAGGAGTGCCGACGGCGTGGCCAGACCCAGAGCGCAGGGACAGGCGATGATGAGGACAGCGATTCCGGCTGTCAGGGCGAAGGTGAGGCCTGAACCCACGACCCAGTGCACCAGGAATGTGAGCACGGCGATGCCGATGACGGCCGGCACGAAGTAGGTGGTGACACGATCAGCCAGCCGCTGAGCGTTGGCCTTACCGGTCTGGGCTTCCTCCACCATGCGCGCGATCTGGGCCACCTGCGTGGCTGATCCGACGGCGGTGGCGCGCACCAGCAGCCGTCCGGTCGCATTGACGGAACCGCCCACCAGCTTGCTGCCAGGGGTCACCTCCACCGGCATCGATTCCCCGGTGATGATGGAGGCGTCGACGGCGGACTCTCCCTCGACGACCTCGCCGTCGGCAGCCACCTTTTCCCCCGGGCGGACGACGATGAGGTCGTTGAGCGCCAGCTCACCGGAGGGGATGCGGACCTCGGCGCCGTCACGTAGAACGACGGCCTCCTTGGCGCCCACTTCCATCAGGGCGCGCACGGCAGCCCCGGCCTCCTTCTTGGAGCGAGCCTCAATCCAGCGACCCAGCAACAGGAACGCGATGATGGCCGCGGCCGCTTCAAAGTAGACGTTGCCCATCGGATCAGAGCGTGTGAGCGCGAAGCTGAACTCGTGGCGCATACCGATCTGGCCGGCGTGGCCGAAGAACATCGCCACCACGGACCAGCCGAATGCAGCCAGCGTGCCCAATGAGACGAGCGTGTCCATGGTCGTGGTGCCGTGCCGGAGGTTGGCCCATGTGGCGGCGTGAAAGGAACGTCCACACCAGAAGACGATGATGGCCGTCAGTACCAGGGCGGCCCACTGCCATCCAGGAAACTGCAGCGCCGGGACCATGGAGACTGCGACCACGGGGATCGCGAGCGCGAACGCGAGCAGCATGCGCGGCTTGATGACGTCGGCACGATCGGTCTTCGGCGTGTCCGGGGCCGTTCGTCGGGCACCGTATCCCGCCTTCTCGACGACGGCGATGAAGTCCTCCACGGTCATGCCGCGTGGCCCGTGCACGTTCGCCTTTTCCGTGGCGTAGTTGACGGTGGCGGTGACGCCCTCCACCTTGTTCAATTTCTTCTGGATCCGGTTGGCGCACGACGCGCAGGTCATGCCCTCGATGTCGAGCGAAACGTCGACGTCCTGCTTTTTCTTGCCCTCAATAGTGGCTGTCATACTCCCTGATTTCATTGCGTTTCCTGCTGACCCTGGCTGGGTCTTTGACACGTCCCGCGCGTGGACAACTACTGCCAACCGTCCTCGGCGCAGCCTGTGCCCTGAGTGCCGGTCAGGCTTCAACCACCGAGTAGTCACCGGCTTCGGAGACGGCCTCGATGATGGCGTCGAACGGCAGACGTTCCCCGGATTCCACGACCATGCTGCCGTCCTCATGGTTGACGTTGACACCGGTGACGCCGTCCAGTTCGGAGACTTCCTCGGTGATGTGAGCGGCGCAGCGGCCGCAGGTCATTCCGGTAATGCTGTACTTCGAGATCATTTTGTGTCCTTTTGTGTGTTGGTGCGCCCCGCTGTTCGGGAGCGGTTACTTGGTCAGCCGTCTGATGGCCTGCATTGCTTCGTGAAGCTTTTCCTCTGCCGCTTCCCCGCCCTCGCGTGCCGCGTTGACGACGCAGTGCTCAAGATGGTCCTCGAGTAGACCGAGAGAAACGGCCTTCAATGCGCTGGTCACCGCAGAAACCTGGGTGAGGATGTCGATGCAGTACTCATCGCTTTCCACCATGCGGGCAATTCCCCTGGCCTGACCCTCAATCAATCGGAGCCGACGCAGATAGGCCTGCTTCTGTGGTGTGTAGCCGTGCTGGACGTCGCCGTCCACCGTGCTCACCACAGCAGCTTCTTGTTGGATCATGTGCCCTCCTAGGTACCCGAGTATACCCCTGGGGGGTACCAACCACAAGCTCTTTGACCACCTTCTCCACAGATTTCCCGAATAATCTGTGGACAAAGACAGCAACGGGCACAGGGCTGAGTGAAGCGAGTCCACGCCCACCTCGTTCGCCCGTACACCATGGGGCGGTGACTTCGGGACATAGGGTCCAAGAAAAGCATGTAGCCCTGCATCACACGTAGTCACAGACATTTCAGAGGCCGTCCCTCGGCTCCAGACTCCGGGGCCATCGACGTTCCCTCCTTCAGGCGCACTTCACCATGCAAGGCAAGGGCTGCATTGTGGACAACTCACTCCACAGGAGGTTCCATGATGGAACCGCTCGCCAAAAAGACGACAAAAGTTCTTTTCGGCACGGTCTTCCACAGGCCCTGAGTCATGCCGTGAGATCTTTCCACAGCCCGTCCACAGGATGCTCCACAGCCGCGGCGCCGCACCTCGCCCCGTGGGAGAAAAGTGTCAGTGCTGACGGGCTAACCTAGCCTTCGTCCACCGGATACTGGTGGGCCAGGCAGAGGGGGGTCACGTGGCTACAGACACGTACATGTCCGAGGCGAGCATCAACGAACTTGACCGCACGCCGCCGCAGGACCTGGCCGCTGAACAAAGCGTGCTGGGCGCCATGATGATGAGCAAGGACGCCATCTCCGACGTCGTCGAGACTCTTCGCGGCGGCGACTTCTACCGCCCCAACCACGAGACCATCTTTGACTCCATCGTCACGCTCTACGGTCGCGGCGAGCCTGCGGATCCCATCACCGTCGCCGGTGAGCTCGGCAAGTCCGGCGAGTTGGGGAAGGTGGGTGGCCCCGTCTACCTGCACGACCTCCTCGCCAGCGTCTCCATTGCAGCCAACGCCATCTACTACGCGGAGCTGGTGCGCGAGAAGGCGGTCCTCCGGCGCCTCGTCAACGCGTCCATCCGTATCGCCCAGCTCGGATACATGGGCCAGGGCGAGGTGGACAAGATCGTTGACGAGGCCCAACAGACGCTCTACGAGGTCACTGAGAACAAGTCGTCGGAGGACTACAAGTCCCTCGCGGACCTCATCCAGCCCACGTGGGACGAGATGGAGGCCATCAGCAATTCAGGCGACGCCCTCTCGGGGGTGCCCACCGGATTCGTTGACCTCGATCGGATCACCAATGGTCTCCATGCCGGGCAGATGATCATCGTGGCCGCCCGGCCCGGCGTCGGCAAGAGCACGTTCGCCCTGGACATCTGCCGCTCCGCCGCACTGCACCACGACTTGTGCGCTGCGTTCTTCTCACTGGAGATGAGCCGCACGGAGATCGTGATGAAGGTGTTGGCGGCCGAGGCGTCAATCAACCTGAGCAAGATCCGTGGCGGCAGGATGGATGAGTCGGACTGGCAGCGCATCACGGACAAGTCCGTGATGATGGAGAAGAAGCCCCTCTTCATCGACGACTCCCCCAACCTCACGATGATGGAGATCCGGGCCAAGGCCCGCCGCCTGAAGCAACGCCATGACCTGCAGCTGATCGCCATCGACTACATCCAGTTGATGAGCTCCGGCAAGAAGGTGGAATCACGCCAACTGGAGGTCTCGGAGTTTTCCCGCCAGATCAAGCTCCTTGCAAAAGAACTCGAGATCCCGGTCATCGCGCTCAGCCAGCTCAGCCGCAACACCGAGCAGCGCAAGGATGGCATCCCGCAACTCTCCGACCTGCGCGAGTCAGGCTCCCTTGAGCAGGATGCCGACATCGTCATCATGATCCATCGACCGGAGATGTACACACAGAACCCCAGCGACGAGGAACGGGGCCTGGCCGCCTTCCACATTCCCAAGCACCGCAACGGTGAAACCGGCAAGATCGACGCCCTCTTCCAGGGCCACTACAGCCGCTTCACCAACCCGCCCTTCTGAATCCTCGCCCCCTGGGGCCACCCTTTTTAGGGGTTGCCAAGGGTGCCATGATTCCCTTGTACAGGACTGGGCGATGTTGAAGGCGGTGCGCGGCGGGCTGCCCTTGCCTGCAAAGGCATGAGGGTGCGTGGCCATTTCGGAGATGGGGATGACAAGTCACTCGGGTCCGTCTCGAACAGCTTTCCTCCAGGGAGACTGCGTTTGTTTCTGGTCCGCGGAATCACGAGCTTCAGCAGTGCCCGATGTTCACGCACAAAAACAGGAGGGTCGCCCCGCAGTTGCGGGGCGACCCTCCTGTGTCGTGAGGGAAGAACTCAGCTGTTGGACGTGCTGTGCCCGTCCGAGTTTCCGCCGGACTTCTGATCCTGCGCGGTCCGCTGTGCGTCCTGCTTGGTCTTGTCCGCGGCGTGCTGGGCATCGCCCTTGACGTTGTCCGTCGAGGTCTTGGCCTTGTCAGTGACGTCGTCCTTGGCCTGCGAAGCGTCCTGCTTCACATTCTCACCGGCGTCCTGAACCACATCCTTCATGGAGCCAACGGCGTCCTGAACCACCGGCTGCAGGTTGTCCTTGGCTTCGTCCATGACCTGCTTCGCCTGATCGACCAGAGGCTCGGCCGCCTCCTTGAGCTGGTGGGCTGCCTCGGTCTCCTTCTGGCTTGCCGGGATCAGTCCCCCGATGAGCGCACCGATGCCCATGGCGATGAGGCCAGCGGCAATGGGATTGCCGCGCGTGCGGGACTTCACCTGCCCCGGAGCATCGCTCACCGCGTCACGTGCATCGGAGACCATCCCCGAGGCATTGTCGCCGGTTTCGCCGAGGCGTGATCGGGCGTCGCCCGCCATGCCCTCGTCGTACGGGTCATCTGGTGATCCGAACACGCGCTCCTTCAACCCAGCCGCGCCTTCCTTGACCTTGTCCACCTGGCCGCGTGCGATGTTGCCTGGGCTCGCGCTGTCACCAAGTGCGTTGACGTTCTCGCTCAGTTCCGCACGAGTCCGCTCGATCTCCTGGCGAATGTCTTCTGGATTGCTCATCGGTTCTCCTCCTCATTGCCCTTTGCGGCGTTTGGGATCTTGTTGACGGTCTCCTGTGTCTTGGGGAGCCCCTTGACCTTGTCCATTTCGCTCTTCCCGACGGCGGCCAACACACCCGCCACGACAAGCCAGATGACCGTGACGATGAGGCCACTCCAGCCGAGCGCGGGATCGTTTGCATCTCCGATCAGAATGGCGAAGAGCCACCACAACAGAAGTGTGAGTGCAAAGAGCGCCATCAGTGCCGCGATGGCGGCGCCGGCGAACATGCCAACACCCTTGCCTGCGCGGGAGGCGGCCTGCTTGGCTTCTGCCTTGGCGAGCTCAACCTCCTGCTTGACCAGCGTGGAGGCGTTGTCCATGACTCCGGAGACAATCTCCCCGAGGGACCGATCCTCTTCGCGATACCGCTGGTAGCTCTCCTCCGCGTCGGATTCGACGCCGTGCGCGCCCATTCCGCGCCCCGGGTGCTCCGAAGTCATCAGACGCCCCGGCCGCCGCCGAGGTGCGGGTACGGGTCCGCTGGTACACCAAAGCCGGGCGTGAGTCCCACATCGGGCTCAGTGCCGAGGCCGGGTGCCGGCGTGCCCGCTGAACCCGGGTACCCCTCAGCGTCGTATCCGCCGCTGCGGGGCATGGTGCCGGGTGCGGTCCCACCCGAGATGGAGCGCGTCTGCTCGGGGCGGTAGTCGCTTCGCGATCCCACTGCCTGCCGGCTCTGCTGCTCATCCTGCGAGCTCTTCAGGCCCCGGACGATACGGGCCCCAACGAAGCCAACACCCGCGGAGATGGCCAGGAACTGCCAAGGGTTGCGGGATGCGTAGCGCCGAACGGAGTCGAGCGCGTCGGATGGTTCCGTGCGCTCGAGCCAGTTTGCCGCGTTGTCGAACACATGCTGGGCGCTGCTGGCCAGGTCCGTGACGGGACCCGACTGGTCTGTGTTGTGGGTCATGGACTGCAGTTCACTCCCGAAGGAGCGTGCCAACTCGGCGAGACGCTGCTGCCCGGCACCGGCCTGGGACTGCAGTTCTGACATGCCCTCGTCCAGGACGCGTCGGCTCTGCTTGCCTGCTTCGTGCGCGACGTTGCCTGCTTCATCCTTCGCCGTGTCTGCGACGTCACCGCCGGCACGCTTGGCAGCGTCGGCGACGCGTCCAGCCTCCTGCTTGGCGGATCCCGCAACGTCCTTTGCCTGATCGCCGGCATCCGAAGCGACCCGCTTGGCGGCGTCCTTCTTCGAATCCGAATCGCTGTCCGAGACGTGACCCGGAGCGTTTCCGCTTCCGGTGTAGCCCTGCTGGGCCACCGCCGAATGGTGACTGGTCTGAGTCGGCCATTGTCTCCTCCAATTTCATGTGGTCATCTGCATGAGCTGTGTGGCCCAAAATGAGCAATGTCACTCATTGGCCCACGCTATGAGCGCCGTGGCTCACTGTCTTTCACCCCTATGGGTAAATCTTTCAAACTCCCCCTCCCGTGATTGTCCGCCGGGCGGCGTGTGCGCATCGCAGAACACCCAGGACAAGCCACGGTGCGGACCTTCTCGGCGGGAACCACCGGCCCAGTACCATTTGGTGTGTGAATCCTTCCACGACGGAGAAAGCTGGCAGTGTGCAGCGGCGGAGTGACCTGATTCGGCAAGTGCTGGTCACGGCGAGCGAAATCTTCTGCGTCGTGGGGACGCTGTTCGGCGTCGGCGTCATCGGCACACGCGTCGAGGAATCCTCCGGCGGTGCCCTGGCCTCTGATGCGACGCTTCTCGCCCCTGACGGGCCCGCGTTCTCCATCTGGTCCGTCATCTACGCCGGGCTGCTGGCCTACACCATCTGGCAGTGGTTGCCGCGGAACAAGACGTCCCCACGGCATCGCGCCATAGGTTGGCTCGTCGCTGCCTCAATGGTGCTGAACGCCACGTGGCTCCTGGTGACCCAGGTGGGATGGCTTTGGGTCAGCGTCGTGGTGATCCTCGCGTTGGCGATCGTGCTGGGCTTCCTCCTCAGTGCCCTGCACCGCCATCCGGCGGAGAACACCGCGGAGCGGATCATCACCGATGGCACCTTCGGGCTGTACCTCGGTTGGGTGACCGCCGCCGCGTGCGCCAACATCACGGCCGCGGGCGCGTACTCCGGCTGGGACCTCGGCGCCGTCGGGAACCAGGTGTTGGCCATCGTGGTCATCGTGGTGGCCGTCGGTCTCGGAGTGCTCTTCACGTTCCGCTTTGGTCCCCGCTTCACCGTCTCGGCCGCACTGGCCTGGGGGCTGGCGTGGATCGGTGTCGGCCGCAGCACCAGCGACCCCCAGTCCATGGCCGTGGCGGCCGCCGCCTTCATTGCTGCCGCGCTGGTGTTGGCGGTCTGGCTCGCACGTTGGCAGCAGCTGCGAAGGGCTTCCAATCACGCATGAGTGTTTCCACCGAGGGCGTTGTCACCAAAGCCGGCGCCAGAAGGAACCGGGGCATCGCCGCGGCCACCGGAGTCACCGGCGCGGTGCTGCTCTACCTGGGAGTTCAGGTGGAGCCCGGCGACACCACCTTCTACATCTTCACTGGTGCGTTGGCCGTCGTGTGGGTGGTCGGCTCCCTCCTGACAGCGCGCAGCCGCACATTCGGGAGCCTCAGGGACGGCCGGCTATGGCGGGATCTCGGCCTGGGTGCCCTCGGTGGCCTGGTGCTCCTGGTGATCTTCCTCATCGGTGCCGCCGGCGTCGCGCGCATCGACTTTCTCGCTGAGCCCGTGTACGAGTTGTTGGCCCATGCACGCTTCGGCGCGCTCCCCATCGTCACCGTCATCGCTGTCCTGAATGGTGTGACCGAGGAGATCTTCTTTCGCGGCGCCCTGCACGAGTCACTCGGTGGCACACGCACCCGTCGCCTCGTGGGCACCACCCTCATCTACACCCTCGTGACCGCTGCCTCCGGCATCCCGTTGCTGGCGCTTGCCGCCGCCTTCATGGGGGTGCTCGCCGAATGGCTGCGGCAACGCACCGGCGCCCTGTTGGCCCCCATCACCGCCCATCTGACATGGTCACTGGGAATGCTGTATCTCCTGCAACCTGCACTCGACTTCTGGAAGGCTCTTCTATGACCATTCGCACCGCGCTCGTGACGGGGGCCACCGGCTACGTCGGAGGCCTCGTCGTGGAGAAGCTGCTCAAGGACGGCTGGAACGTCCGCACACTCACGCGCAGCCCCGAAAAACTCAAGGCCCATTCCTGGCATGACCGTGTGACGGCCATTGCGGGCGATGCAACCGAGGCCGACGACGTTGCCCGCGCCATGGAGGGCGCCGACGTCGCCTGGTACCTGTTGCATTCCATGGGCTCGGGTGATGACTTTGCTGCACGTGACGCCCAGATGGCCGAGATCTTTGCGGATGCGGCGAAGAACGCGGGCGCCCGAAGGATGATTTACCTGAGCGGGCTGCACCCGGACGAGGAACTCTCCGAACACCTGGCGAGCCGCGTCGAGGTGGGCGAGAAGTTGATGGCGTCCGGCGTTCCCACGGCAGTCCTGCAGGCCGCTGTGGTCCTGGGCAACGGGTCCATCTCCTTCACCATGCTGAAGCAGCTCGCTGAACGCCTTCCCGGTGGGGTCGCCCCCAAGTGGATCAACAACCACATCCAGCCCATCGCTGCGCGCGATGTTCTGTACTACCTGGTGGCCGCAGCCGATCTGCCCCCAGAGATCAACCGCACCTTCGACATCGGCGGGCCGGATGTCCTGACCTACGCCGGGATGATGGACCGCTACGGACAGGCACTCGGCTTCCGCTCCGGCCCGATGTTCACGGCCCCCGTCACCACGCCCGGTCTCGCCGCGCACTGGATTGGGCTCGTCACGGACATCGACACGGCGATGGCGAAACCGCTCGTCGGCAGTCTGCTGCACGACACCGTCGTTCGCGAGCGGGACATCGATGACTACATCCCCCGCCCGCCGGGAGGACTCATGGGCTTCGACGACGCGGTCCGCGAAGCAGCCGAGGGCCTGCCGTCGCACACCTGGGTCCGCACCGCCCTCTACACGGCAGGCGCGGTCGGCCTCATCGCAGCCAGCGCAATCATCCGGGGCCTGCGCCGCTGAGACCACCGTCGAGGGCGGCAGGCCCGCGTCCCGGACTCCCCTGCGGTGCTCAGGCTGACAGATCCAGACCGACGAAGAGGTCCTCGGCGGGGCCGTCGCTGGCCGGGAACGGCTGCCCGCCAGCCCAGAGGTACGCCTCGCCGGCCGAGGGCAGCTTGCGCATGATCGTGTAGAAGCGCCAGAATTCCTGCTCGGGGTCCACCTGACTGCGGTGGGACAGGAGCGCGTCGGTGCTCTGCTGAAGGAACTCGCCGTAGGGCACGACGGCGGCCACGTCTGCGAGACTCGGGCGATTGATGTCCGGCTCCTCTGCCCTGCCGCCGAACAGGTCCAAGCCCTCCTCCTTCGCGAGGCGGGCCGCTTCTTCCCACATGGTGGGGTTGATGGTGTTCCAGACGATGCGTGACACCTGCCACGGCGCACCCAGATCCTCGCGGTGTGCGCCGACGGCGGCCAATTGCGCCGCATACATCGTGATGCGATGCGCCTGGATGTGATCGGGATGCCCGTAGTTGCCGTTCGGGTCGTAGCTGCTGAGCACCTGCGGCCGGCGGGAACGGATCACCTCGACGAGATAATTCGTGGCCTCCAGCAGGTCTGCGTTCCAGAAGGAGTCATCGGGGGCGTCGTCGGGAGGGATCACGCGACCGTTGTCATCGGTGCTCATGCCGGTGTCGTGGTACCTGCCCGGACCCCCCAGCCACACATGATCGGTCACGCCCATGACACCGAGGGCGGCGGCCAGCTCCTCAATACGATGCTCACCCAGTTCAGCCGGGGAGAAGTGCGTCCAGTCCGGGACGAGGATCTCGCCGCGCTCCCCCAACGTGCACGTGACGAGCGTCACCTGGGCACCTTCTGCGACGTAGCGCGACAGGGTTGCCGACGACTGACTTGACTCGTCGTCGGGGTGAGCATGGACCATCAGGAGACGTTTTTCGGCATTCACATGGGCCAGAATAGCCACACGCTCCAGCGCTGCCCCACGGCGCCGATGCGCCAAATTGGGGTTGACCTGTCACTATTTCACCATGACCTTTAGTTTGATGGAGCCCTCGGAACAGGACATGTGGGCTGACGCCGACTGGCCCCTTGGCGCCCACGTACGTTCCGACGGCGTCACTTTTGCCGTGCATGCCCCCGACGCAACCCGCATCCAGCTCGAGTTCTACGACGAGGCGGTGGGTGCTGAGGCCGGCGCCACGTACCTCCCCGCCAAGGGCAAGGACGGCGTGTGGCGAGCCAAGATCGCCGGTGTCCTCATCGGCACCATGTACGCCTACCGCGCGTGGGGCCGGAACTGGCCGCACAGGGTGTCCTGGAAGCCGGGCTCCGGCGTCGGACGCATCTCAGACCGGGACAAGAAGGGGAACCGCTTCAACCCCAACAAGGCGCTCTTCGACCCCTACGCCGTCGAGATCACCCACACCATGTACTCCGACGTCATCCGTGACCAGGGCGTCGACAACGGCGTCTTCGGCACCGGTGACGACGACTACGACGGCCAGCCGCGCCGACAGGTGGACACCGCGCCCTACGTCCCCAAGGGCGTCATCATCTCCGACACGACTTCGATGCGCCCCAAGCCGCGGAACCCCAGCGAACGCACCTCGATCTACGAGGCGCAGGTGCAACAACTCTGCGGGCACCCATCGGTGATGCGACTCGGCCAGCTCCTCTCCAGCGAGCCCGGCTTCGAGGACGTCACGGACGTTCCCGAGGAGCTGCTCGGCACGTACAAGGGCGCAGGCATGATGGCGCCGTATTTGAAGGCGCTCGGCTTCACGACCCTGGAACTCCTCCCGGTGCACGAGACCAACGTCTCCGAGAGCGGCGAGGACGGCTTCACAAACGCCTGGGGCTACATGACCCTGTCCTTCTTCTCCCCGAACCGGGGATATTCCTCGGACAAGAGCCTCGGCGGGCCCACGCGGGAGTTCAAGGAGATGATCAACGCCTTCCACGAGGCGGGCATGGAGGTCTACCTCGACGTCGTCTACAACCACACCGCTGAGGGCGGCAACTGGGGCAATGACGTGACCACAACCGGGTTCACGAACCTCGGCGGGTTCGCAACGTCCGACTACTACGTCATGACGAGCGAGCACGCCATCGTCGACGGCGCCACGGGCACGTCGAACCAGCTCAACTACTCCTCGGAGGCCGCACGGTCCCTGGTCATGGACTCGCTCGCCTACTGGACCCGGCAGATGGGTGTGGACGGATTCCGCTTCGATCTCGCCACCGTTCTGGGCCGGCTGCCGGCCGACGCGGATCCCGACGACTGGGACAAGCAAAAGCGCTTCTTCACAGATCATCCCCTCCTGGTGGACATCGCCGCGTTCGCCAAGGACGAACACATCGAGGTCATCGCTGAAGCCTGGGACATGTGGGGATACGAGGTGGGCAACTTCCCCGCCGGTTGGGCTGAATGGAACGGGCGCTACCGCGACACCATCCGCAAGTTCCTCAAGGGCGACGGCAACACCAGCGCTTTCCTGGACATGATGAACGGTGACCACCGGCACTTCGCCGACACGGGCGGCCCCCAGAACACCATCAACTTCATCGATGCCCATGACGGCTTCAACATGGCAGACCTCGTGAGTTACCAGACCAAGAACAACATGCAGCCCTACCCGTTCGGGCTCTCCGACGGTGGCAGCGACGACAACCAGTCTTGGGATTCCCGTGGTGACCAGGTGCTCCGTCGACAGCGCGTACGCAACTTCTGGGTGACGCTGTTCCTCTCCCGCGGCGGCGACGAGTTCGGCCGCACCCAGAACGGCAACAACAACCCGTGGGCGCTCAACAGCGTCGCCATGCGCAACAACTACGAGATGATCCCGACGAACAGCCCGCACGAAGTGCCGGTCGCAGACGGTGTCGAAGCGTTTTATCACGACAACTTCGGGAAGTTCAACACCGAGGACAACGTCAACGGGCTGTTCCGCTTCGCGACGTTCATCACGAACCTTCGCCAGCGTCACGAGTCGCTGCAGCAGAAGCAGTACGGCGATCTCTTCGCCGACAACAAGGACGTCTCGTACCTGTACCACTCGCCGAATCTGACCGCCCACCCGGCGGAGGGCGACCGCGCAATCTCCATCTTCATCAACAGTGAGGGCGACAACTTCTGGATGATGGTGAACATGTCGGACTCACCGGTCGACTTCCGAGTCCCGCTCGCCGGGCGCAACCGGGTGTGGCGCAGGCTCATCGACACACACTCCTGGGCAGAGCCGGAGTACAACTTCTGGCCGGAGGGCGAGGGCGAGATCGTCGCGAACACTGCGCATCTCGACGGCTGGCATGACCAGGCAGAATCTGACGACGAGGACACCGAAGGTTGAGCTCGGCTGATGTTCGGGCCGAGCCGCTCGGCCCGAACATCAGTTCTGCAACCACCCTGCCCCAGCGCCCTGTGGCTGACATGACCTGAGCCTGGGACCCGGCGTCGCACTCGTTCGACCCCGACGGCTCCCACGCAGTTCCCGACGTGCTGAATGCGGCCGCTGCTAGCCTCGATGGACAGTCACACGTCAGGAAGGCGTTACATGTCCATCCAGATCACATCAGCCACAGCCCTCGAAATCCTCGATTCCAGGTCCCGTCCCACGCTGTCGGTGACAGTCACACTCAACGATGGGACCACCGCGACCGCGGGCGTCCCGTCCGGCGCCTCGACGGGAAGCCGGGAGGCTGTTGAACTGCGCGACGGCGATTCTGACCGATTCGGCGGTGCGGGCGTCACCCAGGCGGTCGCAAACGTCAACGGGGAAATTGCTGAGCTCCTGCGAAGCAAGTCGTTCGCGAGCCTCGCTGAGGTTGACGCAGCCATGTGCGCCCTCGACGGCACACCGAACAAGGCACGGCTGGGCGCCAATGCCATCGTCGGGGCGTCGATGGCCATCGCCCGCGCCTGCGCCGACTCTGAAGGCAAGGAACTCTTCGAGTGGCTGCCCGGCTTCGGACAGGCCCCGCGGTTGCCGATGCCCTGCTTCAACGTGCTCAACGGTGGCGCCCACGCGCCGAACCCGCTGGATTTCCAGGAGTTCATGATCTGTCCTCTCGGTGCCACCTCGATGGCCGAGGCAGTGCGCACGGGCGCCGAGGTCTACGCAGCACTGAAGAAGCGCCTCGCTGCCGGCGGACACGCCACCGGCCTGGGTGATGAGGGTGGCTTCGCCCCCGACCTGGCCGAGCCCGAGGAGGTCCTCGAGATGATCGTCGCCGCCATCAACGATGCCGGCCACACACCCGGTGACTCGGGCGTATCCATCGCCCTCGACCCCGCAGCCTCTGAGTTCCGCCAGGACGACGGCACCTATTTGGTCAATGGGAAGACGCTGACCAGCAGTGAGATGATCGATCGCTACGTTGCCATGGTGCAGAACTTCCCCATCTGGAGCATTGAGGACGGGCTCGGGGAGGACGACCACGACGGCTGGCAGGAGATGACCACTCGGCTCGGTGACAAGATCCAGCTCGTCGGTGACGACAACTTCTGCACCAACCCAGCCATCATCCGCGACGCCATCAAGGATGACATCGCCAATGCGGCACTCATCAAGCTGAACCAGATCGGTACTGTCACGGAGACGCTCGAAGCGATGTCCATCTGCCATGACGCGGATTACGGTCAGATGGTGTCCCACCGCTCCGGCGAGACCCCCGACACGTTCATCGCCGATCTGGCGGTGGCCACGGGCTGCGGCCAGATCAAGACCGGCGCACCAGCCCGAGGTGAACGGGTGGCGAAGTACAACCGCCTCATGGAGATCGCGGCCACCCACCCGGACCTGCCGTTCGGGCGCCCCTGACCCGGTGCTGCTTCGCCGGAGTCCTGTACGACCTGTGCAGGAGTGATGGTTCAACCCGTGCCGTCACCAGAACACCGCCCCGCCGATTCCACGGAATCATCCGGCGGGGCGGTCCTCTCACTGCAGGCCATCGAGAACGAGCGCAACCCGGGGTCCATCTTCCGGCGCACGGACACACCGGAGTCGAAACTGCGCCGGGCAGCGGGCGTGTTGAACCTCCAGTTCGACGTGCTCAAGGAACTGCGGCAGGTCGCTGACCTGGAGCTTAGGCCAGCACCTTAGCTCCGACGTGGCCACGGGTCCTTTGTTCCTGCGCGGGGATCCGCGCGCGGACGGTCGCCCATCGTTTCGGATCACTCCCGGTGAGCCGCTGCCAAGCAGCCACGGCATCGAGGCGTACAACCGGGTGTTCCAGGACAGCGCTGGCACTGCGCGTGCTGGCACATCGACGCACTGACACGGAACCGCACCATCACACAGCACGAGCGCCGGGCCCATGCAAGGGCTCGACGCTCGTGTGTGTGCGCAACGTTGAGGTGTTACAGGATCCCGTCCTGCTTGTCCGGGCCGTTGAGCACATCATCGTTTAG
>RCNJ01000465.1_pt1 | contig 15201 bp, 11 predicted proteins | sample 2041171 | NCBI WGS metagenome assembly RCNJ01 (sample SAMN09708213, study PRJNA481090) | feces metagenome | biome: feces | host: Pygoscelis adeliae | place: Antarctica: Rookery Lake | collected 2010-03-01 | reverse complement strand
ATGTACGGCTTCTTCAACACCATTCCCAAGGAACTGGACGAGGCCGCCAAGATCGACGGGGCCACGCACGCGCAGATCTTCTGGGGCGTCATCATGCGGCTCGTCACGCCCATCCTCGCCGTCGTGGGATTGTTGTCCTTCGTGGCCACCTACGGCGAGTTCATCCTCGCGAGGATTGTGTTGGCGAGGCCGGACAACTACACGCTCGCAGTCGGGCTGTACGTCTGGGCCTCGGATGAGCGCAACGCTCCCTGGTCACTGTTCGCGGCCGGGGCGGTCCTTGCCGCCATCCCCATCATCGCCCTGTTCATGTACCTGCAGAAGTACATCGTCGCTGGGCTGACGGCAGGCGGTGTCAAGGGCTGACCTCCACGCCGCCGGTGCCCGCCGTGAACACCGATGCGCGTTGCGCGCCAACATGCACCACAATGGGTCAGCGTGGGTGAGCTTCGGGATGACGGACAGGGGTGCACGGTGACACAGACCGTGCGGCTCTTTGACGGGCAATCACCACTGGAGTTGCGCAGTGGGGCGACCCTGCTGGAGGTGGACGTCGCCTACGAGAGCTACGGCACCCTCAACGCCGCCCGCAGCAATGCCGTGTTCATCTGCCACGCTCTGACCGGCGATGCCCACGCCGCCGGATGGAGAGAGGGCGACAAACGGCCGGGCTGGTGGGACACGATGATCGGTCCCGGTAAACCGGTGGACACCGACGTCTGGTTCGTGGTCTGTGCCAATCTGCTCGGTGGGTGCCAAGGTACGACGGGACCTTCGTCGGTGAACCCCGCCACCGGGGAGCCCTACGGGTTGGATTTCCCGCTGCTGGACATGTCCGATTTTGTCACCGTGCACCGCGCACTCGGCACACACCTGGGGATCAGCCGGTGGGCGGCACTCATGGGCGGTTCACTGGGCGGCATGCAGGTGCTGCAGTGGATGCTGGATCATCCACAGGACACGGACAACGCCATCGTGCTGGCTGGCTCGTCCAGACTCACCGCACAGAACATCGCGTTCTCCGCCGTTGGGCGCCAGGCGATCATGCGCGACTCCGGCTTCCGCGACGGCCGCTTCCTCAGCGAGGGCACTGCGCCGAAGAAGGGACTGGCCGTGGCGCGGATGATGGCCCACATCACCTATTTGTCCGAGGACGCGTTCTCGGAAAAGTTCGGGCGTGCAGCACAGTCGGGCGAGCTCACCCCGAACTTCGGCGTCGACTTCGCCGTCGAGAGCTACCTGAACCATCAGGGCGAGGCTTTCCAGTCGAGGTTCGACGCCCTCAGCTATCTGTACCTGACCCGGGTAATGGACTACTTCGACCCTTTCGCTGCGCCCGATGCGCTGGAGGAGCTCGCTTCAGACCCCGCAAGATTTCTCATCATGAGCTTCGACACTGACTGGCGTTTCTCCACGGAACACTCCCGCCGCATCGTCCGGCACCTGGAGGGCGCTCGGGTGCCCACGTCGTTCCGCGAAGTCCAATCACCATGGGGCCACGACTCCTTCCTGCTGACCATCCCCGAGTACCACGACACCATCTCCGCCTTCATGGATCGCGCAGCCAGCGAGGTGGACGTCCGATGAGTGACACCCTGCGCCCGGACCTGGAACTCATCGCCCAGCTGATCCCGCAGAATTCGCGTGTCCTGGACCTCGGCTGTGGCGACGGTGAGCTGCTGCAGTTGCTGATGCGCAAGGGCTGCACCGGGACCGGCGTGGAGATTGAGTCAGCCGAGTTCGTGGAGGCGCTGCGCGCCGGTGTCAACGTCATCGACCTGGACCTCAACAGCCAGCTCGGGGAGTTCGCCGACGACTCCTACGACGTCGTGGTGCTCTCCCGCACCCTGCAAAACGTCCACAAGCCGCGAGAAGTGCTGGAGCAGATCAGCCGCATCGCCGTCCACTGCGTGGTCTCGATGCCCAACTTCGCGCATTGGAGAAGTCGCGCGCGGTTGCTGACGGGCCGGATGCCCATGTCGAAGGACCTGCCGTACCCCTGGTACGACACGCCGAACCTCCACTACACGTCCCTGAAGGACCTGGAGCCGCTGTTTCGCAGCCTCGACCTCAAGATCGATCGGTGCATCCCCCTGAACCCCCGCGGTGAAGCGCACTTCATGGGCAACGTTGCCGCCAATCTGCTGGCGAGTTCGGCGGTGTACCTGCTGCACGCCGGGCGCCGTGCTGAGTGACTCGCGACGTAGGACGCTGTCCTGACACCGGAACGCTCGGTTGAGACGACGGGGCTGGCAACTGTCGCCATGCAGATGTTGGCGGAGTTGAGGATCGCATGGGAGCGTGAGGTTGCTCGTCGCTAGGGGTGATTCCGTATCACCACAGTCAAGAGGACGACGGCGTCCTCGATGGCCAGTAGCGAATGGTTGGCTTGCGGAATGTCGATGAGATGGCCTGAGGCACCTTCCCAGCTCGCGTCGCCCGCTTCCAGTCTGACGCGCCCGAGGAGCACGTGCACTGTGCCCTCGCCGGGGTTGGCGTGTTCGTCGAGTCTCCGTCCTGCGGCCAGGGCGATCATCGTCTGGCGCAGTGAGTGCTCACGACCGCCGAAGACTGTGCGAGCACTCCGACCGCTGGTCGCCGCGGTCGCGAGTTTGAGTTGCTCCCGCGCCAGCGCGGTGAGCGATGTGTTGTTCATGGTTCCTCCCGGGTCAGTTCGATCGTTGGTAGCCGAAAAGTTCGTGGTCGTGGTTTGGTAGGCTACTGCCCGGTCTTGGTCGGTGCAGCAGTGTTGGCCGAAACAGTGCCGAGAAGACACACCATGCAGAACCGCGCCACGTTGACAGGGCTCGCCGAACAGCAGCGCAAAGACGTGCGAAAGGTGGATGATCCGAGCTTCAAGGCAGGAGTAATCAGATGGATTGCCGGTATCCGAAGAATTCGTGGTCGTTGTTGTAGCCGCCCAGACCGCCGCCGATCTCCGAGAAGTCCTCAATGAACTCGATGCCCTTAATCCACTTCACCATCTTGAATCCCAGCTGCACTTCGTTGCGCAATCGCAGTGGGGCGCCGTGGCCGAACGAGAGCGGCTCGTTATTCATCTCGTAGGCGAGCATGGTCAAGTCATAACTCATCTGCTCGATGTCCTGAGCGTCGTAGTAGAGGCCACCTTCTGGGCCCTGCGCGAACGAGTAGAAGACCACCCACTTCGCTTCTGGCTTGGGTTTGGCGAGGTCGAGGATGGTCTGCATGGAGACGCCGCCCCACTTGGCCACACCCGACCAGCCCTGGATGCAGAAGTGCTGGGTGATCTGCTCGTGATGGGGTAGCGCCCTCAGGTCGGCCAGGCTCACCGTGACCGGGTTCTCGACCAGGCCACCGATGTTGAGCCGGTAGTTCGCGAAGTCATCTGCCGCCAGCTGCCTGAACTCCTCCTCATCCGGGTACTGCCCGTTGTGCCAGAAGTACGGTGAGATGTCCTTCTCCGTGTACTGGCCAGGCTTGGAGTCGATGTGCTCGAACAACCGCTGGGCCGGGCCGATCAGCGCATAACCCACCCGCTGCACGATACGCGGATGACGGTATGTGAACGGCGTCGCCGCCACCCAGGCGACGATGAACACCACCATCGTGGCCGCGAAAAACCAGAACCCGACCCAGGAGTCGTCGTCGCGCACAGCGAACATGTGGTTCAGGTTCCTCAACGCCCCCGTCGTCAGCACCAACGAGATGTGCACAACAATGAAGAAGAGGAACCAGCACAGCACCAGGAAATGCAGTGACCGGGCCACCTGGATGCTGAACACCGAGCTGACCCACTTGAACTTGGTCGACAGTGCCGGTGACATGCCGAGCCCGGTGATCAGCGCGGCCGGTGCCGCGATGAAAACGGTGACGAAGTAGGCGATTAACTGCAGGCTGTTGTAGTTGGTCCAGCCCATCTCCAACGGCCAGTCCAGTGACGCGTACTGGATCGACACCGAGAGCGCATGTGGGATCACGTCCCAGTGATGCGGCACCAGCCGCATCCACTGGCCGGTGGCAAACAACAAGATGTAGAAGATGATGCCGTTGAGGAGCCAAAGCGTGTCCACGCCGAGGTGCCACCAGCGGCCCAGTCCGATCGAGTGCCGCCGCCCGGGCAGTCCGACACCGTCAGGAAGAGTGATCGAGTCGGCTTTCGCCGTGTACAGCGGGTCGGGTGGGACCGGCTTCTGGATACGGAACCAGTCCTTGCCCGGTGTGGAGTGCCGCGTCCAGTACAGCCGCGGGTGGTCGGCCAAGATGGTGACGCCCGAACGAATGATGAAGATCATCAGGAACGCGTTCAGGAAGTGCTGCCACGCCAGCCACGCCGGGAACCCGATCGGCGCCTGCGCCGGGAGTTCCGACACGCCGGGATACGCTTCGATGAAGGATTCCACCGCGGGAAGCCCACGGATTCCCTTGGCTGTCGCGACGACGACGAGCACCAACACCAAGCCGATCGGGAGCAGCCACAGCAGGTTGAACCACTTGCTGCGCCCGATCCGCACCCTGGGGGAAACACCGTACTGAGCCGGAACCCCGCCCGCCCAGTCCTCATTAACGACGGTGTACCTCTTGGAATCGAGCTCTTCGCTCAAACTCCTGGTCACCCCGCCGGCGCCGATGTCATCTGCCGGCGTGGGCACGGATTCGTTGCGAGTCGACATGTCACGGACCGTATCCGGAACAACGATGTAACAATATTGATGCCATCTGAGTCAGCAGGCCCAACCCCCTTGGGGCCTGGCCGCCGCTACCCGCTCCATGCGAACCTAGACACGCCGCCAAAACCTGCATCAGCACTGCGAATGCCCAACTGGCTTACGCAAACTCCGCCCGGTTGGGGTCTCAAGTCGATTGGGGCGTCTGGTGCCTTGGAAACAGTGGTTCGCCCCGACCGGTCGTTTGCGACCCCACGGTCAGCTGCCCAACGCACGCCTCATCGCGTCGTACGCCGGGGTCGGCTGCCCGTGGTCGAACAGGTAGTCGTGGCCCTGCTGCAGACTGCCGTCTTCGTCGATCCACCAGTCGTAGCGGTCGTCCACTCCCCACGTCGTGTACGAGACGCAGGCACGCGAGCGCAGACAGGTGGACAGCACCGTGGCGTACTGCTCCGCCTGGGCGTCCGTCCCCTCGTCGTCCGTCACGTCGTTTTCTGAGATGCGGATGTGCAACCCGGCTTCATCAAACAGATTGAGCGTATCGGTGAGATCGTCGGCGGAGATGGCGTCGGTCTCAAGGTCGTAGACGTGAGCTTGGAGGCCGACGCCGTAGATGTGCCCGCCCAGCGCGTTGGTGTCGAGCGCGAGCTTGAGGAGGGCGTCCTGGCGGTGCCCCGGCACGTCGGCCCCGTTCTCGTTGATGAACTGCTTGACGTCCGGATCGACGTCGTAGACAACCTGGGAGACGACCGCCGGGTAACCGGGCCCGAAGACGCGGTACCAGATGTTCTGCTGGAAGCTGGTCCCCTGGTCGACGTCGAAAGGTTCGTTGACGACGTCGAGCGAGTCAAGCCTTCCTTTGAAGTGCGTCACCACGGTGGTGACGTAGTCGAGCAGGGCCTCGGCGCTGGCACGGCGCTCCAGTTCGGAGCCGGTGGGGAGCTCCTGCATCCAAGGGGGCATCGCCTCGGTGAAGGCGATGGTGTGGCCATGCACCGCCATGCCTTTGCTCTCGGCGACCGCGAGGATCGCATCGGCCTCTTCGAAGGTGTATACGGCCTGCTGCGGAGAGAGGAACTGCGGCTTCATCGCGTTCTCCGGCGTGAGTGCGCCGAAGTTGCCGACGAGCTGTCGCGCGTAGTCCTCGTCCGAGGACAGGGGACCGAGCGCCACCGCCGCACCGATCTTGAAGTCCGGCCGAATCCGGGCGGCTAGGGCCTGCAGCCCATCCGCCGACTGCTCGGCCTGGCCGACCGCTGGGACCTCGGCGGTCAACGATGCGCCCTCCGGAGCGGTGGCGGTGAGGGAGCTGACCTGGAAGGATCCGCCTTCGCTCGACAGCCCCAGCCAGAGCTTCCCCGACTCGAACACCCCGCCAAGGGGGAGGGACGACAGCATTTTCCCACCGCTTGCGATTTCGAGCATATCCCCGGACCGACGCACCGAGAGTGCGGCCTCCGGATCCGGGACCGCGACGTGCTCGTTGTGCGCCGGTTGCGGGTCGGTCACGTCCTTCTGTGGCGAGTCGTCGAAGACCGCAATCTCGAGGTCGTCGCCGCGGAGGGTGAGCCGCATATTCGCCGGCTCGATCCTAAACTCATCGGCGATCACCGGCGGACTGTCGTAGACGGTCCAGGACGCATCGGCGGTCACGTCGGTGAAGGACGCACTGAGGAAGAAGTCCCCCCCGGCCATCAGGTGCGTGCCAGCCAAGTTGAGCGGCGGGTTCGGCTGGCCTCCCCCGCCGTCCTGCTCCACGATGCCCTGTGCAGTGGCTGCGACCTGCAGCCTGTCACCGTCGAACGTCACTCCCGGCGTGTGCTGCCAGTCCTGCTGGAGCAGGTCAACGATCACGTCGGGCTCCGGTGTAGGGACGCTCGACATGTCAACGACCACGTCGGGCTCTGGTGGGGGCTCGCTTGAGGCACAGGCCGAGATGGCGAACAGAATGCCGGACACCAGCAAGATCAGTACGCGTGGGCGCCCGGTCTTCAGGGCCGCCACCAACGGACGTCGTCCACGTAGGCCAGCACTCCGGAGTTGCCGGTGACGTAAACCTGCAAGCTTGCATTTGCAACGCTGGTCGTACTCGGCGAGTACGTCAGGTCGACGTTGGAGACGCCGGGCGTGGTACTGGCGAGCTTCCACTGTCCGGAGATCCACTTGCCACCTGCGTCGTACTCGTCGATGTACCAGCCGACCTCACCGGCGGTGCGGTTCTTGATGTCGAGGTACGCCGAGATGTTGTAGTTGCCCGGCGTCACGTTGACCAAGGGCGAGAGCAGGTGGACGTTGGCCGTCTGCCCCTGCAGCTTCACCGAGTTCGCCGGGTTGGCCGGGGCGCCGTTTCCGGCGTTGTCGGCCACAATGGCCGTGGCAGCATCGGTCCTCCAGCCACCGCCGATGCCGGCGTCGAAGGTGCCGTTGGTCATCAGGTTGTCGGGCGGCGGCGGCGGCGTCTCCGCGCCGAGCGCCATCATCTCCACGTTGTCCAGGAAGGCCGTGATGCCGGTCCCCGCGACGATCACCTGGAGACTGGCCTTGGCCACGTTCGTCGAGCTCGGCGTGTAGGTGAAGTTGAGCTCCTGCACCCATCGGGAGTTCTCCCGCTTGCGGTACTGCCCGGAGATCCAGGCTCCAGCGGAATCGTACTCGTCGACGTAGAACGCCACCTCACCCGAGGTCAGTGCAGATACGTTGAGGAAGGTCTTGTACAGGTAGTTCGTCCCCGGGGTGACGGCGACCTGTGGTGAGAACAGGTGCGACGGGGCCGCACCTGAGACGAGCTTCACCGACCGTGTGGGGTCGGGGTGGCTGCCGTTGCCACCGGCGTCCGCCGTGATGGTCGCAGGAGCGTCGGTCCGCCAGCCCTCGCCGAGGCCGGAGTTGAAGCTGGCGTTGGGCATTTTGTTGGGTGTGCCCGTCACGAGACCCTTGGACACGTTGACGTTCTTGATCTGGCCAGCGGCGACTTTGGTCTTCACGTAGGCGGCGAGCTCGTTCAGCTCAGCGGTGCCGTATTGGTAGTCGTCTGGGTTGGTGCTCGGCTTCGGGACGATGTCGTGGAATGTGAAAACCACCCACGTCTTGGCCGCGATTGCCTGGTCAACCTTCGCCTTGAGCATGCTCACCGGGGTGACGCGTTCTTGGACCGCGACGTTGTTGACCAGGTAGTCGCTGAGCGGCCAGAGGTTCACGCCCTCGTCCTTGAATCCGCGCATCGACGTGAAGTACTTGGCCACCTTGGCCGTGACCGTCTGGTCGTAGTCGCCATACGGCGGCGCGAAGGCGGTGGCGGTGATGCCCTGCGCGGCCAGTGCGGACCGGCTGTTCACCATCTGCGCGTCGACCTGGGCCGCAGTAAGCTTTTTGGCCTGACAGCCGTTGCCGGCCGAGGCGAGGCACTGGTGGTCGAATCCGTGCGACCCGATCTCCCAACCGTACTGGGTCTCAAGCTGCTTGATCTGCGCCCAGGTCATGTACGGCCTATTGCCGTTCGCCCGGCAGGAGTTCGGCACTGTCGTCATGCCAACACAGTTGGTGATCACATACTCCGTGCCTGTGAGACCGTGCTTCTGAAGCGTCGGAGCTGCCTGGGTGAGGGAGCTGAGGGGGCCGTCGTCGAAGGTGAACGACACCAGTGCCGAGGGCGCGGGATTCTCCACCGCGGCGTTCGCCACCGCAGGCGTCAGCAGTGCGACGACCATGGCCCCCACTGCCATGAGAGTGGTCACGAGTTTGACGTGCCCACGCGCCATGCTGGTTCTGGTTCTTGTCATGAGTTTTGCCGTTCTTGTCGGGTGGCCGAAAGGCGCCACGATGCTCCGCGGTATGGGGGTCACTTGGCCTGCAACTGCTCGAACGCCTGCGCGACGGGCTGGACTGCTATGCCGCTTTCGTCGATGAGTTGCAGCTGGTCGGCGAGGACGTCGCTGGTGATGACACCCCTGTCCGCCGAGATCGTGCTCTGGTTAGCGGTGGTCGTCTCCGAACTCGCGATCTGGTGGTAGACGACGATGAGCCAGCCGTTCACGCGAGAGGTCTCTGCGAGTGCTTTGGTCAGGCTGTCCAGCGTGGTCTCGTCGGTCACGTAGAAGACCTTCAGATCGTGCGGTTCGAGGTTCTGCCGGGTGTTGATGCCCTCGTCCGTCCCGCGCATGACGTCGAAATACTTGCTAGCGTGCCAATCGACTTGGGGGTCGGACCGTCCGAACGGGGGTGCAAGATTGTCGGTCTCGAGGCCGGCACCCGCCAGAGCCTCCTTACTCTTGCGCATCTCATCGTCCAGCCGGTCGGCGCCGATCGAGGTGAGATCGACGTGTTCGTAGCTGTGTGAGGCAATCTCATGTCCGGCCTCGTGCATCTGCCTTATCTCGGCGGCCGTCATGAAGTTCGGCGTCTCGATGGTGCTGGCGTTGACGTATTGGGTGGACCGGAAGTCGTGCTTGTTCAGCAAAGGCAGGGCGCGGTCGTGCACCGACTGCCAACCTTCGTCGAACGTGATCGAGACCATCGGCTGGTCCCAGCGCAGCGGTCCTGGCTTGGTGACGTCGATCAGCGAAAAGTCGCGGACGCCGGTGGTGCCGTCGAAGTGCGACACCAGGGTGACCATCGCGGTCTTCGCCCCGTCGGGGACCTGGAACTTCTCCTTGATGGTCGTCCACTCTTCCGCCGGCGGCACCGTCGCCAAGTTGTAGAACACGCGTCCACCGTCGGCGAGCTCGAACTCCGCCACCACGTCGACCTCGCGCTCGGATCGGTAGGTTGCGCCGAACTTGAAGTACCGGTCAGTGGACACCGGCACCGGCTGGTACTGCCACTTCGCCTCGCCGCTCTGGTAATTTTCAATGCTGGTCCAGAGGAAGCTGCCATCCTTGTCCTCACTGCGCCCGGACTCCACGGTCGACGTCCCAGAGGCGTATGGAGACCACGAGCTGGGTGCGCCAGCCTGGGGGCCGGCGAGCTCGGGGTTGGGGATGAGGTTGGGGGCAGTCACCGCCGCGGTAGGGGGCAGTCGGATGTCGTCAGCCGCCTCGAGGTATGCGCCCTCGACCCGGAGGGTGCCCTTCGATGCGAGCCGGAAGACGTACTCCACCGCCGTTGTTGTGTCTCCGCTGTCGAACGCGTCGCTCACCGTGAACGGGGAATTACCCGACCGCTTGACATGGTTCCCCAGCTGCTCCAGAGTCGTGCTGCCGTCGGTGTGGTGCCAGCGGGCCAGCAGCGAGAAGTCCGCGTCGCTGCTGGTGAATGCTTTGAACAGGTACGTCTCACCGGGCTCGACATCCGCACGTGGGCTCGTCAGCGTGACATCACCCGAGGTGTACCGGGTGATGTCGAGCTTCAGCGCATGTTCCCTCAGCTGACCGTCAACCAGTTCCAGCGAGGTCGAGGCGCCCCCGCTGTGGCTGGCGTTCCAGCCGCCCACGGGGCTGGCGGGCGACGACGGAGCGCCCACCGCAGTCGGATCAAGTGTGGGAAGCAGGTTCGCACCAGGCCGGGCCTGAGCGATGCTCGTCCCACCGCTGGTGTACAGCAGCCAGCCGGCGGTGAGCGTGACGACCACCACCAAGCTGACCACGAGCGGATTGAGTATTATACGGACAGCCCGCGGTCGATTATGCGGCACTATCTACCGCCAAGCTGCCGGCCCGCTTTGGCGACTGCCATGTGTTGTCCTCGGAACGCTGGAACAGTCCGCGCGACCGCACGATGCAGCGAAGCGCCGCCGTCAGCTGCACCAGGTCCATGATGTAGAAGAGGAAGTACGCCGACGGTGCGTAGATGGACAGCCGAGCGCGTTCACGGACGCTCAGGTTCTCATCCATCCAGACCGTCAGGAGTGTGTAGGTGGTGATGGTCGCGTACGCACCGATTATCAGGGCGGGCGTCTGCGTAACCACTGACCAGTAAACCGCGTACGTCCAGGCCAGGGGCGAGACGAGCAGCGTGAATTCGCTGAACACCGCCATGGGCATCCGGTAGAAGGTCAACGTGCGGGTGTACCGGCGGCTCAGGTTGAGCATCATGCCGCGGTACTTGATGAGGTTCTGGATGCTTCCGTACTTCCAGCGGAAGCGCTGCTTCGCCAAGGCGCGGAGCGTGAGCACGCCCTCGGTCTTCGCGACCACGTCGGCGCCATAGACCATTCGGAAGCGCCGGTTGCCCAAGCTGGTGATCTTCGCGCTCAGGCCGATGTCCTCGGTCTGGGTGTCCGTGTCGTAGAAATCCACCTTGCGCAGCACGCGCATCCGATAGGTGGAGGCCACTCCACCCACCACGAACTCGCAGTTCAGGAGCGAGTAGAGCTTCTTCGAGCGGTAGCCGATCATGTGCTCGAACCGCTGGAGGATGCCGAGCGCCGTCGTCGCCTGCATGATCTGCACGTTGGCGGCGACACCGGCCACGCACGGGTCGTCGAAGTAGGACAGCGCGTTCATGATGGCGTCCGGCTCTATGATCGAATCTGCGTCGAGCGTCATCACGAATTCCCCACGCGCTTGTTGACGAAGCGCCGAATTGAGCGCAACGCCCTTGCCGACGTTCTTGGACATCCGCACGATGCGCAGGTCCATCTCGGGGTGACTCATTTGGTAGTCGCGGACCAACTGATTTGTGAGGTCGGTGGACGCGTCGTCCGCGACGATGACCTCAAAGGAGCGGTATGCGCTACGCCCGATGGAGTTGAGCGTGTCAACGATTGCCGCCTCCTCGTTGTGGGCGGCGACGACGACGGAGACCAGACCCGGTACTTCGGGGAGCCCGCGGCGGGTGGAGATGGCAGTCGCCGCGCACTCCGCCTCGTGATGAACGTCGTACTGAACGGAGGACTGGACGCCCTTCAACCGCTTCCGCCGCTGCTGCCATACGTCATAGAAATTGGCCCCCATCAAGTACAGGCCAAAGTGCACGACGTAGAGGATGCTGACGCCAGCGAACAGCCAGAAGATCACGAGCGCGATATCCATGCTCACACCTTCGTGTAGTTGATGGCGGGCACACGAGCAGCGGTCCGAGAATCAGTGCGCCAGTTGCGGGAGTCGCGGTGCGGCACCTTCACGGACGCGGCGACAGTGGCCGATACCCTGGCTGGCTGCAGGACCTCGTCGAACCTGGGGTTCGTGACGGCGTCGGTCAGCTGGCCTGTAGCGGGAACGGCGGCGCTCGCGCCCACGGTCTCGACGAGAGCCCTGCGGGCGGTGCCGCGCCGATAGATCCGGATGCCGACGAAGCGGATGACCACGGTGAAGAGCACCAGGCTCCACAGCACCAGGCTCAGCTGAGCCACGAAGCCGAGCAGGCTCTCGAACATCGCGCCGTCCCGGCCGAAGGTCGCTTCTCCAATCAAGGGCACGTTCTCGATGTGCCGCATCAGTTTCTCAGTCGATTCTGGTCGCGGTCGATCCTGCTGGTGTCCATTGGTTTTCCCCCCGGAAAAGTCTTGTGTCGTCGCCATCGGGCGCCGGTTGATCGTTGTTGCTAACGAGTATTCTTACACGTCAACCGGAACCTACCAAGTTGATGTCCAGTCAACCACGGGGAATACCAAGCTGCTGAGCGTTGTCAGTCGTTGATCCGTAGCGACTCGTGCCGCCAAGAAGAAAGGGGGAAGGTGCCAGGTGGCAACCGCTGTCTCGCCGAAAATGTCGTGGTGCCCATAGTCCGCGTTCACACATCAGCACGGTCGCGGGCCCTCCCGGTCCCGCAGCAGCGGCGTGAAGTACGGGTCACCCTCGACGCCGGGTCCCCTGTGGGGATTGATCGCCGCGAAACAGACGGTGCTGGTGCGCTGCCATTCCGATCCGGTCGGATCCGTCGCCGGGTGGAATCAGCACCGGATGGCGGAGCCATCCGGGCGTCGACTGCGACACTCGCATGGGTGACGGTAGGTGACATCCGGATGGTCGGCGATCGTGTTCGTATCCACCTGGCCTCCCCGGGCTCACGCGATATTCTGAACCACCTGGGCTTTAGTTTGCGGATCCCCACCAAAGGACCCATGGCATCGCAATAGCCACGAGGTCAACAACGCAGGGAACACCAGTGAAATCCTGCAACAGCACCTCGCTGGCGTGTACTGAATCTCCGCGTCGTGCTCGGCTGCAGGATCCCAGTCACCGACGGCGCGTGTCTGGTCGGATGTGACCAGCTGGCCGTCCTCATGCGCAACAGGTTCTCCAGAAGCACCTTGAGGCTGTATGGCGATCGTGGCGAGCCTTCCACGGCGTCAAGCCGACAGATCTTGCAGCTTGCATCACCAACGGTGGGCATGGCGCGAGCGCCGAACGAATCCGCCATGACAGACCTCGATTGGCCATTGCCGAGTCCGATAGCGAGGAAACGCTACAACCTCATCGTCGCCCTGCTCGCACGAATTGAGATTGTGGACGTATTCGCTGCGTACCCGGATGCCGTCGACGGCATCGCAGCCCTGCGTGACTGACAGAAGACCCGGCTTACGGCACGACGATTACCTTTCCTGCCGCGTGACCACCTTCGACTTCGGCGATCGCCTGTGCAGCGTTGGCCAGGCTGTGGCGAGATGTCACCGTGGGATCCACGACGCCGTACTTGATCACATCGGTGATTTTGCCCAGGCTCTCGTCAGTCCGCCTGACGACTGCTCCGCCGACCTCCCGTGCGGTGTCGCGGTCTGCCAGCGTCAGGATGAGGGACGGATCCTTCGCCACAGGAGCAACGGCGCGGAGCGCGGCCCCGCCGACCAGGTCCACGATCAGGTCCACGCCCTCCGATGCTGCCTGCCTGGCACGCTCCGCGAGTCCGTCCCCGGACTCGATGAATGTTGCGCCGGTTGACTCGACAAGTTCCCGCTTCGCGGCACTGGCCACTCCAAGAACCTTGAACTCGTGAACCTTGCCGATCTGGACCGCCATCCTTCCCACGCCGCCACCAGCACCGATCACCAGGAGAGTCTGTTCCGCCTCGAGTTCGATCTGGTGGGTGGCGTCGTAGGCGGCCGTACCGGCGACGGCGATCGTGGCCGCATCTTCGAAAGAGATCTCTTCGGGCTTGGCCACGGTCTTGTCCGCTCGCAGGAGGGTGTATTCGGCGAAGGTACCGGCTCCCGGGGCTGCGAGACCGAGAACCTCGTCGCCGATGGCGAATTGCTTCACACCCTCACCCACCGCGGTCACGACGCCGGACGCCTCCCGGCCCATGGGGACCGGCGGCGTCATGTGCCTGCCGAGTAATCCTTCGCGGATCTTCCAGTCAACCGGATTCACCCCGGCCGCCTTGACCTGGATGGCGATCTCGCCAGCGCCCGGATTGGTCGTGGGGAGATCGACTAGTTCCTGCTGCTCGGGGCCACCGTAGTTGTTGAAGACGAAGACTTTGGACATGGAAACTCCTTCTGGAGTGTATTGGTGTGAAATGTGTGCGGGGGCGGTGGGGTGATCCCTCCGCCCCGGTGGGTTCAGGCGTCGACCCGGTGAGCTGTAACCGGAGTCGTTGCCGGCGTCCGCTCGCTCCTGTCCATTGCGGTGAGGCCCTGGGTGTTGCGCAGCAGTCGCATCGCGTTGATGATCACGATCAGCACGGAGGCCTCGTGGACGAGCATCCCGATCGACATCGTGACGCCGCCAGCGAATACGCCAACCAGCAGTGCCACCACCGTGATCAGCGAGATCGTCATGTTTTGTTTCATGACACCGATGGTGCGTTTGGCCAGACTGATTGCCTCGGGCAGCTTCAGAAGGTTGTCACCCATGAGTGCGATGTCCGCGGTCTCGACAGCAACCGCCGATCCCGCCGCACCCATCGCCACGCCGATGTCGGCGGTGGCCAGGGCGGGAGCATCGTTCACACCGTCGCCGACCATGGCGACGACGTGGCCCTCCGCCTGCAACTTCGCGACGGCGTCCAGCTTGTCCTCAGGCAGGAGACTGGCGTGGATCTCGTCGATACCGGTGGCCCTGCCGATGGATTCCGCCACGAGCCGTGTATCACCGGTGAGCATGACGACTTTCTTGACACCTGCGGCGTGCAGGCGCCTGACCATCTCGGGCGCATCCTCGCGGATCTCGTCAGCGACGGCGATGAGTCCGATGACCCTGTCGTCGACCGCCACGATCATGGGCGTCTTGCCGTGGGCGGAAAGATCCTTCGCGTGGCGGGTCGCCCCCGCATCCTCACCGATGTCGTACTGCTCCAGCAGTGCCACGTTGCCGATCAGAACACGCCGACCATCGACATCGGAGACGATGCCCTTGCCAGGAACCGGCGTCACCTCGCCAGGGATGCCGTTCGGTGCCACACCCTCGTCGCGGGCGCCCCGGAGGATGGGTCCGGCCAGCGGGTGCTCGGAGCCGGCCTCGGCTTCGGCTGCCCAGCGAAGCACGTCGGTGCGGTTCGACGTCGGGTCCAGCACGATGATGTCGGTCAGCTTGGGCGTGCCCCTGGTCAGGGTGCCAGTCTTGTCGACGGCGACGGCGGAGATCTTGGCGGAGGTCTCGAGGTACTCGCCACCCTTGATGAGAATGCCGTTGCGGGCGGAGCGGCCGATGCCGGCGACGATCGCCACTGGGATGGAGAT
>RCNJ01000464.1_pt1 | contig 15240 bp, 18 predicted proteins | sample 2041171 | NCBI WGS metagenome assembly RCNJ01 (sample SAMN09708213, study PRJNA481090) | feces metagenome | biome: feces | host: Pygoscelis adeliae | place: Antarctica: Rookery Lake | collected 2010-03-01 | reverse complement strand
GTTTTCATCGGCCCTCCACGCTCATGCCGGAGGTCCCGGCCGGAGAACGGGGAATGTTTTCGCTCGCGTAGTGGCGGGCCCGACGCAGCTGCCTGGCCACGAAGGGGACCCGGATGAGTGCGATCAGAAGAATCAGGCTGGGCGCGAAGACGTCGCCGAAGTCCACCTCGCCCAGCAGGATGGTCCGGCCGAGCCCCACGACGAAGAAGGCAAGGAAGAAGTTGAGACCGAAGCCCTGCAGACGCAGTCTGACCGGCGCCACGACCGCCACGCGGAGGGCCACCAGTTGATCGTTCTCGTTGAGGGCGATGTGTCGGCCGCCCAAGGCCACCTTGTTGATCCGCTTCATCCGCGATCGGGAGTCCCCTGCAGAGTTGTGGGCGGCGGTATCCAACGGCACGGTGGTGATCACGACCGTGGCGCCGGTCAGCACGAAGAGCGCCTGGACGGTGTAGGAGAGGACCTCCAACGCCTGGGCAGGTGGATCGTTGGCACTGGTCAGGGCGAAGACGATGACGCTGATCACCAGCCCCGCACCGAGGAGGATGCCAGCCCGGGCGAAATTGCGGGCGAATACCTGCTGTGCCGTGTCCTCGGTCCAGGTCTGCTCGGGAGGGCCGCTGCGTAACGGGTCGGGTCCGGAGAGGGCGTGCCTGAACTGCCACCAGAACGGTGCGGCGATGAGTAGCAGGATGCCCAGGCCGGCCAGCAGGGCCGGCCGAGGGGAGGCCGAGGCCAGCTGGCCGACGCCCAGGGTCCCGAACAGGACGGCGAAAATTCCGAACATGGTGTAGATCTGGAAGGCTGCGGGTTTCATTTGGAAACGGGTTCTCCTGTCGATCGGAGGTGCTGCTGAGGGGGAGGCCCCGCGCGGTACTGTTCGGAATGTTCAGCCGGCGGGTTGCACCCCGTTGGTGCGGGCGTAGTGGCTGGCATGGCGGACCTGCATGGCCAGGTAGGGAATGTAGGTGACCACGACGACGCCCATGAAGACCAGGAGCGCGGTAGGCATGATCTGGCGTTCACCCGCCAGGAGTGTCTCGATGAAGGCGATGGCGAAGTATCCGTAGAGGTAGAACAAACCGAATTTCTGCAGAGGAAGGATGACCGGGACGAGGACGGCCATGCGGGCCGCCGCGAGTCGTTGTTCCTCGGTGAGGTCGACGTCCTTGCCACGCAGGACCACCTGGTTGATCCGGGTCATCTGTCCAGGGGTGACGTCCGCCGCGTCGCGGAGGGCACTGTTCAACGGGAACGTCACGATGATGGCCGTGAGGCCAGCCACCAGGAACACCACCTGTAGATGGAAGGACACGGACTTCAGCGCCTCGGGGGCCGGGTCGGTGGCACCGGTCAGGGCGAAGGCGATGACGCTGATTGCCAGCCCCGCGCCAATGATGGCACCAATCAGGCCGAATTTACTGCCGACCATCTTCCGAGCCTCGGGGGTCCAGAACAGCCCGGAGGGATCGCTGTGCTCCAGGCCCGGCGCGGACAGGGCACGCCTGATCCCCCTCCAGGCCAGCGCGCCGAAGACCACCAGGAGACCCAGACCGGCCAGCAACGCAGGTACCGGGGAGGCAGGAGCCAACTGCCCGACACCATAGGTTCCGAACAAGACGGCGAGCGTGCCGGCAATCGTGGAGGTGAGGAAGGCTGGGACTTTCATCTGTTGGGTGGAACTCCTGCTGATCGAGGTGCCCGAAGGCCGACTGCCTTCCACGCTACTGCCAGGATGCTCAGCCAGCGAGCACGGCAACGTTCTTGTTCGCGTAGCGGCGGGCATGACGGACCTGCATGGCGACGCGCGGGATGTATATGACCACGACGACGGCCAGGAAGACCAGGAGGACGGCGGGGAAGACGTCGCCCGAATCCACCAGGAGGAATCGGATATTTTGCATGGCCAGAGAGCCATAGAGGTAGGCGAAGCCGAAGTTCTGCAGCGGCAGGAAGGCCGGTGCCATGGTGGCCACGCGGACGGCGTGGAGTTTCTCGTCTTCGTCAAGGGCGATGTCCTTCCCGCCCAGAGCCACGTGGTTGATCCGCTTCCTCCGTGTCGGGGAGTCTCCCGCGGCGTCGCGGAGGGTGTTGTTCAACGGAAAAAGGGCAGAAATGCTCGTGACGGCGGCGAGCATGAACACCACGCTGAGATGGACCAGGAGCGCTTCAAGGGCCTCGGCGGCCGGGTCGGTGGCGTTGGTGAAGACGAAGACGACGACGCTGACCGCCAGTCCCGCGCCGAGAACGGCTCCAACGAGGGTGAATTTGCGGCCGACCATTTCACGGGCTTCCGGGGTCCAGAACGGCCCGGAGGGGTCGTTGCGCTGCGAGCCCGGCGCGGACAGGGTACGTCTGAATCCCCACCAGGCCAGCGCACCGAGGACCGCCAGGAGGCCCAGCCCAGCCAGCAACGCAGGCACCGGTGACCCCGGAGCCAACTGCCCGACACCGTAGGTTACGAACAGGACGGCGATGGCTCCGGCGATGGTGTAGATGAGGAAGGCTGCGACTTTCATCTGTTGGGTGGAACTTCTGCTGATCGAGGTACCTCGGGCGCCGGCTGCCTGCCACGCTACCTTCCTGCAGTCGCCGGCGTCGGTGCCTGAAGCGGCCTGACTAGCGGTTTGTGTAGGTGAAGGTCGTCTTCGGGTCGTCCACCTGGCAGTAGCCGGGCTGGCTCTCCCAGGGGATCTGGCAGGAGCCGTGACCGATGAGCCCCTTTGCTCCGGCGCTGATGGGTTCCGTTTCTAATCGGTCCAGGAACGATTTGGCCTGCCGGCAGGTCAGCTCGGAGGCCGACAGGTCGTAGGTGAAGCGTGCCCCGACGCACTCCGAAGCTGCGGGGGAGGAAGCATGCGTTGTCCTGGCTTGCTGCAGCGAGGTGAGCATCGCCTTGATCTGCAGGTACTCGTGGGTTCTGGTGTAGGCCTTCAGCCGTTTCGCTCCCTTCACCTTCGAGGACACCCCGGCCAACGTGGTGTCCGGTCCGATGTCCCGACGAAACGTGCCGCTGCCGCCGACGTAGGAGAAGCGGCGGGGCACGGCGGAGGGTTCATCACCCGGGTCGTCGTGCTGGCTCAGAGCCATTGACGCGTCGTCGCCGTCCGCGCCGAGTGCGTCGTAGACGAAATCGTGTCCCTCGATGAACGTCGGGGCCGAATCGAACCTGGTGTAGGGCCGGGTCTGGTCGACCTCTTTTCCCTCCGCAAGCGGGGCGTCGCCGGAGACGAACTCCGCCATGACGCTGCCGTCTTCGTTCAGGACCCGGATGTGGCCGGCCTCGGGGCGGTGGGCGATGCGGGGCTCGACCTCCAGCTCCTCCACACTCCAGGCTGGTGGTGCCTCGAACTCGAAATAGCCATTGGCCACGGAACGGACCAGCATCCGGATCCGGGTGGATTCCGTAGTCGTTGGGCTCGGGCTGGTGGTGGAACTCTGGCCTGGTGGGACCTGGGCGCCGGGTGTGGCGCAGGCCGTGAACAAGCCCAGCGACGCCAGGACGACGACGGAGCATGTCAGCCGGCAATGTGTTGAAAGGTTCATGGTTTCCCCGGAATACACCTCCCGGTACTCGGCGGTCCGGGCCAAAGACGTGTTGAACCAAATCCTATGTAGAACGAGTGGAAAAATCTGCTTACCCACGAGTACGTGACCATGCGGGCCAGCAGGCGGTCATGAGGGATGGTCCGACGGAGGCCGATATTCGTCCCCGCGGATACGATTGGAAGTCCGAAACATCTTAAAGGAGCGAAACCAATCATGACCGTATTGATTGCCGGATGTGGCGACGTGGGGACCGAGACCGGGCTGCGGTTCTCAGCGCTCGGGTACCGGGTCGTTGGCTGGCGCCGTTCGCCGGAGAAACTCCCCGATGCGATCGAGCCGGTGGCAGCGGACCTGACCGGTCAGTTGCCTCCCGTGCCTGCCGACGCCAACATCGTTGTTGTGGCTCCGGCGGCCGGGGCACGCACTGAGGAGACCTACCGCCAGGTGTACCTGCACGGGTTGGGGAACGTGCTGGACGCGCTGGAACGCGATGGCGTGCGCCCCGACCGCATCATCGTCGTCTCCTCCACTGCGGTCTACCCCAATATCGATGGCGAGTGGATGGACGAGGGCAGCCTGTTGGATCCGCCGACCGCCACGGCCGCGGTGCTCCGCGAAGCCGAGGAACTGCTGGCAGCCCGGGCCCCGCAGGGCACCGTGCTGCGCCTGGCAGGCATCTACGGCCCCGGCCGGACGCGCCTGATCGACCAGGTGCGCAACGGGACGGCCGAGCCGGCCGCCGCCCCGCGCTATACCAACCGCATCCACCGTGACGATGCAGCAGGAGCGATCGTGCATCTGGCCACGGCCGTGGACGAACCGGGCCCGTTGTACCTGGGCGTGGACGAGGAACCGGTCAGCCAACTTCAGGTGCTCGCCTTCCTCGCCGAACGCATGGGGGTTCCGTGGCAGGAGGTGCCGTCCCCGGCTCAGCCCGCCGGCAAGCGGCTCCGGGGTGACCTGCTGCGCGCCACCGGCTTTGAATTCGCCTATCCGAGCTACCGGGAAGGCTATGCGGCGGTGCTTGACGGAATCGGGGTCCGGCACCCGTGAGCACTGCCCATCCCGGGCCCGGCGGGCTGGTGCTTCTGATCAATCCGAACACCAACGAGGAAACCACCGCGCTGATGGCTGCCATTGCCGAGCAGGAGCTCGCCGGCACCGGGTTTCAGCTGCTCGCGGCGACGGTCCCTTCCGGACCACGCATGATCCTGGACTCCGAGTCCCTGGTCGAGGCCGGAGACCAGGTGCGTCGCACCGTCCACGAGGTCCTGGCCTCTGAGCAGGGTGGCCGGGTGGCAGCCGTCCTCGTGGCCGCCTTCGGGGACCCCGGCCGCAGCGTGCTGGCCCGGGAGCTGGGGATCCCCGTCGTCGGCATCGGCCAGGCCTCCATCCTGGCCGCTGCGCGGGGAGGTCGACGGTTCGGGATGGCCACCACCACACCTCGCCTGGTTGCCTCATTGGAGCGGCTCGCGCAGGAGCATGCCGAAGCAGGACTCTTCTGCGGGGTCGAGACGACCGCCTCGGGGCCTTTGCAGCTCGCCACCGAGCCCGAAGCGCAATTCGCCCAACTGCAGACCGCTGCGCTTCGTTCCCGGGCGGCCGGCGCCCGTGCCGTCATCATTGCCGGGGGGCCGTTGAGCGAATCGGCGCGTCGCCTGGCGACGGGTGGTGCGGTGGAGATCATCGAGCCGATCCCCAGTGCCTGCGCCCTCCTGCGTGAACGCCTGTCCTGATGTGTTCTTCAACACCGGGCAGTGTCTCGGAGGACGATTAGGGCATTACGGTTTCCGGGCCTGGCGGTGTCTGCGCACCCGGGTCCTGTTCGCACAGCCACGCTGCGGGCAGAAGCGTGCCGAAGCGTTGCGGGTGCGGTCAGCGAAGTAACGATCGCAGTCGGTTGCTTCGCAGCTGCGTAGCCGTCGCGGTGAATGCCGCAACACGAAGTCCATGAGCCCGGCGGCGCTTTCGGCGGCGACGTGCCTCCACAGCAGGTCTCCCGGGATGTGGTGATCCAGATGCCAATCGTGCCCGTCATGATTGGAAAGTCGCGGGGTGCAACCACCCTCCGCGGCCAGCGAGTTCAACGATGGGGCGGCCTGGCCGATGTCGTCGGCCTCCATCACGGCGCGCAGTTGCCCGCGGACGGCCCGCAGGTGGGCGGCATCGTCGTCGGTGGCCGGGCGACGCGCTGCCACGTGGTGCCTGGCCAGCAGTTCAGTCACGTCCCCGGCGTCGACCAGCCGGTCATCGTCGGTGGCTACCGTGTTCACGAGGTCGATGGCGAGGTCCACCGCCCAACCCTTGTAATGCTCAAACTCGTTATTGGCCATGTTGAAAGGGTAGCAGTGTCCTCCTAGGCTGGTCGGGCCCCACCACCGAAGGACAATGATGAACCCAGCAGAGACAGCACCATCCACCGCAACACCCGGCGCCGGAGCCGATCCGGAAGTGCCCACCGTAGCCCCGCACCGATCCCTGGTGCCGCTGTGGTTCGCCGCGGTAGCCGTCGTGGTGGTCGGACTGAACCTGCGCCCGCCGATCACCGCAGTGGCCCCGTTGATCGGACAGATCCAGGACTCACTGGGCTTCTCCTCCGCCATGGCCGGATTGGTGACCTCCACCCCGCTGCTCAGCTTCGTCCTGCTCTCTTCCCATGCCCCGCGCATCGGCCGCCGCTTCGGCATCGAGCGCACGATTTTCGGCGCACTGGTGATCATCCTGGCCGGCACCGCCCTGCGGATGCTTCCGGGAGCCGGATTCCTCTTCGCCGGGATGGCATTGGTCGGTGTGGGCATCACCTTCGGCAACGTCCTGCTCCCGGCCCTGATCAAACGTGACTACGCAGGACGGACCGGGATACTCACCGGGCTGTATACGACGGCCCTGTTCACCGGCCCGGCAGCCGCCGCCGGCCTGACCTTGCCGCTGCAACGTGCACTGGGGCTGGATTGGTCGGGGGCACTGGCCCTGTGGGGGATCCTGCCGATTATCGGGTTGGTCGTCTGGATGCCCTTTTTGCGGGGAAGCCGGCAAACCACCACCGGTGCCGTACATCTGGAAACGCACGACGGCGGTGTCTCCGTGTGGCGGCAGCCGTTGGCCTGGGCGGTCACCCTGTATTTCGCGGTGCTTTCGCTGGTCTTTTATACGACCAATGCCTGGTTGCCCGTGATCCTCATGGATGCGGGTCTGCCCGCTGCCGAAGCAGGCAACGCCCTCTCGATCGCCAACTTGGCGGCCATCGTTCCTGCCCTGATCTCCTCGATCGCCGTCGCCCGATACCATTCGCAGATCGGCGGTGCCGTCTCGGGGACCCTGCTGACCGTGGCGGGGATCATCGGCGTCCTCGCAGCGCCCACCCAGATGACGCTGCTGTGGATGCTGCTGCTGGGCGTGGGCTTCGGCATCATGACCGGCGTCGGCTTCTCCTTGCCGCTGCTGCGGGCCCGCGGCGGCTCGGCAACCGCGGAACTGGGTGCCATGTCCCAGACCATCGGCTATTCCATGTCGGCCAGCGGGCCGCTGCTGGCCGGGGTGTTGCATGACGCCACCGGAAGCTGGACGACATTGCTATGGGTCCTGCTCGTGGCCCTGGTCGTCCAGCTTCCGGCAGGGATGCTGGCGGGGCGCAGCGGCTACGTCAAGCACTGATCCGATCCAGGACCAGTGCCAGGGCCGGCCAGTCGCTGCGACCGCGTCGGATGCGGGCGAAGGCGCGCAGCCTGACGTCGGGATCATGTAGTTCCAGGATCGTGATCCCTTCCCGGGCCAGTCGGTTCCCGGGGAGCAGGCCGACTCCGAGACCGGCGAGGATGAGGTCCTCGACCAGGTCCAGGCTGTCGGACTGGTGGCGCAGCTGGGGTTCGAACCCGACCATCGAGGAGATGATGCGCAGAACCGTCTCATCGGCGATATTGCGTGAGTTCCCGATCCAGTCGTGGTCGCGGAACGCCGAGAAGACCGTGGCCGCATCCGGGGCTGCGGTCCCCGGCGCGTCCCCGATGTCTGTGGCGGGAAGAAATCCCAACCGGTGGGCGTCGGCCGTCGGCACGCCCAGCCCCCACGGTGTGCTCCACAGTGGCAGGGTATCCACCCCCGCATCGACCTGGTCGGGTGCCAGGTTGTAGTCATAGGTCAGGGCCAGATCGATCTGGTCCACGCCGAGGAGTTTCATCGCCTCCGCCGGCTCATGCTCGAAGACCACGATGTCCATGGTGGGATGGCGCTCGGCCAGCTCGGCGATGATCGGCATCAAGGTGGTGCGGATCGCCGTGGCGAAGCCGGCCACCCGCAGGGTCCCCGACGGGGCAGCCCCCGGGACCAGATCAAGACGGGCCGAGTCGACGGCGGTCAGGATGGCCTCGGCATGGTCTGCCAGCCGCCGTCCTGCTGGAGTCAGACGCACCCCGCGTCCGTCGGGTTCCAGGAGCCGGGCGCCGGTCTCCTGGGCCAGGAAAGCGATCTGCTGGGAGACGGTCGACGTCGTCGTACCCAACAGGTCGGCCACCCCGCGCATGGAACCTATCTGGGAGAGTTCGTAGAGATATTGCAGACGCCGGGTTTCCATTCTCCTATTGTGCAGGAAACCCGGACGATCCGTTGATGATTGTCACGTGGACGTTGATGGAGTATTTCCGTTCCAATGGACCCATGAACTCCTCACCCCGTCTGGCGCAGAACTCGGCAGGCACCGGCTCGCTCATGGCGCTCGCCGCGATGGTCTGCGTCCAATTGGGGCTGGCCGTCTCCGTCGGACTCATCGACACGCTGGGCCCTGCCGGGGTCGCCTGGCTGCGCCTGGCCTGGGCTGCGGTGATCCTGGTCGTGGTGGGTCGCCCCTGGAAGGTCAAGTACAGTCGGGCGGCGTTGGGCACCAGTGCCTTGCTGGGGGTGGCGACCGGCGGAGTGACGATCTTCTTCATGTTCGCCATCGAGCGGATTCCGTTGGGCACTGCCAGCGCACTGGAGTTCCTCGGACCGCTTTCCGTAGCCATCGTCCAGGGACGCGGTCCGGCACGGTGGTGGGCCCTGGTGGCTGGGGCCGGCGTCCTGGGACTGACCGAACCCTGGCTGGGGGCAACGGATCCGGTGGGGATCTTCTTCGCCCTCTGTGCTGCGGCCTGCTGGGCCGGCTACGTGCTCTTCACCCAGAAGGCCGGGGACGCCGTCTCGGGCATCAGCGCGTTGGCGATCTCGATGCCGGTGGCCGGGATCGTCGCGACGCTGGCGGTCGGACCCTCGGTCCTGGGGAGTCTGGACTGGCCGATCCTGCTGTGGGGGTTCGGGTTGGCCCTGCTGCTGCCCGTCATCCCGTTCAGCCTCGAGATGCTGGCCCTACGGAAGCTGACCACCGCTGCCTTCGGGACATTGATGTGCCTGGAACCGGCGATCGCCGTGCTGATCGGGCTGACCATCCTGCATCAGGTCCCGCGTCCGGCAGCGGTCATCGGGATCATCCTGGTCATCGCCGCAGGGATCGGCGCCACCAGAACCGGCCAACGACGCACGACCCCCGATACCGCCGCGGTTGCTGCCGCGGCGAGTGACGCGGGGGAGGTGCGGTAGAACGCGCGGCGCTACGCAGTCGGCGCGTTCATCAGGCAAGGATGAAGATTCCGTCGGGTCCGTCGGCAGGTTCCGGCGTGCCGGGTGCCGAGAAGACGCCTACCGACCACGGTGATTCGGCGTCGAAGGGGCCCAGATGCCAGTCGGCGTAGCGCTGAACCAGCTTCAGCCCGGCCGATGCCGCAGTCCGGTCCTGGTCTCCGGGCCCGCCGCGGATGGCAGTCGTGGTTCCGACCACGAGTTTTCCCCCGGGGTTCAACAGGGTCACGACGTGTCCGAAGACTTCCTCGAGTTCGTCCCCGGAGAGGAACGCGGGAACGTTTCCTGACATGAGGATGACGTCGTAGAAGACGGGGAGACCCTGGCGAGCCAGGTGCGAAGGGGCGATGTCCAGAGCGCCGAGAGAGCGAAACCACGAGGGGTCGTAGAGCTCGACTGCCACGTCGAGGACGGCCGGAGTGGGATCAATCCCATAGGCCGCGTGACCTCTGCCGCGCAAGGCACCGACGGCATTGCCGATCCCGCAGCCGACGTCGAGGATACGGGCACCTCGAACGCTGATCATGTCGACGAAGCGGGCCTCGACTTCCATGTCGATTCCGGACAGCACGAGGTGCCGCATCTTCGCTGCGTAGCTGCGGTAGTCCGGCTGGGGGATCATCGATCCAGTCTGGCATGGACCGCGGGCGACCCCTGGGGCTGCGAGTTTCCGCAGGCTACGCCTCGAAGAGCCTGCGGACCGGATGTAGAGGCCGTGGTCCCAGCCCTTGCTCTTGTTCAGCTTAGCTTGCGGGCGATCACGATCAGTTCGCCCCGGCCTTCGCCGACGGCTTCACCGGACCAACCGCCGAGCACCTGTTCGAGAGTGAACCCTGCGGCCGTGAGATCCCCGCTCAGCTGTGTTTCACTGCGGAACGCCAGATCCAACGTATGGGTTTCCTTCACATGGCCCGGACGTGCCCGGTGTTCGGTCAGCGCCACCACCTCGTCTTCGGGCAAGGCACCATCGATCCACGTCTCTACGTTCCTGCCATCGGGGAGTGTGTACGAACCGACCGTGCTGTTCGGGGTCCACAGCTGCAGGACCGGGCAGCCGGGTCGCGCGAATCGAAGATCAAACGTCTTTTAGGAACCAGCGCCTGATGAACGTCTTCAAGGGTTTGTGCCAGGCCGCGTTGTCGCTGATGACTTGGGCCATTTGGGATGTCATGATGGCGATGTCGAAGGGAACTCCGTCGGGAATCCGAGCGGATGTCCCGTGGACCCACCTGATGCACTGGGCGTCCGGTTTCCTCCGCGCGGCTTCAAGTGCGTCGGCATCCGGATCGATGCCGACGACATGATGGCCGTCGGCAGCGACGGCCAGGGTGAGTCGTCCAGTACCGCATCCCAGATCAAGAACGTGGCTGGCGGGGGTTTCCTTGCTGACGGCAAGAATGAACCCGTCGTCCACCGACCACAGGTTCTCAGCGTCGTATAAGGCGGTGAGCTGATCTTCGGTCAGTGGTGAAGTCAGGGCCCCACGGTACGGTCGTTCAGCGATGCCGTCATCTGGACCCGACGGCCGTAGCCAGGCAAACCGAGACGCTGCTCGATGGCAATCAAAGAACGGTGGAACTCCGTCTCGGGGGCCACTTCGGCAAATCCGGCGCGTGCGTAGAACGGTGCGTTCCAGGGGACGTCGGCATAGGTCCGCAGGGAGATCCGGTCGTACCCGCGCTCCCGGGTTTCGTCGAGGGCAGCGGTCAGAAGGAGTCGGCCATAACCACGCAGACCGTGTTCGGGTGCCACGGACATCTGTTCCAGATGGGCGAGTCCATCGATCTCAAGGACATGGACGAAGCCGACGACGGCGTGTGAACTGCTTTCTTCGGCAACCAGGAGGTATCCGCTCTCCGAAGCCCTCGAGGCACCGGACGGGGCGGGCGGCCACTGATCAGGAGACAACCAGTCGATCAGGATCCGGTCGGCGTCGTTCTCTATCGCTTCGATGGATGCCTCATCTACTGAGGTCGCAAAGCGAAAGCGGAGGGCCATGGATCGATCGTACGTCGGTGGTCCAGCTTGGTGCGTGAGTACACTCGGCGCATGGTCACCATTCATGAAGAACCGGACTGCGGAAATTCCCCGCGTAAGGAAATCCTCAGGGATCTGGTGGTTGCCTTAGCCCAACGGGACGTCGAACATGTTGAGTCGGTCCTTGCCGATGATGTTTCCTGGACAGTTGTCGGGGAGCAAACCGGGTCCGGGCGCGAAGCTGCCAAGGAAATGGTGCTGGCTCTTCCCCACGTTGATGAGTTGACGTTCGGAACGTTCCTCACCCACGGGCGTGGGGGCGGAGTCGATGGAGTGCTTCGGTTGGCTGACGGAACACAAACCGCGTTTTGTCATGTTCTGCGTTTCAAGAGCACGGTGAAAACAGCGAAGGTCGTGGGCATCAACAGCTATCTCATCGAGGTCTCCAGCTAATCGTAAATGCCCGAGGCCAGGAGTGAGGCAACCATCCCCGCCTGAAACGAAGCGACTCCTGGCCGGATGCTCTTGTACGGATTCTTCAAGGTATGCGTAGACGAGGATGCTCACGTGATCACGGAGACGAAACGTTTTTTTGGTCCGGCCAACGAGCGAGGACCTGACAGACCTGCATGCGATCTCTAGCGATCCGCGGTTCTAGGCTCATTTCCCGAGCCTGCGGCATACGGACTCCAGACAAACCGAGAGGATGCTGGCACCATCGTGCAGGAGTCTTTTTGGAACCTGGGATACCGTTTCGCGTTCGAGGCGCAGGGTTAGGGATATGCGACCGAGGTCTCCTTCGAAGCCCTGAGGCAGGCGAACTCGAACCGGCCCGACCTCCCGGTGGTGGCGTCCCTGCTTGAACACAACAAGGCCTCCGCCAGAGTGGCCCAGAAGGTGGGCCTGGTGCTGCAAGGGTGCCGAGCCTTGCGCAGTTCTCGTCCAGGACGTCCTCGTGCCTTCCTATATGGACGGCCGGCCCGGGAAAGCCGCTCCGGCTACTATTGGGCCATGAGGCTCTGGGGGAAAGCAGCGCTGTGGGCAGCATTCCGCTCGTTGTCATGTCGGGGATCGCGGCGAGCCTCGCGGCGCAGGACAAGACATCAGACGCACGCGGCACGCTAACTGTCGGGGTCATCGTTGCTTCGGTCATGGCGGCCTCGGTGATCTACGACGTTGAGGCATGGACCCTGAAGCGCCAGACGATCGTTCACTTCTTGGTGATGGCCCTGACGGTCTTTCCCGCTCTGTGCCTGAGCGGCTGGTTTCCCACGCAGACAGCTGGGGACATCATGGTCATCGGTGGTTACTTCCTGGTCGCCGGGCTCGTCTCCTGGGTTCTTGCGTACTGTGTTTTCGGTATCCTCGTTCCACGTATTCAAAAACGCGGCAGCAGGTCGGCAGCCCTGAATAGCGATAGCGGGCACCTAAAGCGTGCTGTGGATTGCCAGAAGGCCCTCAGGCGTGTGGGATGCGGGAACCTCGTTTCTTGCGGAGTTTGAGAGCGGGGCCGGATTCCCTTGGTTTTGCGTGTATCGCGATATATCGTTGAGTATCGCTGTACATCGTTGGCGATTCCCGAAGGAGACCAGAATGCGTAATTCATATCCGTCAGGTGGATTCGACGGCAACAACATGGACGGCATGTGGCAGGCCGTTGAGGAGCTGCGTGCCCGATTCGGTAAGCGCTCAGGCACGCGAGCAGGTCGAGGCGAGGTCCGCACTGCGGTACTGGCTCTGCTCGCGGAGCGTCCGATGCACGGATACCAGATCATCCGCGAAATCGAAGAGCGCAGCGGCGGTAGCTGGAAGCCCAGTGCCGGCTCCGTCTACCCGACGTTGCAGCTGCTCGCCGACGAGGGCTTCATCAGTGCCGAGGAATCCAACGGACGCAAGATCTACTCGCTCACCGAAGCCGGCCGGGAAGATGTGGCCGCCAACGATGAGCCGGCTCCGTGGGAGACCTCCGGGTCATCATCAGGGTCCGGGTTTGCGGCGCTACCCAAGTCCGGTATCGAACTGGCGCAGGCCGCATCCCAGGTGGGCCGTACGGGCACGCAGGAGCAGGTGCAGGAAGCCGTGACGGTGCTCGACGAGGCGCGTCGTCGGCTCTACTCGATCCTCGCGCAGGGCTGACACGGGTGGCTTCGGTTCGTCGAATACGGGCGGATCCGACAGCGGGCGCGGGGAACACCCGTGCCCGTTATCGGCGTATCCTGCGTTTCGCCGCCTGGCATCTAGCGGTTACCTGGTGGTTTGAACTCTTCCTGCCTCGCATCGGGCTGGCCAGGATCGCCGAACGGACCAGAAACAAGCGGATGCTGAGCTTTGCGCAGCGTTTCCACCGACTAGCGGTGGACCTAGGTGGGCTCATGATCAAGGTCGGCCAGTTCCTCTCGTCCCGACTCGATGTGCTCCCGCCCGAAATCACTGCCGAATTGGAGGGGCTCCAGGACGAGGTGCCCCCCGTCCCGTTCCCGGCCATTCGGGCCCTGGCCGAGGCGGAACTGGGCGCGCCATTGGAGATGGTGTTTGCATCGATCGAGGAAACACCCATCGCTGCAGCCTCCCTCGGACAGGCGCATCAGGCCCGGCTTCTGCCCGCAAACGCGGAAGACACGGGGCTCGAGAACGTGGTGGTGAAGGTCCAGCGACCGGGCATCGACGTGATTGTCGACGTCGATCTTGCGGCCCTACGGAAGGTCGGCCGCTGGCTCAGCCACGTGCGTCTGGTCTCCAACCGTGCCGACATGCCCGCCCTGGTCGAGGAGTTCGCGCAGACAAGCCTCGAAGAAATCGACTATTTGCAGGAGGCGGCGAACTCGGAGCGCTTTGCCATCGATTTCGCCGACGACGACCGGGTGGACGTGCCCGAGGTCGTCTGGGAGCGTTGCACCCGCCGCGTGCTCACGCTGGAAGATGTCACCGCGATCAAGATCACCGATGCAGCGGCGCTGCGCGCTGCCGGCATCGATCCGGTGCAGGTGGCACCGGTTTTCGCTTCGGTGATGTTTGACCAGATGTTCACCAACGGCTTCTTCCATGCCGATCCCCACCCCGGTAACATCTTCGTCACCCCGACTGCCAATACATCCGCGGAACACCCCTGGAAGCTCACCTTCATCGACTTCGGCATGATGGGTGATGTTCGCCCCAGTACGCGCCGCGGCCTGAGGAAGCTGCTGATCGCCGCCGCGTCACGCGACGGGAAGGGCTTGGTCTCGGCGATCGACGACGTGGGGGTGCTGGTGTCCTCGACGGACACGGTCGAATTGGAGCGGGCGATGGTCCAGCTCTTTGCCCGGTTTGGCGGAATGGGTTTTGCCGAACTCAAGGACGTGGATCCGCAGGAGTTCCGTGAATTCGCTGTCGAATTCGGGGATGTCGTTCGCTCTCTGCCGTTCCAACTGCCGGAGAACTTCCTGCTCATCATCCGTGCGATGTCCTTGACCTCGGGGGTATGCAGCACGCTGGATGCCCGTTTCAATCTGTGGGACTCCGTCGAGCCCTATGCAGCGCAGCTGGTGCGTGACGAACGCGGGAACGTGGTGCAAGACCTGGCTCAGCAGGGATTCGACATCGCCAAGGTGGCGCTGCGTCTGCCGAATCGCTTGGATGGTGTCATCACCGGACTTGAAGACGGTTCACTCTCGGTGGGCAGTCCCCGGCTCGAACGGCAGCTGGCAAGGCTTCAGCGCACCGTCCAGCGAGCGGTCGCCGTCGTGGTGTTCGGAGCAGTGCTGATCGCAGGTTCCCTGGTCCGCCCCGACGACGTGGTGCTGGGCAACGTCCTGATGTCGGTCTCGGCCGTTCCGCTGCTCATCGGTCTGTGGACGGGGCGCCGACGGCCCTGAGACGGCAGGCTCGCCGAACGCCTCAGCTGTCGGCCTTCTTCAGCACGATGTCGAGGCGTTCGAAGTCCTCGTCCATTCCGGCGTCCATGCCGGAATCGATTATGGCGTCGCAGGCGTGCTTGGAGGTGTAGGTGGAGGTGGCCTCCAAGGCGCTGGACCCGTCGCCGAGATCGACGAAGTGCAGGGTCTCCAAGGTGGTGCCGGGTTCATCCTCGTATTCCCAGGTCTGCACGATCAGGCCGGGGGAGACCAC
>RCNJ01000463.1_pt1 | contig 15327 bp, 12 predicted proteins | sample 2041171 | NCBI WGS metagenome assembly RCNJ01 (sample SAMN09708213, study PRJNA481090) | feces metagenome | biome: feces | host: Pygoscelis adeliae | place: Antarctica: Rookery Lake | collected 2010-03-01 | reverse complement strand
AGGGTCCCGACAGTCGGGAGTCAGTGAACATCGCCTTGAAGTTGTCGACGCCCACCACCACGCGCCAACCGGGTTGGAGACTCGTCCCGTCGTCGGCGACGAATAGTCCCCGATCGGGATCTGCAGTGTAGATCTTGCCCTCGGGCGAGGTGAAGCTGTCGGCTGCCTCGTCGTAGCTCAGCGAGGACTTCGCCACGTAGGAGAGCGTCCCGTTGTCGGTACGCAACCAGCCGTCATCCGGGTCGTCGCTGAGGCTGACGCGAAGTGCCAGGACATCCTTCTGCCGGGACTGGATGTCGCCCAGCGTCAGAAGTTCATATCCCGGAACCTCCACCACACGGTCACCGTCGGTCGTTGCACCGGCGGCATCCTGCAGCGGTATGTCCTGGTCGCCAATGCGAGCCGTGTCGTCGGTCACGATTGCGAAGGAGAGATCCCCGTTCCGATCCAGAATGCTGACGGGGAAGGTGTTTGTCCCGTCCACCCGGCGGTCCGAGGTCTTCAGGATCTGGGTGATGGCGGGCTGCTTGGCATCGTTGTGGCCATCGCCGTAGTTGGTGAAGGCGACGAATGCCGTGTTTCCCATGACATAAAGCTGGTAGACGGCAAGGAACACCAGCCCCGGAAGGAGGTACTTGGCGGGGATGGCCCTCTTGGAGAAGTAGACGTAGTCCGCTATGAGCAGCGTGACGGCGAGGAAGATCAGGACTGGCCAGTCCTTACCGGGTAGAGAGGCAAGGATGCCGTAGATGCCAAAGGCATTGACCAACGCCATCAGCACGAGCTTCACGTAAAATCCCGGCCTCGAGAAGTCACGGGCATGGGAGAGTTGCGGAGCGGCTGTCCGCTCTTTCTGGGCTGTGTCGGTCACAGGGGTCCTATCGCGTCGTTGCGAGCCTTAACAAGCTGCGGCGTGTGGGACCTCGATGAGGGCCCACACACCGCGAGATGACCGGGTTGGTCAGAATTCGCCTTCGATGTTGGTTATCATCGTGTTCCAGGCAGCAGCAGGATCAGCCGCGCTACCGTCGACGATGCTGATTTCAGCCGCTCCCCAGAAGGTCCACACGGCCCCCATCTCTGCGATGGCGGGAAGTGGGTCCCCTTCCAGGCCTGCTTCACCGAAGCCCTCGAGGATGGGGTCCTCCACCTTGGCGGCGGACTCCTCGAGCGCCGGGGTGCGACGGGACACTTCGTACAAGGTGTCCTGCGCCTCTGCAGTGGTCAGGTAGTCAAAGAACTGGTTGGCCAGCAGGGCCTGCTCGGACTGTGACGAGAGGTACACGCCCTGCACACCCAAGAAGGGACGTGCCGGCTCTCCGCCCGCGGATGGGACGGCGGTCGCAGCGAAGTCGATGCCGGCCTCCTCGAAGGCGGTGATGTTCCACGGCCCGGTGATCATGAACGGGCTCTTACCGTCGATGAAGGCCTGGTTCGCCTGGTCTCCACCAATGGCTGGGCTGAGGATGCCTTCATCGGCAAGTTTCTTCACGTACTCGGCGAATTTGGTGCCCGGTTCGCCGGACATGCCCAGCTCACCCGTGTACTCACCGGAGTCATCGGTGGTGAACACCGGGGCTCCGAAGGACGTCTGGATCGGGTACAGGTGGTAGGCATCGCCCTCGGCACCCTGCTGGATCATGACGGGAAACTCTGCTCCGGACGCCTTGCCCACCTCGATGAGCTCATCGAATGTGGCAGGGGTCTCAGTCGCCAGCGCGTTGTTGCGCACGAGTGCCAGGTTCTCCACGGCGTAGGGCACGCCGTAGAGGGCGCCGTCCAGCGTGAAACCCTGGACAGAGCGCTCGCTCATGCCGTCGGTCTTTTCACCGAGTTCCAGCGGAGCGATGACGCCGTTCTTGGCGAGGTCACCCACCCAGTCGTTTGCACCGGCGATGAGGTCTGGACCCTCTCCCGTCGGAACCTGCGCGATGAAGTCGGTCTTGACGTCGGCGGTGGGCTTCTCGACGATGTCCAGCGAGATGCCGGTGGCGGTCTTGAACTTCTCCGCCACTGCCTCGAAGGCGGGGATGCGGTTCTCGTCCATCCAGATGCTGAGCGTGCCCGCGTCTTCCATGGGGGCACTGGATTCTGCGGTGGAGGTTTCGCCGCCGGGTGGAGTGGTGGTCTCGGGCGACGAGCCGCCGCATGCCGTCATGGTGAGCGCCAGTCCGGCTGCGGCCAGGGCGAAGAAATGCTTGCGCATGATGGGTCGATCCTTTCGATGTGCCCAGCAACCTTGCTGAGCCAGTGCGGCCACGCTAACACCCAAGAATGGCACTTGCAGCAACTTGCGGCGTGTTGTTGCGTTACTGTGACATTCCCGATCCACGAGCGAAGGAGCTCCGGTGTCCCACGAGGCCCCAACGATGGCTGATCTGGCCGCGCACGCCGGAGTGTCCACGGCCACCGTGTCCCGTGTGCTGAGCGGCAAACCGGGCGTTCGCCAAGCCACCCGTGACTCAGTACTGACGGCAACCGAACAGTTGGGATACCTCCGGGAAAGGCAGGCCCCCGCCAAACGGGGTCTCGTCGCCATCCTCGTGCCGGAACTGTCCAACCCGTCCTTCCCCGCCTTCGCGGAGGAACTCGACACCCTGCTCTTCTCTGCCGGCCACCCCAATGTGATGTGCGCCTCCGGCGCGGCTGGCACCAGCGAGGTGCAACATCTGGAAACACTCGCCGACCTGAACATCGTGGGGATGATCTCCGTCTCCGGGACGCCCGCGGACACCCTTGCCTCCAACGAGCCGTACCAGCGGCTCATCTCCGCCGGAATCCCATCGGTGTTCATCAACGGGTTTGCGGAAGGCCTCGATGGCGCCTTCTTCTCGTGTTCTGACTCCGAAGCGGTGGCGAGCTCGGTGTCGCATCTGCGATCACTGGGCCATACACGCATCGGACTCGTGGTGGGCTCGGAGAAGTACCTGCCGACGCAACGCAAGATGGCAGCCTTCGTCTCGTTGGGATTCGCTGCCGCGGACATGGCAGCCACGATCTACACCGCGGAGGGCGGCGGACTGGCTGCTGCCCGCCTCATCGAGAGTGGACACACCGCGCTCGTGTGCGGCTCGGACATCATGGCGCTGGGTGCCATCCGGGAGATCCGGTCCACGGGGTTGCAGGTTCCGCACGACATCTCCGTCATCGGGTTTGATGACAGTCCGATGATGGCCTTCACCGACCCGTCGCTCACCACGGTGCGTCAGCCGGTGCGGGCCATCTGCGAGGCAGCGGTCGCAGCCCTGCTGGACGCGCTTTCAGGTGTGCATCTGGACGCGACCGAAATGCTCTTCCACCCAGATCTCATCATCCGCAACTCAACGGGCCCTGTCCCCTGACGGACTCAGCTGTGGCTTCGCCATGTTCAGCGCCGAGGATGCGTCATGTTGCGTGCGTTTCCTCCCCACAATTGATCAACAGCCGCGGTGGCGATGGGCCTGATGACTGAAATCTTCTGGGTGAAGGTCTCCCCGGGGTTGGTTGACCGGGAAGCGTAGCGGTTTTGTGAGGTGCAATGTGGTGCTTCGATATCCGCGCTGCGTGGACGATGCGGCTCTTGAGGCAATGACGGCAACAGTTGTTCTCTTGTGGAATCATGAGGGCTGATCGCACCCACGCCGGCTGGCAGATGGTGATGTCGCAATTTCAAAGGATGCAATTGTGCAGAAGAGACGCGTAATCGCTGCGGCGCTCGTGGCCATGATGTTGACCACCACCGCCTGCAATGGCGACGAGGAGGCCCCCGGCGGGGAGGAAGCCGCGACACAACTGGTGCTGGGCAACAATGGCGATCTCCTGAGCTGGGATCCGGGCGAGATGAAGGAGGGCGCGGTCATCCACTATGCCGAGGCGATCTACGATCCCCTCCTGCGCAAGACCGCCGATTCCAGCATCGAGGGAAACCTCGCAGAAGAGTATTCCTACAACGATGACCTCACCGAGCTCACCCTCAGTCTTCGAGACGATGTCACCTTCAGCGACGGCACCACGTTCGACGGCGAGGCTGTCAAGGCCAATCTTGAGGCTCGCAAGACGGGCGCTGGAAGTGCCTCCGAGGCGGCAAAGGTCATCGAGGAGGTCGTGGTGGAGGACCCCTCGAGCGTGACACTGATGCTCAGCGAACCCAGCCCCGGGCTGCTGTCAGGACTCGCCACCTACTTGGGCTTCATGGTCAGTCCCCAGTCGATAAGCCAGGGGGATCTGGAAACCAATCCCGTGGGCTCCGGCCCCTATGTTCTGGATTCCGCGGACTCGGGTGTGGAGTACACGTTCACGAGCCGCGAGGACTACTGGGACCGCGAGGCCTTTCCTTTCGACAGCGTCGTGATCCGCCCCTACGAAGAATTCACTGCCCGCTACAACGCACTGTCGACGGGTCAGATCCAGTTCATGTACGGAACCTCCGACATGGTGCCCCAGGCCGAGGACGACGGCCTGACGGTACAGAGCGTGCCCGGTGAGTGGCAGGGGATCATCCTGCAGGATCGTGGCGGCGAAGCACTTGAGGCCCTCGGTGATGTCCGTGTGCGCCAGGCCATCAACTTCGCGCTGGATCGCGAAGCCATCCTGGAGACGTACTACAGCGGTCGTGGCCAGATCACCACGCAGACGTTCAACCCAGCCAGCGAAGCCTGGGTGGACGAACTGAACGATCGCTACCCCTACGATCCGGAGCAGGCCAAGCAACTCCTGGCCGACGCAGGCTACGCGGACGGCTTCACCCTCACGACTTCCTACAGCGAAGGGTTCATGTCCGGCCTCGTGCCCATCGTGGAGCAGTACCTCTCCGATGTGGGCATCACGATGGAGCTGGTGCCTGTCAACGGTTTTGCTGCAGGCGGGCTGGAGACGCTGAAGAGCCAGCCCTCGTTCATGTTGTCCTTCTCCACGAGCATCCCGGCCTGGACCGACGTCTTGAACAAGCTCACCACCGACTCTCTCTGGAACCACTTCGGGTACACAGACGACACGGTGACCAGGCTCATGAAAGAAATCCCACTGAACGCCGGGGATGAACAGGTGGCTCTTTACCAGGAGTTGAACACGCACCTGGTGGAGGATGCATGGTTCGCACCTGTGGTCCTGCAGGAGAACATCTACATTTCGAGCCCTGACATCGAGGTGACGATGCAGCAGGCGCAGCTGGTGCCGAGCTTGCGCTTCTTCGCCCCCGCCGAGTAGCCAAGGATCGCGGCCCCGGTCGGTGTACCCACGCGACCGGGACCACCACTCTCCCCACCCGCGACGGAAGGAGGACCGGCAGTGCTGGGATTCGTTGCCCGACGCCTCGTGATGGGCGCACTGCTCGCTTTCACCGTCGTGACCGGCATGTTCTACTTCCTGCTGGGCACCGGAATGGACCCGGCCCGCGGTGCGCTCGGCCTGTACGCCAGTGAGGCGCAGGTGGAGACCAAGCGCCAGCAGTTGGGCCTGGATCGATCCATCACCGAGCAGTACCTCGACTGGCTCGGCCATGCCGTCCGTGGTGATCTGGGCCAGTCCACCTCGTCCAACGCGGCCGTGTTGGATCTCATGCTCTCGAGGCTTCCCGTGACGGTATCGCTGGCGATGGGGGCTGTGCTGGTGGCTGCCCTGTTCGGTGTCGCGCTGGGCCTTCTCGCAGCCATCAAGCCAGGTGGGTTCGATCGGGTCCTGCAGCTCGTCATGGTGCTGGGCTTCAGTCTTCCCAACTTCTGGGTGGCCATTCTTCTAGCGCTCGTCCTCGCCGTGAAGCTGCGCTGGTTCCCCGCCACCGGCTACACCCCGTTCTCCGACTCCCCCGTGCGCTGGTTGTCGTCGATCACCCTGCCCGTCGTGGCGTTGGCCATCGGCTCCATCGCCGCCATCGCACAGCAACTACGCAACTCCGTCATCTCCGTGTACAGCCAGGATTACGTACGAACGCTGCGAAGCCGCGGTCTGCCCGCCCGCACCATCCTGTTGTCCCACGTCCTGCGCAATGCTTCGCCGCCCGCCTTGACGATGCTGTCCCTTCAGTTCATCGCAGCCATGAGCGGCGCCGCCATCGTCGAGCGGGTTTTCGGCCTCCAGGGGCTCGGCGCCGTCGCCATCAACGCGTCCGCGGACAGTGACATCCAGGTGCTCATGGGCCTGCTGCTGTTCACAGTGCTGATCGTTGTTGTCGTCAATCTCTCCGTCGACATCCTCTACGCGGCCCTGAACCCGAAGGTGCGCACCTGATGTCCGAGAACCAGAGCGTGCAGGCACCCGCCACCAGACGACGCCTTCGCACCTTCCTGCGCAATCCGATGGGGATCATTGCCGGCCTCATCCTGCTGCTCATCGTTCTCGCCAGCCTTCTGGCGCCGTGGATCTCGCCGCACGATCCCGGGCTGGTGGTGCTGAAGGAATCGCTCGAGGGACCCAGCCTGAAGCACCCCCTGGGGACCGACGGCAACGGCCGCGACATCCTCAGCCGGCTGCTCTGGGGTGGGCAGGTCAGCCTGCAGGCCGGAACGATCATGGTCGCGGCAGCCATCCTGTGCGGCGTGCCGGGCGGTCTTCTGGCCGGCTACTACTCCCGGTGGTTCGACGCTGTCGCCAGCTGGGTGTCCAACATGCTGATGTCGCTCCCCCAGATCCTCATCGTCATCGTCGTCATCGCATCCCTTGGCAGTGGGTTGACCCCCACCATGATCACGCTGGGGGTACTCGCCTCGCCGGATCTCTTCCGCCTCACCCGCAGTGCCGTTATCGGCGTCCGACGGGAGCTGTTCGTGGACGCCGCGAAGGTCTCAGGGCTCAGCGATTTCAGCATCATCTTCCGCCACATCCTCTCCGTGGTGCTGGGCCCCGTGGTGGTGCGTTCCAGCTTCCTGTTCGGCATGGCGATCATCGCCCAGTCCGGGTTGGAGTTCCTGGGGCTCGGCAATCCACTGCGTCCCAGCTGGGGCGGCGAACTGAGTTCCGCCTTCCAGACATTCCAGCGCGCCCCCAACCTCGTCATCGCGCCGGGTGTGGCGATCGGATTGACCGTCATGGCGCTCGTCCTGTTCGGGACCGCCCTGGCTGACTCCCTGGGAGGTTCACGTGCCACAGGAAAGGGGAGCCGGGCGCCGGTTCCCCATCCCGGCGAGGCGGATGAAGCCGCGTCCTCCCCCACACTCAGGACGGATGATGACACCGAGGCTGCTTCGTTGGGTGGCGATGATGTCCTCCTCCGGGTGAAGAATCTGCGGGTGAGCTACCCAGCAGGCAATGGCGGCTCCACCACGGTGGTGGACGACGTGTCACTGCATGTTCGGCGGGGTGAGGTGCTCGGCCTCGTTGGGGAGTCCGGCTCCGGCAAGTCCCAGACCTCATTCGCCATACTCGGGCTCCTCCCGCCTGAGGCCTCCGTCTCCGCGCGGTGCCTTGAGCTGGACGGCCAGGATCTGGATGCCCTCAATGAGCAGTCCATGCAGCGACTGCGGGGCCGGAAAATCGCCTATGTGCCGCAGGAACCCATGTCCAATCTGGACCCGTCCTTCACCGTCGGCCACCAGTTGACGAAACCGATGCGCCACACACTGCGGATCTCCCGCTCCGAGGCGAAGGGGCGCGCTCTGGCGCTGCTGGAACGGGTGGGGATTCCGGATCCGCAACGCACATTTTCGTCCTACCCGCACCAGCTGAGCGGCGGAATGGCCCAGCGCGTGCTGATCGCCGGTGCCGTGTCCTGTGATCCTGAACTGCTCATTGCCGACGAGCCCACCACCGCTGTCGATGTCACCGTGCAGGTGGAGGTGCTGACGTTGCTGCGGGACCTGCAGCAGGAGCGCAACATGGGCATGGTGCTGGTGACCCACAACCTGGGAGTGGTGGCAGACATCTGCGACCGGGTGGCCGTCATGCGCCAGGGCAGGATCGTGGAGGTCAAACCGGTGATGGACCTGTTCGCCCACCCTGAACATGAGTACACCCGCATGCTGCTGGATGCCACTTTGGAGGGTGTGCCGTCGCGTCGGCAGCGCGACGAGGCGAGTGGAAGGACATCATGAGCACCCACACCACCCCGACCACCGGCAACAGGGCATCCGCGCTCCTGGAAATCGCGGACGTCAACGTCATCTATCCGACCCCCGGATGGCGACGCGCCCCGTTCCATGCGCTGCACGACGTATCGCTGGACGTCCGGGCCGGGGAGACGGTGGGCCTGGTGGGAGAATCCGGATCCGGCAAGACGACCCTGGGGCGTGCCGTCCTCGGGCTGGCTGAGGTCCATTCCGGCTCGGTGGCCTTCGATGGCAAGGACATCACCCACGCATCACGCCGAACCAGACGCCTCCTCAGTCGCGACATCCAGGTGGTGTTCCAGGATCCGTACTCATCGTTGAACCCGGCCATGACGGTGCAGGCGATCCTGGCCGAACCCATCACCGCGCAGGGGGCGAGCCGCGAAGAGGCCGGCTCTCGCATCACTGACCTGTTGAAGCAGATTGGGCTCGACGGGGATGCCGGCCTCCGGTACCCGCGGGAGTTCTCGGGTGGCCAGCGACAGCGCATCGCCATTGCGCGGGCACTCGCTCTCGAGCCGCGGCTCATCGTCTGTGACGAGCCCGTCAGCGCCCTCGATCTCTCCACCCAGGCCCACATCCTCGACCTGCTCATAGACATCCAGGTGCGGACAGGGGTGGCCTACCTGTTCATCTCCCACGACCTGTCCGTGGTGCGCTACATCAGTCACCGCGTCGCGGTCATGCTGGGCGGCAGAATCCTCGAAAGCGGGGACGGTGATGTGGTCACGTCTGCGCCCGAACATGAATACACCAAGCGGTTGCTGCTCGCCTCCCCCATTGCGGACCCAGTCCTTCAGGCGCGCCGTCGGCAGGAGTACGCGGAACTCTCGTGAGTTTTCGCCGGGTTCCAGGAGCCACGGCATGGCCTGGACGACGACGATCGCCCGGATCCTTGTACGGGCTCCGGGCGATCGACTGTTGCGAGCCGGGTCAGGTGAGGGAAGCCAACGCCTTGTCCAGCGCGGCGATGAGGTCCTCGACGTGCTCGATGCCCACGGACAACCGCACCATCTCCCCGGGCACGCCGGCTGCCTCCAGCTCCTCGTCGGAGAGCTGGGAGTGCGTCGTGGAGGCACTGTGGATCACCAGTGACTTCGCGTCGCCGATGTTGGCGAGGTGGCTGAAGAGTTCCAGCCCTCCCACGAAGGACGTCCCGGCTTCACGCCCAGCCTTGAGGCCGAAGGACACCAGACCGCCGAACTGCCCATCGGCGAGGACCCGCTTGGCGATCTCATGGGATGGGCTGGACTCCAATCCCGGATAATTCACCCAGGCCACGGCGTCATGGGCTTCGAGGTGCTTGGCGATGGTGAGGGCGTTGGAGCAGTGCCGCTCCATGCGCAGGTGCAGCGTCTCCAGCCCCTGCAGCAACAGCCAGGCGTTCATGGGCGAGATGGTGGCACCGGTGTTGCGCAGGAGCACGGTGCGGGCCCGGATGATGTAGGCGGCCTCGCCGGCGGCATCGGTCCACACCACACCGTGGTAGGCGCTGTCCGGCTGCGTCAGTCCGGGGAAGCGTTCCGCATGCGCGACCCAGTCGAACTTGCCGGAATCGACGATGACGCCACCCAGCGTCGTTCCGTGGCCGCCCATGTACTTGGTGGCCGAATGCACGACGATGTCCACACCATGGTCGAACGCCCGCGTCAACAGTGGGGTGGCGACGGTGTTGTCGAGGATGAACGGCAGACCATGCTCGTGCGCGGCAGTGCTCCAGGCATCGAGGTCGATGACGTTGAGCGATGGATTGCCGATCGTCTCGCCGAAAACGAGCTTCGTCTTCTCATCAACGTGCGCCGCGAGGTCCTCCGGCTTCGCCGGGTCCACGAAGCGCACCTCGATGCCGAACTGCGGCAGGGTGTGGGCGAACAGGGCATAGGTGCCGCCGTAGAGGGTGGACAACGCGACGATGTTGTCGCCGGCGTAGGTGAGGTTGAGCACCGCATAGGTGACCGCCGAGGCACCCGATGCCGAGGCAAGGGCGCCGACGCCACCCTCCAGTGCGTTGACCCGCTCCTCGAACACGTTCTGCGTGGGGTTCATGATGCGGGTGTAAATGTTGCCGGGCTTGCGCAGGGCGAAGAGGTCGGCCGCGTGCTCTGCATCGTCGAAGGTGTAGGACACCGTCTGGTAGATGGGCACGGCGCGCGAGTTCGTGGCGGGGTCGGACTGCTCCTGGCCGGCGTGCACGGCGAGGGTCTCGGGGCGATACGTCATTGTGTGTGTCTCCTAGGGCGTCATCGGTCCAGCCCGCAATCGGTGGACTTGTCGGCTCAACCACGACGGTGCCCGCTCTATTCCCCCGAGCCACATCTGTCCAACTGGTGGACAACCCAACTCATCGCGCCGAGACTGTAAGGTGGCTCGTGGTGTGTCGGGAAGTCTGGTCGACAATGCTGTCCGCCTACCCTCAGGATGCTCATGACGACCCCAAGCACCCCCACGCATGTCCCCATGCCCCAGCGCATCGCACGCTTCGTTGCCCGCGACAAGGTAGGAGGGGCCCTGATGATCGGCGCGGCCATCCTCGCGCTCGTCCTTGCCAACTCCCCGGCAGCCGACTGGTACGCCTCCCTTTCGCAGTACACGATCGGGCCCTCCGCGATCAACCTTGATCTGAGCCTGTCCACATGGGCGGCAGACGGTCTTCTGGCGCTCTTCTTCCTCATCGTCGGGCTGGAGCTCAAGCATGAGCTCCTGGCCGGCAGCCTCCGCTCCCCCGCGCGGGCTGCGGTGCCCGTGACCGCCGCGATCGGCGGCATGGCTGTTCCGGCCCTCCTCTACGTCATCATCGTGAACGTCATGGGCGATCCAGGCGCCTCCAGCGGCTGGGCCATCCCCACGGCCACCGACATTGCCTTCGCGCTGGCAGTGCTGGCCATCTTCGGCAGCAAACTCCCCGGCGCGCTGCGGACGTTCCTGCTGACGCTCGCCGTGGTGGATGACCTGCTGGCCATCATCATCATCGCCGCGTTCTACAGCGCCGGGCTGAACCTGTGGTTCCTGCTGGGCAGCATCGTGGCCGTGGGTGCCTTCTTCTTCCTCGCCAAGATGACTCGCATGCGGTGGTGGCTGATGGTGCCGATGGCGCTGCTCGCCTGGGTCCTCATGCATGAGTCGGGTGTGCACGCCACGATTGCCGGTGTGCTTCTGGGCTTCGCCGTCCCCGCTCGGCAGGTGCATGGTGAGACCGATACCCGCGTCCACATCCTGGAGCACAGGATCCGTCCCATCTCCGCAGGTCTCGCCCTGCCGATCTTCGCCTTCTTCTCCGCGGGCGTGGCCTTCTCAGGCGACGGCGCGGGCAACGTCTTGGCGCAGCCCGTCCTGGTGGCCATCGGCGTGGCGCTGGTTGTCGGCAAGCTGATTGGCGTGCTGGGTACCACCAAACTCGTGACGACGTTCACCCGGCTGCGGTTGGCAGACGGCCTGGGAGTGCGGGATCTGTTACCCATTGGTCTGTTGACGGGCATCGGTTTCACCGTGTCGCTGTTGATAGCCGAACTCAGCTTTCCCGACTCGGAACACACTGCCGCAGCCAAACTGGGAGTCCTCGTCGGCACTGCGGTGGCCACCATTTTGGCGGCTGTCACCCTGGTCTGGGATTCACGCAGCCCACGTGGTCCCGACATGAACCAGGACGGCATTCCGGACACGGACACCGGGCCCTACGACGACTCGGATTCCGATTGGACGCTGACCCGCGACGACGACGCGCAGCTGCAGTAGATTTATGCGTCATGAACACTCGACCGCTCATCACCGTCACAGAACTTGCTGAACAGCTCTCCGACCCGGCGTCTGCACCCGTTGTCCTCGACGTCCGGTGGGCGGGCCCCGGATCTGAAGGCGGTCGGGAAGCGTTCCAGCAGGGACACGTGCCCGGCGCCCGATTCGTGGACGCCATGCTGGTGCTCTCGGAGCCGGACACGGACGGCTCGGGTGGGCGGCACCCCCTTCCGGCACCAGAGCGCTTCGAATCAGGCATGCGTGCAGCAGGTGTCACCTCGGACCATGCGGTGGTTGTCTACGACGACTGGAAGTCAATAGCCGCCTCGCGCGCGTGGTGGTTGTTGCGTCACTTCGGGCATCCAGAGGTCCGCGTACTCGACGGCGGACTGAGCGCCTGGCGAGCTGCAGGCCACGCCGTCGAGGAAGGTGCGAACGAGGGTGTGGAGGTGGGCGAGTTCGAGGCCAGCACTCCACAATTGACGTCCCTCGACGCCGACGGCGCCGCCGCAGTGGCTGCCTCCGGTGCGCTGGTGGACGGCCGGCCCGCCGGACGCTTCCGTGGTGAGGACGAGACCGTGGACCCGGTCGCAGGCCACATTCCAGGCGCCCGGTCCATGCCTGCGCTCCGACTCGTGGGCAAGGACGGCATGTTCCTGGCTCCCGAAGAATTGCGCGAGCGCTTCGCCGCCGTCGGTGTGGACGGCCACGTCCCGGCTGCCACGTACTGCGGTTCCGGGTTCCAGGCCTGCCACGTGGCGCTGGCCGCCGCAGCCGCGGGCGTGACGGATGACCTGGGCGTCTACGCAGGCTCCTGGAGCGAGTGGATCACCGACCCTGATCGCCCCGTTGACAAGGGTTGAGCCGGACCAGATGACGTTCCGCACAGGGACTGCACCCCACGTGCGTGGTCTCGCCATCTTCCTTCGGTCACCGTCAGCCACGAAATAATAGATTGTGTGCAATTTAATGGTGTAAGGTCTTTTATATGACTTCGATTTTCTCCCCCATCCGCATCGGCGCCATGGAGCTGCCACAGCGCTTTGTCATGGCTCCGCTGACCCGCAACCGCGCAGGCGAGGGCATGGCGCCCACAGCTCTGAACGCCGAGTACTACGCCCAGCGCGCGGGAGCCGGTCTCATCATCGCGGAGGGTAGTCAGCCCAGTGCCGTGGGACAGGGATACCTCAACTCTCCCGGCATCCACACGACCGAGCAGGTTCAGGGGTGGCGCAAGGTGGCCGACGGGGTGCATGAGGAGGGTGGCCACATCTTCGTGCAGCTCATGCACAGTGGCCGCGTCGCCCATCCCGACAACAAGGACGGGCTCGAGTCCGTCGCCCCAAGCGCCATTGCGGCACCGGGAACCATTGTCACTGCCTCGGGACCGCAGAACTACGTCATGCCCAGGGCACTCGAGACAGACGAGATGCCCGGCGTCGTTGCCGAATTCGTTCACGCGGCACGGTGTGCTGTCGAGGCCGGACTGGACGGCGTGGAAATCCATGCGGCCAACGGCTATCTGCTGCAGCAGTTCCTCGCCCCTTCCACCAACGTCCGTGACGACGAATACGGAGGCTCCCCCGCCAACCGTTCGCGTCTTGCCATCGACACCATCACGGCAGTGGCCGAGGCCATTGGCCCGGAGCGCGTGGGGGTGCGAATCTCCCCGGCACACAACGTCCAAGGCGTTTTGGAAGAAGACCCCGAGGACACCCGCGCCACCTACGAGTCGCTGGTGACGGGCATCGCTGGTCTCGGACTGGCCTACCTGAGCGTGCTCGCGGACCCAACGGCGGACCTCACGACCCGTCTGCGCGCAGCGTTCGATGGTCCCTTCATGCTCAACTCCGGCTTCGCCTCCATCACCACCAAAGAGGACGCCGAGCGCATCATCACGGATGATCTGGCAGATCTGGTGGCCGTCGGTCGCCCGTTCCTCGCCAACCCCGATCTGGCCGAGCGGTGGCGCACGGACGCCTCCCTCAACCAACCACACAAGGAGACCTTCTACGGGGGCGGCGCCCACGGTTACACCGACTACCCGCGCATGGAAGCGGCCTGATCATGGACGCCCCGGGCAGACTCGACGACCAGCTCTGTTTTGCGCTGTACGCGGCTTCCCGTTCCATCACCAGCGCTTACCGGGACGGACTGGCAGGGCTCGGCTTGACCTACCCACAGTTCGTCACGCTGCTCGTCCTGTGGGAGACCGACGACATCACAGTCAAGCAACTCGGCCAGCGGCTGCACCTCGACAGCGGAACGCTGTCGCCCTTGCTGAAACGGCTGGAGACACTCGGTCTCATCACCCGACATCGGGCGACCGAGGATGAACGTCGCGTCCAGATTCGACTCACCGAGAGTGGACACGCGCTGAAAGGACCGGTGCTCGATGTCCAGAAGGACGTCGCCTCCACCCTGGGCCTCACCCACGAGGAGGCCGACATGCTGCGCACGCTAGCCGGTCGCCTCACCGGTGATGCCCCAGACACGCACTCCCCACACAACTCGAACAAGGACTGATCAGAATGACACAACTTCCCACGACCACACGCGAAATCCACCTGGCTTCCCGACCCGAGGGATGGCCCACGCCCGAGAACTTCCGACTGACGGAGGTGGACATCCCGGTGCTCGCCGACGGCCAGATCCTCGTGGTCAACCACCACATGTCCGTCGACCCCTACATGCGCGGACGGATGAACGACTCGAAGTCCTACACGTCCTCGTTCCAGATCGACCAGCCCCTTGAAGGTGCTGCCGTGGGCGAGGTCATCGCCTCCACCAGCGACGACGTGCCCGTCGGTACCACCGTCCTGCACGGCCTGGGATGGCGCGAGCACGCCGTCGTCAAAGCCTCCGATGCGAAAAAGGTGGACCCGTCGCTGGCCTCGGAATCCGCCTACCTCGGCGCGCTCGGAATGACTGGTCTCACCGCCTACGCCGGACTCACCTACGCCGGCCAGTTCACCGAGGGTGACGCGGTCTTCGTCTCCGGCGCAGCAGGCGCCGTCGGCTCCATCGTCGGCCAGATCGCCAAGGCCTCCGGAGCGTCGCGGGTCATCGGCAGCGCCGGTTCCGCCGAGAAGGTCGCCCGGCTCAAGGAGTTGGGGTTCGACGAGGCCTTCAATTACCACGACGGAGACGTGGCCGGGCAGCTGCAGAATGCAGCACCTGAGGGCATCGACGTCTACTTCGACAACGTGGGTGGGGACCACCTGGAGGCGGCATTGAACAGCCTCAACGTCCATGGCCGGGTGGCCATGTGCGGTGACATCTCCCAGTACAACGCCACCGAGCCGGCTCCCGGACCGCGCAACCTGGCGCTCGCGATCGGCAAGCGGCTCCGCCTGCACGGCCTCCTCGTCGGCGACTACGCCGACGTTCAGCCCGAGTTCGTGGAGAAGGTGGGCGGCTGGCTGCAGGCGGGCGAGATCTCCTACCGCGAAACCATCGTCGATGGGCTGGAACAGGCCCCGCAGGCGTTCATCGACCTGCTGGGTGGCGCCAACACCGGCAAGATGATCGTCCGGCTCTAGCAAGAGACACTCGGGCCGATGTCGAGCGAGAGGGG
>RCNJ01000462.1_pt1 | contig 15403 bp, 15 predicted proteins | sample 2041171 | NCBI WGS metagenome assembly RCNJ01 (sample SAMN09708213, study PRJNA481090) | feces metagenome | biome: feces | host: Pygoscelis adeliae | place: Antarctica: Rookery Lake | collected 2010-03-01 | reverse complement strand
ACCCACCGCCGCCTGACCCGCGGCTAGGTTTCCCGGAACCAGGAACGGCGCCCCCGACGGATGATCGCATCCGGTGGGGGCGCCGTTTGTGGTTCCGGGAACCCTAGCCGCGGGTCAGGCGGCGGTGGGTGACACGGTGGGGCTTGGCCGCGTCCGGGCCGAGCCGCTCGACCTTATTCTCCTCGTAGGCTTCGAAGTTGCCCTCGAACCAGTACCACTTGGCCGGATCTTCCTCCGTGCCTTCGTAGGACAGGATATGGGTGGCAACCCGGTCAAGGAACCAACGGTCGTGGGAGACAACCACGGCGCAACCGGGGAACTCCAACAGGGCGTTCTCCAAACTGGAGAGCGTTTCGACGTCGAGGTCGTTGGTCGGCTCATCGAGGAGCAGCAGGTTTCCGCCCTGCTTCAGCGTCAGTGCCAGGTTCAAGCGGTTGCGCTCACCACCGGAGAGCACACCGGCCTTCTTCTGCTGGTCCGGGCCCTTGAACCCGAACGCCGAGACGTAGGCACGCGAAGGCATTTCGACGTTGCCGACCTGGATGTAGTCGTTACCCTCGGAAACGACTTCCCAGAGGTTCTTCTCCGGGTCGATGCCACCGCGGTTCTGGTCGACGTAGGAGATCTTCACGGAGTCGCCGACCTTCAGCACCCCGTCGTCGATCTCCTCCATGCCCACGATCGTCTTGAACAGGGTCGACTTGCCGACGCCGTTGGGGCCGATGACACCGACGATGCCGTTACGCGGCAGGGTGAAGGAGAGGTCCTCGATGAGAACGCGGTCCCCGTAGCCCTTCTTGATCTTGTCCGCTTCGATGACCAGCGAACCCAGGCGCGGGCCCGGTGGGATCTGGATCTCCTCGAAGTCCAGCTTGCGGGTGCGCTCGGCCTCCGCAGCCATCTCCTCGTAGCGGCCCAGGCGGGCCTTGGACTTGGTCTGGCGGCCCTTGGCGTTGGAGCGGACCCATTCGAGTTCATCGCTCAGACGCTTGGACAGCTTCTGGTCCTTCTTGCCCTGGACTGCCAGACGAGCCTGCTTCTTCTCCAGGTACGTCGAGTAGTTGCCTTCGTAGGGGTGGAGCTGGCCGCGGTCGACTTCGGCGATCCACTGGGCCACGTGGTCCAGGAAGTACCGGTCGTGGGTCACGGCCAGGACGGCGCCCGGGTAGGCCTGCAGGTGCTGCTCGAGCCAGAGCACCGATTCGGCGTCGAGGTGGTTGGTCGGTTCGTCCAGGAGCAACAGGTCCGGCTTCTGCAGCAACAGCTTGCACAAGGCGACACGACGTCGCTCGCCACCAGAGAGGATGGAAACCTCGGTATCGCCCGGCGGGCAGCGCAGCGCATCCATGGCCTGCTCGAGCTGGGAATCGATATCCCAGGCATCGGCGGTGTCGATGGCCTCCTGCAGCTTGCCCATTTCCTCGAGCAGCGCGTCGAAGTCGGCGTCCGGTGAAGCCATCTCCTCGGAGATCTCGTTGAAGCGGGAGATCTTCCCGTAGATCTCCCCGACTCCTTCCTGGACGTTGCCCAGAACGGTCTTCTCTTCGTTCAGCGGCGGCTCCTGCAGCAGAATGCCCACCGAGTATCCGGCGCTGAGCCGTGCCTCGCCGTTCGAGGGCGTGTCCAGGCCGGCCATGATCCTGAGGATCGTCGACTTACCGGCACCGTTTGGGCCGACGACACCGATCTTCGCGCCGGGGTAGAACGACATGCTGACGTCGTCGAGGATCACCTTGTCGCCAACGGCCTTGCGGGCCTTGGTCATGGTGTAAATGAATTCTGCCATGCCCACTAGGCTAGTCGTTCCCGCGGCCAATTCCCTATTTGGGGTGGGTCCGGGGACTCCTGGTATGCCGTAGGCCGAGACGGGCCCGGCAGGTGTCCAAGTAGAACGGTCCGCCGACCACGATCGAGACCCTCATCCGGCCAGCGGGTCCGCCTCCGAGCCCGGCCGGTCTTCCCAACCGGCCACCGGATCCGCACCGAATCCTCCGGCGGTTGGTGCTGCCGGGTCGACCGCGAGCCCCTGTTCCTCGCCGTCCACCATCGGTGGGGCCGACTCCGCCGGCCGGTCTTCGACACGGGGCGCGAACAGTTGCGGAAGGCGGGCGAATTCGGTGGTCCCGAATTTGAGGTCATGACCGATGACTTCGGCTTCGATGTCGATCCCGGTACCCGTGCTGCCGTCCTCCCGGGTGTATTGGTCCACCTTGGCGTATCCGGCCACGAAAACCCGTTGTCCCTTGCGCAGTGAGGCATGAGCGTTGAGGCCCAGTTGGTGGAAGACCTTGATCGTGTACCAGTTGGTGCTCTTGGTCTCCCATTCCCCGCTGTGCTGGTTCCTGCCCCGGATATCGGCACCCAGCCGGAAGTGGGTGACCCGGAAATCATTCGCATGCGTGCGCACCACCGGGTCGGTACCGACATTGCCGACCACGGTGATGAAGTTGTTCACGTCTTTCATGGTGTCCTCCAGTGCTGCTCTCGAACCGGAACAGGTCGTCCCGCATCCCCAGACTGACCGGGACAACAGGAAACCAGTGCTGCCGATATCCACGCTGTGGAGTGCCGGACCGAATCGACAGCGCACCGGAGGTTGTGAGGGGAACGTGGGCCCCAATGTGGCGCTGCCGCAACGAATCGCTAGAATGATTGCTGTTGCCCCGCGGGGCACCGGCCCCCGTAGCTCAGTGGATAGAGCAACAGCCTTCTAATCTGTCGGTCGCGCGTTCGAATCGCGCCGGGGGCACCACCACTTGCATCAGGCCACCTCGGGGACATCCGACCGGCCCGCGAGCTGTTCGAGGCGCAAACCACATATAATCCACCTGCGGCACAAATACGATTAGACTGTACCCAGCAGTAGAAATACCGGATGGCCCGTCATCAACACCCTGATCCGGTCGGGCGATCCCCGGCCCTACAGGACCGCATCAGCACCTTGTCCCCGCAGGAATAGGAAGAAGCATCCAGGTGTCCACCACGCAGCCGATCATGGTTCGCGGAAGCCTCCCGGCATGGCGCAATGCCGTTTTCGTGGTCTTTGCCCTCTCCGGTCTCGGCTTCGCCTCCTGGGTGTCCCGCATTCCTGCGGTTCGTGACGGAATGCACCTGAGCACAGCGACCATCGGCCTGATGCTCTTCGGGCTCGCCTTCGGGTCCATTGCCGGACTCGCCACGGCCCCGAACTACATGGCCCGGATGGGCACCCGCAACGGGCTGCGTTATTCACTTCTGGCCATGGCAGGCGCCACCGTGTTGCTGGGTCTGGCCGCCGGGGTATGGGGATCCTTCGCCCTCTCCGCCGGGGTACTAGTGCTCTTCGGCTTCTTCTATAGCATCACCGATGTCGTCATGAACGTCGAAGGGGCCGACGTTGAAAAAGCCAGCGGGCGCACCCTGCTGCCGATGATGCACGCCTTCTTCAGCTTCGGAACCATCATCGGCGCCGGCCTCGGTGCCGTGGCAGCCATGAATACGCTCCCGATCGCCATCCACTTCACGGTGGTCGGCCTGGCGATCGCAGCTGCCGGCAGCTGGAGCGTGCGCTATATTCCCGGCCCCGGCATCAAGGCACCGGCAACGACGCCGAAACCCCCACCGGTGGTCGCCGGCATCGGTCGGCAACCCCGCCTCGGCGCACGGCTCCGCGAAACCCTGAAGATGGCAGCCGAACCCCAGTTGTTCTTCCTGGGTCTCATGGTCATCGGCATGGCCTTCGTTGAAGGATCCGCCAACGACTGGCTGCCCCTGGCAGCTGTCGATGGGCACGGTTTCGACAACGCCGGCGGGGCACTGGTCTACGGGACCTTCGTCGCGGCGATGACCGTTGGACGGGCTGCCGGCGGGCCACTGATCGACAGGCTGGGCCGACGCCATACCCTGACGATCATGGGAGCACTGGGGCTCATCGGCATCCTGGTCTTCATCCTGACCGACACCCAGTGGACGACCTTCGCCGCCGCGGCCCTCTGGGGTCTGGGGGGGGCGTTGGGCTTCCCGATCGGCGTCTCCGCGGCAGCGGACCACCCCACGCGTTCCGCCCGGAGGGTCAGCATCATCTCGATCTTCGGTTACATGGCGTTCCTGGTCGGCCCGCCGGTGCTCGGACTGGTGGGCGAACACCTGGGGATCCTCAACGCCTTCTATCTCGTGGCGTTGATGCTGCTGCTCTCGTTGCTGGTCGCACCGCGCGCCATGCGCGCCTCACCGCGTTAGCGGCGCGGCGGGCTCAGGCGTCCAGATCGGCGAACCACTGGGCCAAGGGCAGGTCGCCGTCGCAGAACTTCAACGTCCTTCCGATGGTCAGCGGTTGCACCAACGACTCGGCAATGGCCCAGGCGACGTTGGCCCGTGAGGTCGAGGTATCCCCCGAGATCAGATGCTCCAGCGGGGTCACCTTCCCGGTCGCCGGCTCCAGCGTCAGCGCACCCGGGCCCAGGATGGTCCAGTCCAAAGATGATTTGCGCAGATGCTCATCGGCGGCGATCTTGGCCGCCTGGTAGGGGTAGAAGGGGTCGTCGAGCGGCTTCAGGTATTGGGTGTCCGCCGTCGCGAAGGAGACCATGACGAAGCGTTGGACGCCGGCGGCCAGGGAGGCGTTCATGATGCGGATGGCCGCGTCGCGGTCCACGGCGTAGGTGCGGTCGGCGTCACCGCCACCGGCCCCGGCACTGAACACGACGGCGTCGAACCCTGCCAGTACCGGCTCCAGTTCGGGGCCCTGCGCCTGTTCGATGTCCAACACCAGCTCGGTGGCGCCGGCGGTGCGGACCTCTTCCGCATGGTCCGGATTGCGGATCACCGAGGTGACTTGGTCGCCCCGGTTGGCCAGTTCGCGGGTCAGCAACAGGCCGACCTTTCCGTGGCCGCCGATCACAATGATCTTCATGGGTAGCTCCTAGGGGTTCGAGGTGGTGATCAGTGACCGAAGACCATCGGATCGACCGGGTCGTCACCGGTCCCGTCGAGGGCGTCGATGGCGGCCATCTGCGTGGCGTCGAGTTCGAAACCAAACACATCGATATTGCTGGCCATCCGTCCGGGATCCTCTGACTTCGGGATCGGTGAGGCGCCGTGTTGCAGGTTCCAACGCAGGACCACCTGGGCGGGGGTCTTCTGGTGGGCCGTGGCGGCTTCGACGACCGGCGGCGCCTCCAGGACTCCGCCCCGGGCCAGCGGAGCCCAGGCCTGGGTGTGGATGCCGTGGCTTTGGTGGAAGGCAATGTCCTCTTCGCGCAGCCACAGCGGGGAATGCTGGATCTGGTTCACGTCGGGCACCACGCCGGTGGCGTCCATGAGTTCGGTCAACTGGGACTGGGTGAAGTTCGAGGTGCCGATCGCCCGGACCTTGCCCTTTGACAGGAGCTTGACCAGTCCCTTATAGGCGTCGACGTAGGTGCCCTGCTCCGGGTTCGGCCAGTGGATGAGCAGCATGTCGATGTAGTCCACGCCCAGCTGTTCGATCGAATGCCGCCACGCCTGGCGCACCCCGTCGAAGGAATGCCACTCGGCGTTGAGTTTGGTCGTCACGAACAACTCGCTGCGAGCCAACGGGGAATGGGCGATCCCCTGTCCGATCCCTGCCTCGTTGCCGTATTTCTCGGCGGTGTCGATCAGTCGATAGCCGACGTCGATGGCGTTGCGCACGGCAGCGCCGGCTTCCGTATCGTCCATCGTCCAGGTACCCAATCCGATCATCGGGATCTCGGCACCATTGGCGAGCTTCTGCAGGGGAACTACTGCTGGGTTCTCTGACATTCATTCATGCTAGCTTGCCCCGTCGTTTCCTGCCCGGGCCCCGGCCAACGATTTCCGTACGACGCCGGGGTCCTGCTGCCGCCGATAGGCTGGGGTGATGGATACCAGCCACTCCTCTGCGCCCCGCAACGACGCCATCGGCGAGCACCTCGACGTCGAGGCACTGCTATTCGACCTCGACGGAACCCTGATCGATTCAACCCGGGCCACCGAGAGCTGCTGGCAGGAATGGTCCCATCGGATGGGGTTGGGCGAGCACGGCCAGCACCCGCACGGGGTCCCCGCCCGAGACGTCGTGGCCGAACGGATCGAACCGGCACGCCGGAGGGAGGCGTTGGCGCTGATCGAAGCCCTGGAGGTCGAGCAGAAGGAAGGCATCACGATCAAGGACGGTGTCGCCGAACTGCTGGCGGCGCTGCCGTCCCGACGATGGGCGATCGTCACCTCCTGCACGGCGGAACTGGCTGCCGTGCGGTTGGCGGTGGCAGGGATCGAAGCCCCCATGTTCCTGGTTTCCGCCGACTCGGTGGCCCACGGAAAACCCGACCCCGAAGGCTACTTGGCTGCCGCGGCCGCCCTGGGCGTGGACCCGCAGCGGACCCTGGTCTTCGAGGATGCCCCCGCGGGGGTCGATGCAGGTCGTGCCGCCGGGGCGTGGACGCTGGGCATCACCGGAACCTACGACGCCGGCTCCCTGGCCGCCTCGAAGATCGTGGGGACCTTGGAGGGCATCACCGTGTCCGCCGGGGAAGACGGCGCGGGCCTGCGCATCGGTTTCCCCAGCACCAACTAGGCTGCCGGTGATCAAGCCCACACCGTGATACGGAAATATGCACGAGCATGCAATGGTTGGGATTTGAGTACCAGCAAAACGTCAGTGGTTGGCGTATCGCATGCCCGACCACCGTCTTCCGGAAGGATCCCATGACCACCACGATCTCCGACGTCGAGCAGGAACTGGCCATCGACCCAGCGACCGCCGATGTGCTCTTCCGTGAAGCACGCACGGCCAACACCTTCTCCGACGAGCCGGTCAGCGAGGAGACGGCACAGGCCATCTACGACCTCATGAAAATGGGGCCGACGATGATGAACAACCAGCCGATGCGCATCACCTGGGTCCGCTCCGAGGCGGCCCGTGAACGCCTGGTCGACCGCATGGCCGAGGGCAACCGCCCCAAGACGCTCTCGGCCCCGCTGGTCGCCGTCCTGAGTTTCGACACCGAGTGGCATGAGCACTTCGCCACCTTCCTGCCCCACGCCCCGGACCGCAAGGCGGCCTTCGACGGCGAAGACAATGCTGCCGCCCGCTCCCATGTGGGCAGCAGCAACGCCCATCTACAGGCGGGCTACTTCATCATGGCCGTCCGGGCGGTCGGCCTGCATGCCGGCCCCATGGGCGGTTTCGACGCCGCCGGGGTGGACGAGGACTTCCATGCGGGAACCACCCAGAAGACGTTCATGGTCGTGAACATCGGCAAGCCCGGCGAAAACGCCTGGCGTCCCCGGTTGCCGCGTTTCGACTACCAGACGGCCACCACCACCATCTAGTCCGTTTCACCTCCCCCTGTATCCCGCGCACCGCCCACACGGCTTGGGGCTAGTGGGTCCCGGGGTTTTTTTCTGCCTGATAGGAATCCATCTGGGCCAACCGGCGCCGCAGGCTCTCCTGGCGCTGCCGGTCCGTCCCGGCGGTCAGTTCGATGTGGCCGGCCCCGAAGCGCCAGAGCAGCACGTCATCCAGAAGACGGTCGGGTCCGGGTGAGTACCGGTGGTCCAACGCCTTGCGCACTTCGGTGATCGACGTGGCGTCAAGCAACCCGGCCAGTTCGATCGTCGTCCCCAGGCCGTGGGCGGCGAGCAGTTCGGCGGCCCACCCCCAGTCGTCGTCCGCCTTGCGGTCCACATGCGGAAGCAACGTCTGCCAGATCTCGCGGATGCGTCCCGGATCCAGTTCCACGGCACCTTCACCCTCGCTGTCCCAGTAGCCGGTGACGGCCAGGTAGCGGTCGTGCAATTCCTCGAAGGTCGATTCAACGGCTTCGAGCATGGCGGCCGTCGCGGTGAACTGCCGGTCCAGGTAGGGGCTCCAGGCGCGCGGGTCGGCCTTCTTGAATCGGATGTCGTGTTCGATCTCGCTCCAAGCATGGGCCAGGATCGTGCGGATCTGGGTTTCGAAGAAGTAGTTGCCGGTGACTCTGACGTTTTCGGCCAGTTCACTCTGGTAGTCCCTCACGACGTCGTTCTGCCGGGTGCGCAGGATCAGGTGCCGGCTGGAGTAGCCGTAGGTCCCCGATTCCACCGAGCCGATGTCCTTCTCCCGGTCGGCGCGGCAATCGAATTCGTTGCGGCGGCGTTTGATCAGGTTGGCGGCTTCGCGCACTTCGTGGGGCAGGCTCACGATGACCCGCACCCCGACCAAGTCATGCAGGTCCCGCAGCGGGTGGGGGAATTCGAGTTGGCGATCCCCTCCGGGCTCGTCGGGCTCGATCATCCTGGAGGCCTTATCGCGGAAGGAATCCACCGACTTGGTGCGCCCGGTGACGAAGAGCGGCTGCAGATCGACGTCGACGAAGATCTCCCGGATCCGCGCGGTGACGTCGGCGGTCACGTTCTCCAGATGGGGGCGGAGGCGCTCGTAGTCGAGGGTCACTGCTTCGACTCCGGGTCTCAACTGTTCATCCAGCCGGTCGAATACTGCTCCCATGGATGGTCACTCCCTCGCCTCGTTGTGTACCGAACCACACACTATCAAGCGCCTTCGGTGGTGAGAATCCACCGATACCGGGCTTCCGTGCCGGGGATCACCGAAGACCGGAGGACCTCCTCGGCGTGTCCAAAAGCCAGAAGGAGTAGTGTGGAAACCACGCAACGGCATTTTCCGCCGCGTTTTCCGTTCACCTCGGCGCCCCAAGGGGCATGTCCTCCCATGCGCCGGACATTACCGGCGGACCAGCTATCCGCAACCAGCAGCAACCCCAGGAGAAGCACCCTTTCATGACCGCATCTGCCCCGGAATTATCGACCGACACGCTGTTTAGCCGCCGTTACGAGGAGCAGATCGCCCCCGTGAACCGACTTCTGGACGAGACCGCCTTGCTGCGCCCGGGCTCCTCGGTCAGCTATGTCGACCCCCAGCACGACGTCGACCAGGTCAAGATCATTTCTCTGTTCTCCAACATCGGTACCGCCGATGGGGGCGGCTTCATCACCCCCGGCGACTCAGACGCCGCAGAGCGCATGCTCGCCCTGCAATGGCAGCTGGGCCTACGCCCGGAGTACGTCATGCCGTGGAACGTTTCGCCGTGGCACGTCCCCGGTGAAGCCAACGGCCGCTTCGAGCCGGCCCAGATCACCTCGGGCCTGAAGCCGCTGCTGCGCATGCTCAAGCAGGTTCCGCGCGCCTCGGTCCTGGTCGCCCACGGCACCGAAGCACACCGCTTGGCCGATCAGCTGACCAAGACGCAGAACCCACTGCTGTGGCGCCGCGGTTTCAAGTCCTATAAGGTCAAGTCCCTCGACGGCAGGGCCTTCGCCGGCTCCGCCGAGCGCCAGCAGGGTCACCTGGACCAGATGCAGACCGCCTACGCCGATGCGATGGCCCGCACCGGTCTGGCCTCCATCCGCTAGTTCTGCCTTCCGCCGCATGCGGCTGGAAAACCCAAGACGGTGTCCACCTCCCGGTGGGCACCGTCTTTTGTGTGACCGATGCCGTGTCGAAGGGCCATGGCCGTGGTCCCGCACGGGTCCCGACACACCGCTAAACTCGTAGCCATGCCCGAAGCCCCACCCGCCGCCGGCTCAGCGGTGAAGCCCGTCAGCCGCGCGCATAAGCTCCAACTTGCCGCGGTCATGGTCGGCGCCACCGTCCTGTACGTCGCCCACTCGTTGCTGCGCCACCGCAATTTCGAGGCCAAGGGCTACGACCTGGGCATCTTCGACCAGGCGGTCCACCAGTACTCGCTATTCAAGGCGCCGATCGTTCCGATCAAGGGCGTGGACTTCAATCTGCTTGGCGACCACTTCCACCCGATCATCGCCCTCTTCGCGCCGTTGTATTGGATCTGGCCCGATCCGCGCATGCTCAACTTCGGCATGATCACCCTGCTGGTGGTCACGGCGATCCCCGTCTACCTGTTCTCCCGCAAACACCTCGGCCACCGGGGCGGGCTATTGACCGCCTCGGCGCTGCTGCTGTGGTGGCCCTTCCAGTCCATGGTGAACTGGGATTTCCACGAGGTCGCCTTCGCCGTGCCCCTCATGGCGTGGATCGTCTGGGCGTTCGACGCCAAACGGTACTGGTTGGTCGTGGGCCTGTCCTCGCTACTCCTGCTGGTCCGTGAGGACATGGGGGTGACCCTCATTGCCGTGGGCATCGTGCTGGCCTTCCACCGCCAATGGGCCAAGGCAATCCTCGTGGCCGTCGTGGGCGTGGCCGGGTACCTGGTGGTGACCGAAATACTGGTCCCGCATTTCGCTCCGGCGGATGCGATGTCCTATTGGCAATACACGGCGCTGGGCCCCACGGCGGGGGCGGCGATCGTCTTCATCCTGTCCCACCCGCTGAAGTCCATCGCCCTGTTGTTCAACCACGAGCTGAAGATCCTGCTGTGGTTGATGTCCTTCGTCCCACTGGCGCTGTTGCCCTTCCTCTCCCCCTACGTGATCCTGGTGGCGCCGAGCCTGCTCAGCCGCCTGTTCAACGACCGGTTGAACACGTGGGCCCCGGTCTACCAATACGATGCGATGCTCGCCCCGGTGCTGATCATGGCCTCGGTGCATGTGCTTTCGAAGATCATCGTCCGCACCGGCAGGAAGAAACTGGCCGTCGGAGCCCCCGCCTACCTGCTGATCCTGGCATTCGTGTGCACGCTGTTCATCCACGCGGTCTTCCCCTTGGGTCGGACGCTGACCGGACAGAACTGGACGATGCCCGAAACCGCGAAGGCCCAGGCCCGGGCGGTGGCCCTGATCCCCGACGGGGTCTGCGTCGAGGCGGCGGATACTGCGGTTCCCCATCTGGTCCAGCGCACCTATGTGGGCTTGCATGGGGACATCGGGGACGATCTGTCCAGCTGGATGATCATCGATTTCAACACCGACGAACTCGGCGGTTGGGATCCGCTCTCACCGCAGGAGGCGTTGGAGCGCGGCAAGGATCTGGGCTTCGAGGTCGTCACCCGCGACGATCACGGCATCTGGGTCCTGCACCGCGATATCCCGGTCAACCAGGTGTGCAGCGACTACCTGCCCCAAGGCTGAGGTCTCCTTCGGCATGGACCGGGTTGGAGGGTCCGTGAACGTGCTTAGAGCCCCAGTTCGGCGGCCAGATCAGTGCCGGCGGTGTAGTGGACGGTCCCCAGGCCCAGCGCCGCGGCGGCTTCGATGTTCTCCCGCTTATCGTCGATGAACACGACCTCGGAGGCTTCGGCACCCATCCGCTGGAGGGCATGTTCGTAGATGCGCGGATCCGGTTTGGCCAGGCGGAGCGGTCCGGAAAAGACGAGGTGCTCGAAGTAGCCGGTCCACCAGCCTTCGGCCTCGAAGATCTGCGACATCCTCGCCGGCATGTTCGACAGCACCGCCATCGACGCCCCGCGGGATTCCAGTGCCTCCAGCACCTGCCGGGTCCCCGGATCGGGTTGGGACCAGAGGGCGGTATCGAGCCGGTCCAGCTGCTCGGCTTCCACCGGATCCACGGGTCGTTCCAGGACGGCACTCCAGTACGACGGCGAATCCAGGGCCCCGGCGTCAAAGGAGTGACGGTGGGCCCAATAGGTGCTGCCGGGATCCTTCAGGGCCCGACCGGCGGCCTGCTGCAGCCGGTCCCAGTCCTCGGCGGCGGGCGCCGCGGCGATGACCATTCCGTAGTCGAAGAGGTACCAGCCGACGTCGTGCTGCGCATTTTCCATGCGTCCCAGCCTATCCGCCCATCCGGCCGGGCCGATCCGCCCCGGCCGGCGGTTCCCGCAGCCGATGCGGTGTATTCTTCCAAGCGTCCCCGGTCCCCGGGGCCACCATCCAGAACCGCCGGAGGGAAGGGAAGTCGATGGATGACGATTCACGGATCAGCGTCGGGCAATTATCCGCCCGCAGCGGGGTCGCCGTCTCCGCCCTGCACTTCTATGAGCGCAAGGGACTGATCCACAGCCGGCGTAGCAGCGGCAACCAGCGGCGATATCCGCGCTCGACGCTGCGCCGGGTCGCCGTCATCCGGGCCGCCCAGCGCGCGGGCATACCGTTGGCCTCGGTGTTGGAGGTCTTTGAGCAGTTGCCAAGGGACGGGGTTCCTGACCAGTCCGATTGGCAGCATCTCTCCGAGGCATGGCGCGGGGAAATCGACGACCGGATCACCATGTTGGAACATCTGAGGGACCGTCTGGACGGTTGCATCGGCTGCGGTTGCCTGTCTTTGTCCACGTGCGGTTTCGTCAATGCCGACGATCATCTAGGGACCGCGGCCACCGGTGCGCCCAGGCTGGATCAGTGAACGGCCAGCTAGCCGCATCTCCGGTTTGACCTGAACCTAGGTTGAGGTTTTAGGCTCGGAGTGTTCCCGAGGACGTCGTGAACCCGCCGACGAAGGACCACCAATGACCGCCCCCGCCCAGTCCGTCCCAGCGACGCACACCGATTCGCTCCTCTTCCGGGAGGCCTTCCGCGGGCATCCCGCCGGATTGGCCGTCATCACCGCCGCCGGCCCGACGGGGCCGATCGGGCTGACCGCTTCGTCGGTGTCCTCGGTTTCCGCGGATCCCCCGGCCCTGGTGTTCTCGCTCTCGGGCCGGACGACGGCCCCGCTGCTCGCCGCTGCCGACACGGTCCTGGTCCACCTCATGGACGCCGGGCAGGCCGATACCGTGCGGACCTTCGCCACCCCGGGCAGCGCCCGCTTCACCGACGACATGGACTGGGAGTTCCTTCCCACCGGGGAGCCGCTGCTGCGCCACAGTGCGTGGGCGCTGCGCTGTTCGATCACCGACCGGGTGGATGTCGGCTCATCCCGGGTGGTCGTCGCCGCGGTGCTGGGGGTCCAGGGACAAGGCCCCGGCCACGGGCCGTTGGTCTACCACGACCGCACGTACCATCGCTTGTCCGAGGGCTCGAGCCTGGCCGGCTAGGTCCTCAAGCCACGCAACGGGGTCCACCCCATCGGCAACGGGCCGCGGACATCGGCACGCCGGGCGTCGGCCGCGGCGCTCCATCCTTGGCCTGCGTCCGCTCCAGCGGGTCCGGCCACTCCACGCACCACCCGGAAGCCGACGTCCTCGAGCCGGGCATCCGGGGCGCTGCCCCTTCGCACCGACGCCCGAGCACTGTAGTGGGGATCCGCCCAACCGGCCCCGCGCAGACTCCGGTAGTCGGCGTACCTGGCGGTGTCGGCATGGTCCCAGCACCATTCCCAGAGGTTGCCGATCATGTCGAACAGGCCGAAGGCGTTGGGCTTCTTCGTGGCGACGGGTTGCACGCCGGACAGCTGGTCGACGGCGGTCCAGGCGATCTGCCCCAGCTCCCCGTAGCGGGGTCCTTCGGTGCCGGCCCGGCAGGCATGTTCCCATTCGGCCTCGGTGGGCAGCCGGTACCCGGGCGAGGAGACGTCCCAATGCACCTCACGGCCGTCGATCGTATACGCCGCGTCCACCCCCTGGGCCGCGGAGACCGCATTGCACCAGGCGACCGCTTCGAACCAGGTCACCGGATGGGCCGGGAGCCTCGGATGCTGGGTCGGAGCCGCCGAATCGGCACCAGAGCCGGGCGGGTGGACCGCCTGCCATTGCGCCCGCGTGACGGTGGTGGCGCCGATCGCAAAGGACTCCAGGTCCACGTCCCGGGTGCTGTTCGTGCGGGCGTCGCGCAGGGTGATCCGTCCGGCCGGCACCTTCAGCAGCGCCAGGGGATTCCCGTCGTCGTTCTCGGTCATGGAAGCTCCCCCTGCCCGGCTCAGCGCCGCAGGGGCAGCGTGAACTGATCCCGCGCGTCCTCCACCGGACCGCCGAGCGGGTCGTCGTCTCCTTCGGCGCGGACCAGATCGCGTTCGGGATGTCTGATGTCCCCGATGATCTTCACGCAGATGTAGATGACCATCGCCATGTGCACGGCGATGCCGGTGCCGTAGGCGATTTCGATCCATGCGGTTCCTTCGCCGAAGCTTCCTCCGCTGACGATCTTCGCGCTCATCAGCCAGACGGCCGCCCAGTGGTAGGCCTCGAGCACCTGCCAGAGCAGGAATTCACGCCAGCGGGGGCGGGCCAGGACGTAGAGCGGGATCAGCCACATCACGAATTGCGGGGAATAGACCTTATTGAGCAGGATGAACGCGGCGATGATCAGGAAGGCCAGCTGGGCCATCCGGGGCCGGCGTTGGGCGGTGAAGCCGAGGTAGGCGATACCCAGGCAGGCGAGCCCGAACAGGGCGTTGGAGAGCAACGAGAAACCCTCCCCGTCCAGCCCGGTCCAGGTGAAGGCCAGCCACATCGAGGAGAAGCTGATCTCGCGTTCGGAAGAGAAGGTGTAGAAGCGCGACCATTCGTCGAAGGCGGTGAGCATGAACGGGACATTGACCACCAGCCAGGCGATCACCGCGGTGGACAGTGATTTCCAGAAGGCGGACATCCTGCCGCTGCGCCAACACAACACCAGAATCGCCCCGAAGAGGAAGAACGGGTACAGCTTCGCCGCGGCGCCCAGCCCCAGCAGGATCCCCGCCAGGTAGATGCGTTTTCGCGAGAACGCGAACAACCCCAGGGTCGCGAACAGCACGGCCCAGAGATCCCAGTTCAGTTGGCTGGTCAGGATGATCCCCGGGGCCAGCGCCACCATCAGTGCGTCACGGCTGCGCTTGCGGGCGCTGTAGGCGACGGCGACGACGATGATCCCCCAGCAGAGGAAGGAACCCAGTGAGTTCAGGTCGAAGTAGGCCAGTTGCCGCTCGAGGCTGAACCCGGTTCCGGGAATCATGAACGCGGTGACCCCGGCGATGACGGCCAGCAGGGCAGGATATTCCAGCGCCTGTTCCTGGGGCAGCCCGGTGAAGAAGGGGAAGAGCTTATCGGCCAGCCCGCGGGTGCCGAAGAGTTCGGAGAAGTCCGAATAGCACATGTGGATATGCTGATCGGCTCCGGACCACCCGTTCACCCGGCACCACTGTTTGCTCAGGACGGCCAGCACGGCCCCGATCACGGTGGCAACCAGCAGCCAGCCGATCACGGGCCGGGTGGCTTCGCGGGCGTTGCGCAGGGTGGTCAGTGGTGAAGTCACGACGTGGTGGCCTCGTTTCTGTTCTCGGTGGATTCGGGGCCTGCGCCCCGGGTGAAGATGAAGGAGGTCCTGGGGTCGGAGAAGACCAGGTAGCCCAGGTACAGCAGGCCGATCACTGCCGCCAGCGCCCGGACCCAGAGCAGGCTGATCCATTGGGCGACGCTGAGCTGGTCGACGACGCCGACCAGAACCAGGACCATGCTCAACAGGTACCAGAAGCGGGCCCAGCGGCCGCTGTAGACGCGGGTGACCGCGAAGAAGGGGATCAGCCACAGCAGGTACCAGGGCTGGATGATGGGCGCCAGCAGTACCGAGGCCAAAAGGGCCAAGGCGCTATAGAGCACCGGCGAGGTGGCCGGGCGGCGGAAGGCGAGCCAGAGGGCCA
>RCNJ01000461.1_pt1 | contig 15437 bp, 16 predicted proteins | sample 2041171 | NCBI WGS metagenome assembly RCNJ01 (sample SAMN09708213, study PRJNA481090) | feces metagenome | biome: feces | host: Pygoscelis adeliae | place: Antarctica: Rookery Lake | collected 2010-03-01 | reverse complement strand
ATTCGTGGTCAAGGACACCCCGGCGGCCGAACTGGCCGACGCCATCCGCAAGGTCCACGCCGGATTGCGGGTGGTGGACCCCCAGCTGGCCGCCACCTCGTTATCCGAGGGCCGGAACCCGCTGACCGAGCGGGAACGCGAAACCCTCGCGCAAGCCCGGGATGGCAAGACCGTGGCGGCGATATCGGCGGCCATGCACCTCTCCGCGGGGACAGTGCGCAACCACCTGTCCGCAGCCATCGGCAAAACCGGGGCGGTCAACCGGATCGAAGCCGCGGGCATCGCCGCAAACCGCGGATGGCTGTGAACTAGCCTTCAGATCCTGAGGCGACGAAACAAGTCCCTGGGTCCAGAGGCTCCAGGGCCTACTTTCCCAGGTGGTCCACCAACTCGGCGGCAATCCCGTTATAGGTGCCCGGGGTCAGCTCCTTCAGACGGTCCGCAGCCTGCTCGCTCAGCCCCAGCCCCGACACGAATTCCTTCATCCGGGTGGCATCCACACGGTTTCCGCGAGTGAGCTCCTTGAGACGCTCGTACGGGTTCTCCATGCCGGGAACCCCGGCGATGGCCTCGGCACGCATGACCATCTGGATCGCCTCGCCCAGGACCTCCCAGTTGTGTTCCAGGTCGTCCGCCAGGACATCCTCGGCAACGTCGAGGCGCTCCAAGCCCTTGGCCACATTGGAGATGGACAGCAACGAGTGGCCGAAGGCGGTGCCGATATTGCGCTGTGATGAGGAGTCGGTGAGGTCGCGCTGCCACCGGCTGGTCACCAGGGTCGCGCCGAGGGTGTCCAGCAGGCCGTTCGAGATCTCCAGGTTGGCCTCGGCGTTCTCGAAGCGGATCGGGTTCACCTTATGCGGCATCGTGGACGAGCCGGTGGCGCCGGCAACAGGGACCTGCTTGAAGTAGCCGATCGAGATGTAGCTCCACACGTCGGTGCAGAAATTGTGCAGGATCCGGTTGTAGCGCGCGACGTCGGCGTAGAGCTCGGCCTGCCAATCGTGGGATTCGATCTGTGTGGTCAGCGGGTTCCAGTCCAGCCCCAGCTCCTCGACGAACGTGCGGGAGATGTCCTGCCAGTCGGTATCGGGGACCGAGGCGTAGTGGGCGGCGTAGGTGCCGGTGGCACCGTTGATCTTGCCCAGGTATTCGGTGCGTTCGATGCGGTCCAGCTGACGGGTCAGCCGCCAGGCGGTGACTGCCAGTTCCTTGCCCAGCGTCGTCGGCGTGGCCGGCTGGCCATGGGTGCGCGAGAGCATCGGCACGGTGCGCGTGGTCTCGGCCATGGCGCTGATCTGTTCCACCAGGGCCCCGGCCGCGGGGAGCCAGACCTTCGTCACGGCATCCTTCACCCCGACGGCATAGGAGAGGTTGTTGATGTCCTCACTGGTGCAGCCGAAGTGCACCAGCGGGGTCAGTTCCTCGATGCCGATCCCTGGCAGGCGGCGGTTGATGTAGTACTCCACTGCTTTGACGTCGTGGACGGTGATGGCCTCGATCTCGGCGAGTTCGGACACCGAGTCGATGTTGAAGTCGGTGACGATCCGACGCAGTGCCGTGATCTTCTCGGAGCCCAGCGGCGACGTGCCCGGAAGCGCGGATCGCGAAGTGAGGTGGATCAGCCATTCGATCTCGACGTGGACCCGGTTTCGGTTCAGCGCCGCCTCGGAAAGGTGGTCGACCAACGGGGCCACTGCCGGACGGTACCGGCCGTCGAGGGCACCAAGTGCCAGCGGTTCTGATGCAAGGGAAGTGCGCGCGGGTTCAGCCATGGTGCCCATTGTTTCATGAGCCACGCCTCAGCGGGCACCGCATGACTCTACCCGGAGCGGGGTGTGCGCCCGATATCCACAAGGACGACGGCGGGGCATGTGCCGCGCGGACGGTTCTTCTAACGTGGTGGTATCCGCGGCGATGCGGAGACCCCGGGCGGGGTCCCGACAGGGGAGGGGTGCTGGTGGACCGCGAGGTGATGGAGGCCAGGACACGTCTCGCTCTGGGGGAGGTCTCCGAAGCGAGGGGCCAGCTGTTGGCTGCCCTGAACGTGGACTGGCGATCCCCGGCAGGGATGGCCTATCGCCGCAGACTCGAGGCGTGTCTGGGCCAACTCGATGCCCTGCCGCGCGAACTGGAGAGCGCCTTGGTCGCCTTCGTCAGCGAACGGGCGACCGCGCTGGAGGGTACCCGATGAGCCATTTCAGCTCGGGAGGGTCTCCCAGCGCCGATTTCCGACTCGACGAATTCCAACGCGCCGCAGCACTGCTGGCCAGAGCGACCGAGCGGCTGATCGCGGTCCGGATGCTGATCACCACGGCCCTGGCCGATGCCGGGCCGCCGATCACCGCCGACGGCCGGATCGTCCCCTCCGCGGCCGAGGGGCATCTGCGCTCCGGGAACCAGCTGGCGATCGGAGTCGGGGACACCTTGGAAGGGTGCCGTTCCGGGCTTGAAGCCAGCCGGGCGACCTATGAGGATGCCGAACAACGGGCAGCCCTGCAGACCTACCAGCAACGTTCCGCCGCGCTGCCGGCTACCGTGCAGGACCGGATCGCCTCCAACCATGGTCATCCTGATTCGCAGACCACCGAGGACCTGATCAATGCGGCCCCCGGGTACGGACTCTCCTGGTTGCTGCTGGGGGGCTACCCCGCGTCGGATCCCTCGATGGCGGCGGCGTCCTCGGTGGTGGCACGCCTGGTGGGGGATCGGGACCATGGGGGCCCCTTCCGTGGTGGCGTGTCGGAACGGCTAGCCAGCGGATTGTCCGGGCTCGCCGCCGTGCGATGGATCTTCAATGTGAGGGACATCCGCGTGGCCGCCGTCTCGACGGCGGCTCCCGAGGCGTTCGGCGGCACGTTGCCGGACCTGTTGGAACTCCAACGCCGGGCGGAGGCGCAGGTATCGGGTGAGGGGGCGGTCCTGGTCACCACGACGCAGACGGCGCGAGGGCCCGCCCATGTCCTGACGATCCCGGGAACCCAGTCGGCCCGGGAGGGGAGGTACTGGGCCTCGACGAACCCCTTTGACGAGTCAGGCATTGTGGAGGGGATCGGGATGGGCAGTGGCTATGTGGCCCAGGCGGCGACCGAGGCCCTGGAATCGGCCGGGGCCCGCCCGGGGGAACGGCTGGTTATCACCGGATACAGCCAGGGTGGCATCCATGCGGCGAACCTGGCCGTGGATGAGGGCCTTGCTGCCAGGTACGACGTCGAATACGTCGTCACCACCGGATCGCCCGTTGGCGGCACGGCACTACCCGATGCCACGCGCGGGCTGCATCTGGAGCATGTCGATGACATGGTGCCGGGCCTGGATGGCAGACCCAATCCCGAGACCAGCAACCAGGTCACCGTGCACTTCGACGGGTACGCCCCGGATACCGACCTGGAGGCCGATGGGTTCGGGGCAGCCCACCAACTGGGCAACTACACGCAGCTTTCCGGTGAACTGACCACCAGCGATGACCCAGGCGTCGTGGAGGCCCGTACCGCTTTGGGGACCGTGTTCGCCGGCGCGACCACGGCCACCGTGACCACCGTGAAGCTTCGGCGTGCTCCGGCAGCAGGGCCACGCAAGGCGCGGATCAAACCGGTACGTCGCGCTCCGCGGCGTCCGAGGCGCCGGGCCCTGGATAGTGCCCCGCCGCATTAGGGACGGCGTGCGTTCCTAGCGTTCGTGGCGGTCAGGGACGACCCAACCGATCAGCGCCGAGACGATGCTGATGATGATCGCTCCCAGGACCGCGTCCCAGAAGAACGTGTCCACGTGCAGGCCGATGGGGGTGTAGCTGCTCAACCATGAGGTGAGCAGCAGCATGGCGGCGTTGATGACGATCGCGAACAGGCCCAACGTCAGGCAGGTGATGGGAACGGAAAGGAAACGAATGATCGGTCGGACCACCGCGTTGACGATCCCGAAGATCAGCCCGATGAACAGGTAGGCCAGCACCGTGCCCACACTGTCGTTTCCCGTGGCCTGGCTGGCGGCCGCGGAGCCGACGGTGATGCCCGGAAGCAACCAGGCGGCGGCAGCGAGGGCCAAGGCGTTGACGATGACTCTGACGATGAAGCGAAGCATCCTGCCATCTTTCCACATCTGCCCGCGTGAGGCCCGTGTCCGGACCCCACGGATCGGCGAGCCATGCCGGTCGCGGGCGACGGGGAAGGCCCAGGCGACGATAGGGTGGAGACATGAGCAATATGAACCCCGCCACCCCCGTCAAGGTGCAACCGCGTCCGGTGCTGGACCTGCTTCCGAAGTATGCCGCGGGCAAGCCTCCGACCGCCGTATCCGGTCTGACCTCCTATAAAATGTCCTCCAACGAGAACCCCCTGCCTCCCGTCCCGGCAGTCATGGAGGCCATCCGTGAGGGAGTGGACTACAACAGGTATCCGGACCCGCTGGCAACGAAGCTGCGCGAGTCCCTGGCCGGATACCTCGACGTCCCCGCCGACGACATCGTCACCGGTGCCGGGAGCCTCGGTGCTTTGACCCAGATCCTGCAGACCTTTGCGGGCCAGAACGACGATGACGTCGCCGACGAGGTCATCTACGCCTGGCGCTCCTTCGAGGCCTACCCGATCGTCGTCCAGACCACCGGCGCGGATGCCGTGGAGATCCCGAACCTGCCCGACGGTCGGCATGACCTCGATGCCATGGCGGCCGCCGTGAACGCGCAGACCTCCGTCGTGCTGCTCTGCACCCCCAACAACCCCACCGGGCCGGCCCTGACGACCGCCGAGGTGGAGAAGTTCATCAACTCGGTCCCGGCGAACGTGCTGATCGTCATCGATGAGGCCTATAACGAGTTCGTCCGTCTCGAGGATGCCGTTGACGGCATCGAGATGTACCGGAAATACCCCAACGTCGTGGTCCTACGAACCTTCTCCAAAGCCCACTCGCTGGCCAACCTACGAGTCGGCTATTCCATCTCGCATCCGTCCATCACGCAGTACCTGCGCGTCATTGCCACCCCGTTCGCGGTGTCGAGCCTGGCCGAAAAGGCAGCTGTCGCCTCGATCGAGAACATCGACCAGGTTGTCGAAAGGGTGCAACGCCTGGTCGATGAACGGACCCGTGTCGTGGAGGGTCTGCGGGCCATCGGCTGGGAGGTCCCCGACGCCCAGGGCAACTTCATCTGGCTCGATTTCGGCGCCGATACCCCCGACTTCGCCCGGATTGCCGACGAACAGGCGCTGTCCGTTCGTGCTTTCGGCAACGAGGGGCTCCGGGTGAGCATCGGCGAGGAGGGAGCCAACACGCGGTTCCTCGAGGTTTGTAGCAACTATCCAAAACGGCCCGCTGTTTCCTAGCCGATAGCCAGTTCCGGCCCCGGGCCCGCGGGCCAGTAGGCTGGAGGGGTATTTCCGTTATATGCCTCCTGCGGAATTTATGCCGCAGGAGGCATATTTCCAAGTGAAGGGTACCCACGCGCATGACCTCAACCGCCCAGGCGGCCGCGGCAACGGACATGGTCCAGTTGCTGACGCCGGATGGAGAACTCGTCACCGATAGCGAGTATTCGCCCTATCTGGCGGATGTGGATGCCGGAAAGCTCCGCGACTTCTACCGCGATATGGTGCTGACCCGCCGTTTCGACGAAGAAGCCACCGCCTTGCAGCGGCAAGGACAGCTGGCCCTCTGGGTGCCGCTGCGTGGCCAGGAAGCCGCACAGATCGGTTCCGGCCGGGCCACCGAAGCGCGCGACTACATCTTCCCGACCTACCGTGAGCATGGCGTGGCCCTGACCCGCGATGTCGATTTCCCGCAAATGCTGCGCGTCTTCCGGGGCATCTCCAATGGCGGATGGGATCCACGCGAGAACAACTTCCACATGTACACCATGGTGCTGGCCGCGCAGATGCCGCACGCCGTCGGCTATGCAATGGGCATCCAACGCGACCAGAGCGACTGGGACGAGGAACGGCTGGCCCAGGAGGGCACCGCCGTCGTCGCGTACTTCGGTGACGGAGCCTCCTCCGAAGGGGATACCCACGAATCGATGGTCTTCGCCGCGAGCAACCAGTCCCCGGTCGTGTTCTTCTGCCAAAACAACCAGTGGGCCATCTCGGTCCCCTTCGAGGTCCAGTCAAGGGTGCCGCTGGCCGACCGTGCCGCCGGCTACGGCTTTCCGGGCATCCAAGTGGACGGCAACGACGTCCTGGCCGTACATGCGGTCACCCGGTGGGCGCTCGAGCACGCCCGTGGCGGCGGTGGCCCCGTACTGATCGAAGCGCAGACGTATCGGCGCAGCGCCCACACCACGGCGGATGACCCGACCAAATACCGCACGACCGAGGAAGAGGAGTCCTGGGACCTCAAGGACCCGCTGACGCGTCTGGAGAAGTACCTGCGGGCCGCGGAGCTCGTCGATGAGGACTTCTTCACCCAACTCTCCCAGGACGGGGATGAGATGGCTGCCCGGGTCCGCCTCGAGGCACTGGCCTTCCCGGAACCGACGCTGGCCCAGTCCTTCGCCAACGTCTACGCGGAAGCGCACCCATTGATCCGCGAGGAACTGGAATTCCATCGACGCTACGAGGCAGGCTTCACCGATGCCGAACCAGCCGCAACCCCTGAGCCTGGAGGTCCCCGATGACCAGGATGACCATGGCCAAGGCCTTGTCCTCCGGCCTGCGCCGGGTACTTGAGGAGAACCCCAAATCGCTGCTGATTGGTGAGGACATCGGCCGGCTCGGCGGCGTGTATCGGGTCACCGAAGGCCTCATGGCCGATTTCGGCACCGCCCGCGTCATCGACTCCCCGCTGGCCGAATCCGGCATCATCGGCACCTCGATCGGCATGAGCCTGCGCGGCTACAAGCCGATCGCCGAAATCCAATTCGACGGCTTCGTCTTCCCCGGGTTCAACCAGATCACGACCCAGCTGGCCAAGATGCGGGCCCGGTCGGAGGGCCGCTTCGGATCCCCCGTGGTCGTGCGCATCCCCTACGGGGGCGGCATCGGCTCCATCGAACACCATTCGGAGTCACCTGAAGCGCTCTTCGCCCATACGGCAGGCCTGCGCATCATCACCCCGTCGAACCCCAACGACGCCTACTGGATGATCCAACAGGCAGCAGTCTGCCAGGACCCGGTGATCTTCTTCGAACCCAAGCGCCGTTACTGGCTCAAGGGCGACGTCGATACCGAGAACCCGGCGCAGGATGCCTTCAGCGCCCAGGTCATCCGCGAGGGGACCGACGCCACGATCGTCACGTACGGTCCACTGGTTCCGGTGGCCCTGGCCGCCGCCGACGCGGCTACGGAGGACGGGCGCAGCATCGAGGTTGTCGACCTGCGGTCGATCAGCCCGATCGACTTCGACACCATCACCGACTCCGTGCGCAAGACCGGCCGACTCATCGTCACCCATGAGGCCCCCACCTTCGGCGGCATCGGCGGGGAGATCGCCGCCCGTGTCTCCGAGCGGGCGTTCCTCTCCCTTGAGGCCCCCGTGATCCGGGTGGGCGGATTCCACATGCCCTATCCCGTGGCGAAGGTCGAGGACCAATACCTACCGGATATCGACAAGCTGCTCGATGCCGTGGATCGTTCGTTCGAGTACTAGATGCCCGGCACCCCGAACAGCATGCGCCCAAGGAGCCACCCATGAGTACCTTCAACCTGCCGGATGTCGGCGAAGGCTTGACCGAGGCCGATATCGCCTCCTGGAAGGTCAAGGCCGGTGACACCGTGGAGATCAACCAGGTCTTCGTGGAGATCGAAACCGCCAAGTCCCTGGTCGAGCTGCCCAGCCCGTATGCGGGGGTGGTGACCGAGCTGCATGCCGCGGAAGGTCAGGTCGTCGAAGTCGGCCAGCCGCTGTTCTCCGTCGATGAAGCCGGACAGTCGGTGACCGCTCCGCAGGAACCCGCAGCCGACGTCGCGCCGACCCCGGCGGACGTCATTGATGAGCCGGTCGGGGAGACCGCCGGTGCACCCGACGTCCACCCGTCGGAGGAGGTAGCCCCCGGCCCGCTGGTCGGATCGGGACCGAAGGCGGATCCCGTCCGCCGGCGTCCCCGCACCCGTCCCGGAGCGTCTTTGGCCCCGCCGGCGCCTGCGGTTCCCTCCGCGACTGCCGCCCCCGTTGGGCCGGCAGCTCCCAAGATCCCGCTCTCCCCGACGCCGGAAGCCGCAAAAACGCAGGCGGCACCGGTGCAGGATCGGGTGTTGGCCAAGCCGCCGGTTCGCAAGATCGCCAAGGACATGGGCATCGAACTATCCCAGGTCCGTGGGACCGGAGGACAGGGGCAGGTCACCCGCGAGGACCTGACCTCCTACCAGCCCCCCAACGGGACCTCATCGGAGCGGGTCACCCGTGAACCGGTGCGCGGGGTGCGTAAGGCCACCGCCAAGGCCATGGTGGAATCCGTGTCCACCGCCCCGCATGTGAGCATCTTCGTCGACGTCGACGCCACCCGGACGATGGAGTTCACCCAGCGACTCAAGAAGTCCCGTGACTTCGAAGGCATCAAGGTCTCTCCGCTGCTGATCCTGGCCAAGGCGGTGATCTGGGCAGCGGCACGGAACCCGGGCGTCAATGCCAGCTGGGTGGACACCGAGCAGGGCGCCGAAATCCATGTCAAGCACTACATGAACCTCGGTATTGCCGCCGCGACGCCACGGGGTCTCATGGTTCCGAACCTCAAGGACGCCCAGGATCTGAGCCTGAAGGAACTGGCGCTGGCCCTGAACGACCTGACCACCACCGCGCGGGAGGGCAAGACCCGTCCCGAGGACATGCGCGACGGAACACTGACGGTGACCAACATCGGGGTCCTCGGCGTCGATACCGGAACCCCGATCATCAATCCCGGCGAAGTCGCCATCATCGCCTTCGGTACCATCCGACAGAAGCCCTGGGTGGTCGACGGGGAAGTCGTCCCCTGCTGGATCACCACCTTGGGTGGCAGTTTCGATCATCGGGTCGTCGACGGCGATCTGTCGGCACGCTTCCTGGCCGACGTCGCCGCGATCATGGAGGAACCGGCGCTACTGCTCGATTAGCCGCACCCCGCACGGGGTGTCGGACTTTGCCGAAGGACAACTGGAGAGGAACCCAACGTGGGAACTCGGACGCCGCCACTAGGCCCCGTCGAAAGCGTGGTGTTGTTGGACGCCGACCACCAGGAGATCGGCAGCGCCGACAAGGCGGAAGTGCACACGAGTATGACGCCGCTGCATCTGGCCTTCTCCTGCCATGTCTTCGACGCCGACGGGCGCGTCCTGGTCACGCGCCGGTCCCTGGCGAAGAAGGCCTGGCCGGGAGTGTGGACGAATTCGGTCTGCGGGCACCCGGGACCGGGCGAACCCCGCAAGGATGCCGTGCACCGCCGTGCCGGGTTCGAACTCGGCATGGAGCTGGGCGTCGTTGAGATGGTCTTGCCGGACTTCGCCTACCGTGCCGAGGATGCTTCGGGGGTTGTTGAGAACGAGTTCTGCCCGGTGTATTTCGCCCGGGCTGCCTCCGCCCCCGATCCTCGGCCCAGCGAAGTCGCCGAACACCATTGGGTGGCTCCGCAGGATCTTGTTGCTGCGGTCCGCGCCACCCCTTGGGCCTTCAGCCCCTGGCTGGTGTTGCAGATGAAGCAGCTGGAGTCCCGCGGCATCGAGTACCGGGGCCCCGACCCGGAACACACCTGATGACGGAGGGAAGGCAGCCAGTGCCTGAAACCACTGACGAACCCGCCCTGCATGGTGACGCGGCGACCGTCGTCCTGCTGCGCGATGCGCCCTGCGGGCTGGAGGTGCTGCTGCTGGAGCGGCCCTCCCACCGGGGCTCCTTTGCCGGGGCCTGGGTCTTCCCCGGTGGTCACGTCGACCCGGAGGATCGGGAAGAAGTCCCGCGCGATTCCCCGGAACCCCTCGTCAGTGCAGCCCGGCGCGCCGGCGTGCGCGAAACCTGGGAGGAAACCGGTGTGGTCATCGCCCAGGAGGACCTGGCTACCCTGTCCGTCTGGACCCCGCCGCCCACCGTTCCGAAACGACTGCTCACCTGGTTCTTCCTGGCGACGGTGGAATTAGCGGCTTCACAACGGCTTCGGCTGAGTCCCGACGAGCATGTCGATCATGCGTGGCTGACGCCCGCCGAGGCCCTCGAACGGCATGCCGGCGGGGCCATGGAACTGGTCCCGCCCACGTGGATGACCCTGAGCTGGCTGACCGGTCACCGGACCGCGGTGGAGGCGGTTGCCGCAGCGCGGGCCACCGTGCCGACGGACTTCAAAAGCGTGGGTGCCCGCAACGACGAGGGCCGCCCGATGGTGGCCTGGGCCGGCGACGAGGCCTACGACCTGGACGGCCTAGCCGGCCCTCCGGGCGCACGGAACCGCATCACCCTCGATGTCCGGCCGTGGTTCCACGAGCAGGTCAACGGCCGGCAGTGATCAGGCGGCGTCGATGGCGCGGTTCAACACGACCGCCAGACGCTTGATTCCCTCGTGGATCTTCTCCGGGGCGACGGCGCTGAAGGCCAGGCGCAAACGGTTGTTCGGCTCGTCTCCCGGGGTGAAGGCCGCCCCGGGAATGAAGACGACGCCGTCGTCGATGGCCTCGGCCAGCAACGGGTAGGTGTCCATCCCCTCCGGGAGGGTGACCCAGATGAAGAAGCCTCCGGTCGGCGTCGTCCACTGGACCCCTGCCGGCATGAGCTCCTCGAGGGCGGAGAGCATCGCAGCGCAGCGCTCGGCATACAGGCCGCGATAGGCCGAGATCTGGGCGCGCCAGTCATGTCCGTCGAGGTAGTTGGTGATCAGCATCTGGTTCAGGGTCGGCGGGCAGAGCACCACTGCCTCGCTGGCCAGGTAGAACCTGCGGGTCAGATGCTCAGGCAGCAGGGCCCAGCCGATGCGCAGGCCGGGGGCCAGGATCTTGGAGAACGAGCCCATGTAGATCACGTCATCCGGGTTGTCCGCGCGCAGCGTCGGGTAGGGCTCTCCGTCGAACTTCAGCAGCCCATAGGGGTTGTCCTCGAGGACCAGGATATTGGCCTCACGACAGATGTCGACGACTTCCTGTCGGCGTTCGACGGCCAGCGAGATGCCAGAGGGATTGTTGAAGTTCGGGATCGTGTAAAGGAACTTGATCCGCTTGCCGGTGGCCGTGACCGCGGCGATGCGTTCACGCAGCGCACCAGGGACCAGACCGTTCTCGTCCATCGCGACCGACTCCACCTGGATCTGGTGGGCCTCGAAGGTGTTCAGGGCCCCGACATAGGTGGGGTCCTCGCAGAGCACGACGTCGCCGGGATCGCAGAAGACCTTGCAGGCCACGTCCTGGGCTGACTGTGAACCGGTGGTGACCACGATGTTCTCGGGGTCGACGTCGGTGATGCCTTCCTCGGCCATGACGTCGCAGATATGCCGGCGCAGCTCGATGGTGCCCTTGCCGCCACCGTATTGCAGGGCGGTCAGCCCCTCCTTTGCAATCAGATGATGGGCCATCTGGCCGATCTTCTCCAACGGAAGCGACGAGAGGTAGGGGTTTCCGCCGGCCAGCGAGACCAGGCCCGGGCGCAACGAGATGTCGAAGACATCCCGGACGGCAGATTGCTTGATGTTGGCGGCACGTTCGGAGAACAGGCTCTCGTGCCGGGACGAGGCCTCCGCACGCTCGAGGGCAAGCTCCGATTCGGCGGGCAACGATTCGCGGTCCTGGGCGGTGGGGTTATCTGCTGTGTTCACCCTCACATCGTAACAACACGGGTTCACCATGAGGCAACAGTTGTTACCGGGAAGATGTTTATTCGGGAGCTTCGCTGCCGCTCTGCTCCGACTGCGGAGCTTCCGTCTGCCGGGAGGCCACCCAGGTGGCGACGTCTGCGGGCTTGATCCTGCGGTGACTGCCCCGGTACTCCACCGGGATGGTTCCCGCGTCGGTGAGGTTGCGCATGTAGGTGTTGGAAACCCCGGCCAGGCGGGCTGCCTGCGAGGTGTTCAGCCACCGCTCGGCGGTGCTGAGCACGATGGCTTCCCCCTCGGCCAGGCGGCCGAGCACGTCCAGGACGGCGTCCGCGGCCGCCGACGGCAGGCGCAACGCCGTGCCGTTGACGAACACCGTGGCGTCGGCGGACTCGCCCAGCGCCCGGGCGAGGTGGGCGGCGTCCGGCGCCGCCAGCGCCTCATGCTGGGTGGTCCTGGTCAAGGCAGTGGTCTCCTGTGGCATGAGACCATCATGCCCTGCCGACCCAGGCCTTGGGCGGATCGGTCCCGTATGGCAACCTCGAAGACATGCCGTTGAAAATCGCCCTGGCCCAGATCAACTCCACAGCCGACCTGGAGGCCAACTTCGATGTGGTCCGCGATCAGGCGACCCGGGCCCGGGATGCCGGCGCCGCCGTCGTGGTCTTTCCCGAAGCCACCATGTGCGCCTTTGGCAACCCGCTAACCGAGGTGGCCCAACCCTTGGACGGGGACTGGGCCCGGCGGATCCGCGCACTATCGGCCGAATTGGGCATCGTCACGGTCCATGGGATGTTCACCCCCGGCGAGGAAGGACGCGTGCGCAACACGTTGCTGGCCACCGGGCCCGGGGTGGAGACCAGCTACGACAAGATCCATCTCTACGACGCCTACGGCTTCGCCGAATCCGATGCGGTGACCGCCGGGGACTCGATCGCCACCTTCGGCATCGACGGCGTCGTCTTCGGGCTTTCCACGTGCTACGACGTGCGCTTCCCCGACCTGTTCCGGGCCACCACCGCGGCCGGGGCCGTGGTCAACATCGTGTGTGCCTCCTGGGGTGACGGTCCCGGCAAGGCCGAGCAGTGGGACACCCTGGTTCGCGCCCGCGCCTTGGACACGACGACGTTCGTCGTCGCCTGCGACCAGGCAGACCCTGCAGCCAGTGGGCGCCCGGCCACGGACAGCACCCCGCTGGGCGTCGGGCACAGTGCCGTCATCTCCCCGCTGGGCGCCACGTTGGCCTCCGGGCAGACCGGCCCACGACTCACCATCGTCGAGCTCGAGGCCGACGACGTCGAGCAGGCCCGAAGGAAACTGCCAGTGCTGGCCAATGCACGCCCGCTCGGCGCCCATGGCCGGGCGGCAGCGGCCGGTAGCGCTCCGGTCCACGGGCGGTAACGCCACCGGAATGCTTGGGTGGGGTTCGGCGATGCCCTACTCTGGTGAACAACGGTCTAAAGAAAGTACTGACCACTGCGCAAGTGCCGCGAGCCACCACCCCTGGCCGGGCTCCGCAGAGCAGGGCAGACTGCCCTTCGCGTGACGACCCGGTCGCCGGAGACGCGCAGTCCGCGGAATCCGCGCCAGGCCCGCTTCCCGATCAGCAGACTTTCTCCAGGAGCATCCACATGTCCACCACGACCACCCCTGAAACCACCCCCGGCCCCACGAGGCCTGTGAGCACCGAGGACGTCTTCACGGCCCATGAAGGCGGCAAGCTTTCCGTCGAGTCCACCATGGCCTTGGATTCCACACGCGCCCTGTCCATCGCCTACACCCCGGGGGTCGCCCAGGTGTCCCGGGCGATCGCCGAGGAGCCCGCCAAACACGCCACCCACACCTGGGCCTCCCGGCTGGTGGCCGTGGTCTCCGATGGCACCTCGGTGCTGGGGCTGGGCAATATCGGTGCTGCGGCATCGCTGCCCGTCATGGAGGGCAAATGCGCATTATTCAAGGAATTCGGCGGTTTGAACTCCATTCCCCTGGTGCTAGAGACCACCGATGTCGACGAGATCATCGAGACCCTGGTCCGGTTGCGTCCCAGCTTCGGGGCGGTTAACCTCGAAGACGTCTCGGCGCCGCGCTGCTTCGAACTGGAGGAGCGCCTCATCGAGGCCCTGGACTGCCCGGTGATGCATGATGACCAGCATGGAACCGCGGTGGTCGTCCTGGCTGCGTTGACCAACGCGGCCCGTGTGGTCGGCAAGGAACTGGCCGACCTGCGGGTGGTCGTCTCCGGTGCCGGGGCCGCAGGCATTGCGATCACCGAGATCCTCATCAACGTCGGCATCGGGGACGTCGTGCTGGTGGATTCGCAGGGGGTCATCCACCGCGACCGGAACGACCTGAACCCGATCAAGGCGAGGTATGCGGCCATCACCAACGGCGATTCCATCATGGGTGGGATCCGCGAAGCCCTCGACGGGGCCGACGTCTTCATCGGTGTCTCCTCCTCGAAGGTCCCCGCGGAGGACCTGGCGAACATGAACGACGGCGCGATCATCTTCGCGCTGTCCAATCCGGATCCCGAGGTCATGCCCGAAGTCGCCGCCCGCTACGCAGCCGTCGTAGCCACCGGCCGCAGCGACTTCCCGAACCAGATCAACAACGTGTTGGCCTTCCCGGGGATCTTCCGCGGTGCCCTGGACGCCTCGGCGCGGCGCATCACCCCGGAGATGAAGATCGCTGCGGCCAGGGCCATCGCCGAACTGGTTTCCGAGGACCTGGCTCCCGACTTCATCGTCCCCTCGCCACTGGACCCGAGGGTGGCTGCCGCAGTCGCGGCAGCCGTGCAGGACGTCGCCTCCAGACAGTAGATCCGTGCCGCGGCCGGTCCTACTCGTCCTCGGAGGAGTGGAGCCGGCGTCGTGCGCTGAGGAGGTCGATTTCGGGCCGGCCCGCGACCATCCGTTCGATGCCGTCGAGGACTTCGATGGCATGGGCGGCGTCCGCGGCAACGACACCGGCGCTCAAACCGGCCCGACGGTGCAGGTCCTGATGGCTGGTTTCGGCGATGGATACTTCGAAGCGTCGCCGCATCTCGGCCAGAAGGGGACGGACGACGGCGCGTTTGGCCTTCAGTGAGTGCACATCGCCAAGCAGCACGTCGAATTCAATCCAGCCGAACCACATGCCCCCATCCTGCGTCACGCCGGCGGAAGAACCAAGGGGTGTGGGGGCCGGCATCCAACGGGTTCTGATGTGCGTTTGCTCACCCGTTTCGCGTGCTAGCATGCGCGAGCACTCCGCTGAGGCTCTCGTTCTTGTTACTGTGCTGAATATGACTTCGAGCAAACCGGTCGGATCCGCCCGGCACCCACATGCCGTGCCGCCCTCCGGTCAACGGCTCCGAGAGCCGTACCGGAGGCCGACCAACCGGTTCGCTTTCTTCGGCACCTCCATCGCCACCGAAGACGAAGCACCCCGCAACCCGAAGGAGCAGGCATGACCGCCACCCCACAGACCCCGTACCCCAACCAGCACACGCTGTTCATCGGCGGGAAATGGGAGGCGGCGGCCTCCGGTGAAACCCGCGACATCATCTGTCCGGCTGATGGCACCCACGTTGCCACTGCCTCCGAGGCGGCAGCAGTTGATACCGAGCGGGCGATCGCCGCGGCCCGCGCGGCCTTCGATTCCGGCGTCTGATCCTCGGTGCCGGCCCCCGAACGCGGTGCGTTCCTGCTCAAGGTCGCCGAGCGGCTGCGTGAGCGCAAGGAGGAGTTTGCCCGCGCCGAAACCGGTGACA
>RCNJ01000460.1_pt1 | contig 15451 bp, 11 predicted proteins | sample 2041171 | NCBI WGS metagenome assembly RCNJ01 (sample SAMN09708213, study PRJNA481090) | feces metagenome | biome: feces | host: Pygoscelis adeliae | place: Antarctica: Rookery Lake | collected 2010-03-01 | reverse complement strand
AACGCCACCTGCCTGCCGTGGGAGCACTACCCCGAGTCGGACGGCAAGCCTTGCCCTAACCCGCGTGTGGTGATTCCTCGCCGCATGATCGAAAACATCATCGATGAGCCGATGGCGATTGACGTCCGCACCTTCGGTGTGCGGATGCCAGCCTCCACCCGGGCCAACCCGAACTACGGAATCATGGGCATGATGCACATTGTTCCGCCGTCACTGGCCTGGCTGTGGCGCCTGATTGCACCGCGTGGGGACAAGAACCCATCGATTGGTGAGTCAGCAGCCCAGAAGGACAAACTGAGCCACGGTGGCATGGTTTCTGAGGGCGTCGGTTCGTACTGGCCGTTCTCCACTGGCACCAAGGTTGCGGCAGCGAACCTGCTGTTGAAGCAGATGATGGATGCTGAACAGACCCGTTATGTGCTGACCCCTAACCAGCACATTGGGGCGTACAAGGTGGGCTTTGCTGCCGAGTGGATGACTCGCGAGTACTTGGCGCGTCGTGGCGGTGGCAAGATTGGCCGCAACCACCTGGAGCCATCACGCTGCCCACTGTTTGGGTATGCACCCACTGAGGTCAAGCTTGACGGTCAGGTTATTCGTCCGACCTTCTTGCGGCCAGAGCACCAGTCTCAGGTTGGCAAGACGGCATACGACAAGGGCGCGAAGATCATCACGGACTTCTTCGCTTCCGAACTGCAGCAGTTCCTCACCGATGACCTCGACCCATTGGGTCGCCAGATCATTGAGATCTGCATCCGGGGCGGTTCCGTTGAAGAGTACGAAGCGCTCACGCCGACGTACTTCTGATTCACCGCTCTGACTCGTTCTCCACGGCGTTCCGCCGGGCCCACACCGGGCTCGGCGGGGCGTCGTTAATGCGAGGCAAGTAAGTAGCTCAGGCTAGTTGCGGTCCCCGGAGAGTTTGGGCGCTTTCTCCATACCGGACAGGCCATTCCAGGCGAGGTTCACCAGATGGGCCGCCACTTCAACTTTGTTGAACCGGCGGGAGTCCAACCAGTGCTGACCGGTGAGGGCAACCATTCCGACAAGCATCTGGGCGTAAATGGGGGAGAACTTGGGTTCCAGGCCGCGGCGCTTGAACTGGTCGCCCAGCAGATGTTCCACCTGCATGGCGACGTCTCCGATCAAACTGGAGAAGGTTCCTGTGGCTTGCGCCACAGGGGAGTCGCGGACCAAAATCCGAAATCCGTCTTCGGAGCTCTCAATGTAGGTCAGCAGGGCGAGGGTGGTGCGCTCGAGCAGCACCTTGGGGTGGCCGCCTGCGGCGAGCGCCCCAGTGAGCGCTGCAGTGAGCCCCTCAACTTCGCGGTCTACGACGACTGCGTAGATGCCTTCTTTGCCGCCAAAGTGTTCGTAAACCACGGGTTTGGACACTTGGGCGCGGGCTGAAATTTCTTCGACGCTGGTGCCTTCGAAGCCCTTTTCGGCGAACAGTTGCCGGGCGACTCGCAGTAGCTGCTCGCGACGCTCTTTGGCTGTCATTCTTGGCCGTGGGGGGCGTTTCATTTCGTTGGACACGTGTCCATCATGGCAGTGGGTGCCAACCACTGCCGAAAACCTGGCAGACTTGCCCTTTGGGTCTGCGGCAGTAAAACTGTGCACTGATCTATTCCGCCCTGGTGTAATGGCAGCACGCCGACCTTTGGAGTCGTGCAGTTCAGGTTCGAATCCTGAGGGCGGAGCTCGGCCGCATGCGAGCAGAGTGAGCACTGGGCTCGCATGCGAAGGTAGAGTGACGCCAGCACGCCCGTTCAAAGAACCACGGAGTCCATGTGACCACCGCCCATCCAGCCGCCGTCGTTATCCTTGCCGCAGGTGCTGGCACCCGCATGCGTTCAGCAATGCCTAAAGTTCTGCACCCCCTGGCAGGTCGGACCATTCTTGGTCACGCACTTGCTGCGGCAGATGGACTGGCCCCAGGCCGCACAGCCGTTGTGGTGCGTCATGAGCGGGATCTCGTCTCGGCTGAGGCACTGAGTTGCACGCCGGACGCAATGATCGTTGATCAGGACGACGTCCCCGGAACGGGGCGCGCGGTGCAGTGCGCACTGAGTTCCCTTGACGCTGCGGCGCAAGCTGCGGCAGTCGCGGAGTTAGGCTCAGATGAGGCGGCCCCACTGGGCGTCGACGGCGCAGTGGTGGTGCTTGCTGGCGATATTCCGCTGCTGGACACTGAAACTCTTGCTGAGCTGCTTTCTGCGCACCACAGTGGCGGCAACGCTGTCACCGTGCTCACCACGAATCTCACCGATGCCACGGGTTACGGCCGTGTGGTGCGGGACGCAGGAACTGACGACGTCGTCAGCGTCGTGGAACACCGTGACGCTTCACCGGAGCAGTTAGCCATTACGGAGATCAACTCTTCGGTTTACGTGTTTGAAGCCGCAGCATTGCGTGATGCCCTTGCGAAACTGGGCGATAACAACGCCCAGGGTGAGGTTTACCTCACCGATGTGCTGGCGATTGCCCGCAGCACCGGTGGCCGGGTGCGCGCAGTGCGCACATCTGACCCCATGCTGGTGGAGGGCGTGAACGACCGCGCTCAACTGTCGATGCTGCGCGCCGAACTCAACCGCCGCATTCTGGACCGCCACATGCACGCCGGGGTCACAATTATTGACCCGGCTTCCACGTGGATTGACGTTGACGTCGAGCTTGCGGCTGACGTAACAATCGCTCCCAGTACGCAACTGCACGGTGCAACCACAATCGCCACCGGGGCTGCTATTGGGCCAGACACGACTTTGACCGACTGCGAAGTTGGTGAACATGCCCAGGTGGTGCGAACTCACGGCTCTCTGTCAGTCATCGGTGCGCACGCAACAGTGGGGCCCTTCACTTACCTGCGCCCGGGCACTCGGTTGGGCACGGACGGAAAAATCGGTGCCTTCGTTGAGGTGAAGAATGCTTCGCTGGGGGAAGGCGCTAAGGTCCCGCACTTGAGCTATGTCGGGGACGCTACGGTGGGGGAACACAGCAACATTGGCGCCGGCACCATCTTCGTCAACTACGACGGCGTCTCCAAACACCGTGCCTCAGTGGGCGCGTTTGTTCGTACGGGAGCTAACAACATGCTCGTCGCGCCCATCACAATTGGCGACGGCGCCTATACAGGCGCTGGTTCGGTGATTCGCAAGGATGTACCCGCCGGTAGCCTCGGCGTCTCAAGTGGGCCGCAACGCAATATTTCCGGTTGGGTAGAGCGTCGTCGGCCGGGTACAGATTCCGCTGCTGCGGCGGAGTTAGCCCAGCAGGCGGCGCCGGATTCTCATGCCGGTCTGAGCGCACAAGCACGCCAGGAACGCGAAAGCGGTGCTGCGCTGCGCAGCGCAGTCGACGGTGCTTCGGCACCCACGCCAGTCACACCAGCAAGCACGGGTTCCGCAACCAGTGCGCAAGACGACACCCCCTATGAAGGAGACAGTGCACGATGACCGGGATCATCTCCCACGATGGCGAGAAACGCCTCGTGTTCGTCTCGGGGCGTGCGCACCCCGAGCTTGCCCGGCAGGTTGCTGCCGAGCTCGACATCGACATGGTGCACACCACCGCATACGACTTTGCTAATGGCGAGATTTACGTGCGGTACGCCGAAAGTGTGCGCGGCGCAGACGTGTTCGTCCTGCAAAGCCACACCGCACCCATTAACCAATGGATTATGGAGCAGTTGATCATGGTGGACGCGCTCAAGCGCGCTTCTGCTAAAACGATCACCGTGGTCCAGCCGTTCTACGGTTACGCCCGTCAGGATAAGAAGCACAAGGGCCGCGAACCAATTTCTGCGCGTCTGATGGCAGATCTGTTCCGCACCGCTGGCGCTGACCGCATGATGAGCGTCGACCTGCACACCTCGCAGACCCAGGGCTTCTTCGATGGTCCCGTGGACCACTTGTGGGCCATGCCGCTGCTCATTGACTACGTCCGCACCCGTGTGGACACCTCGAATGTGACCGTGGTGTCGCCAGACGCCGGTCGTATTCGGGTTGCGGAGCAGTGGGCAAGCAAACTCGGTGGGGGACCACTGGCCTTTGTGCACAAAACTCGAGACGTATCCCGGCCGAACCACGCAGTTGCCAACCGTGTTGTTGGTGATGTTGAGGGGCGCAGTTGCGTGCTCGTCGATGACCTCATTGACACCGGTGGCACCATTGCCGCGGCCGTTCAGGTGGTGCTGGACGCCGGCGCGAAAGACGTCATTGTTGCTGCAACACACGGGGTGCTTTCGGACCCAGCGGCGCAGCGCCTGTCTGAATGTGGCGCCCGTGAGGTCATTGTGACCGACACCCTGCCGATTGTGGTGGAGAAGCAGTTCCCACAGTTAACGATTCTGCCCATTGCACCGTTGTTGGCTCGCGCAATTCGCGAGGTCTTCGATGACGGTTCTGTCACCAGTTTGTTCGACGGCAACGCCTAAGAGCAGGTAGACTTCTGAGGTTGCCTCGGCGAGGGACATCTGACGGGCCGTTACGCACGGCCCGCACGCTGAAGTTGCAGTAGCTTTCGAATACTTTCGTTTCGTTCGCAAGCGCTGCAATGGCGGGTGTCCGTGATCGACGGGCGGTCGCTTGTGCGCGTCCGTCATGTGTCCCGCGCCGATGCACCGCCCACCGTTCGCACCCCACTGGCGTTCGGTCCCGCAACTTATTCTTGGAGAATCACATGGCTGATATCAAGTTAGATGCAACTATCCGCTCCGACTTTGGCAAGGGTGCTGCACGTCGTACCCGCCGCGAGGGCAACGTCCCCGCAGTGCTTTATGGTCACGGCGGCGCCCCGCAGCACATTTCGTTGCCGGGCCACGCCACCATGATGGCGATGAAGCACGCGAACGCGCTGTTCAGCATCGCCATTGACGGCAAGCAGAACCTCGCAATTGTGCGTGACGTGCAGCGCGACCCACTGGGCCGTGTCATCGAACACGTTGACCTGCTGCTCGTGAAGAAGGGTGAGAAGGTCATCGTTGACGTCAACGTCCTTATTACCGGTGAGTCTGCACCTGGCACCATCCACGTTGTTGAGCTCATGGCCCTGTCCGTTGAAGCTGACGCAACGAACCTGCCCGAGAGCGTCACCGTTGACATTGAAGGCCTCGAAGCCGGAACGGTCATCTACGCCCGTGACATCGAGCTGCCTGAGGGTGCTTCGCTCATCACTGAGCCCGACTCGGACGTTGTGCTCGTCACCGAGCCGAAGACGTCCGCAGCGGACGCTGCACTCGACGCTGAGGCTGAAGCTGAAGAGACCGCCGACCTCATCTGAGTCGGCTGACCGTGGTCGAAACTGACCACATCAAGAATTGACTGTAAGCGCCCGGCACCGACTGGTGCTGGGCGCTTACGCGTTCCGCTGGCCTGAGGAGGGCAACGATGAGTGAACTGTGGTGCGTTGTCGGACTCGGAAACCCCGGCCCGCAGTATGCCGGCAACCGGCACAACATCGGGCAGATGGTGCTCGACGAACTTGCCCGCCGCACCAACACCAACTTCGGCTCACACCGTGCACGAGCCGTCGTCGGTGAAACCCGCCTCGGCCTGGTGCCAGGCGGTGCACCCGGTCCACGAGTGGTGCTGGCCAAACCACGCACCTACATGAATGTCTCTGGTGGCCCCACCAGCGCACTGGCAAAGTACTACGACGTCACCCCAGAACACCTCATCGCGGTCCACGACGAAGTGGATATCCCCTTTGGCACCATCAAAATCAAGATTGGTGGCGGCGAAGGTGGACACAACGGCCTGCGCGACATTTCGAAAGCATTGGCCACCAAGGACTACCTGCGGGTGCGGGTGGGCGTAGGCCGGCCCCCGGGCCGGATGCAAACAGCCGACTTCGTCCTTAAAGATTTCAGCGCAATTGAGCGCAAAGAGCTGCCCTTTCTCATTGATGACGCCGCCGACGCAGTCGAAATGCTCATCAGTAGTGGACTGCACGCCACCCAGGGCAAGTTTCACACCAAGATTTAGTCGGTTGAACTTCTGATCCTGCCTTGATGTCGGAGCCAGCGGCTATGGTGCACGCAGGTGAGCACCGGGGTTGGTTTCGGGCGTAACCTAGAAGATCAGTCCGGGCCGCTGCGGTTGCGGGCATGTTTCGTGTGCGCCGTCCGTGGCGCGCAATCCACCAGAGGTAAATCGACGTTATGAATCTCACCGGAATTCTGCCCGCCCTACTCGCTGACGCTGCAGCCAGCGAGATGGTTGACCGCGTACATGCTCGCGGCTTCCTTGATGTGGTGGCACCGGCTGGTGCCCGACCAGCGTTGCTGGCCGCGTGCACGGGGATTTCGGAGGCCACACCGGAGGGTCGACCACTTGTTGTGGTGACGGCCACTGGCCGAGAGGCCGACGATCTGGCTGATGCACTGCGCTGCTACGTGGAACATGACGATGTTGCCGTGTTGCCGGCGTGGGAGACGTTGCCGCACGAGCGACTTTCCCCCCGCAGCGACACTGTTGCCCGCCGCTTAGCCGTGTTCCGCCGCTTAGCGCACCCGGGGGCAATTGGCGGCCAGTCCGGTCAGATTCGTATCTTGATCACTCCGGTCCGCGCACTGCTGCAGCCAGTGGTCACGGGGTTGGGCGACTTAGAACCAGTGTCGTTGCAGGCAGGGGACTCTGCTGACCTGAGCGTGGTGGCTGATCAGTTGGTGGCTGCGGCCTACACCCGAGTGGACATGGTCGAGCGTCGCGGTGAGTTTGCGGTGCGCGGCGGCATTTTGGACGTTTTTGCCCCCACGGAGGATCACCCGCAGCGTATTGAGTTCTGGGGTGAGGACGTTGAGGAGATCCGCTGGTTCACCGTTGCGGACCAGCGCAGTATGGACATTGCTGAACAAGGTCTCTGGGCTCCGCCTTGCCGGGAACTGTTGCTTACTGACGACGTCCGCGCCCGCGCAAAAGACCTGATTCCGTTGCTGCCGGGTGCCACCGAAATGTTGGACCGCATGGCTGAGGGCATCGCGGTGGAGGGCATGGAGTCCCTAGCGCCCGCGCTGGTGGACGGCATGATTCCGGTGCTCGACATGATTTCCGATGACGCCCTGATTGTCGTGAGCAACCCGGAGCGGGTGCGTCGTCGGGCCCACGATTTGGTTGCAACCACCCAGGAGTTCCTCGCGGCGGCGTGGACTGCGACGGCTTCCGGCGGCGCTGCGCCAATTGACGTGAGTGCGGCCTCGTTCCACACCATTGCTGACACCCGCGATCTTGCCGCACGCCGCGGCTTGGGCTGGTGGACGCTCAGCCCGTTCGCGATGTCGGACACCAGCGACGACGTCGCAGTGGATGACGTGAGCAACGTGGATGCTGAAGTATTGCGCGTGGGTGCCCGCGACGTAGAGAGTTATCGCGGTGATGTGGCCAAAGCTGTAGAAGATGTGCGCGGTTTGCAGCGCGATGGTTGGCGGCTCATCCTCACCACAGAAGGCCCTGGGTCGGCTAAGCGCATGGTGGAGCAGTTCGGCGCAGCCGACACCGCCGCACGGTTGGTTACGGATATTCCTGTCGAACCTGAGGGCGGCGTCGTGCTGGTGACGACGGCGCTTGTTGGGCAGGGGTTTGTCGCACCCGAACTAAAGTTGGCGGTGTTCTCTGAAGAGGACATCACCGGCCGCGCGGGGGTCTCCACAAAAGATATGCGCCGGATGCCGTCCAAGCGGCGCAATGTGGTGGACCCCTTGCAGTTGCGCCCGGGTGACTTCGTGGTGCATGAGCAGCATGGTGTGGGCCAGTTTGTGGAGTTGGTGAAGCGCACCCTGGGGTCGGCTGCCAACGCTGCAACACGCGAATATTTGGTCATTGAGTACGCGGCATCAAAGCGTGGGCACCCGGGGGACCGGTTGTTTGTGCCGATGGACCAGTTGGATCAGATCACCAAGTACACCGGCGGTGAGTCGCCGTCGCTGAACAAAATGGGTGGCTCGGATTGGTCGAAAACCAAGTCCAAGGCCCGCAAGTACGTCAAGGAAATCGCTGGCGAACTCATCCGGCTGTACTCAGCACGCATGGCCACTGAGGGGTATGCCTTTGGGCCGGACACTCCGTGGCAGGCCGAACTTGAGGATGCTTTCGCTTACATCGAAACCCCAGATCAGCTCATCACTATCGACGAGGTGAAAGCCGATATGGAGAAGTCCGTTCCAATGGATCGCCTCGTATGCGGCGACGTGGGTTATGGAAAGACCGAAATTGCGGTGCGCGCTGCATTTAAGGCAGTGCAAGACGGTAAGCAGGTGGCGGTTCTGGTGCCCACCACGTTGTTGGTGCAGCAGCACTTTGACACCTTCTCCGAGCGGTATTCGCCGTACCCGGTGACGGTGAAGGCACTCTCGCGGTTCCAGACCGAAACTGAAGCCAAAGCGGTTCTGGCTGGGGTCTCGGATGGCACCGTTGACGTCGTCATCGGAACACACCGGTTGTTGTCGGGATCAGTGCACTTCAAGGACCTCGGGCTGGTGGTCGTTGATGAGGAGCAGCGCTTCGGAGTTGAACACAAAGAGACCCTGAAGCAACTGCGCACCAACGTTGACGTCTTGGCTATGAGCGCCACCCCAATTCCGCGCACCTTGGAAATGGCTGTGACGGGCATCCGCGAGATGTCGACCTTGGCCACGCCACCTGAAGAGCGGCACCCGGTGCTGACGTATGTGGGTGCGTATGAGGAGCGGCAGGTCACAGCCGCTATCCGGCGTGAGTTGTTGCGCGAGGGGCAGGTGTTCTACGTGCACAACCGGGTGGAGTCGATTTCGAAGACAGCGGCCCGGTTGACGGAGTTGGTGCCAGAGGCGCGCATTGCGGTGGCGCACGGAAAGATGAACGAGAAGCAGTTGGAGTCCGTATTCATGGACTTCTGGGATAAGAAGTTTGATGTGCTGGTGTCCACCACCATCATTGAAACTGGGCTGGACATTTCCAATGCGAACACGTTGATTCTGGAGCGCGCGGACATGCTGGGCCTGTCCCAACTGCACCAGTTGCGTGGCCGCGTGGGCCGGGGGCGGGATCGGGCGTATGCGTACTTCATGTACCCGCCAGAGAAGCCGCTAACGGAAACTGCGCACGACCGTTTGGCCACGATGGCTGCGCACACTGATTTGGGCGCAGGCATGCAAATTGCTATGAAGGACCTAGAAATTCGTGGTGCGGGCAACCTGCTAGGTGGGGAGCAGTCCGGGCACATCGCCGGCGTTGGCTTTGACTTGTACGTCCGCATGGTGGGTGAGGCGGTGGCGTCATTCCGTGGTGAAGCTGAAGAGCAAGCACCTGAGGTGACCATTGAACTACCCGTTGATGCGCACCTGCCGCACGACTACATTGCCCACGAGCGACTGCGCTTGGAGGCCTACCGCAAGATTGCTGGTGCACAGGAAACCTCGGACCTGGATGAGGTGCGGGCCGAGTTGGTGGACCGCTACGGTCCGCTGCCAGAACCAGTGACTGCGCTCTTTGAGGTAGCCACGTTCCGCAACTACGCCCGTGGTGCGGGCCTTGCGGACATTACGGCGCAGGGCAAGTTCGTGCGCTTTGCGCCCGTGGAACTCGCCGAGTCTGCCCAAATGCGGCTCAAGCGCCTGTACCCCGGTGTGGTGTTGAAGCCGGCGCTCCGCACCGTACTGGTGCCCTTCCCGACGACGGCGCGCATTGGTGGCCGACCGTTGCGTGGCGGCGAAGTGCTGTCGTGGGCCACTCAGTTCATTGACGCGGTCATCCTCGACAAAGTTGGGGCTGCTGCGTCGGCAGCGCAAGCTTGACACTCGGGGGATCCATGGTGCATAGTTGTCTATTGGCCGGTTCGCAGTTGCCTCGCTCGCAGCGGTGGATGCAGGCTTTATAAACTCTGGTTACGTCGCAAGGTCATCATCTCTTGCTTGATGTAATCACTTCGGCCCGTGGCTGCGTTCGTCCGTTGGCGGCGTACAGCACGGGAGCGGATGGCAATACGTTGATGGCTCCCAACATGCCGGGAGTGGTTCAAGTTCGAGGACGATAACAAAGGCTCGGACAGACGACGTGTCGAACGATGATGAAGTCAGACGCCAGGCGCATTGCGCGCCTGGCGTTCTTTCTTTGTCCAGATGAGATTCTCCGATGGTTGGTCCGCGTGGACCGAGGTCGGGGGTGTGCGCAAGAATGGGGGTATGTCTTCCGCCCCGCAGCACACTGATGACCCCTGGCAGGATTTGCTTAACGTGATGGACCGGTTGGTGGCCGCAGACGGCTGCGACTGGTGCGGTGAGCAAACCCATGAGTCGCTGGTGAAGTTCCTCTTGGAGGAGACCCACGAACTTGCCGAAGCCATTGAAACTGAAGATGCCGCAGGTGTCCGTGAAGAATTGGGCGATGTCCTGTTGCAGGTGGTATTCCACGCCCGGTTGGCGGCCGACAGCGCCGAGGACGGTTTCACTGCGAACGACGTCGTACGGGATCTGATTGCGAAAATGGTGCGCCGGCACCCGCACGTCTTTGCTGACCAGGAAGTTGACGGCGACCTCTACACCCAGTGGGATGAGATTAAGCGGGCGGAAAAGCAACGCGAGAGCGTGCTGGATGGCATTCCGGAAACCTTGGGTGCGCTGGCTCGGGCACAGAAAGTGCTGAGCCGTGCGCAGCGCGCTGGTTTGCTCCCCGACGGCAGCGGTGCGAAGCACAGTGCGGGTACGGACGAGTTGACGTCCGCAGCGGCTGGGGAACAACCTGGTAATGCGCCGTCGTCGGCAGACTTTGGGGCGGAGTTGCTGCGCATTGTGCAGCAGGCTCAAGAGGCGGGCATCGACGCCGAGGGCGCTTTGCGTGCGGCAACACGTGAACTCGGCGCTGATCTACGGGCAGAAGAGCAGCGAGAGCAGCCCACTGCTCGGCACTAACCCACCGCCCGGCACTAAGGTCCGGCACTAATAAGGTCCGGCATTAAGGTGGGACGAATGCGTTTTTTAGGTCGTTGGTCCCCCAGGAGGGCCGCTGGCGGCGAACAGACTTGGGTTGACCCAGAGCGCGGAGGCGTTAATGACTGACTTACATCTTGCACGTGACGACGAAGACCAACAATCAGTTGACGAAGCGGCCACGGCAGATGCTGTTGCAGCCGCAACACCAGCAGCAGAAACGACGCTTACCGTCGGGGTGTTGGCCGAAGGCCTCCCCGGGGAGAAGCGCGTTGCGCTGGTACCTGAGGTGGTTGCAACGCTCACGAAGCGCGGGTTCGCTGTTGTGGTGGAGTCCGGTGCTGGCGCTGCCGCTTGGTGCTCCGATGATGAGTACCTCAAAGCTGATGCCCGCATTGCAACCGCCACCGAGGTCCTCGCGGACTGCGATGTGCTGCTCACGGTGAACCGCCCAGACGCTGATGTGCTGGGCCAGTTACGCGCGGGGCAGGTGCTGATCGGGCTTCTTAACGGTCAGTCAGACCGTGCCGGGCTGGCAGAGCTCGACGCTCGCGGTGTGCACGTGCTGAGCCTGGATCTGCTGCCACGGCAATTGTCGCGGGCGCAGACGATGGACGCGCTGACCTCGCAGTCCTCAATTGCTGGTTACCGGGCAGCGTTAGTCGCCGCCGAGGTTTATGACGAATTCCTGCCCATGATGATTACCGCCGCCGGAACCGCCCAGCCCGCAACTGTCCTGGTGTTGGGCGCTGGCGTTGCCGGGTTGGCTGCCATTGGCACCGCGCGCCGGCTCGGCGCGAAGGTCACCGGCTACGACGTGCGACCGGAAGCTCGTGAGGAAGTGTCCTCACTGGGCGCAACTTTCTTGTCGACGTCGGTTTCGGCGGCCACAGACGGCGGGTATGCCCGTGGTCTGAGTGCTAAGGAGACCGAAGCGCAGCAGGCCGAACTCGCGGAGAAGATCAGCGCATTCAATATTGTGATCACCACCGCGCAGGTACCCGGACGGGTGCCGCCAGTGTTGGTTACGGAGCCCATGCTGGCGCAAATGGCGCCTGGTTCGGTGGTGCTCGATATGGCAGCCAGCGATTTGGGCGGCAACGTGACGGGCAGCGAGCCCGGCGTGGTGCTGGCCACCGACCGCGGCGTACGAATCATCGGCGCTGGCCAGTTGGCCGCGTCAATGCCGACGGGTGCGTCCAAGGCTTATGCGCGTAACGTCGCCGCAGTGCTCACCGCAATTAGCCTCGAGCAAAGCGTGGTGCTGGATGCAACTGATGAGGTCATTGACGCACTGTGGGTACGCGGTGTCGCATCTGACGCTGGCGCCGCTGAGGCGGTTGACGCTGCTGACACTGTTGACAAGGTGGACGCTGTAACAACCCCGGGGGAAGGTAACTGATGAGTCCTGATCTACTGAGCAACCTGGCGTTGTTCGTCCTCGCCCTACTGGTGGGCTTTGAGGTGATCTCACGGATTCCTGCCACCTTGCACACCCCGATGATGTCGGGCGCAAACGCAGTGCACGGTGTGGTCATCGTGGGTGCCGTGCTGATTGCCGGCATCGCTGATAACTGGGTTGCCTACGTGTTGGTGTTCATCGCTGCGGCCTTCGCGGCCATGAACGTCGTGGGCGGCTACGCAGTGACGGGCCGCATGTTGACCATGTTCACCGCTAAACCTGCCGCAAAGAAGCCCTCAACTAAAGACGCGGAGGTGCAGTCATGATGACTCTGCCCTGGCTCGACACCCTGGTGCGCCTCGTCTACCTTGTGGCTGCTGTGACCTTTGTTCTGGGCCTGCGCTTTATGCGCTCGCCAGTGACCGCACGACGCGGCAACACCCTGTCGGCAACTGGCATGTTCCTCGCCGTCGCCGCCACCATCGCACTGCTGTACGCCGGAACGAGCAGTGCCCACGTGGGTAACGTGGCCGTTGGTGCCTCAATCGCGCTCATTGCGGGAATCATTGCGGGTTCTGCTGCGGGTCTGATCAGCGCGCGCCGCGTGCAGATGACCGCCATGCCCCAACTGGTGTCACTGTTCAACGCGGTGGGTGGTGGTTCCGCTGCGGTGATCGCCGTCGTCGAATTCGTGCGGCTGTACGGTGACGGTCCGCTTGGCGCGGGCTTCTCCGTGCCGGTGGCCTTCGACGTGATTATTGGCGCCGTCACCTTCTCCGGTTCGCTCATTGCTGCGGGCAAACTGCAGGGCTGGGTATCAGGTTCTCCCATCACCTTTGCCGGTTCGCGCTTTGCCACCCTGGGGTCTGCGGGCATCGCCCTGGGCGCCGCAGTGTGGCTGGTGGTGAGCCCGAGCGTCTGGGTGCTGGCCATTGTGGGCGTTGCCGCGCTGGCCTTTGGTGTGCTGATGGTGCTGCCTATCGGCGGCGCTGATATGCCAGTGGTTATTTCGCTGCTGAACGCGTTCACCGGGCTCGCCGTTGCTATGGCCGGGTTCGTCGTCGATAACCAGATCATGATTATTGCCGGTGCCCTCGTGGGCGCGGCAGGCACCATCTTGACCCTGCAGATGGCTGAGGCCATGAACCGTTCGGTGCTGTCGATTATGGTCGGCGGCTTCGGAACAGACGGCGGCGGGGGAGCCCCCGTCACACCGTCCGGTGAGCCAATGGAGGTGCGCACGGCCCAGGCCGACGACGTCGCCGTTCAGTTGGCTTATGCAAGCAAGGTCATCATCGTTCCCGGTTACGGCCTTGCCGCTGCGCAAGCGCAGCGTGAATGCGGTGAGCTGGGCAAGGTGCTGACTGAGCACGGCATCACCGTGATGTACGCGGTGCACCCCGTTGCTGGCCGCATGCCCGGTCACATGAACGTGTTGCTCGCTGAGGCCGATGTGCCTTACGACCAACTCGTTGAAATGGACGAGGCGAACCTGGAGTTCGAAACCTGTGACGTTGCGCTTGTTGTTGGCGCAAATGATGTCACTAACCCGGCGGCCCGCCGCAAGGGAAATGCCATTTCGGGCATGCCAATTCTTGATGTCGATGCGGCTCGCGCCGTCGTCGTCATTAAACGCTCACTCGGGCACGGCTATGCCGGGCTCGACAATGAGTTGTACGGAGCACCAAACACTTCGATGCTGTTTGCTGATGCAAAGAAGGGTTTGGCGCAGATTCTCGCGTCCGTGAAGACGTACGTGTGACTGCAATAGGGGTGTGGGGTCGTCCGTAGGTCAAACATCCCGTCACGAATTCTTGTTACGCACTACCCTTAGTACGTAACCAACAAGACTTAATGAAGGAGCACATGTGGCCAGCATTGAAGCCGTAGGCGCACGCGAAATTCTTGACTCGCGCGGAAACCCAACCATCGAGGTCGAGGTCGCACTCGACGACGGCACGTTCGCACGTGCAGGCGTCCCCTCAGGCGCATCAACAGGTGCCTTCGAGGCCGTTGAGCGTCGAGATGGCGACAAGTCCCGCTACCTCGGTAAGGGCGTTCAGGAAGCCGTTGAGGCAGTGAACGAAGAGATCGCTCCTGAACTGATTGGTTTCGAAGCAGAGGACCAGCGTCTCGTGGACGCTCGCCTGCTCGAACTCGATGGCACTCCGAACAAGTCAAAGCTCGGCGCTAACGCGATCCTGGGTGTTTCCTTGGCCGTGGCCAAGGCCGCTGCAGAGTCTGCTGGCCTCGAGTTGTACCAGTACCTCGGTGGTGCGAACGCACACGTGCTGCCCGTTCCCATGATGAACATCCTCAACGGTGGGTCACACGCTGACTCCAACGTTGACATTCAGGAGTTCATGATTACCCCGATCGGCGCGAAGACCTTCAAAGAGGCAATGCGCCAGGGTGCTGAGGTTTACCACGCACTCAAGTCGGTTCTGCAGGAACGTGGCCTCAGCACCGGACTGGGCGATGAGGGTGGCTTCGCGCCGAACCTCGAGTCCAACCGTGCGGCACTCGACCTCATCATCGTTGCCATCGAGAAGGCCGGCTACAAGCCTGGTGTCGACATCGCGTTGGCACTTGACGTTGCCGCAACCGAGTTCTTCTCCGACGGCGCCTACCAGTTCGAGGGCCAGTCCCGCACGAACGAGCAGATGACCGAGTACTACGCCGAGCTCGTGCGTGACTACCCACTGGTTTCCATTGAAGACCCACTGTCTGAGGACGAGTGGGAAGGCTGGAGCCACCTCGTTGAGGTTCTGGGCGACAAGGTTCAGATTGTTGGAGACGACCTGTTCGTGACCAACCCTGAGCGTCTGCGTCGGGGCATTGCAGAGAAGTCCGCGAACTCCCTACTGGTGAAGCTGAACCAGATCGGAACCGTCACCGAGACGCTCGACGCCGTCGAGATGGCCCACCGTGCGGGCTTCACCTGCAAGATCTCGCACCGTTCCGGCGAGACCGAGGACACCTCGATTGCTGACCTGGCCGTTGCAGTGAACGCTGGCCAGCTCAAGACGGGTGCTCCGGCACGTGGCGAGCGCGTTGCCAAGTACAACCAGCTGCTGCGCATTGAGGAAGCTCTCGACGCCGGCGCTGTGTACGCGGGTGCTTCGGCATTCCCACGCTGGAAGGCGTGA
>RCNJ01000459.1_pt1 | contig 15486 bp, 12 predicted proteins | sample 2041171 | NCBI WGS metagenome assembly RCNJ01 (sample SAMN09708213, study PRJNA481090) | feces metagenome | biome: feces | host: Pygoscelis adeliae | place: Antarctica: Rookery Lake | collected 2010-03-01 | reverse complement strand
ATTGCCTGTCTGGATTATTGGAAAGTACAAGACCCCGCGAGCTCTTCGAAACGTCTCTGTAAGAACAATGGGAGCAGAATGGAGGTGGACTTGATTGAAGTCATGCTCGGCTTTGATGCTCGGAATTATGAATCACACATCGCCATGCCGCCGAGGATGAAGAGAGGTGTTAAATCCATGAAGAAGGCTGTCTTCAGAGCAGCGTCAAAACCTGTCAGCAAACCATCGACGGCACAGTAAGCAGAGCCGCTCGCCAAAACGACCGATGAGCTCATCGACAACCTAGTCAACTTTGCACCGCACAAAGTATATCTCGAAAACGAGTTAGCAGTTGCCGAACTCAAGAAGAAAGTCTTGAAGGCGCAAAAGGCAGCTCGGGACGCCGAGCGGCAGGCTTTTTGGGACTCGGTTGGCATTATGGGGCGATTCCTGCCGCCGGGGTGTTGGAAGTGATCGTGGGATCATTGGCTGTGGTCGTGGGCTCATTTATGTACTTATGGTTTTGCATGATTGCTACTGCCACTGAATAATGGCGTACAAGACTGGTCGAGGCTGTAGCCCAACAATCGAGATATCATGTGTAACTTTTTGGTTAAGAAGCATCCATCTATGGCGGCCTTAAAATATGATAGTTTTCAAAGCAATGGCGCATGGAATTGGTAACAGCAAACAAGCTATTTATTATGAGCTATATGCGAATATTTACCGGAGCAGACCATGCAAAACTTCTCCCAATGGTCGCTCCCTGCAATCCCGATGCGCAAACCAGAGCAATCACGCAACGTCCCTCATAACCTCCCCATGAATCTCCCTCATAAAATCCAGCAATCCATTCTTTTCCTGCACCGGCTCCTTATCATCCACCAAACTCATATCCAACCCCCCGACTGGAAACTCCTTCTGCCGCCTAATGACATCCCACGCCCTCCTCAACTCATCCCTGATCTGGCAAATCCCCTGATGCGTAACCGTGCGCGCCACATTATGATCCAGCTCAAACGGGTCCTCGATGGCGAAGAGGTAGCGGTGTCGCACCTCTTTGACTTCTTTCTGCGGTTGGGGTGTCTTCTTGCCTTTCTTGGAGGTGGAGTCTTTGATGCGTTGAGCGGCTTTTATTCTTGACTCTGCCGTGGTTGGCTCTGGCTCTGTGGGTTGTGGTGATTCGGGAGTTGGGCTGCCGCCGTCAATTACGACCCTGGTGGTTTTGGCGCCTACCCAGCCCTTCTCATGCTTAGTTATTATCCCCCCCATGGTTCGAAGACTTAGAACTTCGCGGCCCCACTCGAAGCCTTTGTGGTTCGGCGCATTGGTCATTGTGCCTGGCTGCGCATAGTACTCAAAGAAGCCACGCAGGAGGCTGCCGATCTTCTCACGGTTCTGATTTAGCATGCCCCTCCTAGATAGCTCAAGCAACTCGCGCTCGTCCCGCCAAAAGCGTACATCTCTGCCTTGGCAGCTCTGCATCGCGGCGATCTCATCTGCTGTCAAATGAGGTGGAGGCGGTGCCTGCTTGCCAATGACTTGGAGGTTGGGACATACGAATGGGACGGCGATGTTGACGACGTAGTGTAGGACCATGAGGACGTATCCATAGCTCGACAGTGTGCCCTTGTAAGGCGTATTAATGCCTCTTTGCTTCGCCCAGAACTTGACGAATAGCACCATTGGCTTAACACGGGGATCGCTCGCACAATAACATCGCAGGAGCTGGGTGTTGTGGAGAGCAAGGGAGGCGGAGAAGTTGATGTCTGATTGGATGCCGACGCCGAACTTTGGGAACTCGAGGTGGTCGTGGAAGCGGCCTTTGCTGCTCTTCAATGTCTCGGAAGGGCTGGGTAGAGATACTATTTTCTGTAGTAATGGCTTCGCCCATGTTTCGACTGGCAAGAGACATCCTTCCTGGCTCGGCATAGAGGCTGCGGAACGAAGAAGTGAGACGTACACCTCGACGGCCTCTCGAGATTCTGCGGCGAACTTATTGGCGGCTAATGCGCGCTCGTAGTCGTTGATTAGCTCAATGATACGGTGGTGATTGGCAAGGTCTCTCAATGGTCTTCCTGGAAGAACAAGCTTAGATAACTCTGCTTGCATAGCGGACTCGTTAACGCCGTTGACGTAGTGATGCTTGAAGGTGTCCAGATCAAAGTCGTCGGCGACGCTGCTATCCCTAAACCCGAGCTCGAACATGAGGGTTTTGACACGGTTGTAATATACGAAAGCTGGTTCATGCCGACCCTGTTTCAAGAAGGCTAGCTGCAGTGATGGGGCAGCTTTGAGTTTCAACACGATCGTATGGACATAACGATTGTACTCGCAGGAGGATGATGTGTTTCCCCCCACGCATCCTGCTTTCCACCTCTCAACCAACTTGTGCAATTCGCGCTCCAGATGTTCGTTTCGTTCACGAAATGGCCTCGTCTCCAAAGCCCCCAGGAGTCGCTCACCCTCTGCCAAGGCATGTATTGACATAAGAGATCTTCCTCTATCATTGTGAGGCTCGCGGTTCCTAGCAATCGCAAGAGCATCAGAGCCGAGAAGACGGCGTCTTATTTCCTCATCTTCAAGTCCAGTAATGAATTGTTCACATACGTGTTGGAGAATGGCGAGCTGCTCTTGAGTGGGTTGGGATGAGCCAGTTTGACCTACATCCCTACCACCAAGCAAGTGCAAGACATTCTTCGCTTTGCCGTAGTAGTCACCAAGTGAAAGAGTACCATCGGAGGTCTTTTGACGCAAAGAACTCAAGGTATCCTGGTAGTCCGGCTTTCTCGACTTGTCCGCTTTCGATGGTGGAGATAATTTGACAGTCGGCTGTACTTCAGATTCTGGACTAGTAACGGCCTCCGAGTCTGCACCAGGAGATATGACATCCTCATCAGAATCCGCTACACCGTCCACGACCTCGTCCTCTTCTTCTTCAGGAACCTCAGCATGCCCGTTCTCCCACTTTTCGCGCTCTTTCAAGAGTTCTGCGCGAAGTTCTGGAGTCGGCCTCTGGCAGACCTTAATGATGGGAACACGAGTCTTCGTCAAGAGTCTCGCTCCGTATCCGTGATCAAGCAAAGCTTTCTCCATGATGCGTGGAATCGGAGAATCAGTCGAGTCGGCTGGGATCTTCGATAGCGGCGTCAGAAGTGCGAGGTCCATATCTGAAGATTTGGTTGCAAAGCCTGACGCCATACTGCCGAAGCACCTCAAGTGAACCATGTCTGGCGTGAAGTTGGTATCGCCGACAGTCTCGTTCTCATATTCCGCGACTGCCTCTTGGCATATTTTCTCAACTTCAATTCTGAACGCCTCCTTTTCTCTTGCTTCGGCCTCCTGAACAGCAACTTGAGGGACAATATTTTGCATTAACGTCTCAAGATATTCACATTGGGCTGTAATCCATTCTAGTCTCACTGGGGCACCTCCGGCGTAAAGACCAGAAGTGCCAGAGGAGCCAGGCTGATAAAGCTGCCTATTTGGTGGAAAGGGTGGCTTTTGGCGTTGAAACTGTTGATCATGGAACTCTGGGGCTTGTACTGGTGGGCGCAGTGATACCGAATTGCGAAACGGCTGCCTTGCGCCGGCAACTGGCATCTGCCCGTGATACATATGAGAACGAGGTGCAGGTGGCATAGCATTTGGACCATTAGTCTGACGCCATTGTTTCTGAGGTTGTGGTGCATGACTGTTAAAGCGCTGGTGAACATAACCTCCAGGACCTTGGTATTGCTGAGCATATGGTTGACGGGGCTGATGGAATGGATCGTTGTTTTGTCTCTGTGGGAATGGCTGCTGAAGTTGCTGGGGACCTGAAAGGTGTGGCTCTACTTGCCTCCATGCAGGTGAGCCAGCACTCTGCTGTTCCGCATGGCCCCTATTGGTAGGGAAGGAGCCCGAGGACGACCTTGGAGGCGGCACTTCTGATATTGAAGTTTTATCATTGACTGGGGCATGTAGCTGAGCTGCTAAAAGGCGGCGCTGCTGTTGGTTGAGTCTCTTGTGTGGAGACTTCGTTGCCTCTGCTTGCCCTCTTGACGCACGTGGCGCTGCAATCTGCGACATAGCTTGTAGTGGGGTGTGGGTACTTTCATTGCCTGCCACAGAAAGCCTCTGGAAGCGAGCCTCGACGGCCTGGTGGGCTCGCGGATCCTGACCCATTTGTCCGTAGCTCCCCGTGTTTGCCATTGCGTCTTAGAGATGATTCTTGCTCGAAAGTGTTTCGTCGATCTGATTTTTACCTAACAGTTTCGGGAGGGCTTTTTGTTTAAAGTGGTCCGAATTCGAGAGACTTGTTTGCTCCATACAAGTTTTCGATAAAGGTAGCGAAAGACAAGAACGCGACGGAAAATCGAAAAGCCTGAAGTTTGGTGTATTGATAATACAGCTGCGAGCTGAGCTGAAGTCTTAGGCCTGAGAGCGCAAGAAATCGGGCGTCCTCCTCGTTGTCCGCGACCGAGCTGTAACGAAGCTTGCTGTTGTGACAAGTTGGACAACAAGGCTCAAGCTTCGACGAGATGTCGGGCAAGCTTACTTTCAGTAGAGTGAATGGTATAAAAGAATATAAAAGGGCGAGAGAAGACCGCTTTCACCACTCCAAGAAGGCTTCGGTGATCAATCTTTTCTTCGATCAATTGGCGTTGTGAAAGATGTTGGTGAATTGTTGTCGAGGCTGTCGTTTGGGATAAAGTTGGCCGCAGCCTCGTTTCCCCAACTTTGCCGCGTAGGCAGCGCGCTAAAGCAGTCCTGACAGGGATAACCTGGCAAAGGCTGGTGCCGTCATCGTTCCCACTGGTCAGGCAGAAATGGTGTCACTGTAAGGCACGAACCAATTCATATGTCGCGACCAGCCTCAACTATCTTTGTTCGATCTTAGAAAAGCCTCCTTTATATTCACGGCGCAACGCGACAAAGAAATCTCTTCGCCTCCGTAGGCTTACAAGGAGCTGCATCACGCCTGCAAGTCGACACGAACCCCACGATTTGCGCATTTGATGCGCACCAGCGAGCGCATAATAGTAGGTCAACTACAGCTTGATCGCACTTAAGGCCCACTGGCCGACCTATGGCTGTTGTATGACGCTGTATCCAGCCCGATTACTAAAACGACATATATTTTCTAAACACTTAGTTTTTTGCGCCAATTGCACCAATTTCGCCCGATAAATTTCGACAGCGACAGAGTCATCATGAGCACCCCTCCAGCACCAGGAGTGACTCCAAACGGAACTACGCCTAATGCACCCGGACAGCCGCCAAGAAGAATCGTCAGAAGAAAAGCCGACCCATTCGCGACAGTCAAGAAGCCTGTAGCGCGCCCAGTCGCACCAAGAGCTGCGCCAGCACCTAGAGGACCAAATGGCCTCAGAGCCTTGAACCAGCCAGCTGCGGCTGTGCCACAAGCGATCCGCAAGCTAGACCATCTTGGCCGTCCTATAAACTATGGCGCCATTCCCGAGACTTCAAACATTCCACCACAGACCGAATTCACCTTGAAGCCACCACAAGGCCAGTACAATGATTATCAAATCAAGACAACAAAGAGGCAAATGCGCGAGAACATGCGCTTTCACATTGCGCGCTTTGCATCGAAGAAGCATATCGATCCGTCCGACCAGAACACTTTCGTCAGACCAGTCTCTCTTCACAGACGCGATCCGAGACAACCACCAGCTGGCAAACATGTGAAGGATGAGGATGCGTTGATGGGCGAGGATGAGATTGATAGCAAAGAGAGGGAGAAGCAAGAGATTGCGCGCGCAGCTAAGGAGACGCAGAGAGCCGCTGACATGGCGCAAATCGCCCCTACTGGAAACAGTGTGCCAGCCGCGAAGAAAATCTATTCTTTCAGAAATGAGAAGACCACGCAGATTCACCGGACCGCGCAGTCGGAAGAGGAGATGAAGGAGGCCGATTTGCGCTACGAAGAGGCTCTGCCGTGGCACCTCGAAGATGCTGAGAACAAGCAGACTTGGGCTGGAACATACGAAGCTGCGTTGTCGAACGCCAACGTTGTCTTCTACATTGATGGAGATTGTTTCAGAATGGTGCCGATCGAGAAGTGGTACAAGTTTACGCCAAAGAACCAATTCCAGGTCATGGGCTTGGAGGAGGCTGAGGCCGTAATGAACAAGAAGTCTAGAGATCCAAGATGGAAGCTGCGTGAGGACCAGAACAAGAAGGAGGCCATGGAGCTGGAGGAGGGCAAGAGAGCTATGAGCGGACGTCTTTTCACTGTCAAGGGCGAGAGGGCGATGCCAAAGAGCGAGGCCAGAGACCACGACGACCTCGACATGAACGAGGAAGACCTCTTCCAGGACGATGATGAGATGCCAACCATGGAGGCAGCTAATGACGAGGAGACAAAGTTCACTGCTGAGAAGATCAAGCGTGAGCAGCTCGACGCCAACTTATTCGGAGAGGCAGACGAGTACGAGGTGGACGCTGAGTTTGAGAAGGAGCAAAGAGAGAAGGAGAGAGACAGAAAACTAAAGAAAAAATTAGAGAAGGCACTGAAGAGACGTGAGAAGAATTACTCTTTCGTCAGTGACTCTGATTCTGACCCATACGCTGCTGAGGTAAGAAAGCGTCGTAAATAGTCAATGCGGATTCAATGCTAACGCCACAAATAGAGCGATAGTGATACCAGTGATGAAGAGAAGCAGGCCGAAGAGGACCGGAGAAAGGACGAGGAAGCTAAGCTGAAGGAGAAGCAAAAACTGATGGCAAACAACCCAGCCGCATTTGGCGCCTCCTCAAAGAGCGGCACAAACACCCCCATTGGACGTCCAAAGATGGACCCAGCTCTTAAGAAGCACCACAATCGTCTTAAGCGCTCCGGCTCTGCTCATCTCTCCGGATCTGAGGCCAGCGGAAATGAGTCTGCCCGCAAGAAGCACAAGAAGAAGCATCCAGGTTCATCCCAGCCAAGCGGTGCCGGTACTCCGAGACAGATGTCCCAATCCCCAGCGCCGGGCGAGCAAAGACCTCGCAAGTCTTCTATTGTCACTCTTCCAATCAACGGCAACAAGTTGTCGGCAATTCAGTCTAAGGCCCCTCACCCTGCAAGCGACGCGGAGATGTCCGACGCTGGACCGAGAAAGCCAAACGGTATCAGGCATCGTCTTGGTGGGAGTGCCGCGCCTTCCCGTACTGCTTCGCCAAATGGTAGCCGTGCTGGTAGCCCTGCTGCTCCAACGAGTGAGTTGTTCTCATCCCACCATTATGTTTCGCAGACTAACAGTATTCAGACGAGTACACTGAGGCGGATGTCCGTGCGGCCATTCCAGCGAGCGGTATTCCAATTGGAGAGCTACTCAAGCAGTTTTCTGGCCGCATTAAGGGGGATGAGAAGCAGAAGTTCATTGCCATGGTCAAGGCCAACAGTGTTTATAATGCAGCTGACAAGCTTCTGAGGCCAAAGACCACCTAAACGGCTTGCAGTGAGGAGGGTGCCCGGGAGTTCTACAACATGGCCGCCCTCGAGTCCCCTTCTGTTCATAGAGCATGGGAATCCGGCGGAACAGATAGGAGGAGATCCAAAACATTCTCATTTATGGCGACTAGCATGGCATCGCGGACCCCTCAAAATTGCATCAGATAGTAGCTGCTTGATTTCAATGCAATCGTTGGCTTCTCATGATCCTCTGTATGGTAAGCTCGTTAAAACAATACGAGGGTTTCAAAACGCGGGAGGATTCTCAGCTTACCACCCAAGGTCAAGCACCGTATTCTAGCCAGGATTCAACACTTTCAAAGTGTAATGGAAGTTGTAAACCGTGACGTGGTCGCTTATCGCGCTTAAAGTCTCAGGCTAGCTTCCGTCGTCCCATATTTCCCGTCAGCCTCGTCCCTAGCCCATCACAGCCTTGCCGCCCGAACCTCTATTCAAGGTCCCATTTCATACATCTCATCCACCCATTCTCTACCACGACACCAATTCAAACCACACACAGACACCACTCACCCAACATGTCCTCACTATCCAACTACCTCGCGTCAAAATACCTAAGCGCAGATCCCGTCAGCAAACCCAAAAAGAAAAAGCGCAAGACCGCGACCAACGGGAATTCCGCCGATGGCCTCATAATAGCAGAAGACGACATCGATTTCGTCCCTCTGCCCCAGTCAAAAAAAGACGACGAAGATGGGCCTGCAGTGGTAGGAGGGAGGAGCGCGGAGTTTCGGGGTAGGAAGACGGGGTGGAAGGTTGTTGGTGGGCTTGCGCCTTCGGAGAGCGACCTAAGACGGAGGGATAATGGAGGGGGGAATGATGCCATGGCTGAGAGTATTGTAAGACAGGCGCAGTCTGAGCGGGAGGAAGCTATGGGCGAGGATGCGCCGGTTATAATGGGCGACAGCTCCGACACACGTGCCAAATCCAGAAAGAAGAAGGAAGATGAAGACGAGGGGCCGCAGGAGACGGTGTACCGCGACGCTACCGGTCGGAGAATAGATATTTCTATGCGCCGCGCCGAGGCAAGACGAGAAGCCGAGGAGAAAACAAAGAAGGAGAAACAAAAGCTTGAAGACATGTTGGGGGATAAGCAAAAAGAAGAGAGGGTCAAGAGGAAAGAGGAACTCGAAGACGCTGCCTTCATGCCCCTCGCCCGCAAAATCGATGACGAAAACCTTAACAGAGAGCTGAAGGAGAAGATGAGATGGGACGACCCGGCCATGCAATTCCTGAGCAATAAAGACAAAGAAAAGGCCAGTCGGCCCGGAGCGGCAAGCGGAGATGCAACGTACGGGAAGAAAACATATCAAGGGCCGGCCGCGCCAAACAGATATGGGATTAGGCCGGGCCACAGATGGGATGGCGTTGATCGGAGTAATGGGTGGGAGGCAGAGAGGTTCAAGCAGGCGAATAGGCGGAAGAGGAATAGGGAGTTGGATTTCGCTTGGCAGGAGGATACATGAGCGGTAATCAACGGAGTCGCTCACATACCGATGAGGTGGCGAAGCTTTCGAGCGCAATACAGTGATACCCCATATCCAGCGATAGCATCTGAGACGTTGCGTTATGTGGCCTTTCTCATTTCGATGAGCGGGCACTGACGATGTGAAGGTCACGGTGCAGGTATTGGTAAATGGCATTCGGAGCAATGCAGTCTAAGATCCTGTATTCTACACCAGAACTATGCAGAACATTAACATATCGCACCACCAGCTGAGGCCTAAGCGTCACAGCTCAAACCTGACACTCTTCCGCCTACTCCCCCTCTTCGCATCCCTAATCCTCTCCTCCCTATCCAGCTCCGCATCGGCACAGCTATAGGTGCTTTTCCTCCGTGGTTTATCTGCGTAGCTTTCCCGGTATGTGGACTTCCTCCTGGGAACCTCGTAATGGTCGGCGTATCGGCGTCTCTCGTCCTTCTCACTCATCCCATACCTTTTGCTGGTGTGAGTATAGTATTCGTATTCCACTCTCTCCTTCCTTGGCTTCTTCTCTGTGTACGTGTACACGCTGCTTCTCCTTGGGGTGGTCGAGGTGTAACTGTAGACGCTCGACCTCCTTGCTTTTTTCCGTTGAAGCTCCTCCTCCTCCCAATCGTAGATGCCATCCCAGACGTTTCGTAGGCTCTTGTCGCGCTCGTCTTCTTTCCTCGTTGAGCCGGTCCAGCGCATCCAGCGACCTCCTGTGCCTTCGATTATGCGGTACTTTGGCCCCGTTCCCAACTGCCTCTCGCTGTGAAGCAACTCCTTCACGTGGGTGGACGAATATTTCGTGAGACAGAATGCGCAAGCTTCTTCGTTCTCGGTAGTCTTGATGTTTTTACAGGGGCGCAAGCGGGACGGTGGGATGGAGGATGTGGATTGTTGAGAGGCGTGGCGGCAGGGGGTGAGAAGGGTTTGGATGTTGGCGCAGGAGAGGGAACATGTTACGTAGACTCTGCACATGATTACTGTAACTTGGCGATGCTTTGTGGGTGCCGGGCGACGTAATTTGGATGTGTGTGTTGTGTGATGCAAATGATGCGGGATATCGAGTGTATTAGGGCCGACCTTATTGCGTGGTATCAGTAGTGTGTTGGGCGTTGGCAGAAGTGATTTGACGGAGACATGGTCGTCGGCTTCGGACAAATATAAAGCTATTCCTTGAAAGAAATGATTCGACAGGGGCAGAGTTGATGGACTTGAAAATTTTATTGTTTGGATTGTCGGTGAAAGAGCCGAAGGATTTCCTTGATCAAAGGGAACACTGACGCCCAACAGTTCCGCCACAGTGGACCAAATTGCTGTTGTCTTTGTTTGGGTATTAGGATCCAACATGCGAGTAGAGCCACCAGCTCGCTGCCTTTGTCCTCAGCCGGAGAAGATGAGCCGTATCCAAGAAAATGAGGCATGGTTGTAGGTTGTCAGAAAAGGAATTGGTTGCGGGATAAAGACTACCGATGAGGTCAGCGAGTCGAATAAAAAAACATAGATCACGGCCCAAGCCTATCAATAGGTGCACACCAGGGATGCAACAAAGCTTTTTGAAAAAGTAAAATCTAGACTTCGAGTACTTCTCGGATCGCTTCAGCTCCCCGTCGCCGGGTCTCCAAGAAAATCAAACAACATCGACATTCATTACAAGATGAATAAGCTGCCTAACTCAGATGGAGTAGACATGAGGACAGCAGACAAATTGTCGACGTGGAAGGAAAGCCAAACCATAAATAATAGAGGTGGGACGTAATGATTGTCCTCGCTCGAGGAGATTTCACTGGCTACCTACTATTGCAGCTTGGCCAGAAAGCTTGACCTAAACCCAAAGGTGGGTGATCCTCAAAGCTTTGTCAATATCACCTTGTCCTCGAGGATAATCTCAGCGAGAGCCTAGAGCCTTGCCATCAAGCTCCATTCGGCAACGTGGACCGACTCGCACTCTCTTGCGCATCAGTCCGTGTCCTCTTAGCACGCCACAGTCCACTCTCCGCACCGCAACTTTGATCCAGCACTCTCAAGTCCTCCCCACCATTTGCCACGACTCCTCCACCGACTGTGCAATGAAGAACCTCTGTAAAGCAAGGAGTAGCTTCTCATACGGCCGACTAATATGCCCCGGCGCAGCCTCTAACTGCCTCTCCCACTTGCCCGATTTCTTAAACTTCTTCTTCTCCTGCCCCATCCTTCCCCATTTTTTCTCCTGCGGTCTCAACCACGCCGCTCCAGCCACCTCCTGCGCCGTATTGGGCCAATTAATTGGTGTCTCTGAGTCCTGCGCACCGTCATCAGATGTGTGCTTGGGACGAGTCCGAATCGCCCTCTACCTCGTCACCCTCCGTCCTTTTCTTGTCCACTTTTTCCCCGACAATTGGGTCCTCGTCCTCGTCTTCGGTGGTCATCTTCTCGTTGCGCTCAGCCTTCGTCTCTGCCTCCTCATCACTATCCTCCACAACCTCCTTACTCTTGGCCTTCCACCTCTCCACTTCCCCAGCATCATCCAAACCAATCTGCTTCTTCAACTCCGGGATGACGTCGATAAGTTTCCCAAATTGTTCGATATTCAGACTAATCCCCTTCATTCCCGGCAGCCACTCATCATCCTTCTCATAATACTCTCTGATATTAACATACTTCACGCCCTTGAACTCCGAGATATTGACCCTCTTCTGGTTCTTGCCTTCGGAGAGGATAAATGTTTGTTCTTCTGGAGTTGAGGATTTAGAGGCGGAGGTCTTGTTGGTAGTGGTATTGGGTTTCTTGGCTGGAGGGGAGTCGGAATCGGAGTCGGTGATGAAAGAGGAGCGCTGTGGGGCTTTCTTGACGGGCCGGGCGATGCCTCGTTTTGGTGGCATGGTGGGTGGGTGATCGGTTGTTGGAAAAAATTTGTTGTTTGATAGGAGAATATAGCAGGGATTATACTGGAGTTGTTTGTTAGTAGATGACGACCTGAATGATACTGATTGAACTTACAGGCAAGTTCTACGCGAGATAACACAACTGGCCTCGTATCGTCCTAATGGGGTTGCCTGTGTGAAGCGAGCAAGCGGCTAGATGCGCAAAGCGTCGTAACTGAATCCTGGCCTGGCACTGAATGTTAATCTTGGAATCACTGAGTACCAACGGAACGAGAAGAGCTGAGTATTTGTGATCGAGTGTGTATAGCAAGGATCTCAATGGCGCGGGTGCACAATCGGCGCATTCACTGGATGGCTACGCCTATCAATTGAACGCGCTTGCTCGAGTAGACGCGAGGTTAAAGCTTCTGTGTCGGCTAAGTCTGCTCAGAATGGGGAATTGGTTCAAATGGCAATGCCGAAGTCCAGAACGTGCTTGTACTTGCCTCGGTATGTTGTTGTCTCACGCTGCCTGTCGCCGAATCAAGACGTTCCTTATCTGCACCTTATCTGCACCTTATCTGCACCTTATCGTCATCGGCGAACACCTTGATGGATAGCACCCGCATGAGACTCCGAGGTACCTCTTATCAGCAAGGCGCCAGTCAACCGTCCCACGCTCTCTTTCAGCAGTGTCTAAGCCAGCGTCTTTCAATCCAGTTCATGCCAGCCACCCCCGAAGTTGGAATGAAAGCTGGCAGGTCACAAGACAACCAATCATTCCGCCATGATGTCTTTGGCGTGCTTGGCACCATGTCACAGGCCGGGCAGCCACCAAGGTTACAACGAGGAACAGCACAGCTTGCGCGATATAAGTCCCCTTCATGAACCGGTTTGTTGTTTGTTCGCAGTTGCTTCTATGTATTCGCTATATATTCATATTTACGTCTATATAAGCACTTCTCAATAAAGGTTCAAGCTGGGCTCGGTAAAGCGTTATTGCCCCATCCCGTTCAGCCGTGGTGAAAGTAAGCCAAGGCCCATCCCTTTGTTTGACTCACGCCGCTGTAGTCAAGCAGGCACCGCTGCGCCGTCTACGCCCTCTCACTCCTTCTTTCATTACATTACGCCGGAGCTTTCTTTCAACAGCAAAAACCAGCAACAGATCCTCCTCAGCTCATCTCGTCACTTCCACCGAATACAGCCGCATGACTCAGCGCAGCCAGCTTGGTACCTCGCTATCTCCGCTCATCGACCGCTTACTCGCCTCTTCATCCCTGGATCAATAAACTCTCAAATATACTTCGAACCTACTCATTTCAAATTGTTGTTTTGGTTATAAATTGTTTGTTTGCTCGTTACATCATCGCTTCGCCTGCTGTAATCACCTCGATCCTCAATTCGACATCCGACTATTCTATCCAACTCCCTACCATCATCCCTCGTCATAACACCTTAGTCAAGACACAAGGGCACGTGCAAACGACTTGAAAGCTTAAAAGAAATCAGCGAAAATGACAGAACCGTTCTCCTCCGACATCCGGGCCTCGGCCATCGAATACAAGCGCGCTCGCTCTCGCGCCGCCAAATGGAAGTATACTGGTGCTCCAACCGGCAACAGCTGGCCAACTGATGCTGATGAGGGTGTGATGAAGAAGATCCGGCCAGGGAAGGCTGTTTGGAAGTACGTTAACCCTATCTCCTCTCCAGCTCCGTTCCCTCTTTTCCCGTTTCCACATCTACTTAGCGACGGCGATGATAGAGAGCGTAAACGAAAAGGGAGGAGGGAGACGAGGAGGGAGGTATGGAAGATAGGGGCTAATCAGTGATTGATAGGCAGCCACACTTCGCAGCCAACTATAGTAAGGGCGTCCTAAAGGCCTCGACTTCTCAACTTCGACATGACGGCACGCGCACCGCTCACGCTGGCTTACATGCCCGTCTTGAAGCTGCGGACGACTCCGTACCGTTCAACGAGGGTATCTCACCCTCAGGGTCCGATAATGTCGGGGACGAGGGAGTTTTTTTCTCATTTGACGCGGACGCTTCGCCAGCCTCGAGCCTTGGGCTCGACTCATTGGTTGATAGGGCGGAGACTATGCATAGGGAGAAGGTGACTGAGAAATTAGTGAAGGCTGAGTGGGAGGTGTTGGATGACGAGGGAGAGACTGTGAAGAAGAATAAGAAGGGGAAGAAGGTTAGGGGTGGTGCGGAGGCGTTGAGAGATGAGTATGATATTGAAGGGGAGTGGGAGACTGTTTTTATGGTTGAGAAGTAGAACCTTTGATTTCCTCGTACTTGGGATCGTGGCCGCTCTATATCTGGCCCTAGTGGAATATAGGGAGAGTTGGGAGAAGGACGGGTTTTTGTGTTGGGTATTTCTGGTTCTTCATGGTGGTTTGACATTATTTCTGGATTGGCGTTCGAGCTTACTCGTCCTGAGGGCTCGAGAAGGATGGCTTACGGACGCATGGCATTGCATGAGATATCACAGAGTGCAAGCTTACTCATTCTTCCTCGCATGAATGGATCGATGGGAAGGATGGCTGGTGCATTTTGGATTGTGTGGTTAAAGGGGGAGGGATAACAGCTTACTCGTCCATCACTTGGCGTATTATGGATAGAGGAGGATAGCTTGCATACCAATTTGTTTATTGCGAGAAATGGGTATCGGCGGTAGCTTTAGGTATGGCGGGGAGAGGTGAATAGTATTGTCCTCAATACCAATCCTGTTTATACAGTGATATGTTCCGTCATCCGTTCATGACGTAAGATATTGGGCAACCAGTTCTCACTTCGTAGTCGCTACAGGGGGGGGCAATCCCCTCTGAAACAGGATAAGAGGCGGAGGGCATTGCATACTGGCGGCATATCTGCCAGGTACTACAGTAACCGTGGGATGGGTAAAACCTTAAGCACAGGGTGAGATGGGTAGTTCCACGCGGTTCATGTTGAATTTGGGTTTGTCATTCTAAGGGGGGATCATGGTTTTGTGCCTCACGGCCGGTGCAGTACAAGATGGAGAAGGAGCGGGTCACGGAGAAAATATGTCGAAGCGGGAGAGAACTACAACGGACGACAATTGTGAGAGGAGAGCGGCGAGGAGGTCATGCGACTAGTTAGCGTGGGGATGAGGGTATATTGACAGGTTGGTGATGCGGAACGCTCTGATTGAAGTGGAGAGCTGTACTCCGTGGCTGTTACCCCGGTGGTGGGAGACCCACGCGCACGCAGGGTGTCCAAAGGCAGTTTCTATATAAAACGCGGGACAACATTATCTATCAAATGCGACCACAGACTGGAGAGAAAATTGGGCATCCGTCAGCCGAGCCATACACAAGCGTCAGTATCACCTGGATAGTAGTCTCAATCGTGCCAATAGGCATGGCGTGGAATTCAAACTGCTTGCCGCTTTGACGGGTGAAGCGAAGGTGCGCAGTGGGTGAGCTGAGTGAACATAAAGGGGCGGAGCAAAAAAAAGTCGCGTCAGTTTCTCGTCAAGCCGGAAGTTTAACTGTCTTAGCATAGTATACTAAGTAATGGTATCTTTGTATTTGATTCGTCATGTATCTGAGCGACCTACTCTGAGCCTGGAAAGTGGGAACTATACACTCAGCTCATTTTCGCAGTGGTCATGATCGGCAATGTGTTGGATGGTTCGCAATGTCACAATTGTATCTTGATCAACGACTCCAGAAGAATGTATATTAAAACGGTTATCTCTCTACTATTACCA
>RCNJ01000458.1_pt1 | contig 15501 bp, 15 predicted proteins | sample 2041171 | NCBI WGS metagenome assembly RCNJ01 (sample SAMN09708213, study PRJNA481090) | feces metagenome | biome: feces | host: Pygoscelis adeliae | place: Antarctica: Rookery Lake | collected 2010-03-01 | reverse complement strand
TTTCTCCTCCCCAAACATGTATCATAGAAGTACCGCATGGCCCATAGGCTAGATCGGAGTAGGAATGTTATTATTATTATTATTATTATATCATTGCAGCAACATTAATGGAGTATTGCATGGTTTATGTCCAGTTTGAGCATAACATGTGGCATCTCAGATACGTAAGCGAGCACAGGGGCTCACAGCAGCACAGCTGCTGTTCGCATTCAGTGTCATAAGAATATCCGTTCTGTAGGCTTGTAGTCGCTCAATTTCTATCAATCGTCGCAGTGGTCGTGGGCCGAATGTACTTTTGCGAAACTTGGATCGAAGGCACCATACCAACAGAAACCCACTTCCTATTGCTTGCAACTTGACATGGCAGTGACACCAAACCCAGCTCGAAGAGTTTTAAGTATTCGATTGGAATATTGGAGAGAGTCGAAAACAAGGTTGAAAGTGGCCTGGTTTGCCAGTTGATGGGCCATACGGACGGTCCTGAGGCACGTCAGATGAGCAAACTGTGGCCTGTGTTGGACCGGCCTTGTGACAATGTCTACACGATGTCGAGATACACGTCCTGCGCGCGAAAAAGGAGGCTCCAAAGCCACAGACCGCGATTAGCGCCGGCTATCCCCACCTACCGGACGCGTGTAACTGGACCACGACCTAAAGTCAAAGTCCTCAAATACGCTAACAATCATCTCCATGTCCTTTGATGTTTTGTACTAGCAAAAATACTACCTATAGATAACAATGAGGTGGGTAATCAGGAGCTTTTAATCGTTTGTCCCTGAAGTGATTGATGAAGCATGTTTTTGACTGACACGCCAAAATCGTGAAAGTACTCGCTGCTTGCATAAAAGGATGCAGGAGAAATCTACAAAGTGTAGTAAGATGCACACCATCATCCGCATTACCACCAGAAAATTACCCAGCGTGGCTTTCAAGTCCAACTGCAGAGGCGAAATATGCGGTATGAACGTTACGAAGTCTTGTAGGCGCGACAAAAAGCACAACAGTAAATCCAGCTGGCCAAGTAAGGATGCCAGCGCAACGTCCAATAAGCAAGATGGAGACGCTGGGACACAGACGGACTGCGAAACTGACGATCTTTTGATCTGCAAGCTAAAAGTCCAGGCCTTTGGCAGTTATAGCATTAAAAAAAGTTATTTATAATAATTCAATTGATTGATCACAATGAAGTCGCTCAATTTGTTTTTACACTTTTTGGATTAAATTATTCCATAAAGTTTGAAGATTGTACTATCACACAATATAAAAGGCGTGGTGCCAGAGTGGTTAATGGGTATGACTAGAAATCATATGGTTTCGGCCGCGTAGGTTCAAATCCTGCCCACGTCGTTCTTTTTCCTTTTTCCCTCTCCTTGCCAACCGATCTTCTGTTAATGGCGTCCTCCGTCCTCACAAGAGGTCGACAATTTTTAGTTGGACAATCTGCTGTGGAATACATTCAAGCACTGGATAACAACACAGTTTCCCCCCCCTTTTTTTTTTCATTACTTATGTGGGTTTCTCATCTGCCTTTCTCCTTGTTGACCGGTTTCTTTCATCAGTCTCTCTCTCATCGGACACCAAGTCCATGCTTCACAATAAGTTTTAAGAGAGCATTCAAATGATAGATAGCCAACCGGTTGCAAAATTTCCAAGAAACGAATATTGTCTGCCCTCTAAATCTCGTCACTTCGTCCGCCCTCACCATTCGCCCCAGCCCCGCAGTACTCCATCCTCCCTCATCCCGCTCACCTCATCGTCACCGCTCGCAGAACTGTCAAGGCATGAGAGAGCTGAAGCTGCGGTAGTAATAAAATTAAACCACAAAGCGGTATTTCAAAATACATTACTTAGCTCTACTGAACCACTCCTGGATTGTGGCTATCTAGTAACTTAGCAAGTGGTCTTCGAACGAAACGATTCCTAACACGTCAAACCTTCGCACGATCCTCCAATTTTACAGGACAATATTTATGATATATGTATCTAATTAAGCAATTGTTTCCCATCTGACAAACCAGGTCGCTTAGCTCAGTTGGTTAGAGCGTGGTGCTAATAACGCCAAGGTCGCGAGTTCGACCCTCGTAGTGACCATTCTTTTGCCTTTCCTTTGCCTTTCCCCCTCATCCTGGGGGAACAGCTTTGAGAGTGGTGTCTCTTTTGTTAGGAACCGAGTCGTTATAAAGCCAGTCGCTATACCTAAGTAGCGACGTACTGGAGGAACGGGCGACATGGACTGAGTAAGGTCGCCTCGCCACGGTAGTTCTCCCTCGGCGTAATAAGCAGTTGTAAACAGACAACTTAAAACGGTCGATATTGAGATACCTCGTCGTGTGTCGGAAAAAGACTTGCTGGCCAGTTTCCGACCAGAAGGTCGTTTCCACTATTAAAATTGCAATCGAAACCGGCGTGCTAGCGCGGGATGCTGCGGAACAACCAGGGAGCGGTGTCTCTTTGGTAGATTTTGTGTGGACGTGTTGTGTAGTAGATTGGGGTTACCGAGGAGAAGTTGTTGAGGATATGGGGTGAGTAAAAGCAAGCGTTGGGGGAATGAGGACTCGAAACGATTTGGTGGCAGCTTGCTAACGGATTGTTGTACCCTTTCGTGCTTTGAGGCTTCGACTATATCTGGACAGAGATGGTAGATGTCTGGCGCCACATGTTGGTAGGTGCCCATCGCCGAGTAGGCGGTGGACTTGCTAGTGGTCTGGTAATATGGATGAGGTAGCGATCGGAAACTAATCGGTTGCGGTGCTTCTTGGACGTGCTCAGGTGTATAATGCATCGTTATGCAGCCACAGCATACCTCTCCTCGTCGATAAGCGTCCCTTCTCTCCACGAATCTCGTACCCAATCCATGCTCACAACCCTCGGCACATTCTTTCTCTTCGAGACGAGATGTTTAATTTCTCTCAACCGCTCTCCACCACCGTCCGCCACAAAATGCGTGATATCGTCGTCCTCCATCTCCTCAACTATTCTCCCATGACCAAACGCGATCTTGTTGCGAACGAACATCTTTTCAAGATCCTTTCCCTCCAGCTCATCGGTGGAAGAGGAGCCGTAGCCATCGATGCAGACCTTCAGCCCGTGGAAGAGGAACGATTTCCCCTGATCCGTACCGTCGACGCCCAGCGCCTCAAGATCTTTATGAAAGTCATCGATCTCATAATCCGGCGCCAACTCCTCCTTCGGCATATCCGCCAACACCACCCTCAACTCCCCAACGTCCAAATCCCTAAAATAACTATCCCCATACTCATCCACATTCCGCTCAATCCCCTGCTCATCCTCCACCCTCGCAAAGAAAACATGACCCGGCTCCAAGGGCGGCAGAACCCTCTCCCTCCCCTTCACCGCCTGAGCGGCACATTGCCGTTCCGCGTCCCAGAGCCATTTCGGCCTTACGATTGTTGCTGCGCCGGCTTTGATTAGGGATGCGACTTTGACGACTTTCTTATCAGCAATGACGAAGATATCCTGTTTAGCGGTTGCGGATTGGAAGATAGAGCCGCCGTGTGATTTGATGAAGGCTTCGATCTCTCCCTTAATTTTCTTCAACGGTATCATAGCTTCCGAGAGCACGCAGAAATTCATGCCTGTGAATATCGGATCTGTGGCGGCAGCATAAGGGTTACAGACTTCCTCGTTACCTGCTACTACCAGCTCTTTCTTCTGCCGTTTTGTGACGCGCCGCTTAGTGTCAACGGTCATTTCCTTGTCTTTGCCTTCTTCTTCCATGCGATTTTTCAGATCGATGAATTCTTGGATACTGAGTGCTTGGTCCCATCGCTTATCGGTCCTCAGCGCTTTGAATCGAGGGAAGCGGAGGGTAAAGCCAGTTTTGAAAGAGTCACTCATACCCACCGATGCAGCTTTGACGGAGACTACCACCGAGTCGCAGGGTCTAATCCATACGTCTGGTCTTTCGATCTGTGAGTCCCCGCCTGCGAGCTCGATGAATTCTGTAGGCGGTTTCTTGCGATCCCAATCCACCCACTTCCCCTCCGTCTGGTGTCTAATACTTGCATAATCCTCCGCCTTAAACCCTCCTCCAACCTTAAAGAAAGAATAGCACTTCATCGGATTCGCCCCTTTCTGGATCTGATTCTGATCCACCCTTAGTCCGCACAAGAAAGAGGAGAGACGACCGCCTCTATGTCCAGACCCGTAGTAGCCGCCGATAACGATGCAGTCTAGGGACTCCCCGAATTCGGTCATGTATTCGGGTTTGACTTTCATCCAGTCGTCGTTGCGGCTGTTGAGTCTGTATACCGATCTTGGGTTCTTGAGCACCAAACCTTCAGATGCCTCGGCCACGACTTTCCGCAGCAGTGGCTCGATGGCGTCGACGCTGTGGGCGGAGGTGTAAGTGTGTATCTCCAGTCGCTGATGTACGTTCTTGACCACCCTTTCTAATACCTTGCGCCGATCGCGAAGAGTATAACGGGTCAGCGGTGCGTCGTTAAGGTAGAGGACATCGAAGGCCTTGAAGAGCGGGCGGGGACCGTTACCGGCGAAGGGGTTGCGTTGTTCGGATAGGGCGGCGGTTTTGAGGGTGCCGAAGGGGACCATTATGTCTGCCTCTGGATCCCAGGTTATCATTTCACCATCCAGAATGAGGTTCTTCGCCGCGTGATCGAAAGCGTCCTTGAGGTGCCTCGTAATAGCACCGTTCTCGTCGTCCAAAGATGAGCCGTAAAGATAAGTGTAGTCCTTAGCGTTCCTCGACCAGAATGCAAAGCGTCGTCCGCCAGGAACAGAAGGGTCCTCCATCATATGCATCTGCATCCTCTCACCATCCAACTTCTCCTCAATCCAAAACTCGGTATCCTCCGGCGTCGGCCTCATATTATCCACCATCTTCTGAAAAGAATGCATCTGGAACTGCGCCAGTTGAGGCTGAAAGCACTGCATCAGAGTAACCCCCCCTTCATCGCCTTCCAACCTTATGTTCGGATCCGTCAACTCCCAACACACCCTTCTCAAACTACTGGACACATTGAACAACGCCTCTCCATCAGGGTGCCACAGATCCAAAAATGTTTTCTCACTTGCGCCGACTTTCATCTGCCGCAAAATGATGCGAATAAGCCACAAAAGCTCATCAGCATTCATCCTCTGATAAAACGTCATAAAAATCGGCAACTGATTCTCTTCCTTCGGCGCCACAGACAGCTGATCCAACAGTCTATTCACCTCCGCAATCCGCATATCCCCCATGGCAACCCTCATCGGTCTTTTGGACAATACCTGGTAACACCTGCCCGCGAAATCGCCTGCTAAGCGACTTGCTGTTGCCTGTCCCGGTAATTTCCAGTTGAGGAGCGCGTACCCGTCCTCGGAGTTCTTGTCAATCTTCAGCATCTTGACCAGCAGTCGTCCGATGGCCTTTTCTTTGAGTCCGTACATAGCTCTATCGCGGTCTTTCTCTGGGATGATGAGGCGGAGTGCGGGGTAGAAGTCGTTCCCGACCTCATTCCTCCATCTCGAAATAAAGCGCTCAATAATCACACGTCGAGCTTCATGCGGTGAGAGGTTTTTAAGTCCATGAGGTCCTTGTCTCGCGCGGTTGATGGTTGGGCCGGGGTGTTTCTTTTTGTTCTCGTTTAGAGGTTTGAAGAGGCCTGTGAGGAGCTCGCGGAAAGGGAGAGTTTTGTGGATGTTGTGGGGGCGATCGGGATATCTGGCGTTGTGTTAATGGTGGTGCTGAGCTGAGATTGGGGAACTCACTTTGCTTCGAGCTCTTCGACACTCATTGGCCCGTGGCTGTATTGTAACTCGTCATCCTCTATGGCTTCTGTATCAAGCTCTTGCTGCTTTCTTTGTGAGAATTGAGACATGGTGACGGTGAGATTGTTGTCAAGCTCAGTGCAGATTGTGTGTTGTGGTGATTTGTGTATGGCATATGAGGTAATGATCAAAGTCAGGCTAACCTGTTTTTTTATTTATAAAATCTACCTAAAATGGTGTTGTAGCAACCAATGACGTTGAGGGATTCAGAAGATTAAGCGCGTTGCCGTTCGCGTCTATTAGGCAGCCACGACGCCAAGCCCTCGCCAAGACTTTCGCCCAAGTTATTCCTATCTGGACACGTGACGGACCAACTGAGTGCTCATCGTATTCAAGGGAGCCGTCCCATCGGCCGTGTAACACAGAAGTCATGTGACCATCCTTTTCAATATCCACGACCCTCGATTGGGGGTTCTCTCAGTTGACAGGAATCCTTATAATCGGCTGACCAGCAAATCGGGGCTTCAGTACACGGGAAGCTATCTTCCGGATGTCACGCAGTTTTCACGGGCCGATCTGACAGCGAGGTGAGACCGATCGGACAAGTTCTCCTTGTCGATACTGGGGCACCGCACAGTCTGCACAGAGTGAAACACGTTTCTTGTTTCTTGTTTCCTGTTTCTTCAAGCACAGATGAAGCACTGACGACGCGGAAGTTGTGCTAGCGAGAGATAGGAAGTTGGTATCCTAGCTCCATATGTGGCCAATGTGGAGAGGGAAATTTAGCGGCCTTCGAGAACCCTTCCTCATCGGTGTTCGGCATGTGGAAGGAGACGGCTTTTCTAGATCGAGGATAAGAGTCACGAGTCGGTATTCGGTGTTACCGAGCTTCCTCCGTTGTTCGGGTGAGGCACTAGCATGGTGTTTGCTTGGAGGGGTAAACTTTATCCAAGGCATGAAAAAGCGTAGTGGTTATAGTGCTTGTTGGATGAAAAGAAGACATGTGCAGCGCCACACGCCGAGCATCGCAGACTGGCTCCATCCATCGTTTTCCAGAGTACATGGCTGCTTCAGCAGTCATCCATTCTGTCTCAATTCACGGAGCAGAGGTGGTGCTTTTGCATTTCTTCCACGTAGTCGTATGCCAAGCTGGCCAGCATCATCGTTCGGCAGTTTTGCAGGCTTGGCCGTAGGGGAGCTCGGAGCCAGAGATACGGAGTATGGATCGAATTGATGACTATGCCGAACTAGGAAAGAGGGAGGAAGGATGCAAGATACTTTTTATGATTAAGGACTTAAAGACAGCCTAAAAGGGACCGAAGAGAATGGGATTTGAAGGTGATTAACGTAATCTTGTGAGATGAAGTGCAATCTTATGGTGATGATGGGTTGAAGCTAAAGGCAGGAAGAATCATACGAGTACTGAGGACGATCGGCTATCGCCTATGATCTGTGGTTGATCGTTTGACTTGTGTTCCTGCTGTCGCTGGGCAGCAATGGCACTCATGGCGATGTTATCGGTGTTAGGAGGCTGGTGCCGTCGAAATAGCGTTGTTGGGCTGGCGAGTTATGCTGCATGGGCGATATACATAGATTCAAGTCCTCGTACGAGTACGAAGGCGCATAAACGGCACTCTAAGAGTAATCACCGATAGTGGAAGTCGACACTGGAGGTTTGTTGGTGTTGGATGTTGCTGTGTTGGTAAACTCACAGGCGGGAAGCTCACCCCCCACAACTTAAGGTTGCTCGCGTATCCACGCTGGCAGGGAACGGGCGCCCTGCCACCCCCGAGACACTGCTGTTCATGGCGACATCAAAACGTAGAACACGATAGGACAAAGCAACGACAATATCAACCGGTTCCTTATCTATCGTGAGGGCGGCATCTGTTGCACACCGTGATTATATAATTTCATAACACTTGGCCTCTCCTTCCACAACTAGACATGATTCGCAGCATCGGGAACAGTATCAGCCAAGCGTCATTCGCTGTTCGTCGGTCATCTCACAGCTGATATGCTGAGGGCGCTACCACTTGATTACTGTCCTGCGCTGCTGAGCTGGATTACTGCACTACTAAGAACATCGTCGCTTCCTGCCTAGCCTGTCTTTCATCTTTTCTTAACAATAGCTTAGTGTCAGTACCATGATAGACATCTAGCTGATCGGTTTGCGCTTCTATCTACCTAAAATATTCATCTATATCTTGAGACTCTCACTTAACCAACCGGTATCGTTGCCACTTCCATCGCTTTGAAGGCCTCACACTGCACGCGACACGATACACGATACACGATACACGCGACACCAGCGAACAATCTCGCCGATACCGACGAGACCGGCCAGCGATACCATCTCAATAAGCCAGATCTGGACGTTGCGACCATTTATCCCAGTGGAGTCGGATACGAAGTACAGTACTCGTACGCTCTCGGACTGAAATCGCCTCCGCAAACCGCGACTCAACCTTCACTTGTCCCATATAAGATCGAATTCAACGACTTTTGCTACAAGTACGACCTTCCGGTAACAACCTTGGGCGAACTGCAACGGATGCACCGGGGCACAATTATTAGAAACATCACAAGCTTTCGGCAGCGTGCCATTCGTGCATCGGTCGGGTACTTGCCGAATTTCCATAACACAACGAAAGCTCGTGGTTGGTGGGTGTCAACCTCACGAAACGTTAAGGCCCACACTAACGGATCACCACAGTTTGGGCCTTGTAGGGTTCAGATTTGGGCTCCATGATGGTTCCACGGTCATTTCTCTACTCTCGAAATCAGAGTCAGCCAACATCCAACTCAGCTCCAGAAACGAAGCCTCTTTCAACCTCACAAATACCAATCACGAACACGACGACTTCTATATTCAGTCTGAGTAGTTATGAATCATCGATATCAACTTGGACCATGGCCAAAACTCCAGTCGTATCGTCTGCTCCCGTGGTAATTCCTGTCAGACATAAGGATGCCAAATCACCAAGAAACAACGGAAGAGATGCGAGCATTCACATATCGCTCAGGCCACGCAACAGAAACAATATAAAACCAGCAGTCGCAGCGCTGCTCGCCAGCACAGCGATTCCAAAGCCAAAAGCGGTTCGCCGCCGTGATGCTGGCCAACCTCTTACCGTTGCTGCAGTCTTCAACCATAATATGGGCAAGGAATACAACTCAGCCGTTGCGATGAGTCCGATGGCAGTGCTGCTGAGCCCGCCAGAGGAATGTCTCGATCCGCTTGATAGCGACACCGGCTCGCCATCATACGTTTCAAGATTGACACTTTCCTCGGACGACTCCACGCCACCATCACTTACCTCGAGTAGAGGAGGGTCGCCATATTCCTCTCCAGAATCACCTATCACACCAAAGTCCTCACTCCCACCGTTACGACTATGCTGCGAAGCATGCGATGAACATCCTCTGTTGGATCATGTCATTGAAGGAGAAGATCTTGAGCTCTCCGCAGAGGGCACGTTGGAAAGTCCATTACGCAAGACATCACCATCAAGACAGAGGTCAGCTATATCGAATCTCACAGCATTACTTGGCGCAGCAGCACGTTCCGCCGCCGAATCTATCAAGAAAATCAAGCCGCCAATGGTACCAGCCGAAAACCTGTTAATCCGTGGCATCATATCCAAGGACGACACCGTCCTCTTCCCCGACGTCCGCATGCCAACCAAGATCACCGGGCAGTCCAGCACCACCATCGCACCTCTTCAAACCCACTTGGCATCGTCTCTTGCCAGCACAGGCACCGGCGTCGTGACCGCATCTATCGAAATGCGCACCTACAAGAAGCCACAACCCGACCCCGTCCATTCAGCAACCAAACAGCGCGACTTCAGAGAGAACAGTGACTTCCTCCGTGTCCACACTATGGAGATGCTCATGCGCCATAATGGAAAGCTGGCTGAGAATATGCGGGGAAGGGCCGTCGGGGCGCTGCCGCCCAGACAGCTATCCACTAGGCCGTATGCGATTGGCGCTGGTGGTGTGCCTGTGAGGTGGATTGCTTTGAATGCGGTGTGAGCGACTTTGAGGACCGACGATCTTATCGGAGTCGTGAGAGCTCGCAGAGCATCCGCCATCGGCACTTCCGAGAGCGGCGGTGGGAGGCGGGTTACACTTCGACTATGGATTACGAAGCCGCCAATCACTCAATGAAAAGGCAATTTTCATCCGCTGTCGGAAATCGGACGAGAGATATCCACATGCGGATTCCGGAAGCCATGCCACGCGAATGACGAGGTGTCAGACCCGCCTGCGGTGGCGATTTGTGGCAACCGGTTCCGGATGATCGGAATTGGTTGGTGAACGGGTCCTGCGGCGCCCTTACCCAGTTTGGAAAATGTGCAAGTCTTCCGTGGAGGAGGCGGCCGCTGCCGTTAGAGAGTGCGGGGCCGGGATGGTGCAAGGGTCGAAAAGCTTTGCGAAGCTTAGCCGAGGAAATTTTACGTTTCTCGGGCTTTTTGTGACAGACCAGTGGAAGTGGTCCACTTAAGCTTTTCGTCACAGTTGATGGCTTGAAGTTGGGCCGATGGCGGAGAGGCGGCAGGTCGGCGCCGGTGGCTTTGCTGGCTTCATGTAAGCTCCATGTAAGAAGGGCTAGTTGCCCGTCAAGGAGTCATCTGAGATGGCTTGGTGATCGCGTCATGCGAGTACGAACACGCTGGATCGACGCCAGCCTCGCACTGGGTCCTGCCGGCACTGTTAGACGGACTGTCTTCAAACGGTTGACAGCAAACATATCAGGAGGCTTGAGCACGTCAGTCTCAACAAGGTTTCACCAACCCTAGTCGCTCGCGACCTAGCTGCTGACCTTTGCCGCGACGCCCGCGTGGTCGACGACGATGACTCGTCGTAGGCGAACACCGGGTTAAGAGCTGGGAAACGACCAAATGGAGAGAGCTCGCGGAAGAAGCGGCACATACATAATACTATCATTTAATATTTTCTTTATAAGATTAGTGGGCTTGCGCGTTGATCGTGGCACGACTGGAAGGAGTTATGGACGACCCTTGAAGGCGTAGGTGGCCGGAATGGCGTTGACTACGGATGAGGCGGGATACCATGGGTTTGATGGATGGGCTTGTTTGGAGTCGCTTCAAGGCAGGAGGACATTTAGATGGTGGTCACTATTTAGGAGAAGTTAGTGTAGGATGGAAGCAAGCCTCGGCGAGCTGAAATATATGATTCAAATCATATTTTCGATACTTTTGTGCTCAGATTGTTGTATGTTTTAAGGTCAATTACTATCTAAATAGCCACCCAAATCATTTACGACAAATGTTCAGACGCCAGCCTGTTGCTTTAGCAGGATAATACTGTTGGGAATTCTTAGCTGGTGGGCCTGATTTATGGATTTCGTTGTAGTGGTATACATCTGCTAGCGAGTGCTGATGTGTTGGCAAGCGACCGTGACACGAACTCCGTATCCAGAGGACATAACGCGCGCTCAGAGATTGAGATGCTATTTGAAAGTTTAGAGGGTTGATCGGTTAGCCAGCTGAGCATAGTGTCTGGGCTCAAAAGACACCATGAGTTGATAGGCTGGAAATAGACATGCTTATGGAAACTTCAAATAGTTACTCGGTTAACATCCATGGATATCATCTACCGTCGCCACAACATCTCGAGGACAGAAGGCACCAGCACTATCAAGGTTGAGGAATCTTTCCTCACCGCCGGCCATGGTAATGAGTCCTTCATCCAATTAACTTTTGATTATACTCACCGCTTGGCACCTATAAACAGGTAAGGTAGAAATGAAATCGCTGCTTCGTGAGGCGACGAGTAGTGAGATGTGGCAGTTTTCATAGCAGAATCGCCAAAAGTGGTGATTTCGCGAAGCGCCAGCTCTCGAGGGACTGATTGTAATTCTCAGATTAGTTGTTTGATGTGTAGAGGGTCTTGGAGGCACGTTGCTCATTTGAAGTAGGAAGGCTAGGAATCACATGTATCGCACGTTCGAGTTTACTACTCAAGTGCAGGGCGAGCACAGATATGGGAAAGGGTTGTTTGGGAAACCTACTGGTTTTTTTGCCATTAGGAGCTTGGATGGATTCTACTTACTGGTGTTGATTGGACCCCTAGCCGAAATACATCGCATGTCTGGCGTTGCGCTAGAGGGACGTGCAACAGCTCTAGGTGGCCAGCTTCCTTGTCCTTCTTTGTTCTCTCGTAATCTTTACCCAAGATTCTGTCCTGTCTTGAACCGTTTTGGTGTTAGTAATCTACTCCAAACTGTAAAGAGCAACCCCTCATGCAAGAAACAGCTCATCCAGAGCCGGCCAGTAGACTTCCTCGGCCACCCCTTCTTCCTCTCTCGGAGCAGAGTGGAATGAAGTCAAGAACTGGAGGTAGAGACTTTCCTCCATATCCTCTATCGCGTCCTCAAATCTAAGAGAGGTGGCGTTGAGTGGGTATTCGATGCCTGCTCTCCCCTTTCCTCTCTCTCATCTTCCTCCTACTGCTGAGTATGGAACGCCTACAGAGCCTGAAGATACAGCTCCTCCTCTGCTTCATCCGACCCATTTTCAAACCCACGAGGTGAGACGGCGTAGAGATATTCGAGGCCTGTGAAGTTCTTCACCTCTTCAGCGAGTTCCTCTTCTTCCTGAAGGGCTTCGTAGATATCCTCCTCGTAAACGACCTCCTCCAGGGTTGATGATGAAGGGGGCGATTGGAAACAAGATTTACAAGGTGCGCCAGAGATATCCATATCGACCATGTAATCCGGACAGTCTTCCTCCCTGGCTACACCGTAAGAAGGGAAGCGGGGACAGGACCAGGTCTGGATGATGAAGTGGGTGCATGTGTGATCGGTGATGACTGAGAGACACATTGTGGCGGTAGTTCTGTAGCGGTGAAGGGGATGGACTTACTTCATCTGTTGTGTTTGAGGGTGGAAGAATGGGACCAACCTTTTCTCTCGTGAGGTTGAGTGGTGGGTGGCCGGGGATTCATGGGGGGCGAGAGAGATAATATAGACTGGCCTCGAGACATGATTTAGGCATTCTTTGGGATGGAAGATGGTGTTTTGAGATGTATCTCAGTTTGGTGCCAGACATGTTGCAGATGGTCTTTGGTGTTGATAAGACAATCTCAGATGTGGGAAGGAGGGTGAGGTGGGGGAACGAAGAAGGCGAGGAACAATGGATTGGTGCAGCAATCCAGAGCAAGAACAATGGATGAGAACAACGGTCTTGTGCAGATGAATTGACTTTTGAAATGTTGTTTACCCAAGTCGCGGCTGAGGACAACTACGCTGTGTTGCAACAATGCGCTTGCTTGCATTGTTGGCCCGAGGTCTCTGAACCAACGCACTATCCTGAGTCAACTAATTGGACAATGTCGAAGGGCACTGAAGACGTGGTGGTTTGAGGCCCCTCAGCAGGAAGGGAGTACGAAGTAGAAGTCAATTGTAACTTATGGAGTCTTTCAAAGTAACCTAATTTTCGATATGGATCATAATGTTAGATATAATGACTGTGGTGAATAGTTTGTGTTACTAAGAGGTGATCGAATTTGGCGAATGGTGCCACGACACCAGACGTCCGTGCTTGGCGAGTGCCACATGGCGCATCCCTCGTTGCGTGGTCCTCCTCTTACCATTGCCTTAACAACAACCCAGCTTGAACTGCTAGCTCTTATCATTTAGACGAATATGATTGGTTAATGACAACTAAATTGCATGTAATGTCCCCATTTAATGATAATTTTAGATACAATTGCTTCAACCGATCGAGAACTTTCAGAAGTACCCCACGTCAACCAACCGTTTGGATTCTGAGCTGAAGAGAATTTAAAGGAGGCCACTTACAACAGTGGAGGAACCCAAAAATCAGATCGAACAAATAGCTGGATTTGGCTTCAGTAAACATTCTCAAGAATAATGAGCAGCCCACTCCCCAACTCCCTCCCTGCCAACTACCAGCCCCAATCAGGCCAACCCTGGAGAGTGGAGGTCGAAGACGATGGCATGGAAGTAAGCTCCAACGCATCAGAAACAAGTCTGGAGGATGAAGACGACGGGCGAGATGGATATACGGCGCCCGACACACGCAGTTTAAACGCAAGTATCTAACCAAGCGACCCTGTCACATGAGTAGTGGTTAATATGACGTAGGAAAGTTTGGTGGATTCGACCTACGAAACTGACTCGGCGAATTCGGGCGAGTATTATGAGAGTGTGGGAAGTAGTGCGTTTGAATATCCGGTTGAGAATGGGAGGACGTATCATGCCGTGAGTGCGGATCAAAAGTTACCTTGAATATTGGGCTAACAATGCGGCAGTATCAAGAAGGGAGTAAGTTTGGCATCCCATGTAAGTATGGGGAAGGCCGCTGATTATGAGTAGAGTATTTGATGCCAAACGATGAGAGGGAACAGGACAGGTGCGGCTTACCTCCAACCAATGGCATGCCAAAACTGACACACTTAGGATGGACCTCGCATATCACAGTATCAATAAAATGTTCGACGACACTCTCTTCTTCGCCCCCGTCTCCCACCCCCAACGCATAGCAGACATGGGCACAGGAACCGGCATCTGGGCCATGGCCGTCGGCGACTTACACCCCTCCGCCCAAGTAATCGGCATAGACCTCTCCCCCATCCAACCCCGGTGGGTGCCCCCCAACGTCCAGTTTCGTATCGACGACATCGACAGAGACTGGATCTTCGAATCCCCATTCGACCTTATCCATTCCCGCATATGTTCTGGCGTCGCTATCCGATCCTGGCCAAAATACCTCTCCTCCGCCTTCTCCTGCCTAAAACCAGGCGGCTGGGTTGAGGCCCAGGAATTCGATATGGCTATCCATGATCCCGAAAATACGTTACCAGAAAATTCATGGATCAAGAGTTGGAGGGAGGAGGTGGAGAAGGCGTTTAGGAAGGCGGGATGCGAAATGAGGATAAGTGGGGAGGAGCTGGCAGGACATATGAAAGAGGCGGGATTTGTGAATGTGACAGTGAAAGAATTCAAGTGGCCGATGACGCCGTGGATGGAGGAGGAGAGACTTAAGGAAGCGGGGGCTTTTGCTATGTTGAGTATGCTTGAAGACCTTGAGGGTCTGAGCCTTGGTGCTTTGACACGGTACGGAGGATGGAAAGCGAGCGAACTTGAAGTCTTTCTAGAAAGAGTACGAAAAGAATGGAGGCTCAAGGGGTTAAAGACGTATTGGCCTCTTTATGTTGTTTATGGGCAGAAGCCGGAAGTGGTGAGGAGGGAAGAGGATGTTTGGCAGTTGGAGGAATAAGTCTCAGGAGACACAATAAAGTGGCCTCTGGGATGTCATGGGTTGAATAGGCTCCAAAGAGCAAAGAGAAAGGATAGAGACCGTAAGAGCTCGGGACTCATCAGACTCTCTCCGTATTCATTTAGGAAATGGAAGTCCGAGCTGACGAGGTGAAGGAGGATCAGTTAAGAGGCGTTTGGAGGGCCAATGAGCTCTAGACTGTTGACATCAGCCACATAGCATTGAAGACTGTGGAAGGCGCCGAGACACTGCTGAATTTGAACATCCAACATTCAACATCCCAAATAGCACAAGGTTGGTCACATTTCGAGTTAGTGGTGTCACGGGAGACTCGTTGTAACACTGTTCTCAACCCCAACTGATACAATCGGCACAAACACAGGCCCTCCAACTGGCACAGATACCACGGATCCTCCAAGCGGAACTGACGCTGGTGTTCCGTCCGGCACGGATACCACTGATATTCCATCTGGCACTGGAGCAGATATTACCGACGGTC
>RCNJ01000457.1_pt1 | contig 15511 bp, 14 predicted proteins | sample 2041171 | NCBI WGS metagenome assembly RCNJ01 (sample SAMN09708213, study PRJNA481090) | feces metagenome | biome: feces | host: Pygoscelis adeliae | place: Antarctica: Rookery Lake | collected 2010-03-01 | reverse complement strand
GGTGGAGAGGGCTCGGGTAAAACAACCGTGCTAGACTTTGTTTATAAAGAGTTATCAGCTTTAGGTTATAGTGTACTTGTGACACGCGAGCCTGGCGGTATTCCCATAGCAGAAGAGATTAGAGAAGTTATTTTAGATCCAAATAATATAAAAATGGAAAAAAGAACAGAAGCACTTCTTTATGCAGCGGCTAGACATCAACATTTAGTTGAAGTCATCAATCCAGCACTAGAGCGTGGAGAAGTTGTTTTGTGTGATCGCTTTATCGATAGTAGTTTAGTTTACCAAGGTCATGCGCGTGGTATAGGCATGAATGAAGTCATGGAAATTAATCGTTTTGCGATAGGTGATGTTTTTCCTGAATTAACATTATTTTTTGATGTTGAGCCTGAATTAGGTCTAGCTCGTATTGAAGAAAATAAGCAAAGAGAAAAAAACAGGTTAGACTTAGAAGAAATGACTTTTCATAATAAAGTACATGAAGGTTATCAGTTACTTTTAAATAAATATCCAGAAAGAATTAAACGTATAGATGCTAATAAAACAATTAACGAAGTTACAAATGAATCAATTGAAAAAATATTAAATAAATTAAATAGCTAAAGGGGGAGTAAAGATGAAATTAATTATTGCAGTTGTACAAGATAAAGATTCAAATAGACTAATTACAGCTTTAAGTGGAGGTAATTTCCAAACAACAAAACTTGCTACAACAGGTGGTTTTTTAAAAGAAGGAAATACAACATTAATGGTAGGTTGTGAGGATGAACATGTTGATGAAGCTCTAGCTATCATTAAAGATAATTGCTCACAGCGTGAACAAATGGTCGCGCCAATTTCACCTATGGGTGGAAATGCTGATTCATACATACCTAAACCAGTTAAAGTTGAAGTTGGTGGAGCAACAGTATTCATATTACCTATCGAATCATTCTTTCGCTTTTAATTAAAGTTTTGAACATAAGGAAGGTTGTTAAAGATGAATTGGGCTTCACTTGAAAAGGCGCAACCTATCGCTAGTAAGATTTTAATGAATAGTATTAAAAAGAATCGAATCGCACATGCCTATTTGATTCAAGGTCTTAGAGGTACAGGAAAAACAGAAATAGCTACATTATTAACTCAAACACTTTTCTGTCCAGAGAGAAATGGATTAGAACCTTGCGGTACCTGTAATGTGTGCAAACGAGTTAGTTCGAGAAATCATCCAGATGTCCATTGGATCGAAAAAGATGGTCAATCAATTAAAAATGAACAAGTGGATTATTTACGTAAGGAATTCTCATATTCGAGTTTAGAATCCACGCGTAAAATATATATTATTGAAGATGCACAAACATTAACTAATCAAGCAGCAAATCGTTTATTGAAGTTTTTAGAAGAACCATTAATCGAAACAACAGCAATTCTTTTAACTGATAATATTCAAGCAATGATTCCAACAATTCGTTCTAGATGTCAGATAATCGATTTAAAACCACTAGATACGGATTTGCTACAAAAAGAAATGATGGACTCGAATTTATCAGAGCAACAGTCTAGACTTATGAGTGCGATAACTTATAATATAGATGAAGCGATAGAATTAGATGAAGATGAAAAATATCAAGAAATTATTGAGTTGTCTAAGAATATGATTAAAGCAATTGTGAATAATTATGACAATAGATTTATTTATCTTCATCAAAATTGGCTTAAAGAAATTACAGATAGACAAGATACAGAGCATGGACTTGATTTACTTTTATTAGGTTTTAAAGATATTGCCTATATGCAAATTGGCAAAGAAGAATCACTCGTGTTTTTTAATCCAACTGATCAAATATTAAAAGATGCTCTACAACATTTTTCTAAAGAAAGATTACTTCAAATAATGAAAGCTCTTTTAGAAACAAAACAAAAACTGAAGCAAAATGTTAATCCAACACTTGTGATGGAACAATTTGTGCTTCAATTATAGAGGTGAATACGAATGATGGAAGTAATCGGTATTAGATTTAGAGAAGTAGGAAAAATATACTATTTTGACCCAGATGAGTTTGAGATAAATTTACAAGATTATGTGATAGTAGAAACAATTCGTGGTGTGGAGTTTGGAGAAGTAGTAGTTATAAGAAAAGAAGTCGATGAAGAAGATGTTGTTCTTCCACTGAAAAAAGTAATGCGCATTGCAACTGAAGCAGATATTTTAACGATGACTGAAAATACTAAGCTTGCAGATGAAGCTTTTAATATAGGTGTAGAAAAAATAGTTCATCATAAACTAGAAATGAATTTAGTAGATGCTGAATACACATTTGATCGTAATAAAGTTATTTTCAACTTTACAGCTGAAGGCAGAGTGGATTTTCGTAACTTAGTTAAAGATCTTGCTGCCCTTTTTAAGACAAGAATAGAATTACGTCAAATTGGCGTGAGAGATGAGGCCAAAATATTAGGTGGGATTGGACCTTGTGGAAGAATGTTATGCTGTTCCACGTTTCTAGGGGATTTTGAACCTGTTTCAATTAAAATGGCAAAAGATCAAAATCTTTCATTAAATCCTGCTAAAATATCTGGTTTATGTGGTAGATTAATGTGTTGCTTAAAATATGAGAATGATGATTATGAGCAAGCGAAACGTGATATGCCAGATTTAGGTGAAAAAATAATCACGCCATATGGTGCAGGTCGTGTAACTGACTTGAACCTATTAGAACAAGTGATTCAAATAAAAATAGTAGAAGAAGAAACAATTATAGATTATACATTAGATGAATTAATTGATCAAAATATCATTTCTCTCCAAGCAACAAAATAATGAGGTGAATCATATTGGATAAGAGAAAAGTATTCGAGCAAGTTTCGGATATCGAGTTGCAACTAGGTAAGTTATATGAGCAACTTGAACAGCTAAAAGGCGATTTAGAAGGTTTGCTTGAAGAAAATTATCGAATGTCTATGGAAAACAAACATTTGCGTTCTTATCTAGATGAACAAGAGATTAAGCGAGTGAAGGTTAATGAAGACGACCAAACAGACGCGAATCTTCCAGGAGAAGGTTTTGATAATTTAGCACGTATATATGAAGAAGGTTTTCATATATGTCATATGCAATTTGGGAGTCCAAGACAAGATGGGGACTGCTTGTTTTGCCTAGAGTTATTTGATTAATAATAAAAGTATCAAACTGTCTCTCATATAGAGACAGTTTTTTTACTTGATAGAGGGGATGATATTGTTTGTTAAAATTAAAAGATGATGAGCGAATAGATTATTTAGTGGCTGATGAATCAATGCAGATTATTCAAAGCCCAACAATATTTTCTTATTCACTTGATGCTTTGCTGTTGGCTAATTTTACATATGTTCCAGTGAGAAAAGGTCGTTTGTTAGATTTATGTACAGGTAATGGCATTATTCCTCTATTATTATCCAAACGTACTTATGGCACTATATATGGTTTAGAAATTCAAGAACGTCTAGCCAATATGGCAGCCCGTTCAGTGAATTTAAATGATTTATCTGATCAAATTAATATCATTCAAGGTGATTTAAAAGAATCCCAAAGAGAATTACATCAAAGTAATTTCGACGTTGTGACATGTAATCCACCGTATTTTAAAACACCAAATGACAATGAAAAAAATAAAAACGAACACTTAACAATCGCAAGACATGAAGTATGTTGTTCATTAGAAGATGTCATTAAAGCATGCAAACTTTATGTAAAACCGGGTGGAAAAGTTGCCTTAGTTCACCGTCCAGGACGTTTAGTAGACTTACTTACTTTAATGCGCGCACATAAAATTGAACCAAAACGACTCCAGTTTGTTTATTCTAAAGTAGGCAGACAAGCTATTATGGTTTTAATTGAAGGGATAAGAGATGGAAAAGCAGATTTAAACATCTTACCACCTTTATATCTTTATAATGAAGATGACACTTATACAGAAGAAACTAATAAAATTATTTATGGATTAGAAAATTAAGGGGTGAATAAATGTTTATTCAGAAAAGTTATAAAGAAACAGAACAAGGTGTGCTTTATTTAATTCCGACTCCGATTGGAAACTTAGAAGATATGACTTATCGTGCTGTTAGAATGCTAAGTGAAGTGAGTGTTATCGCAGCAGAAGATACACGTCATAGTCAAAAGCTTTTAAGTCACTTTGACATTCATACACCTCTCATTAGTTATCACGAGCATAGTAAGCAGTCACGAATCGACTTATTGATTACTAGATTAAAAGCGGGTGAAGATATTGGGCTTGTCAGTGATGCGGGTATGCCTGCGATTTCTGACCCTGGTTATGAAGTGGTTAAAGCAGCTCTTGAAGAAAAATTAAATGTTGTGACATTACCCGGTGCTAATGCTGCACTTTGCGCACTTGTTAGTTCAGGTCTTTCAACAGAAGAATATTTGTTTTATGGCTTTTTACCACGAAAGAAAAAAGAGCGTCAAGAAGAAATGCAACGATTAGCTAAGCTAAAAGGAACGTTATTAATGTATGAATCACCTTATAGGTTAAAAGACACACTGGGTGAGCTTGTTAAAATTTACGGCGATAGACAAGTTGTTGTTGCAAGAGAAATCACTAAATTTTATGAAGAATATATTAGAGGTAGCTTTACTGAAGTTATTGATGGTATTGATGAATTAGAAATAAAAGGTGAGTGTTGTATAGTAATTGAAGGTAATGATGATCAAGTAGAGTTAGATGAACTATGGTGGCGTCATTTATCAATACCTGAGCATGTTTCACATTATGAAAAAGAAAAAGGATTGAAAAATAAAGCTGCAATGAAAGAAGTTGCTGTCGATCGTAATATGTCACGTAGAGATATCTATCAAATTATTCATGTAGAAAAATAAACTTTAGAGAGTTTGTTGAATTTCACAAAGATAAAAAAAACAAACACATTTAGTGTTTGTTTAAGTTTAAAGATCGAATTGCTTTTTTATTTCGTCTACTAATTCTTTAGCGCCATCTGGGCTTAATACTAATTTTCCATTAGCAAGTGCAATGTTGTCATCAGTATTTTCACCAGTGATGTGGCAAGACATATTAGCAACGTATTTTTTTAAGATTATTTTATCGTCGTCAACGTAAATTTCTATTGCGTCTTTTTCATTTATTTTGAGTGAACGTCTTAATTCAATCGGAATAACTACGCGACCTAATTCATCAACTTTTCTAACCATACCTGTAGATTTCATAGTAAGTCTCCTTTCTCTATGCGAGAAAATTTTAGGTATTCAATACTTAAAGCTTATCGATAGGTGAATAATGTGTAAGTAAATCTATCAACCATCCATCTCTAGTGAAGCTTTTATAATAATTAATAGTATCAACCAAACAATTATGTGTCAACAAATTAGCGTTTTTGTATCAGAAATGACATAAAAAATCAACACTTAATTAATTTAAAGAATTATCTTAATGGAATTATCATGAAAAAATCGTTACAATAGAACTAGTTTAATAAGTGTATTCGTATTTTAAGAGGAGTGTAATTTAATGACAGAGAAAAAAACTTTTTATATAACAACCCCTATTTATTATCCAAATGGAAAACTACATATTGGACATGCATATTCAACAATTGCTGGTGATGCTATGGCACGCTATAAACGTTTACGTGGTTATGATGTCATGTATTTAACAGGAACGGACGAACATGGTCAAAAAGTTCAAGAGGCAGCTGAAGAAGCAGGCTTAACTCCACAAAAATATGTGGATGGTATGATAGCTCAAATCAAAGAGCTTTGGAAAAAGTTAAAAATAACAAATGATGATTTTATTAGAACGACAGAAGATCGTCATAAAGTGATTGTCCAACAAATATTCGAGAAGCTTCTTAAAAAAGGCGATATTTATTTAGATGAGTATGAAGGATGGTACTGTAAGTCATGTGAATCCTTTTTTACAGAATTTCAGTTAGAAGACGGCAAGTGTCCAGATTGTGGGCGCGGCGTTGAAAAAGTTAAAGAAGAATCATACTTCTTCAAAATGAGTGCCTATGCAGACCGTTTAGTTGAATATTATGAAGCCAATCCTGAGTTCATTCAACCTGAGAGTCGAAAGAATGAAATGTTAAATAACTTTATTAATCCAGGACTTGAAGATCTAGCTGTTTCAAGAACAACTTTTGACTGGGGGATTAAAGTACCGAGCAATCCTGAGCATGTTGTCTATGTTTGGATTGATGCTCTAACTAACTATATCACAGCATTAGGTTATGGGACAGCTGATGAAAGTAAATTCAATAAGTATTGGCCTGCAGATGTGCATATTATGAGTAAGGAGATTGTTCGTTTCCATACAATTTATTGGCCAATAATGTTAATGGCGTTAGATTTACCATTGCCTAAAAAAGTATTCGCTCATGGTTGGATTTTAATGAAGGATGGAAAAATGTCTAAATCAAAAGGAAACGTCATTTATCCAGGAGAACTAGTAGATAAATATGGTTTAGACGCACTACGTTACTATCTACTTAGAGAAGTACCGTTTGGTTCAGATGGTGTCTTTACGCCAGAGGCATTTGTAGAAAGAACAAACTTTGATCTAGCAAATGACTTTGGTAATCTCTTGAATAGAACAGTTGCAATGATTGATCGTTATTTCGAAGGTGAAATCTCAGCTTATATTTCACATGAAACAGCGGAAGATGATGATCTTGAAAAAACGATGAAAGAGGCTGTTGAAGCAGTAGAAGTAGCAATGGATAATATGGAATTTTCAGTCGCGCTCTCAGCAATTTGGAAGTTAATTAGTCGTACGAATAAATACATTGATGAGACTGCTCCTTGGGTTTTAGCAAAAGATGAAGCACAAAAGGAACGTCTAGGAAATGTGATGGCTCATTTAGCAGAGTCACTTCGTATAACTGGAATATTACTTAAACCATTCTTAACTGACTCTCCTGACCAAGTATTCACACAACTAGGTATTAGTAATCAAGATATTACTAAGTGGGAAGACCTTTATGAAATAGGTCTCATTAAAGCTGGAACAAAAGTCATTAAAGGGGACCCGATGTTCCCAAGATTAGACATGGAAGCGGAAGTTGAGAATATCAAAGAACTTATGAATAAATCAATTGTTCAACCAGAAAAAGAAAAGACACTAGAAGTGCCTACAAAACCAGAAATCGAATTTCCAGATTTCACACAATTAGATTTACGTGTTGCTAAAATTATTGAGGCAGAAAAAATGAAGAATGCTGACAAGTTACTTAAAATCCAAATTGACTTAGGTGGAGAAAAACGTCAGATCATCTCAGGTATCGCAGAACATTATGAGCCCGAAGCACTCATTGGCAAAAAAGTAGTTTGTGTAGTGAACTTAAAACCGGTTAAATTAAGAGGTGAAATGTCTGAAGGCATGATCCTTTCGGCAAAAGATAGTAAAGGAAACCTTGTTTTAACAGCGATAGATAAAGATCTACCAGCAGGATCTGTTGTTGAGTAAGTAGATTAAAGACCAACAAACTTATAAAGAAGTCTGTTGGTCTTTTTCTTGTAAAAGAAAGGAAGATGACAATGTTATTTGATACACATATGCACTTAAATGCAAGACAATACAGTGAAGACCGTAAAGAAGTAATTGAACGTGCTATTAGTGAAGGTGTAAAGCAGATGGTAGTAGTTGGTTTTGATGATGAAACGATTCCTTTAGCAATTGAAATAGCTGAGGAATATGACAATATCTATGCGGCAGTTGGCTGGCACCCAGTTGATGCAATTGATTACACTGAAGAAAAATTAAATTGGTTAGAAGAATTAAGTCAACATTCTAAAGTTGTTGCTTTAGGTGAGATGGGGCTTGACTATCATTGGGATACATCGCCTAAAGATGTACAAAAAGAAGTGTTTAAAGAGCAAATTAACTTAGCAAAAAAAGTAAATCTACCAATTATTATTCATAATCGTGAAGCAAGTGAAGATATTAAAAAAATCCTGATTGAAGAGCATGCAGAAGAGGTTGGCGGGATTATGCATTGTTATAGTAGCCCAATTGAAGATTTACAAACGTATATAGATATGAATTTCTATATTTCTTTAGCAGGTCCTGTTACTTTTAAAAATGCTCCTGAAGTAAGAGAAGTTGCAAAAGAAATACCGTTGAATCGTTTATTAATTGAAACAGATTCACCTTATTTAACTCCTCATCCTTACCGAGGAAAAAGAAATGAACCAGCTCGAGTTAAACTAATTGCAGAAGAAATTGCCCGCTTAAAAGGACTATCTTTAGAAGAATTAGCAGAAATAACAACAAAAAATGCAAAAGAAGTATTTAAATTAAAAAGCTAAAACTCGAAACGAGCGTGTTTGAAAAGGCAATCATTCCTTGTCATATGATTGTAAAGTAATTGTAACTCAATTGTTTTTGACTTAAAACTCCTAAATTCATACAATATAGCTTGTGTTAAAAAAGGAGAGAAACATTTAATGAAAAATTTTATTAGACCACTATCGGCATTAAAAACAAAATCTGGTTATTCTATTTTTAGTGTAGTTATCGTGGCAGTATTTTCAGTGTGGGGCATAACTGATGCTCTAAAAGCAGAAGTAACATATGCAGAAGATGGAGAATCACAAACAGTTAAGTCTTCTAATGATACAGTCGGTGAACTATTAGATGACCTTGAGATAGAAGTAACAAATAATGATTACATTTCACATTCAATTGACGAATCGTTAGAAGATGGAATGGAAATAGAACATATTCCTGCAAAAGAAGTTGCAATTATTATAGATGGTAAGGAAGAGACTTATAAAACAGTAGCTGAAAATGTAGGGTCTTTATTTAAAGAAAATGATTTAGAGTTCTCAGATCAAGATGAGGTGTCTCACAGTCCTTCAACAGAAATAGAAGATGATCTAGTAATTAATGTTGAACAAGCATTTGAAGTTCCAATTGATTACGCGGGAGAAAAAGAGACAGTATGGACGACAGGTGGAACTGTTAAAGAAGTTCTAGCTGATAACGATTTAAATCCTGAAAAATCAGATAAAGTAAAACCAGCTAAAGAAGAAAAAGTTACAAAGAAAACGGAAATTAAGGTAACTGAAGTAAGTAAAGAAACAGTAGTAGAAAAAGAAACGATTGATTTTAAAACAAAAGAAGAAAAAGATTCTAGCTTAGAAAAAGGCAAAGAGAACGTTATTCAAAAAGGTAATAATGGAAGTGTCGAAAAAACATATCAATTAGTTTTAGAAAACGGTAAAGAAGTTAAAAAAACAGAAATTGATAAAAAAATCTTAAAAAAAGCTAAAAATAAAATTGTCTCAGTAGGAACAAAAGCTAAACCAAAGCCAAAAGCAGCTAAAAAATCGTCAACTAGTGCTCCATCTGGTGGTCAGACAAAAACAATGCAAGCTACAGCTTATACAGCAGATTGTGCCGGATGTTCAGGAGTTACTGCAACAGGTATTAACTTATCAAAAAATCGTAGTAAGAAAGTGGTTGCTGTAGATCCAAGTGTTATTCCATTAGGTTCTAGAGTTTGGGTTTCAGGTTATGGAGAAGCAGTTGCTGGAGATACAGGTGGCGATATTAAAGGAAACAGAATCGATTTACATTTTCCAGACAAAGGTTCAGCTTATTCATTTGGTCGTAAGAGCGTAACTGTTAAAGTTATAAATTAAATAGCAGAATGAATTATAATACTCTCGTCGCTTAAAAGTGGCGAGAGTATTTGTTTTTTTGATATACTAAAGATTAAGATAGATAATAAAGAGGGTATGAGATGAAAATTAAAGAAGTTATCGTTGTTGAAGGTAAAAATGATACAATGAAAATAAACCAAGCAGTTGACGCTTATACAATTGAGACAAATGGTTCAGCTATAAATTCTGAAACGCTTAACCGTATTGCACATGCTAAAGAGAAGCGAGGCGTGATTATTTTTACAGATCCAGACTATCCAGGTGAAAGAATTAGAAGGATTGTTGATGAGCATGTGCCAGGATGTAAGCATGCATTTCTAACTCAGGATGAAGCACGAGATTATAAATCTGAAATTAATAACTTAGGAATTGAAAATGCACCTAATGATACAATTAGAAAAGCTTTAAGCCAAGTTTATGAAAGAGAAGTTAATCAAAAAACAACAATTACAAAAGATGATCTTATTAAGTATGGTTTAATTGGTGGAAGTGATTCGAAAGCACGCCGAGATGAATTAGGTAAACGTCTCAGAATAGGTTATGCAAATGGAAAGCAATTGCTTAAAAGATTATTAATGTTTAATATTTCAAAAGAACAATTCATTGAAGAAATGAAAGATATTTCAGCGGGAGAGCGAGATAAAAATGACTAATTATATTGCTACACCATCAAGAACACAGGCGATTATGAAAAAACATCGCTTTTCTGTAAAGAAGAGTCTAGGACAAAACTTTTTAATTGATGTTAATATTTTAACGCGAATTATTGAATCAGCTGGTATTGATTCAAATTCAAATGTCATCGAGATAGGTCCTGGTATTGGTTCACTCACAGAACAACTTGCTTTGCGTGCAAAAAAAGTTATTGCATTTGAGATTGATCAACGATTAGAACCAGTTTTAGCTTCAACTTTGTCTCCTTATGATAATATTAAAATAATTTTCGAGGACATTTTAAAAGCAGATATCGAAAGTATTATTAAAGCTGAATTCTCACCAGGCGAAAAAATCCATATTGTAGCTAACCTACCATATTATATTACGACGCCAATATTACTGAGACTCTTACATGATCAGTTACCAATTGATACAATGACAGTGATGATGCAAAAGGAGGTTGCTGAACGCATGGCAGCTGAACCAAATAGTAAAGCGTATGGCTCACTGACCATTGCTGTCCAGTACTACACAAAAGCAGAAATTGTTATGGATGTACCCAAGACTGTATTTCTTCCGCAACCTAATGTGACTTCAAGTGTTTTACATTTAGATTTAAATGCTAAAAGAGATGTCGATGTAAAGAATGAGAAACTATTTTTTGATGTGATTCGTGCAAGTTTTGTTCATAGAAGAAAAACGATTTTAAATAATTTAGGTGTTTTTTATAAGGACGAACATACAAAAGATGAACTTAAAGTGATGTTAAATGAAGTGGGAATAGATCCTCAAAGGCGTGGTGAATCACTCTCAATAGATGATTTCGCTAAGCTTTCTAATAGTATTGAAAAAAATTAAAAAACATCGGATTAACTGTTTGACAAGTAAATTATAATACTGTTATACTTGAGAACTAAAATAAATTTGACTTCACTGTAATAAAGTGTTATAATTACTGTAGTGAGGTGGTTTCTAGTGAAAACTTTAATCGAAATTAAAAAAGGACTAGAAGATCGTATAGGTAAACGTATTGAATTGACTGCCAACGGAGGCCGCAGAAAGACTGTGATTCGTTCTGGAGTACTTGCAGAAACTTATCGTGCAGTGTTTGTGGTTGACTTGGACCAAGAAGAAAACGCGTTTGAACGAGTATCTTACAGTTATGCAGATGTTTTAACTGAAGCAGTAGAAATTAATTTTTTAGATGATAAAGCTAAAGTAGTGGCTGAATAGTTTTAAAAGACCCACTCTTTATTAAAAGCTATTTAGACATTTACATAAATGTCTAAATAGCTTTTTTATTGATTGTTTTTATAAGAAATTAAAGAGTTAATCTGTTACTATAATAGTAGGATTACATATGGAGGGATTTAGATTTGGATAGTCAAAAAAATGTTAATGACCCAAAAGATTTTTTAAAGAAAATAAATAAAAAAGTCACTTTTAGCGTTATAATAATTGCCTTACTTATAATTTCAGCAATTGTTACTTATAAAGTGCTAAAAGAGTATGTATGGATGGGTTCGGTTGGTTTTGAATCAGTTTATACAACCATTCTTTATAGTAAAGTAACATTAGGTGTTGTTGGCTTCTTGTTATTTGGTATTTTAACTTTTATTACATTGTACTGGATAAGAAGATCGTACATAAGTCATTTTAATAAAGGTCAATTACCGGAAATTTTAACGAAAGGGAAGTTAGTTTACGGTGCCATGATTTTGGCAGGTATTATTGTTGGTTTATTAGGAAGTACGATTGTTCAAGGAATTGGCTGGGAACCAGCATTAAAGTTTCTCAATTCTTCTTCATTTGATAAAGCCGATCCGTACTTTGGCAAAGACGTCTCATTTTATATATTTATTTTGCCGTTTGTTCAATTTGTTTTATATACATTATTAAATTTAGCAATATTCCTATTACTAATCCAAGCAGCTGCGTATTCAGTCTTTAATATTTACCGGATGAATCGCTCTGCACAAATTCATTTAGGTGTGACGATTGGTAGTATTGGTTTGTTACTGGCTGGGATTCATTTCTTTGGTCGTTATGACACACTTCTAACAGATCAAGTGAATATGTTCCAGAAAAGTGTTGTACATGGGTTAAGTTATACAGATAAATTAATTAACATACCAAAAGCATATGTTTTAGCTGTAGTAGCTATTGTTGCTTCAGTATGGGTATTTGTATCATTAATCCGCGGTAAATTTGAAGCAGTTATTAAGCCAGTCGGTCTATATATAGGTGTTGCTGTAATTGGTTTAGTTGCTTCAGTACTTGTACAAAACTTTCTTGTTTCACCAAATGAATTTAGTCGAGAAAAACCATATTTACAACATAATTTAGATTTTACGAGAGCAGCATATGACCTTGATTCAATAAAAGAAGAAGAAAATCCAGGCAATGCAAGTTTAGATAAAGCTATGGTTGAAAGAAATGAATTAACACTAGATAACGTCAGATTAAATGATTCACGTCCATTATTAGACGTTTATAATCAGTTGCAAACATTTAGAACCTATTATAAATTTAATGATATGGATATTGATAGATATGAAATTGACGGAAAGTATGAACAAGTATTTATTGGTGCTAGAGAAATAAGTACAGATGACTTACCTGAACAATCACAGACGTGGGTAAACAAAAATCTACGTTATACACATGGTTACGGTGTTGCGATGAGCCATGTTAATAAAATAACTAAAGAAGGACAACCTGAATATATCATGAAAAACGTTCCTGCTGAAGGTGAATTAGATGTGGAAAGGCCACAAATTTACTACGGCGAAGAGCCTAATCCAAACGTCATTACTAATACAAAAGTAGATGAGTTTGATTATCCAACAAGTGATGCAAACGAAACAAATCGCTATGAAGCAGAAACAGGTATTCCATTAACAGGTTATAAAAAATGGTTATTTGCAATGAGCGAAAAGTCGATTAGAATGCTTGTTTCAGATCAGTTAACAAATGAAAGCCAGCTTCACGATACACGTAATATTAAAGATCGTGTAAATAGAATTGCACCATTCTTTGATTATGATACAGATCCGTATATTGTCGTTCGTGATGATGGTTCATTAGTTTGGATAATTGACGCTTACTTAAAAGCAGAACGTTACCCATACTCTGAAGCGCATCAAGGTTCTGAAAACTATTTGAGAAACTCGGTTAAAGCAACAGTAGATGCTTACACAGGAGAAGTTACGTTTTATGTAGCAGACAAAGAAGATCCATTACTACAAACATATGAAAAAATGTTACCAGAATTATTTACAACTGAGGTACCAGAAGATATTCGTGCACATTTCCGTTACCCAGAAGTAATGTTTAAAACACAAGCGAAGATGTATGGAACTTACCATATGTCTAATTTAGAAGTATTTTATAATCGTGAAGATTTCTGGCAGTTTCCAACTGAAAAGTACTTTAATAAAGATGTAGAAATGGATCCTTATTATGTCACGATGAAGATGGACGACGCAGATGAAGAAGAATTTGTTCTAATGATGCCATTCACACCTAAAAAACGTCAGAATATGATTTCTTGGATGGGTGTTAGAAATGATGGTGACAACTACGGGGAAATGTTTGTTTATAAATATCCTAAACAAAAGAACATTTATGGCCCGCAACAAATTGAGAACAGAATTAACCAAGATAGTACGATTTCAAAAGAGTTAAACTTATGGGCTCAAGGTGGTTCCGAAGTTATTCGTGGTAACTTATTGGTTATTCCAATTGAAGATACTGTCTTGTATGTAGAACCAATCTATATTGAATCATCGAATGAGTCCTCATTACCTGAGGTTAAACAAGTTGTGATGGCTTATGAAGATAATATTGTTATGGAAGAGAACTTTGATAAGGCGCTTGATAAAATTATGGAACAAATTGATTCAAATAATGAATCAAGCCCAAGTAAAGATGAAGAACCAGCTGAAGAGCAAGATAAGCCAGCTGAAGAACAAGGAAAACCAGAAGAAGAGACAGAACAAGAAGATGATGGTTCAGTAGAGCCATTTGTTGAGTCTGAAGAGACACTAGCAACAATATCTAAGTTGTTTGAAGAACATCGTCAAGCAACAGCTGATGGCGACTGGGCTTTAGCAGGAGAGAAAATGGAAGAAATAGATGAGCTTTTAGAAACACTAGATTAATGGTCAAAATCTTCCTTACTATTTTGTAGGGGAGGTTTTAATTGTCAAAAGTAATTGTTCGAATAAACATGAATTTTTGAAGAAATGTGTTAAAATAAAAGGTAAAGATATTAAATGTAATTAAATCTAAATCAATTGATATTATTCAATTTAATGTGATTAGACTAGATGAATCAGTAGTTTTTATTGAAATCAAATGATATGTGCGTTATTATCTTATAATGGAGATTAGAATGGGGGTTACTTTTAATATGAAACGATACGCTGTGATATTAGCAGCTGGACAAGGAACACGTATGAAGTCCAAGTTATATAAAGTGCTTCATCCAATATTAGGGCGTCCAATGATTCAATATGTAATCGAAGCATTAGCACCTTCTAAAATTGAGAAGCTTGTCACAATTGTAGGGCATGGAGCAGAGAAAGTAAGTAAAGAAGTAGGTTCGAAGAGTGAATTCGTTATCCAAGAAGAACAACTTGGAACAGCTCATGCTGTTATGCAAGCTAAAGAAAGCTTATCAGGAGTAGAGGGAACAACCATTGTTGTTTGTGGCGACACGCCCTTAATTACCGAGAATACTTTTAAAAAATTATTTGATTATCATGAAAGCTCAGCATCAAAAGCTACTGTTCTAACAACAGAAGTAGATAATCCAATAGGTTACGGCAGAGTTATTCGAAACGATTCTGGAGATGTAAGCCGGATTGTTGAGCATAAGGATGCTAATCAAGAAGAATTAAACGAAAAAGAGATAAATACTGGAACATATTGCTTTGATAATAAAGCATTATTCGAAGCTTTGGAAAAAGTAGATAATGATAATGCTCAAGGCGAGTATTACTTACCAGATGTGATCGAGATACTCAAAAGAGACGATGAAAAAATCAGTGCATACTTAATGTCTGATCAAGAAGAATCAATTGGTATCAATGATCGTGTTGCTTTAGCAGAAGCAGAAGCAATTATGAAACGTCGCATCAATGAGCGTCACTTAAGAAATGGTGTCACAATAACAGATATCAACAATATCTA
>RCNJ01000455.1_pt1 | contig 15592 bp, 14 predicted proteins | sample 2041171 | NCBI WGS metagenome assembly RCNJ01 (sample SAMN09708213, study PRJNA481090) | feces metagenome | biome: feces | host: Pygoscelis adeliae | place: Antarctica: Rookery Lake | collected 2010-03-01 | reverse complement strand
CGGGGCATCACTGTCCTCGACTCGTTCATCATGACGCGACAGCTAAAGAGGCGCCTGATCGATAAGTTCGGCAGCAGGGACCGCGGGGTGCTTTGGTACGCGGCCATGCGTGGGCTGCAGTTCCGCAAGCTGCGCCTGCCGAAGCCGCAGGTCGCCCGCGGCGCACAGGTCGACTGACGCAGCTGCTTCCCGGACCACGAGGCGAGGGCCCCCACCATGGGTGGAGGCCCTCGCCTCGCTCGTGGTGGATCAGCTTCCGGCCAGGGCCTTGCGCACTCCGCGGTTGATGCGTGCGGCCCAGAAGGGACCCTCATAGAGGAAAGCGGTGTACCCCTGGACCAGGTCCGCCCCGGCCGCAAGGCGTTCGACGACATCCGCCGCTGTCTCCACTCCCCCGACCGAGACCACCGTGGCTTCGTCCGGCAAGGCCGACCGCAGACGCCGCAGCACCTGCAGCGAACGGGCCTTCAGCGGGGCACCACTCAGGCCCCCGGCACCGTATTCACGGATCCGATCGGGAACGGTGACCAAACCGGTGCGCTCGATCGTGGTGTTGGTGGCCACGACTCCCTCCAGACCGAGCTCGGTTACCAGCGCGGCTACGTCATCGACATCCGAGTCGGCCAGATCCGGGGCGATCTTGACCAACAGCGGCACATGCCGTCCCGCGGTCAGATCGGCTTCGGCACCGACGGCAGCCAGCAGCGGGCGCAGCGACTCGATGCCCTGGAGAAGGCGCAGCCCCGGGGTGTTCGGGGAGCTGACATTGACGACCATGTAATCCGCAGCAGCGGCGAGCTGCCGGGTTCCGGCCAGGTAGTCCTCGACGGCGTCCTCCAACTCGACGACCTTCGTCTTGCCGATGTTGATGCCCACGATCGGCCGGGACGGACCGAAACGCCGTGAAAGGACGGGCAACACCGCGCGGATACGGGGGGCAACCGCCGGGGCCCCATCATTGTTGAATCCCATCCGGTTGATCACTGCACGATCCTCGACGAGTCGGAACAGACGCGGCTTCGGGTTCCCGGGTTGGGCCTGGCCGGTGATCGTACCGACTTCGATGTGACCGAACCCCAGATCCGCCAGCGCAGCCACGCCGTGGCCTTCCTTGTCGAAACCGGCAGCCAGACCGAACGGAGACGGGAAATCAAGACCCATCACCCGGCGCTCCAGACTCGGGTGCGGACGCGTGATCCGGCGCATCACCGCCGAGGCTCCGGTGGTTTCGGCCAGGCGGATGAGCCGGAAGCCGATCTGATGGGCCTTCTCGGGGTCCATGCCGGAGAACACCACACGGAAGAACGTCGGGTAGAAGCGCATGCCAACAGTCTTCCCTGCCCACACTGCCGCTGCCAACTCCACAATCGATATGCTCGACACATGCACAGCAAGGAACCCCAGTATGCGGTGGACACCCGCCCCGGCCAGTGGTTGGAAGACGAGCTGGGACCGGGATTCAGCTACACCACGATCGTCCGTGGACGCGATGAGGAAGGTCCCCTCAGCGCCACACTGGTGCGCTATCTGTCCGCTTCCCAGCAAAAGCCGGCGCGACCCCAAGAGAAGAAGCATTGGCGTGATGCCATGCTCAATCTCCGTCAAGGCCTGGACCGGGCCCTCGCCAGCCGGGCGGGGACCGAAGCACCCACTGAGGAGCCCACTGACGTCGTGCTGGTGTTGCATGGCTGGACCGACTACTTCTACAACGCCGAACTGGCCCGCTATTGGGCAGAGAAGGGCTACCGCTTCTATGCCCTGGACCTGCGCCGCTACGGCAGGAGCCTGAGGTCCTGGCAGACTCCCGGATTCGTCACCGCGCTCACCGAGTACGACGCCGATATCGAAGCAGCGCTGACCGCGATCAGGCACGACGTGGGGAAGCTGGGTAGGACCATCTGCGTCGCCCACTCGACCGGAGGTCTGACGGCGAGCCTCTACGCCCATCACCACCCCGGGGTGTTCACCGCGCTGATCCTGAACTCACCCTGGTTGGAAATGCAGGGCAGCTGGTTGGTGCGCAACGCAGCTGCCGGGCTGCTGGATCCTCTGGCCAGGGTCAGGCCGAAGGCCAGGATCAAACTCCCCGAGGTCGACCACTACTGGCAATCCCTGTCCAACCAGGCTCAGGGGGAATGGGATGTCCACTCGCTGTGGAGACCACGGCACGCCTTCCCGGTCACCACCGGATGGATCACTGCGGTCCTGGCCGGGCATGCCGAGGTCAACCGCGGGCTGGACATCAAGGCCCCGGTCCTGGTCATGACCTCGGACAGGACGCACCTGGGGACAGTGTTCGAGCCAGAGATGCTCGTCTCGGACACCATCATCGAGGTCGAGACGGTCAGGCAGCGGGCACTGAAGCTGGGCGATGAAGTGGCGATCGTGCGCATCGAACACGGCATGCACGACCTCTTCACCTCGGCTCCGCAGACCCGTGGGAAGGCCTACGAGGCCGTGACCCGCTTCTGCGAGGGATATGTGCCGTCCCACTGAGACGGCCTCCTGCTCAAGCGTTGGGGGTGTCCATGGCCGCACCGAAGCGTCGATCGCGGCGGGCATAGATCCCGACGGCTTCCCACAGCGTGCGGCGGTCCACATCGGGCCAGAGCACGTCCATGAAGACCATTTCGGCATAGGCGGATTGCCAGAGCATGAAGTTCGAGGTCCGCTGCTCCCCGGAGGAACGCAGGAACAGATCGACATCGGGAAGGTCCGGCTCGTCCAGATAGCGTTCGATGGTCTTCTCGGAGATCCCGCGGGGCTTCAACCGCCCGGCTGCGACATCCTCGGCGATCGCGGAGACCGCATCGGCGATCTCTGCCCGGCCACCGTAGTTCACGCACATGGTGAGGTGGCAGAGGTCATTGTCCTTGGTCTGTTCCTCGGCTTTGAGGAGTTCGTTGACCACCGAGCGCCAGAGTCTGGGCCGGCGCCCGGCCCACCGCACGCGCACTCCCCAGGCGTCGAGCTGATCACGTTGGCGGTGCAGCACGTCGCGGTTGAAGCCCATCAGGAACCTGACTTCCTCCGGGCTGCGTTTCCAGTTCTCGGTGGAGAAGGCGTAGACCGAAACATATTTCACCCCCAGTTCGATGGCCCCGGCCATCACGTCGAGCAGTGCGGCCTCCCCCGCCTTATGGCCCTCGGTGCGTGGTAGTCCGCGTTGGTTGGCCCACCGTCCGTTGCCGTCCATCACGATGGCCACATGCCGCGGCACCAGTTCGGCGGGAATCCGCGGAGCAACGGCACCGCTGGGGTGCGGCCATGGTGCGACGGGGCCGGGTCGGTTCGCCTGTTGGCGGGAGGATCGCTTCATCAATCAGGCTCTTTCCACGTGTTTAAGGGACTTGACGACCCGTTCCAGATGCCATTGCAGATACCCCGCCACCATACCGGCAGCCTCACGCCGGGCCGAGGCATCGGCGTCCTGCGTCGCCGGCCAGTCACCGGTGAGCAGGGCCGCGAGCAGGGAGACCGTAGCCGGTGCCGGGGAACTGGAACCCGCCGGACGGCACTCGGCGCAGACGACCCCGCCCAGCGGGATGTTCAGGGCGGTGTGCGGGCCGGGGGCCCCGCAGCGCACGCAGTCGGTGAAACTCGGGGCCCAGCCTGCCGTGGCCAGTGCCCGCAGGAGGTAGGAATCCAGCAGCAGGCCGGGATCCTGGGCGCCGCGGGCCATGGCGGCCATCGCTCCGTGCAGCAGCCTGAACTGGGTGGCCGCGGATTCGGTATCGGATTCGGTCAGGCGTTCGGCGGTTTCGGCCATGGCACTGGCACTGGTGTAGCGCGAATAGTCCAGCGACAGGGACTGGCCGTAGGGGTGGCGCAATTGGGCCTGGGTGATGATGTCCAGGCTCCGACCGCGGATGACCTGGGCGTCGACGAACATGAACGGTTCCAGGGTGGCCCCCATTTTGGAGCTGGTGCGGCGCACTCCCTTGGCGACGGCACGGACCTGACCGTGTTCGGGGGTCAGCAGGACGATGATCCGGTCGGCCTCGCCCAACTTATAGGTGCGCAGGACCAGGCCATGGGTCCGGTAGGACTTCGCGGCGAAACTGGAACGGGGCACGGCTCCAGTATCCCAGAGAAGCCGTGCCCCGTGCGCCGTCGTTCGTTCAAGCAGTGGCCTCAGGCCCGCTGTGCGTTATCCCAGATCGCCCGGTTGACCGCCGAGATGACGGCCTTCAGCGAGGCGGTGGTGGTGTTCGCGTCGATCCCCACGCCCCACAGGACGCGTTCGCCGACCGCGCATTCGACGTAGGCGGCGGCCTGGGCCGAGCCACCTTCGCTCAACGCGTGTTCGGTATAGTCCAGGACGCGCAGGTCCACCCCGTCGGCGGAGAGGATGTTCACCAGTGCGTTGATCGGACCGTTTCCGGTCCCCGAGCGTTCCTGTTCCACCCCGTCGGCCACCAGGGCGGTGTCCAGGGTGAACGAACCGTCCTCGTCGGTACGGGTGCGCGTGTTGCCCAGCCGGTAGTGGCCCCAGCTCTCTCCCTCGAAGGTTTCGCAGGGCAGGTACTCGTTCTGGAACTGCTGCCAGATGTTCGCCGGGCTGATCTCCCCGCCGCCGCCTTCGGCCAGGCGTTGGATGACTCCGGAGAACTCGATCTGCGCGCGGCGCGGCAGGTCCAGGGAGTGGTCGTGCTTGAGCACGTAGGCGACGCCGCCCTTGCCGGACTGCGAGTTCACCCGGATGACCGCCTCGTAGGACCTGCCGATGTCCTGCGGATCGATCGGCAGGTAGGGAACGGCCCACGGGATGTCGTTGATGTCCTTCCCCACTGCGGTTGCCTTGGCCTCCATATGCTCGAAGCCCTTCTTGATGGCGTCTTGGTGGGAGCCGGAGAAGGCGGTGAAGACCAGATCGCCACCGTAGGGTGAACGCTCAGCGACGGGCAGCTGGTTGCAGTACTCGACGGTGCGGCGGATCGAATCCATATCGGAGAAGTCGATCATGGGGTCGATGCCCTGGCCGTACAGGTTCATCCCCAGGGTGACCAGGTCGACGTTGCCGGTGCGCTCACCGTTGCCGAACAGGCAGCCCTCGATGCGGTCGGCACCTGCCATGTAGCCCAGTTCCGCAGCCGCGACGCCGGTGCCACGGTCGTTGTGGGGGTGCAACGAGAGGATGATGGAGTCGCGGTTCTGTAGGTTGCGGTGCATCCATTCGATGGAATCCGCGTAGACGTTCGGCGTGGCCATCTCCACCGTTGCCGGCAGGTTCAGGATCATCTGGTTTTCCGGGGAGGCCTCGAGGACCTCGGCCACGGAGTCGGAGATCCGGCGGGCGAACTCGAGCTCGGTGCCGGTGTAGGACTCGGGCGAGTACTCGTAGGTGATCTTTGTGCCGGTCAGCTGCTCTTCGAACTTCTTGCACAGCCGGGCCCCGGTCAACGCGATGTCCACGATTCCGTCCTGGTCCTGCTTGAACACGACCTCGCGCTGGAGCACCGAGGTCGAATTGTAGAGGTGCACGATCGCCTGCTTGGCCCCTTCGAGGGACTCGTAGGTCCGCTCGATCAAGTGTTCGCGCGCCTGGGTGAGGACCTGGATGGAGACGTCCGCTGGGATCCGGTCGCGCTCGATCAGCTGGCGGACGAAGTCGAAGTCCGTCTGCGAGGCCGAGGGGAAACCGACCTCGATTTCCTTATAGCCCATCTTCACGAGCAGATCGAACATCTGGTGTTTGCGTTCGGGGCTCATCGGATCGATGAGGGCCTGGTTTCCATCGCGGAGATCGACGGCACACCAGCGCGGTGCCTTGTCGATGATCTTGTCCGGCCAGGTGCGGTCAGGCAGTTCGACGGTGATTTGATCCTGGAAGGGGATGTACTTCTGGATCGGCATTCCTGAGGACTTTTGCATGTTCTGCATGGATCTAGGGGGCCTTTTCAGTGGTGGTTGAAAATGCAGGCCGGCAGCACGAAACTCCGCAACGGGGGGTCGGCCCTAGTGACTGGTGTCCAGAAGATCCCCGTCGCGGCTACCTAGTAGAAGGAGTTCCGCATGCATGAAAATCACCCTAGCATCAGGTCCGGGCCGTCTCGAAGGTCCGGGGCGAATGTTTCGTCGGGTCCGCAGGACGGGCATCCCGGCCGCTGCCGCCCCACCGGGGCAACCCTAGAACCCGAGGCGGCCCAGCTGTTTCGGGTCCCGCTGCCATTCCTTGGCGATCTTCACATGCAGGTCCAGGTAGACCCGGGTACCCATCAGCGCCTCGATCCCCTGTCGGGACCGGGTTCCGACCTCCCGCAACCGCGAACCCGCCCGGCCGATGATGATGGCCTTCTGCGAGGCGCGTTCGACGAAGAGGTTCACGTGGATGTCGATCATCGGACTGTCCGCGGGCCGGTTCTCGCGCGGAATGATCTCCTCGACGACGACGGCCAACGAGTGCGGCAGTTCGTCACGGACCCCTTCCAGGGCGGCTTCGCGGATGAGTTCGGCGATCAACACGGCCTCGGGCTCATCGGTCAGTTCCCCGCCCGGATACAGCGGCGGGGACAACGGCATGGCCTGCGCCAGGACGTCTGAAACGGCGTCGACCTGGAAATCCCCGGTGGCCGAAACGGGCACGACGGCGGCCCAGCCCTCCTCGCCCAGGGTCTCGACCCCCAATTCGGCGACGGCAACCAGCTGCCGGGCGAGGGCCGAACGATCCACCAGATCGGCCTTGGTCACGATCGCCACGATGGGTTTGCGCTGCAACTGGCCTAGTTGGGTCGCGATGAACCGGTCACCGGGGCCGATCTTCTCGTTGGCCGGGAGGCAGAATCCGATGGCGTCGACCTCGGAGAGGGTTTCGGCCACCAGATCGTTGAGCCGTTGGCCCAGCAGGGTGCGCGGACGGTGCAGGCCGGGGGTGTCCACGAGGACCAGTTGGGCGTCCTCGCGGTGGACGATCCCGCGGATGGTGTGCCGCGTGGTCTGGGGTTTGGCCGAGGTGATCGCGATCTTCTGGCCGACCAGGGCATTGGTCAACGTCGACTTGCCGGCGTTGGGACGTCCCACGAACGAGGTGAAGCCGGCCCGGAAATCCTCGGGCCATTCGGTCGCCAGCGCACTGCCGGTGCTCCGGGGACCCACGCTGGGCTCCTTGACCACTGAGTCGGAGGCGTGCGGTTGGTTGGCCGGCGTTGCCCGGGCCGCCTGGTGGGGGTTCTTGTCCTGTCCGCGACGTGCTGCCCCGGCGTTACGGCGTTGGTGTTGTGCCATCGGTTCTATTCCTTGTTCTCGCGGGGGACATCATCGGCGGCCAAACGGCCCAACGATCCCTCATCATTGTCTGCTGCCTCGGGGTATTCGTCGACCCAGGCCAGTACGAAGCCGATCCGGTTGCGGCGTCCGGCGAGGCGTTCGGCATGGATGCGGATGCCATCGACGGTGACTTCAGAACCGACGATCGGCACCCTGCCCAACGTCTTGGCCAGCAGGCCTCCGACGGTGTCGACCTCGTCGTCGTTGATCCGGCGCTGGAACAGCTCGGCGAAATCATCGATGCCCATCCGGGCGCTGACCCTGAAGACACCGTCCTCCAGTTCCTCGGACTCGATCGTGGAATCGTCGTATTCGTCGTCGATCTCCCCGACGATCTCCTCGATGAGGTCCTCCAGGGTGACCAGACCCGCGGTACCACCGTACTCGTCGATGACGATGGCCACGTGGGTGGATTCGCGTTGGAGTTCCTGGAGTAGTTCGGCCACGGATTTGGATTCGGGAACGTAGCGTACGTCGCGGCAGGCCTGTTCAACCAGATGGTGGTCGTCGGGCCGGGCATGCAAGCGGGCGGCCACGTCCTTGAGGTAGATGATCCCCACGATCTGGTCGGGGTTGTCCCGGATCACCGGAATGCGTGAGCAACCCGAACGCAGGAACAGGCTCATTGCCTCACCGAGGCTGGAACCGTGGTCGACCGTGACCATATCGGTCCGCGGGACCATCACGGCCCTGACCCGGGTGTCCCCCAGTTCGAAGACCGAGTGGATGAGATCCGCCTCGACGTCCTCGATGATGTCGGCCTCGTGGGCGCGGTCGACCATGTCACGAAACTGCTCTTCGGTGAAGAACGCTTCCTCGGTCGCCGGGGCGCCCTTGGCGACGCTGCTGCCCAGGCTGACCAGCCAGCCCGGGATGGGGCCCAGGATGATGCGCAGGACGCGGACCATCGGGGTACTGAGCACCACGACGCCACGGCTGCGGACGCGTCCGTAGCGACGTGGGGAGACCCCGACCAGAACGAAGCCGACGGCTGCCATGGTGATGGTGGCCAACAGGCCGGCCAGCCAGATGTTGTCCAAGAGGTCGTGGTAGAGCAGGGCGATCGCCACGGCGCCAGCGGTTTCGAACCAGATCCTCCAGAACCTCACCGCATGCGTATGTGGCGCGGGATCGGAGAGGATGAGGCGTAGCTGCCGTCGTGGACGCTCGGCCAGCATGTCTTCGGCCTCCTGCCGCGGCAAGGCCAGGAAGGCTGACTCCGAAGCCGTCAGGATGGCCGCGCAGCCGACGAAGGCGAGCGCGAGGACGAGCAGCAGGAAAGGGATCATTCGGTGGTCTCGCGAGGAGCCTTCCGACCGAGGAACTCCTCCAGCAAGGTGCGCTGCAGGGAGAACATCTCTTCCTTCTCCTCCGGCTCCTCATGGTCGAAACCGAGCAGGTGGAGCGTGCCGTGCGTGGCCAGCAGCAGGATCTCGTCCTCCGTGGAGTGGCCCCCGCTTTCTGCTTGCCGGGCGGCGACCTGGGGACAAATCACCAGGTCACCGAGCATGCCCGCAGGGGTCAGTGAGCCGGAGGTGCCCGGACGCAGCTCATCCATGGGGAAGGACATCACATCGGTGGGCCCGTCCAGGTCCATCCAGTCAACGTGCAGGCGTTCGATACCCTGTTCGTCCAGCAGGATGACGGAGACCTCCGCCTCGGGGTGGACCCGGAGCGAATGCAGGATATGCCGGATGAGGCGTTCAAGTGCCTCCAGGTCGGCATCGATTCCTGATTCGTTGTTGACTTCGATGCTCATGTGCTAGGACTCCGGCTCGGTGGCTTGTTCGGCGGTGGGCGCTTCTTCGGGGGAGGTGGCCGCGGGCAGACGGCGGGCTGCCATTCGTTCGCTGGCGGCGGCACTATTGTGCTGGGCGGCGCGGCGGCGTTCGGACTCCGCGTCCTTTTGCGGGTCGTCGGACCACTTTTCATAGGCGCTGACGATGTCCCCCACCAACCGGTGGCGCACCACGTCGGAGGCATCGAGATGGCAGAAGGTGATGTCCTCTACCGAATCCAGGATCCGGGAGACGACTTTCAGCCCCGATTTGGTCCCACCGGGCAGGTCGATCTGGGTGACGTCGCCGGTGACGACGATCCGGGAGCCGAAGCCCAGCCGGGTGAGGAACATCTTCATTTGTTCCGGCGTCGTGTTCTGTGCTTCGTCCAGGATGATGAACGCGTCATTGAGGGTCCGTCCGCGCATGTAGGCCAACGGGGCTACTTCGATGGTGCCTGCGGCCATCAGCCGCGGGATCGATTCCGGATCGATCATGTCGTGCAGCGCGTCGTAGAGCGGGCGCAGGTAGGGGTCGATCTTTTCGTTCAAGGATCCGGGCAGGAAGCCGAGCTTCTCCCCCGCCTCGACGGCAGGCCGGGTGAGGATGATCCGGCTGACTTCCTTGGCCTGCAGCGCCTGGACGGCCTTGGCCATGGCCAGGTACGTCTTGCCGGTGCCGGCCGGACCGATCCCGAAGATCACCGTGTTCGCATCGATGGCATCGACGTAGGCCTTCTGGTTCACCGTTTTGGGGCTGATGCGCTTGCCGCGCCCGGAAAGGATGTTCAGCCCGAAGGTCTCCGAGCCGGAACGGTGCAGCGCGCCGTCGGATTCGACCATGCGGACGAGTTGTTCGACCAGTTGGGCCGAAACGCGAGTGCCTCGCGCAGCCAATGAGCGGGCTTCCCTGACCACGTGTTCGGCGCGGCCCGCCGGGGCCGCTTCGCCGGTGATGCGCAGTTCGTTGCCGCGCACGTGCAGTTCGACCGAGGGATAGACCCCCTGCAGGATGCGCAGCACCTCGTCGTTCGCGCCGAGCGCACCGACCATCTGCTCGCTGCTGGAAAACGTGATCACCGTGGCCCCGGTCGCCTCCGGTGCGGTGGTGTTGTCCTCGTCGGTCATCCTAGTGGGTTGCCCTCCCGTTTTCTTGCTGGTTGACAGCCGTTCCGACCGCTGCGTCGCGGCCTTTCGGCACGCTTCCATCCTACGTGACAAGCCCGCAGAGGGCTTTCGTTATTCATGCAACTGTATATATCAGTCTTGCAACGGTCCTCGTTTGGACGCCGATGTGGGGTCCGGGTACCGGCATCGTGTGCCAAGGTTAATGGTCGGTCGCGGCACTCGTGTGTCACCGTCCCGTCGTCGAACCCCCCGAACCAAAGGAAACCCCCGTGATCGCCGCCCACACCAGCCGCCGTACGCGCGGCCGCATGGTGATGCTGGTTGCGGTGCTGTCCCTGGGGACGGTTTCGGCCTGTGTTGGAACTCCCGAGGGCTCCCCGAGCAGCATGCCGGCGGCCACGAACGTGTCATCCTCGGTGGCTGGACGCAGCAGCTCAGCCGCGCTGGAAACACTCAGCGGCCCGCAGCTGTCCCCGATCTACTGGCTCGGCGAACGCGATTCAACGGTCTACCTGTACCGGGAGTACATTGCCGCTGAAGACCAGGGTGATCCGGTCACCACGGCCATCAAATACCTCACCGAACACGAACCGAACGACCCTGACTACTTCAACCTCTGGAGCAAGCCCTCGCGGATCGGCACGTCGATCGACGCCAACAACGTCATCACGGTCGATCTCTCCGCCGACGCCTTCAGCCGCAAGCTCGATGAGGGTCTGGCCCAGCGGGCCATCCAGCAACTGGTCTACACCACGACGGCCGCAGCGGCTGCTGCCGGTTTGATCGGGCAGGATCCGCCCGCCAGCGTCAACATCCTGGTGGACGGGCACTCGGGGTACAACGCGTTCGGCCATGTGGAACTGATCGGCCCGATCCGGCGTAGTACCCGTTTCCGTGCCCCCATCTGGATCATCGACCCCCAGCAAGGGATCAAGGCCCCGCCCGGCAAGGTGAAGATCCAAGGAACCTCGGTCGCCTTCCCCGGGGGAACCCACTGGGAGCTGATGCGCACCGATGGGAAAAAGTATGTCCGCGTCGACTCGGGCACCGTGAAGCTCGGTGAGGGCGAGTTGGCAGATAGTGCCTTCGCGCTGACCGCCACGGTTGAAACGGGGGACTACACCCTGGCCGTCTGGGGCACCAAGGACGGTTCCAGCGACCGGCAGGCCGAGGACTCCAAGACGTTCACCGTCAAGTAGGCCGGCTTCCGCGCGCTAGTGGTACAGGACTCCGGCGACATGGCGGGTGATGGCCAGCGCCGCCGGCCCGGCCGTCGAAGCCCGCAGGACATTGCGCCCTAGGACCGCGGTACGGGCCCCCGCTTCCAGAAGCCGCGAGATCTCGGCGTCGGCGATGCCGCCTTCGGGGCCGACCAGCAGAAGGATCCGTGGCCGGCCCGGTGCAGGGTCACGGGCCGCGACGTCGTTCATGTAATCCTGGACGACGGCGGACAGCGGTTCCGTGGCGCTCTCATGCAGAATGATCGCCACTTCGGGGCCATCCTGGGCGTCGGGGTGGGCCAGCCGTGCGGCCAGCTGGGCCGTCGTCACAACGGAAGCGACCTCGGGCAGTCGGGTCCGCCGGGATTGCTTGACGGCCGACCGGACCGTCGCCGCCCATTTGGTCCTGCCTTTTTCGGCTTTTCCAGGCGGCCATCTGACCACTGAGCGATCGGACTGCCACGGCTGAATCGCATCGATGCCCAGCTCAACGGCCGCCTCGACGGCCTGGAGGTCCCGGTCCCCCTTGGCCAAAGCCTGGACCAGGACCAGCTGGACCGGTGGTTGGTCCTCGTGCTCGATCTTGTCGATGCCGGCGGTCAGGCTCGCCTTCCCCGTCTCCCGTACGGTGCAGACCGCCCGGGTCCCCGCACCGTCGAGCAGATCGATCTGCTCGCCGGTACGGACCCTTTTGACCGTCACCGCGTGGTGGCCTTCGGGGCCATCGAGTACGACGGTGTCGCCCGGGGCCGCGGTGGCGGGTAGCCCGTCATCGAGCAGGAACGCCTGGTTGCTCATCAGGCGCGGTGGCCCAACTTATCCCGCAATCGTGAGAAGACCCCGCCACGTTCAGCCAACCGGCCTTCGGCGAATTCCTCGTCACGCAAGCTCGCCAGACGCTCGAGCAGCTCACGCTGTTCGTCGTCGATCTTCGTGGGTGTCTCCACCTGCAGGTGAACGACCAGGTCGCCGCGGCTGCCACCGCGCAGCCGGGGGACGCCCAACTGGGAAAGCTTGACCGTGTCGGCTGACTGGGTGCCGGGCTCGATCTGGATGTCCTGCTCACCGTCGAAGGTCTCCAACTTCATATCAGTGCCCAGGGCCGCTGCTGTCATCGGGATGCGCAAGGTGGCGTGCAGGTCGTGGCCTTCACGTTCGAACACCGCATGGCGTTTGACGTTGATCTCCACGTACAGGTCGCCCGAAGGGCCGCCGCCGGGGCCTGCCTCGCCCTGGCTGTCCAGGTGGATGCGCGTACCGGTGGCTACGCCCGCGGGGATCTTCAGCTGCTTGCTGACACGTTCGCGCACCCGGCCCTGGCCCATGCATTCGTTGCAGGGGCTGGGCAGGGTGGTACCGAAGCCGCGGCAGGCGCTACAGGTTTCGATCGTCATCATATTGCCCAGGAAGGAACGCACCGGACGCTGCACCTGGCCTTGTCCATGGCAGATGGTGCAGGTCTTCGGCGAAGTTCCCGGCTGGCAGCAGGTGCCCTGGCAGACGCCACAGGTCACCGCGGTTTCGATGTCCAAGGTGTAGACGGTTCCTTGGACTGCATCCTTGAGGTCGATGCTCGCGGTCACCAGGGCATCGCGCCCACGCTGGGTCCGCGAGGCAGGGCCCTGGGCCGCTCCCCCGCCGAAGAACTGCTCGAAGATGTCCCCGAAACCGCCGAAGCCGCTACCGCCACCTCCGCCGCCGGCGGTGCCGTTCTCATTGCCCGTGGAGTCATAGATCTCCCGCTTCTGCGGGTCCGAGAGGACCTCGTAGGCGTGGGTGACCGATTTGAACTTATCCGAGACGTCCTCGCCCGGGTTCACGTCCGGGTGGAGCTTGCGGGCGAGCTTCCTGTAGGACTTCTTGATTTCCTCGGCGGAGGCGTCGCGCGCGACGCCGAGGGTTTCGTAGTGGCTGCTCACAGTGTGTGCTGTGTCCTTTCCGACAATCTGTACATGCTTATTCCCCGGGACCTGGTCCGTCAGCCGGCCAGGATGCGGGAAAGATAACGGGCGACCGCGCGAACGGCCGCCATGCTGGTGGGGTAGTCCATCCGGGTGGGACCCAGGACGCCGACCTTGGCCGTGGACCCCGGGCCGTAGCCGGTGGCCACGACCGAGGTCTCGGCCAACCCGCCGTACGGGTTTTCCCGTCCGATCTGCACGGTGATACCCCGGGCGTCCTGTTCCAACTCGGAGAACAACCGCAACAGGACAACTTGTTCCTCAAGGGCTTCGAGCACCGGGGTGATCGTCAACGGAAAATCCCCGGTGGAACGTGCCAGGTTGGCGGTACCTGCCATGATGATCCGCTCGATCACCGAGTTGTCCCCCAACGAAGCCAAGGCCTGGGCCAGAATCCGTCCGGAGTCCCGAAGGGATGGAGCCATTTTCTCACAGGCGGCCAGCGCCAGATCACCGATGCTTTGCATCCTCTGACCCGAGGTCGCTGCCAGGAACGTGGCCTTGAGGTCAGCGAGCGAATCATCACTGGTCTCCGGAGGGACCAGGACCACCCGCTGGTCGACCTTGCCGGTGTTGGTGATCAGGATCGTGAGGACCTGACCGGAACCCAACCCCACCAACTCTATGTGGCGGACCGTCGCATCGCTAAACTGCGGCACCTGGAGCACGGCGACCTGGTTGGTCAGCTGGGCCAGGAGCCTGACCGTGCGTTCCAGGACCTCGTCCAGGTCGTTGGTCCCCTCCAGCATGCGATGGATGGCCCGGCTTTCGGCGGGCGAGAGGGGGCGGACGGCGTCGATCTGGTCCACGAAATAGCGGTAGCCCTGTTCGGTCGGGATCCGGCCCGAAGAGGTATGCGGGGCGACGATCAGGCCCTCTTCCTCCAACGCCGACATGTCGTTGCGGATGGTGGCCGCAGAAACCCCCAACCGGTGCCGTTCAACCAGGGCCTTGGAGCCCACCGGTTCCCGGGAATGGACATAGTCCTCGACGATCGCCCGCAGGACCTCGAGGCGCCGTGGAACTGACATTCGATCCTCCTGTGGGTCTCGCGGTGGATGGACGTGTTGCGGCCTCGTGGCTTAGCACTCGACACGCCTAAGTGCTAAGTCTAATACGAATGACCCCTTGTTAGCATGGTGGCCGCGCGCATCGGCGCCCGCGGCCCGATCCACGCGGCCGCCCGACCCAGTGAAAGGCCGTGTCAGCAATTGGATATCCACCAGTGGGGAGCCCAGGATCTATCGGCACCGAAGGCCCGCCAGCTGCGCCGGGTGCACGCCGCCCTGGGCCTGTTGCTTGAAGACGTGCAGTCCGGGTGGGTGGGTGAGGTCGTGCGGATCGAACGCTCCGGTGGCCTGCGCCTGGTCGTCCTGGAGGACCGTCGGGGCAAGACCCGTTCCTTCCCCACCGGGTTCGGTTTCCTGATCGAAGGCGAGCCCGTCGAGGTCATCGAACCACAAGCCGCGGCGGCCGCGCCCGCTTCCGCCGGAGGCAGGACCGCCTCGGGTTCGGTGAAGGTCTCGAACCTCAAGGCCCGCACCGCCTTGGCCAGCCGCATCTGGGTCGAAGGCAAACACGATGCCGAACTCGTCGAAAAGGTCTGGGGTCATGACCTGCGCGTGGAAGGCATCGTCGTTGAACCCCTCCACGGCGTCGACGACCTGGCGGGAGCGATCGCCGAGTTCTCCCCGGGCCCCGACCGCAAACTCGGGATCCTCGTGGACCACCTGGTCTCCGGGACCAAGGAGGAGAAGATCGCCGCCGAGGCCATGCGGGTTCCGGGAGCCCGCTCCAACGTCCTGATCGTCGGGCACCCCTACGTCGATGTCTGGCAAGCGATCCGGCCCCAGGTGCTGGGCATTGCCGCCTGGCCTGTCGTTCCCCGGGGTACGGATTGGAAAACCGGGATCCTGAAGGGCCTGGGCTGGGCCCATTCCAGCCAGACGGATATCGCCCTGGGCTGGCGTTGACTTCTGGGACAGGTGAACAGCTATGCTGACCTGGAACCGAGCCTCCTGGGGCGGGTTGAAGAGGTCATAGACTTCCTCACGACCGGCCGTCACTGACGCCTCGGCGCGCCGCAGGGCTCGCGAAGGGGCTTTGGCGCGCTGCGTGGCGATAAACTAGGCAAAATCGTGCAGGACGGGAGGAATGGCGCAGTGATGAACGGATCAGGCAAGAAGCCCGACGAAGGCTCAGCGGACGCCGGGCGTTTCGAGGGCTCGTCGTCGGCTCCC
>RCNJ01000454.1_pt1 | contig 15594 bp, 13 predicted proteins | sample 2041171 | NCBI WGS metagenome assembly RCNJ01 (sample SAMN09708213, study PRJNA481090) | feces metagenome | biome: feces | host: Pygoscelis adeliae | place: Antarctica: Rookery Lake | collected 2010-03-01 | reverse complement strand
GTTTTGTTTTTGTTTTTGTTTTTGTTTTTGTTTTTGTTTTTGTTTTTGTTTTTGTTTTTGTTTTTGTTGTGTTGATGATAGGTTTGAGTTTCGGTGATAGCAGCGGGATAGAAGCCCGGCCAGGCATGCCGGGCGCCAAATTCGGGGCTCCTTTGCGACGCGTCAGTGCTGAGGAATGTTATGGCAGGAACAGCTTGTCACCGACACCTCCTATGCCCTATCAAGATTCATCACTTAGTAAACACCATGAAGCAGACCAGCTGCTGCTCAAAGGCAATAACTGCTTTGTCGCTGACACCCTCGTCTGCGACCTGCGCATTAAGAATCGGTCTCTGAAAGTGTTGGGCTAGTCCAGCTTCTGGGAGTCTGGATCTCGAGCCGTGGATCCAGCTTGAGGCCATCGTGTTTGGACCCAAGTCCACAAGTCCGTAGTAGAAAAGGATGAAACGGTACGTACTGTCTAATACCTGTAGTAGTAGATAGAAATGCATTGAATGAGCGACGAAAGACTAAGTAACTACAAACTGTGATAACGATAGTCTGAGGGCTCTGATGTTCTTCGTCCTCCTTGTCTCCACTATCTTCCAGCTTGATGTAAACTCCCCAGCTCCGCAAACAGAATAGTTGTTTCATCGTCTCAGGTGAAAGACGGTTCCGTTTCTTGGTAATAATGTCACGGCGTACGCTGAACATGCGCTCTGAAGCAGCAGAAGTTGCTGGTATAGTAAGGTGGTCACGGGCAATTCTAGTAATAGTGCTGTAGCCGTACAGCTTAGCACGCCACCATGCTAACGGATGTATGCTCTTGCCAGCTCCTTGCTCCTCGAGGTAGCTATCTATCTTATTCTCTGCCACTCTGTGACCTTGAAAAAATAGCTCATCCTGATCTGCAGCAGTATTACCAGCACTACCCACCTCTTCCTGCTCTTCATCCTGCTCAATCGGAAGCTGATGTTCCCTAATGTGGTATTTGTTAAAACACCTCACAAAACTGTTCCGTGGCGTGCTGGATTCTGCGAGTCGTGCTTCCATGCGGCCACAACTTCTCAAAAATATGGATATTCAGCCGAGGATTGCAAACTGTAGCTACAGTGCTATGGCAAGCTTGGTGTGTGGTTGCTTGAGTATGGTACTTGTTTAACTTTAGTAGTACTACGGAGCAAGCTTGTCCAATGATTGAGTCTCTGCATTTTATGTTTCTCATCTCAGAAAGCTGCAGAGTCTTTCTCAGATAGTAAGCTACGTCCGTGTTAAGGGATGGGTAGGTTGTGGCTTGAATGTGTGTTGTTGGCTTGACGAAGATTTGAAAGAGGTTTTGCAGTGACTCTAGCGCCAGCCAGCCAATCATCATTGTTTAGCTGGATATGTTTCATGCTAGCGTCTAACTGCTGCACGGCACATACTCCTGTAATAGGAGTCTTGAGCTTAAGAGCTGTGTTGAGCATCTTATAGGTTGATCCCCAGCAAACTGGCATAACGATAGTGAGTTGTCAAGCAAGTACATCATCCTCTGCTGTTTGTCTAGCTAGCATATCTTTAGCAGGTCTCTCTAAGCGCGTCAGTTCCGAAACACATAGATGTGTTTTCTAAACTTCTCAAAACCACTAATTGCAGCAGTGTGTCGCTCTAGTGGATTGGATATTGTAGCACAGTGTTCCTTCACTCGGTAATCATTGACTTCCTCAGATGTTACTGAACTGATCATCCCAAGCGCATCTTGTACTGCGAAGTTGATAATATGTGCCGTGAAACGGACATCACCCTCCTTAGCATCAAAGCACCATGGTTGAGCAGTAAATATGACGTTGCCAGCAGCAATTTGGAAATGCCTACGCATGGCTGTATTTGCATCAGCGTTGTCTTGTGTAATAGTAAATACACCTCCAGTTACTACAAAGTTGTTGGTGGCGTCTGGCAGCTTAGCAACCATATACTTGCCGCTGTGAACTTGTTCATCGAGATAAATCACATCCGGCACATCCCCCGCGGAACTCCGATTTTGAAATGATGAAGTATATGGTAACTTCCGCAAAATTTGTATAGTTTCGAGCACTCCAAGCGTCCAATTAAGCTAACCACCCTTCCGTTCAGCAAATGCTGTTTGTAATCAGCTTATTTGATGCTATGGTGGAAACTGAAGGCTCTCTCAAAGCCTCGTGTAACTACTGTGCGCCGGGGATAGTGGGTGTTGGAGGGCTTGATAGTGGACAAAGTTTAAAAATGAGGTGCGCTCTACAAGTGATAACAGTATGTTGGTGAAGACAATAAAAGTGAGCACAAGCTCTCGGAACTTGTTAGCTGAGATGGTTGGTCTTTTGTTTGGCCTCGGAGTGAAGAAATTGCTTGGAGGGATAGTTGAGGGCGCTTGCTTGTGCTTGTCTGTTTGCGCAGCATATGCAATGTTAGAATGCTTTCTATTGTAGTGCGTCTATAAGTTGATTTCCTTGTAAGGGGGACAAATAAGTGTATACATATGTGCAACTGTTGGGGGACTTACGGTGGCTATGTAGTGAGGAGCGCTCGGGTGTACAGCTTTTGAGTGACCAGAGCAGACATAGCCTCAGGAAACGTAGGCGTGGTGCTGCCATAGTTGGCTAAAATCAATGATGTTGGTATAGAGGCTGGCTCGAACGGAAGTTGGGATGACTGGTGCTAGGACGAGAAAAGTTGCGGTGGAAGCAATGACGGTAACACAGCATCAAAAGATGGTAAGAGTTCGTGATAATTAGTGTCGTGAGTGACAGCTCCGCTTCAGAATCACTAGCCATATTGAATGACGGCTTTTGATTGAAGCTCGCAAAAACAGGCGACAGAAGACGCAGGAGAAGAACACCAAAGTTCGATTGAGCTGGCAGCGAGGCTTGTTGCGTATCATTGGTCTGAGTCGGCCAATTCTATCTTGGCATGGACTCGAGTCCAACCCAAAAGTCCAGAAAACTGCTCGGATCTGGTCGGACTCGAGTCCGTTGGATCCGTGCCAAACATTGGTCTCTGAGTCGAGGGGTCAACAATGGGAATTAGTTCTAAACAGACAAGTTAGTCGCGACCCATTAAAGACACACGAGCCTCATATAGCTTTCAGGATACTCTTGTAGTTTCCTTCCCGTGAAATAATGGCACATTTCCTTTGTTTATAGATTTTGAGGCGTTGCATTCCCGGCTTTCCTCCCGAGAATTGCCAGTGGCATCGGTTACCTGGACGCGAAGATCTGCAACACGCGAAGCCACGAGGACGCGAACCGTGATCTCTTCGTGTCTGACGACAAGCGCATCTCTGTCGAACTGTCAAAGAAAGTCATCAAAGCGACGTCTGTCAGTCGGGCAAGCCTATCGGTCGCCATGACGACCTTGTACTGTACCTTTCAGACTTGCGACAAGCGCGCTCTGAAACCGTTTGTCGATCTCCGAGCAGTCTGGAGCCTCCAGAGACTCGACTCAAAGGCTGACGCTCTGTCTGTTGTTTGAGCCACCGAGTCTTTGAAAGTCTTTGTTCCCAGTCGCGGCAAGCGCATCTTGAACCTAGTAGCGAATTTTGCGATTGTTTCCTTAGCCGCAATGCGAGCCTGTAACGTTACTCAGACGCTTTGCCAGATTAAAAGCTCCAGCCGAAACAATCGCTTCCAAGGAAAATCGCCATCTCTATATATGCTGCTACCATATCGAGCTCTCTTCGTCCTCCATCTGCCTTCTGGCGCCTAAACAATCGCATGGGAGCCGACGTTTCGGAATTGGCAAGGTTCTAGCCGCGCGATTGGCTCCCATTCGTCTGTCGCGAAACGCGACCACGCACGGCCTCACGAACCTCGAGTGTAGACGAGGCTGGAACATCAACTTCATTTGCAGTTAGACGCCGGCATAGAAACGCTAAATGGATGCCGACATGAAAAAATTGTAGAAAAGGTCGCCATGAAGGTCAAATGGGCCTAAATGATAGGCTGTAATAGCCCGATATGCGCCAGAAACGCAGACAATCTTTGGTGGAGTCCTTGGCGCGCTTCTGGGTCGCGACAAAGGCGAGATTTCATATCTGGTGAATACCTTCTGGTCGATAGGCCATCAAGAGCCTGCCATAGTGCTTTGTGGGTAAGAGTTTGTGAGTCGAAAGAATGTTGATATGTGGACGACTCACCCGGAAGGACTGGGGAGTGAGTCTGTTTCACCACCCAGACTCCGTTGTAAGACTTGATTCTGTCTCCCATTCATTATCCTAGAGGGGAATTCCATATTATCAACCTTGCATGTCTCATGCATCTAGTAGTGTATGACATATGCTCGTTGTAAGCCTCTTTTGACTATAAGGCTTGAAGGCCGCCACTTTCTATCCTGCTTGTACTTTTGCGCTGTTGCTTTGAAGACTTCAGCTGGAAGATCCATTGTCAAGGGCGGATTTTGTCAGCAGAGGACATTGTTAAATTGGACAGGATCATTGTCCAGCGACGGACATAGTTACACCAATCCGTTTTGGGCGCCGCGAGCTCGCTTAACTTCACGCAAGTCCGCTCCACGCCGGGTCATTAGCCATGCGTTGATTGCGCAACCCACGATTCCGCCCAACCATCGACAACCTTCTTTCAAACCACAGTCAGAGACTTCCAACAATCATCACAAATCCACAACAGCCGTGCTGTTCCATTCAATTCATACTCTTTACTCCTGTTCCTCAGAAGTACTTAGTTTCCCCTTCGACCCAGCGTGGCCTTTAACTTTCACCCATTACAATCACCTTCCTTCCCACATTCAGAGTCGCAGGACGATTCCCCCCCCACCACTCCAACACAATCACCCAAAGCCGACACCTAAAACCACACAAATACCCGTCACAATGCGCTTCTCCACCCCAGTTGTCGCATCTCTCATCTCCTTCCTCCCAGTTGTGCTGGCTCACACCTGGATCGAGGAACTCCGCGTGATCTCTCCAGCCGGCACATTCGAAGACGTCAAGGGCTACCCACGTGGCAACCAGCTTCGCGCTGACCCAGCCTTCACGGACGTGAACCTTGTCTGGAAAATCCTCGACAACGACCCATCGCACGCCATGTGCTTCACCGGCAAGCAGGACACACCAAACCAGACTCAAGGCTCTCCAGCGCTCAAGGCCAGCCCAGGCGACATGGTTGCCATGCGTTATCAGGAGAACGGCCACGTTACCATCTTCAACCCAGAAATCCCGAAGCCACCAAACTCCGGAACTGTCTATATCTATGGTACCACTCAGCCACGTGCCGATGACAAGCTCTACGATATCCACCCTAACTGGACCCTGGATGGAAAAGGCGGCGATGGTCGTGGTTTCCTTCTCGCCACTCGCAACTACGATGACGGCCAATGCTACGAAGTCAACGAGACGCCAAAGTCTCAACAGCGCCAGAAGGAGTTTGCGCACGAGGCTGATCCAGAGATGGGCCAGAAACTTTGGTGCCAGACCGATGTTACCATTCCTGATACTCTCCCAGCTGAGGGCGCTCTCACCATCTACTGGGTGTGGGACTGGCCAACTCTGAACGCTGATGGTAGCACCAAGGTTGTCGAGATCTACACTTCATGCATAGATATCGAGCTTGTTCCAGGCCAAGGTACCTCCAAGAGCCTCAAGTATGACGATGGCCAAATCCTCAACAAGGCTGCAATCAAGTCGCAGCTCACGAATCAATTTGACGTCGAGTACAAACCAAAGAACGGCTCTCCAGTTCCAGCGGGCTCCAATAGGCCAAAGGTTCCAGCCATCATCGCTGTGCCACTGCCAAAGGACGGTGCTTCCGCAGCCCCAGCTGACCCTGCTCCAGCTCCGTCCTCTGAGGTTAGTCTTTCTCCTGCTCCTATTACAACCACGCAGCCAAAGCCGATCACTGACAATCCAAAAAAGAACCGCCCAAGCCTGTCTCCAGCTCCACCAGCTGCTGCAGTCCCAGAACCAGTAACTGTAACAGTCACTGACTCTGCGCTAAAGGAGAAGGAGACAGTCTACGTCACCGTCAAGGAGTCATCAATCATAGACGCCATCCCAACTCCAGCCGTTGCACCAGGTGCCGCCGACGCCGTCCCGGAGGAGCAGGCCGGAGCCAAGTTCACACCAACTTACGATGCGTATACCAACATCCCTTCTCAGACCGCAGCTGTCGTCCCAGATACTGACGTTGCTCCGCTTGGTGAGGGTGTTGTGCCAACCTCGACCATCGTCCCTCTTGCCACTGCTCCGGCTACTCCCGCGTCCGACAACCGCGGCAGACCACTCGTGCAGCCTTTTGTTACTTTCTCCAGGTCTATGGATGAGGTGCGCGTGCCTGTTCCAACTACCTTCGCCACTTCCGCCTCCAAGGTTGCTGTGCCGATTGTGGTTGTCACTGCCGTGGAGACTGATGTTGCTACTGCTACCGCCGTGGTCACTGTTACTGCGCCACGAGGTGGAGCCTACACCTCAATGCCAGAACCTGTCCCACGCTTCCGCCGCTCTGCGGGGCAGTGGTAATTCCCCACACTTCGACGAACTCTTCGGCCGATCGATGAAGAGCCGACAATACATCCGCCTTGTTGATCACTAGCTGGTTTGGTGGTCTTGGTACCGCAAGGAGGGATGTTGACAAGTAAGATGCTAGAGAGGATCAAAAACGATTTTCATTTGTCCTGTACATACATGGATACATGGAACGGCGTTTGAAGATGGCAGGGCATTTGATTGGAAGGACGGACAAGAATACATAGTCGGCCAGATGCATGGCTAGATGGACTTGGAGTTATGCGTTGAGATACCGAGTTTGCTTTGATTTGATATGATGCCAGACTTGGCCACGTTGTAGATGTAGAGCTCGACACTTCGATGAGGGAGAAATTGGAACACTCGTCTGGATTTTTTAACTTTGACATGCTTGATTATAGATGTGATCTGTTGTTTACGACCTGAATAATTACCTTCGCTATACCCACGTTTGTGTCCTTGTCTCTGTGCGCTGTCGCAGTTTATTAGCAGCAATGCTCTCGATGAGGCTCATGGTGCTGTCGCACCGAGATCAACAGGGTTCCACGGCTCTCGCTTCTTTTCCTTGAACTCTTTCGACAAAGGTTTCTTCTGCAGTGTATACACTGCTCCACGCCAATCGGTTGTGATCCAGGGCACCTAAATACAGACAAATACCGTCGACATGACAGCACTTTTGGACCCAAATACCGTCTACCGCGAGCCAGTATCAATGTTGCCATCACGAATGCGTCCTCCACTCGCAAACGCACCACGCTAGTAACAACATGCGACAACTGGTTAACTAGTCCAAAAGAGCACAACCAAAGCCCTTATCTTAAGCCTCCAGTCAAGACTTTACGTGACTGTCCAGAGACTCACGCCCAGCTTCACTGGCTTCATTTCAAAGCCACATAAGCAACCTCCTTCTTCCCCTCAGCAACCCACATTTCACAACTTCAGCACTCTACCAGCACAGTATGAACCTCAACATCAGGGATCACGCATCTCCGGAGTGCATCACCACAACCGCCATTGGAACAACCTCAGTCTCCATCCACCCACCAACCGAAATCAGCGGCCACACTCACTCCTTCATCTTCCCACCACCATCCATCCTCCTCCTCTTCCCTGCCAACCTCAGAAACTCCCGCAGGCCGGCAGCATGCAGAGTCACCCTCGAGGCTTTACCTACACATCCGAACCACATCAACAACCCCAACCATACCGCCTTCTCCCCTGGCCTGTTCGTTGATACCAACGGAGTCCTCCTTAAGGACGGCACTGGGATCGCCTTCGTCTTTCCGTGCCTGATGCGCCCCGATGTTGGGAGGTGGAGATTGAGGTTTGATGTCAGGGCCAGGGACGGACAGAGTACCGTTTGGGGCCGACGGTTTGAGGTTGGGGAGTTTGTTGTGGGGAGGAGAGAGATTGGTGAGTTTTCCTCCTGGTGTCATCCAGTCAGGGTTAGATGGTGGGGTGGGGTGAAGAATAAGCGGCTAATTTGTACAGCGGATGAAGAAATGGCTTTTCTGTCGAGTTTGGAGGATGGGAGGTATCATAGGAATACGCTGAGGGCACTTGCTGCACAATCGTGAGCTGACATGGGTGCTTCGAGGCTGGAGAGGTTGGCGCCGAGCATTACTCGTCTCAGGAATGGTTAGAAGCTGGCAGTATGTTTGAGAGGGGGCTTCATGAACTTGAGACAAGTCTATACACCGGAGTCTTTAGCTAGGCTATCTCACAATTCAAGCAATCGGTTAACACATTGCGGGCTCCCAGTACAGTTTTCTCTCTACATGTCTCCCTTCCATCCTGCATCTTACTTCCAAGAACTCGTCCCTCCCCTAAACATCCCATTCTCCAGCTTTGTCTTATGGCTCTCCGCCCGCGCCCGAGCCTGTATCTTAGCCCTAGACTTCGGACTCCTGATCGGCATCGGCACTGGAGACATACTCCTCGACAGCAACGGATGCCTAGACGCATTTGTTGTCCTTCCGCTCGGTGTCGCGCTCCTCGGTGTATGGACAGCTGTCACTGGAGCAGATCTTGAGGCTGATTCGGAGAGGAGGCGATTTTTCAGCTTTGGCGTCGATTTCGCTCCTCGCCCGGGTGTTGCCTTGCAATTGGGCGAGACAGAGAGCGAGAAGTGTCTCAACGGAGCTGGGGTGAGTGATTTCGACCTTTGACTCTTCGCATACGTTCTTATAGCATCATTTGCCGTCCTCGTACTCGTATTCGGCGTCTTATTAGACGTAGGTTCAGGCTGCGATCTGAGGTTCGATAGCGAGGGTGTGCCTGGGCGGGTGGGTTGCAGACTCAGTTCATCCTCTTCATCTTCATCTTCCTTTACTTTTTCTACCTTGATCTGCTTCATTGCCATGGACGGCTCGGACTTGGGATGTGGGATTTGGATGGAGGAAACGAGTTCTAATTCATCCTCGCTCTCCTCAACCTGTCCACTAGGAGATCCACCAGGAGTTTGTGGCACAAAGAGACCGCCACACCACGAATCAGTCGACGCCCCTCTGGACTGGCCAACATAACCTGGGTCTGTTGAGTTTCGTCTACAGACCTCTTCAATAGCAAACGTCTCCTCTTGTTGTGCCTCCTCCTGTTGCTCAATCAGCTTGCTGCATAATTCCGTATCGTCTTCCACCACCCCTCCCAGGGCGCCTTGACAACCATCACCACCTAGCTCACCATCGTCCTGGAGACCTCGCCAAGGACTCCAAGGCGGTGCCACTGGCTTGTCCACCATTTCTATCATGGTTTGCTCGATGGGGACCACATCCAAAGGTGCAGATGACGAGAACGCTGGCTGAGTGAGCAGTTCATCATCATCGAAGTCTGCTTGAGAATCTGGAATCTCCTTGTTTGTGTCAAACCGGCTTCCTCGCGGCGAAGATGGTAACTTTGAATGAGCGGGTTGGCCCTCGACGAGCGCTACATCTTGTGACTCAATTGGTGGTTGGGAGGGAACTGGCTCGGACTCTTCGGCAGGTTGTGTGAAGAAAGATACTGGCATAAATTCCGCAGAGGGCGGTTGTCCAGGTATGCAGTCCTCCGTGCTGTCGAGTGGTGCCTGTGCAACATCCTCATCGACTTCTGGTGTAGGCATTCGAGACGGCAGTATAGCATCCTCAATCTCATTCGAGCTCATAGGTACAGCCTCACCCTCATTTAACCAAGACATATCTTCCTCCTGCTCCGGCACATCAGCCAAGACCGGTTGGCTCTCCTCCCGAGTCGGCGTCAGTTCTGCTTCCACTTCCAACACAGGCGCATACTTGACATGACGCTTCGGTATCGGAACTAAGAACGACTCCAAATCATCATCGCTCTCATCATCCCAAGCCACATTCTCCTCTCCCTCAAGCTCCAAATCACCTTCGTCCCTCCTGTCCTGCTCAAGCTGACCCAACATATACGCCAGCGTCTCATTCCCTTGATCCTCTGCCTCATCTCCCGCAATCCCCTCATCATCTTCGAAAATGGGGGCGTCGTCAACCAGAATCTCAGCATCGCAAAACTCCCGCATCGCCTGTTCCTCCAACTCAGCCTGTGCCCTTTCCAAACTCTTAGCTCGCTTCTCAGTATTATCGGCGTCTATGGCTAAAAGTGCGGGGTCGATGGGGATGGAGAGGTCGTCGAGTTGTGTTTCTACGATCGCCGCTGCTGGAAGAGGAATGTTGGCATTTTGCAGGCTCGCAGGGTTTGGATCCTTGGTAAGTGCCTCATGTGGAGTCTCAGTATGGGGAAAGTAGAACCATGGGGTTGTGACGCAGGTGTTGATGGCAGGTTGGTGTTGCGGTGCTGAGAGATCTTCTACATTATGTGGCGGTTGGGGTGTTTGGTAGTTGTCCGGGGCAGGTTGACTGGCCTTTACTAGTGCAGGCTCCTCTTGACATGATAATTGGGACGCATCATCCTCCGCCGCTACAAACGCATCGTTCTGAGCCGGAAACGTGTGCGGCTGTGCCGTTGATGCGAGCTGCACGGATGGTTGCGTTGGTTCGTCGTCTTCATCAGAAAAGTCGTAGCCCTTGGGCACCACATTTCTCGCAAATACCATAGGCGGCTTCTCCTGTACCTCCTTACCCACCTCACGGAACGGATTAGGAGCCTGATTCGCATCATTCGTGGCCGAGGAGTCCTCTGCCGGGCTATCCGTAGACGTCTGCTGAGGCAGCGGATACTTCCTCGGCCTCCCCCTCGGCCTTCTCGGGCCCTCATAAACAACCCTCCTTGGCGTCTTCCCCCAATCCCCCTTACCCCTTCGCTCACTCCCAGCTTCATCTCTCGTATATGCTTTGGGTGGCCGGCCGGGGGCCTTTTCAGGTAGCCATAAAGACTGTCGACCAGGCGGGGAGGGAGAGCGTAGGGCGAGAGATTCCGGTTTAGGGAGTTTCTGCTGTCTCTGTGACCGAAGCATATTTTCGTTTTGAGAAGGTTCGCGTTGGACCAACTCCTCTTCTGAGCTCTCAATGATTTCCGCCTGTGAGGAGCAATATTGCTTGATTTCCCGACTTGTCCGCTCGTGGGAGAGTTGCCGCCCACGGCTCGCTCCGCTCGGCCCCAGCGAGCTCAGAGATTGGGAATGTCGGTCGTCGCCGATGCGGGAGGTAGTGATGGTTTTGGTCGTTATTATTGTCCTTTTTTCCACGAAAGATGTGCGCGGTCGATCTCGCCGAACTTGATTGGAAGATTGAGTTTGCAGGGGGCGGCGAGAGATGGATGTGGTTGGTAGTGTTGGAGCGGGATTTTCGTAGAGAAAGTCGTCGTCACTCGAGTCTTCGTAGATGAATATTTTCTTTTGTGGGCTTTGCGAGGAGAGTCGGCGTTTGCGTCCCTGATTATAATCCTGCTGATACTCCTTCTGGGGCGACAGATGGCCCTTGGTCTCATGGCTCCGGTGCCTATCTCCGTAGTTCTGTTTGTCCGCCAACCGGTTCCCACGCGCATAATTCCCTAACGCCTCCGGTGCCCTCTCATGCTCCTCCTCCTCCCGCACTGCCCTCATATCCCTCCTCTTCTGAGCGACCCCGGGATCATTCTCATCCTTCATCTTCTTAATATGACCATTATCCTCCACGACCTCCAAGGTGTTGATATCTATCACATCTGCGTTCTCGAACTCTTGCCCGTACTTGGCTATGATTTCGTCCCACCGAGTTCGGACTTTGTTGAGTGCTTGGGAGCGCCGAGAGTAGATGGCTTCTTCATCTAGGTCTGAGACCTCTTCGCCTGAGTCTAGGACTTCGATCTCGCCGTCGGAGGAAAAGGAGGGATATGAGGTTGCGTTAACTGGTTGGAAGTGGTCTTTGCTGTCCTCGTCCTCGTGGCCTCTTATGGTTAGAGTGTGGTCGGCAGATTCATTTCTCGGATTTTGGCTCGGTGTCGGCGCAGCGTAGAATATATCATCGTCGTCGTCAGAGGATTTCTCGTAGGCATGCTCGGCAGGCGATGAGAGGCGCTGCCTCTTCAGCGGAGGCTCCATGGCGACTATATATTATTCCGTAAATATGGCATAGCTTCAGGACTCGCTATACCGGAACAAAAAGAAGGACAAGACAAAGCAGTGGCTGATTGCTGGGGTTGGTCGTGGAAGTTGTCATTTATGCTGCGTCGCGACTTTGACAGCGCGTTCTTATCGCTTATCGGCACCACCAAGCTCCCACATCCTGGTCATTGCAGACCTCAAGGTTGCGAATCGACCTCGTCGCATCACTTTCGCAACCATCTAATACAACTTCTTTCACAACAACATCACACCTCGTCCAAGATGCATTGTCAAAAGTGCCGCACACCGCTAAAACTCGATCCCAGTCTCGACTCGCTAAACGCCGCCTCATTCAACGTCCTCGTCGGTACGCCTCACCAAAAGCTCTCCATCCGCGCCTCATCCCTCACTTCTCCCCACGCTCTCACTCCACTCATTTACTTTATTTCTCTTCCATCACCTCCAGCTAATATACTTACACTCCCTTTAGGCTCAAGGAACCCGACCGCCCACCCCATCACCCCCTCCCGCCCTGCCTACCCCGAATCCCGCCGCGCACTCTACAATAGCATATCCCTCAACACCGTTCCCTCCTTCAAAGCGTCTCCCCCCTCCCATCAAGACTCCTCAACTACCGGGCCCCACCCCGGAATGTCCTTCGTCATGCTCTCAGGCAGCGAGATCGCACCCACCCGACTCCCTCACACCAAACCCGCATCCAAACTCCGACCCTACTCAAAGACTATCCCGGAATCCACAAATGGCGCAAGCGAGAAGGGCCAAACAGATGACGCATACGATGAGGGGCCAATATCCTCAGATATGGAGAGGGCCAACAGGCTGTTTGAGATCATGTCTGCAAGGTCTGATATCGATCATCCCATATGTGTGGAGTGCACAACACTCCTAGTTCGAGGTTTGGAACAACGACTAGAAGTTGCGGGGAAAGAGCGGGATGTTTTCGCCGCGTATCTAAAAAGATTGCAGAATGAGCAGCCTACAGAAGGCGAACTTTCAGCCTCGCGAGCCACTTTGCAAAAAGCGATGGAGGACGAGGAGGCGGCTACCCAAGAGCTTTTGACATTGGAAGAGGAGAAGCGCCAGGTCGAAGCAGAGATAGAGGAGCTTAAACTGGAACTAGAGGCATCAGCAAAAGAAGTTGATGAGTTTTGCATCGCGGACAACCGATTCCAATCCTCATTTCAACAGGCTTTGGCAAAGCACGCTAGCCTGCAGACAGCGCTGGAACATGATAATAAGCTGTTGCAGTTGTTGCAAAGAACAAACGTACACAACGACACCTTCTCCATCTCTCACGATGGCGTCTTCGGCACGATTAACAACCTTCGCCTCGGCCGCACATCGGCGATCCCTGTTGAGTGGAGTGAGATTAATGCTGCTTGGGGCCATACGCTGCTCCTACTTTACACAGTCGCACGATCAGCTGAATTTAACTTCAGGGGTTACCAACTTGCGCCGATGGGATCTACGAGCTCAATCATACAGTTAGCAGAGAGGGGGGGGAAGAGGAGGAAACTGGACCTATGGACTCAAGGCGACCTACCTTTAGGCCTCACATTCATGCACCGCCGCTTCGACGCCGCTATGGTCGCCTTCCTGGACTGTTTGAAACAGCTTGGTGACTATGTTGAGGCTGAGACAGCCAATAATCCGACAGTGTCACCTCCACGGACTATGAGTCCTCGGAGCGTAGGTGACCAGGCCAGTGTGAGGGAGAGCACAAGGGTACTTAGGGGAGTCAAGCGGGGATTGGAGCTACCGTATCAAATCGAAGGAGACAAAATAGGGGGCTTCAGCATAAGGTTAGGTGTCGCACAAGACGATGGGTGGAGCTCCGCTTGCAAGTACGTTCTAACATGCTGCAAATACCTACTTGCACATGTTAGCAACGCGTCGCTTGGGGGCGGACGATGAGCTACATGCTGGTGAAAGCTACGGTAGCAATAGCAACGGCGTTGGTGGTAGAATATTAGACGCCAGGCGGTACTCGAGGAGGTTCCCCATCGGTTCCGCCGAGTAGGAGAGCTAGCGCTGATAGCAGGGGAGCCGTAATGGTAACATCAGAAGCGATGGCAATAAAGCACTCCCTACTGCCACCGACCATTTCCATCTCATCAATAGTTGTTTCTATCTGGCTTCACCGTTTCAGTTATTCACGATTGCTGAATCTTCGGACTTCAATTTCTCACTTCTATATAAGATCAACCGGCGACGACCCCAAGACGATTATAAGACCAAGCAGCAACATAATACTCAAATGCGATATACTTATGCTTCCTCGTCGCCTTCCCATCCATCGACCTACCTTGGCTCATGGGCCGCAGCCTGCTAAGTACGCCCCAGCATATTCCCTCTCATAACCTCCTTCTTTCTGTGATTCCGCACTCCTGAAATCAGGGTGCTCAAAACTCTACCTTGACATTCCCAGCTGGCAGCCGGCTCCTCCACTCCCTAAGTTTCAGACCAACAAACCCTCTCCTCATCGGCACCTCATAAAGGGCATTCACGGGAATTAACCCAGAAAAGTTATATTATCGAAAAGCTGCGCCATACAGTCATTGATCATCCATGAAGGGGGGGCCTAAGGTTCAGCGGACAAGACACAAGAATGAAGAAAGTGGTTTCAGATTTGCAACGAGAACCATGAACTGTCCCCACGAAAACGTATTTGTTTACTAGGTATCTCAGGACAGTTTGAAATGATAGGCGTGCTTATATATGGAGCGGAATTAAGTGTTAATTGTTTGAAAGCAGACATCCTTAAGCGAGTGCCGAGATGGAGAGGCCCGTAACTGCAAGACGGCTCAACACCATCCGAAAAGTCTATAAAAAGAGCGACAAACGCGGAGAAACATGGATTGAAACAGCGCAAAATTAAAATGTCTACCAAAACCGTATAGTTTTCTTGCTGCCTTGGCACCAATGAACTAGACTTCAATCTAATCACTGACATGCCCGAGGAAACCTTCCACTCCTCCTTGATGTATATCCAGATGTTGTTGCTAATCATTTGATTGTGGCAGCAGCTTGTGATGACAAGTTAACAACAACTTGGTTAACGATATTGTAGAGCTTACTAAATTCTAAATAAGACTTGTCCGGCTCGTGAAGTAATTTGTTACTCTTATGAATCTGACTGGTTGATAAGTGCTTAGTTTTGCCTCGTAGTGCCAGGTTTACCGTTGAGCGGTGAAGCCTGTTGACAGAAAAGGCGGCGGTAGCTGCATTGAGGCCGTAGGCTTTTGTTGTTAAAGGTTGAGACATGACAAATGTCTTCTAAAGGTTCAGCAAGAGAAATCAAGCAGGCAGTATGTTACAACTTTGTAGCGTGACTCACCGACTAGACCCTGGCATCATGTTGAATGGGTCGCAGGTATTGCAATTGTATATTTGATCAATGACCTTAGAATAATAATATTAAAAAAAGTTGTTCATCTTCTATCGCCATGTACTTGGCTATATATACATGTGTCTGGAAGTACTTGTTGGGGCGGGGAGGTCCATTGGCAAATTCAGGGGGCGAGCCTCATAATTTCCCCAATATAACGATTGTCCCCGATCATATAGTTTGGCTCCACCGATCAACCAAGTAATGTCCATCACTTCATGGCGTCCTTAT
>RCNJ01000453.1_pt1 | contig 15609 bp, 10 predicted proteins | sample 2041171 | NCBI WGS metagenome assembly RCNJ01 (sample SAMN09708213, study PRJNA481090) | feces metagenome | biome: feces | host: Pygoscelis adeliae | place: Antarctica: Rookery Lake | collected 2010-03-01 | reverse complement strand
ACAGAGTGCTAAATCCACAGCATCGACTCCATAAACAGGTATGTATTCCACAAACTAATCTCTGGCCCTCTCCTTCCAGGAGGTAGCCCGCTATATATACTGATTCTGGGTCCCATAGCTTCTCGCCGCCGAGCCGGTGGTGTCCCGGTGTTGCATCGGCGAATGGGATTACCATGCACGTTCGTTTGCCTTCCTTCCCGCGCCTGCCTCACCGCCGGGTCGTTGCCGCCCTGGTGTCACGCATGCTCATTTGCCGTTGCGCTTTTACCCGTTGCCGACGGGCCGACCGTCCCCAACAACCCAACCCAGAGGCTGCATGCTTGTTTACCTGTTTGTGCCTTTCCCTGCCCCAGCGCTGGGCTGTTTGCACCTCTGCGCCCTATAGGACATCCCGGCCATGGATCGGCGTACCCGTGACAGGAGGGTAGCGAGTTCTTATGGCTCGCTCAGTTGTCAGGCAGCCATGCGGGTTGCCTGATCAACACAGAAGTGGATCGTTCTAACATCGGTTCGTTACAACTAAAGACTGAGAAATGTTGAAACTGATGACTTTCAAGGTAATGCAAGAGCATTTGGGATGGAGAAGGACTAAGTCTTGTCGGTAACCAATTCGGCAACCTGTGACCTTGTTCTATTTAACTTATGTTCTCTTCGAGATCCATTTGGTGATGGCTGTCAACAAGTTGGGCGCTAACATCATTATCACTGTTGCTATGATAGGGTAGAGCGCAGTCACGTTAGGTAACGGTTTTGTTCAGAATTACTGTTGAATGTACACTATCCGACGTGGAAAATTCTCGTCCGTTGAGGGAACTTTAGAGAATGTTCGGGTCAATGCATAAGTTCTTCCATGCATCGGCCAGCGGCTCTTTGAGCTCTTGTCTCGTGTTCTCTATAATAGGAAAACAGTATTACTGTCATGCGACAAAGCACACGGCTGGCAGCTCAGGCTTAGAGGGCCGCGAGCGATCACGTGGGCAGCGCAACCCTAGGGGGAACCCTGCGGTCCATACAATATAAGTGGCAGTCCCTCCGCAGTAAGCGGAGGGACAGAGATTAGTCTAGGAAGTAATGAAAGACTCACCGCTACACCGTCTCCTGCCTGGCGTGTTAACTGTTTCTCTGTGATTGTCAGTACAACCTTTACAATTATACTTAGATAGGAAATATGGTTTTATGTTTTCCCAATACCAGATAACTTCCGCACCCACTTCAACAACTACACCCATGGAATCATACTTTGCCACCTACTAGGAGTCTTCGAGTCCGCCTTGTTTTCGTGTCTTACTTTCTTAGTTTCCACAATTTACACAAAGGACCATCAAACCAAGCGCATCGCTGTGCTCCATGGTTCGATTGCGCTATCGGGTGCAATCTGAGGACTTATTTCGTATGCGATCCCATTGAGGGGTGATAGAAGTGATCTGAAAGCATGGCGGTGGCTCTTCATCATCTGGGGCTGCATCTCTCTCGTGATCGGCGGTGCAGTGTAACTTAGTCTGCCACAAACTTCCAAGTCAGCATGGTTTCTGAACAGAGATGAGAGAGAGGTAATGAGTGCTCGACACCAGCAAGATGTGTTGAAGGCAGTACCATTCGAGAATCGGCTGATCTGTCCGTGGCTGGTTCCGTATAACGTTTGCGGATAAAGGGGCAGATCTACACTCCTGAGATCTGCTGCATCCGGCACCACACCGAAAACAGGAGCTGCATGTCTATAATCATCACATATTAAAGCAGTGCAGATAGCCACAAGAATAAGAAATACACTTCAGACAATAATTGCATTTGCTATCTGCTCGGCCCAATTGCCCATATTAACACGATGAGGTGTATCAGGGCGACAAGAACTTTTCGATCAAATACGTCAAAATGACTCTAACTGATCCATTAATCTACCTCGCTGGGGTTGCTTTATTTGTTCTTTCATTCCACGTCTCGGGTTTGGAACCTTTTTACCAATTATCATTATGGAACTAATACAACTAGACGTACTGTTTGCAGCTTACAAACTAAAAGGGCTATCCTGATTGCGACGGGCAAATCAAGCGAAGAAAATACCTTTAAGTACATGCCGTAAAATGATCTATCGTGTTCTATACTATGTGAGCTATAGTAATGATTCAAGTAATGGTTGAAACGATGGTGCTTACAGTTATTGCCTTGAACGCCATAATCGTCGAATTTTAAACTCTTGCGCGGTTAGCAAAACCGGGTTGTGCTCCTTCTCTCTCGCCTTGCTCGCCGGCATTCAATGCCGTACCGATATGTTAGATCCCCGTCTTGCTGAACGGCGAGGTATGGTCGACCCTGTCTCGTACGACCAAACAGTCATGCTCTGGGATGGTGGGAGTGCTGAGCTTACATATCAATTGGAGTCGTGGTCCATCTAGCTCCGAAGTTTAGCCGACCACTGATAAAGGTGGTATATTTAAACCTGACGTATTTGGCACATTTCTAGGCTCACCTCCAACTCCTGTAGATAGGAGCGCTGGTCCTTCTATCAGGGCCAGCAATTAGTCTGCTACCAACATCACCTCTTTCTCGGCATCTACCTATCCTTGATCAAACTCATTATTGTCCCACTGGTTTCTTTCCAATCCGTCTATAACCTCACAAACAGCCTTCAAACTCAGATTGTCATGACTTTCGCAAACTTCGCTTTGGCAATTCCTGGGTCATTTTCCAATAATAAACACTCATTCTAGCTGTCGCAGCATTATCAGACACTGTTCATACTATCGACAGTCTCCATTCATGTCAACATGTTGTTTCACTCATACCGACGATCTGATCCGCAGGATTTTTGCATTGCGCTTGGGACCTTGCGACATTATGATGATGGTTCCTTCATTCCCGCAACACGCCCACAATCTTTCCAGAATGTGAATGGCACCTACAACTTCTGCTTTGTCATCTCGGGCGGCGACCATTCCAACTCAACCTAACCGCTCATGCACGTCCAAGTCCTTGAGGGTCTGCGATAATCGATGCCAAGGCACTTTCGGTCATCCACAAAAGTGATGTTTTAGTAATGAGTTATTGAGTATTTATGGCATGTTATGGAAAGATGGAGAGAAGGGAATCAGTCGCAGGTTATTTTCCTGTTTGCCAGGCTGTATGGGAGGCTGCCGTGTGGTAGTTGGGGTAAGGGCTGCGTAAGAGCTACCTAAAGAAAATGGCTCGCATTTTTCGCTCGCATTTTGTTTAGTTTGACAAGAAGGTGTACGAGAAGGTATACGAGAAGGTGTACAAGAAGGTGTACAACGAAGTGTACTGGGAGGTACACCGAAACTTGCCGGCCGCGCCCTTCTTTCAAACCTACCTTTCCTTTTTGGTTGGCAGTGCGGGGTAGTTTGGAGTCCGCATCGTAGATGCGTTTTAAGTGCTGTAATGGGAATGGACACGGGCACTACACTCTATGAAGTTCAACCTGAGCCCCACCCCCACAAACGCCAGCGCCGGCTGCTCCCGCATCGACGCATCGAATTTGGGTCCCGCCTCTCATCAGTCCAGCCTTCAGCATCCAGCGTCCAGCGCTGCTAAAATGGACGCGTCTCTGCGACCAATGCACATCAAGTGCACGCGGCGCAATCCTGTCAGAACGCTTACACGTGTCTGCTCCGTTGGGATTGCTAATGGAACCAGTGACCAAAACTGCCGCGTCCAAGCGCTCGTACCAAACGGCCCAGTAAACCTGCCAACCGGTTTTCCTGGCATCTTCAGGGAAGACGTATAGATTCACCTGCTTACATAGCCCCAGGTTTGAGTACGTGTCGGGCTCGTTCCTCAGGTCTCGTAGTCCCAAACACCACAACTACATGACATTGCTCGCACGACATGGTCCCATCTAGGGTGGGCCTTAAACCTTGGTATAACGAAGCGGTTGTTATCGACACATTACAAATATTCTTTGTGCTCGAGGCTGTGCAGCGACGCGACCCCGCTCGCTGACAGCACTGAACGCGGTCCGTCTATCAATATGCATAGCATTAGGCTTCCGCTCATCGATACCGCTCCAATCTTCCTTCCTTTCATGGAAAATCGCGAGACAAGTCATCGGGATGACGTCGACCCCGCGCTTCCCCAACGAATGCCATGGAATGCCTAGTTTGGAATCGGCAGGTCAAGCAAGGCTGCATGGACCTAGCACACTCGAGTGCGTCTTACCCCTGTTTATCAGAGCATCTCGACAACATCTACCTTGTTGCACTACGCACGTTATACCGCCAACATTAATCGTCACCGCCAGGAGCAGTCGACTGCGGGGTTGCCAGGTGCCGGCAAGCCTTACGCCGCAGAATGGCGAGGCTGGAAAGATAAAAGAGGACCTTAGCTGTCGTGAAAGCGACACTTCCACACCCTCCTCATTGAGTACGCGTCGAGAGGTTGAAGTATCATGAGATTTGCACTCAACTTTGTTTGGCTCGCGACAGTTGCCGGGGCAACTATTCGCAGCCCAGAACCCATTTCCTACGATGGCTACCAGGTCCACCGCATCAGGACTACTGGGTCGCTGGAGTCAGTGAAAAAGAGCCTCGCCACAATTCCCCATCAGACATTGAACAAAGTTCGTGGCCAATGGGACGTACTCGTAGCGCCTGAGCATGCCGACGCATTGACTGCCTTCAAACTCAAGTCTCGAACCTTGCACGAGAATTTGGGCCATTCGATTACCAAGGAATCCAGGGTCAAGAGATCGTGGAAAAGGAATTTGAACTCAAGTGACGATGCATGGTTCGACAGCTATCATTCGTATGGTGATGTAGGCATCATCCGTTGGCAACCACGCAAGACATTCACTGACTTTACACCTGCATAGCACGTCGAATGGTGGCGCGATTTGCAGGCTTCCTTTCCAGAACAGTCCAATTGGACGAGTTCTGGAACATCCTTCGAAGAACGTGACCTCTTTGGTGTCCATCTTTGGGGCGCCGATGGTCCTGGAAAGCCTGCAGTGCTTTACCACGGTACCGTCCATGCCAGAGAATGGATTGCCGCTCCAGTATGAAGCCATAAGCCTGGTCTCGCTATACGATACTAATATGTACTCAGGTCATCGAGTATCTTGCAAAACAGCTCATCGACGGATACAAATCCGGCGACAGGCTTTCTTGGACAAATACGACTTTTACATGTTCCCCTTTGTCAACCCCGATGGTAAGTAACCACTTCTTTCCCACAATCCGTCCTCGCTCACCAATTCAGGCTTCGTCTATACGCAGACAAACGATCGTCTCTGGCGCAAGAACCGCCAGCCACCACCAGCAGATGCAGCTAATCAGACCTGCGTCGGTCGCGACATCAATCGCAACTGGGAGACTAATTGGGACGCCGACCCACGTGGAGCCTCACCCGACCCGTGCAGCCAAACCTACCGTGGTGAAAAGCCCCGCGACGCACCCGAAAACGAGGGAATGGACGACCTTGTTCGCAAGATTCGCGATGAGCAGGGTATCAAGTTATACATTGACTGGCACAGCTACAGCCAGATGATCACTTTTCCCTTTGGCCACAAGGAAACTCTATATTCTCCTGATCTTGGGAAATGGGCCAGAATATCTGCGTTGATGAGCGAGCAAATTCGTGCCGAGTCGGACAATGCGACGACCTATACATTTGGACCGAGCGCAGCCACTCTGTATCCGACTACGGGTGCATCTGATGACCATGTGTATTCGATTGGTCGCGCTGAGTTTTCGTTCACAATTGAACTTCCAGATTATGGTGACTTCGGATTCGTCTTGCCGCCCGCCAGGATAAGGCCTGCGTCGGAGGAGCAGTGGGTTGGTCAGAAGATATTGTTGAGCTTGTTGGACGAGGAGTTCTTCGATGGGGAGGGGCCGGCGATGTGAGCGGCCTGAGCAGCATCTTACGCTAGCAGGGCGCTGACGTGCTAAAGCTATTTAAACAGCTTATACGCGCCTGCTTTATGGATAATGATAATGTGCATAACGAACCAATTACTTTGCGAATCTCTCTTCTCCAGTGCAGCTTTCGTGTTTCACTTTCTTCGCCTGGCTTCTTTTCTCCTTCGCGATCAGGAGTCTTGTCAGTCTTTCAGGACCTCGGGGACCTCCGCGGTGCTCCAGCGTGGCCGTCTTGCCAGTCAATGGGATCTCTGAGGCTCCCCAGGGTACACCTTCTATGCCGAATGATTGCAGAAATGGAACATCTGAAGACCTTCTTGGGAGTCAGCGGCCGCCAGCCCCACCATAATTCAGACGTCGGAAGTTTCGCATACTGTCGAGCGATACTTGCACTGACCTAAACGGGCACCTCACTTAGAGTATACGTACATCAAAGAAGTGACTTGAGGGGCCCAGGCCACTGGCGTAGGATGAAAGCCAGACGCAATACGACCACCGTCCATATTTATCGCAAGTTGCGCTGGTGGGGCTTTCGTTTTCACCATGTTGGGCCGTTGTTTAAAGCAGCCTCCAATCTCGAAAAAACATCTAGTGCCGACTTTGATCGTCGCCTTGGGTTAGGTTGCGACTGAGCTTCAGAAACACCAAAGCTCAGGACAGCAAAGAATGCAACCAGTTCATGAGAGTGTTTGGATTTCGGATAGCGCGCAGTTACGATGTCAGGGGCTAGGAAGAAGAAAACAGCAGAAAGGAACGATGCGGAGATACTTGCCTTCGTTCAGCGCCACGGACTGGGTTTGGATGTCGGAGACAATACGGCGTAGCCGTAGCAACAACTTGATTGGCTACATGTAGTGATAGCCAACCATCCTCACCTTCCAATTCACGTAGTGGTGTCGCATACAATAGAGGCATACAATGAAAACGAAAACCAAAAATCATATTCAGCACGACGGCTTAGTATGGTGAGTGTTGCTGATGATGTTGGGTGTGTGCAACCTTCTCCAAGCAAGCATTGTCGAGTCGTCTGTCCTGCGCCGAGAAGAGGTCATCACTTAGGGTGCTTCAACATAGGAAGGTAGATGCTCAATCGCTGCCCACTGACACGCCGCCCGTTACCCACCCTGTTGAAATACAGTCGCATACCGGCCAAGTCAGAAAACGGTAGAACAGACAGCCAAGCACACGAGAACGCACCCCGAAACTGGCCTACTGAGTCGGCGCAATGTTAGGGACTGGTGAGCTACCGCAGAGCTGCTCCCATCATAGCATCCCAGGCTTAAATGTGTTATCCCATGAGGTTGACATGACCACTTTGCCGTCCAACGAGAAGATACTCAACCTGCGCTCAAATCCTTGTGCATATTGCAGTGCTGGTGGTCGTCTCTGTAAAACAATCAATGTGGCAACGGTGTCTTGCCTTCCCGCTTTCCATCGTCTCTCGTATGCCGTCTCATCATTTTAGTGTCCTTCTGTACCGTCTAATTGGATGCATTGCATAAGTTTTGGTCCAACATTGGGGCTGGACGAAGAGGCCAGGCGTGCTCAACCGTTGCTGCAAGCCGCGAACCATCACGGATGAGCTAGAATATCGGCGGCCAGCTCCAATCGTAGCCTTGGGGTCGAGGCAGAAGAGGCCGGATGTAATTGATGGCTTAGCAGGTATTAGAGTCGCTTCCAAAACTGGCCCCCCCTTCGTGTTCAACTGCTGGAACTTTCGCCTCGCCCATGACCAGATTCCTGGCCTATTCTAACCAAATATGTTTCAGCGCATTATGTTCAATCATTTTAACTCTGCCAAGAGAATCGGATTCTAAATTGTTGTGTTCCCTTGACAGCGGGAAACCTGAGTTGTTCGACGTAGCCTCCGTATAGGAACTACGATTTCAAACTTAATTCGAGGTATAGAGCGTGCCTCGTTCATCAAACATGGCCGAGAGCCAAACTTTCGCGATGAAACAGGACTCAGTCTGTTGGCTCCTAAATGGCTGCGGTGTCCGAGCACTCTCAAGCCTCTACATATTGAAGAGCATCATGGGCCGACTGGACCACGAGAGAAAGCAGACTGCCAGTCATCCATTGGCGAAGGCATGCGGAGTATTCGACCTTTTTATAGGCAGCAATGCTGGCGGGTAAGCAGGTCTGCCCTCTAAAGTGTTAGCCCATTTGACCATAAAGACTGATTGCTATTATGCTTGGTCGACTCGGAATGAATGTGGATGAGTGTATTGCCGCGTATAGCGATCTCGCAGCAGCCATTTTAGGTCTTCAGGAGCTTCTTTTATGGTGCGTTGTGGTGGCTCATGTATCTGCCACTTGAAGCCGGTTTGTGGGCTTCGCTTTTGTTTCCTTGCTGGGACGCCATGTCCGGAGCATTCCACCTCACTTTTATCTTTCCAGCCACATAAAGATGTGAGTTCCCCACTGCCGTACGCAACTTCTGACCGCATTCTTTCAATCTTTTCTACCGCCGAGAAAGATTTTGCTGACGGGGTGTCTCGAACTCCGACAATCTCGCGACCATGCTCAAACCGCACTATAAGTTCTTACGCAGTGTCTGGATCGACTCTCGTGGCACGAAACACGACGACGACAACTGCTTCCCATGCATATGTCACACCGTCCTCCCAAGTCAGCAAAAACTGTCCAAACCTCAGAAATCTGAAATGTCCCGGGTCCGTTGAACTTTGTAAACACGAATTCAAACCTTTGGTCCTAAAAATAAGATGGTGCTTTGCCCTGAGGAGGAAAGAAATTTGCCTTCGCGGCAGTTCTTTAACAAAGGAGGGTTGGAAACAAGCATACGCGATTCTGACCGGTATGTGGCGCCTCCAAGGCAAGCGACAACCCCAAAAGTTCATACCTGGTAAAATTACGTATCAAATTGAGCGACGGTTTTCATGAGTTGTTGGATTGTGGTTAAAAGACCGCCTGATGCTGCGGAGGGCCTGGTGTCAGAATCCTCTTATGAACATCCCTTCATGAACTTTGTCTTGTAACTAATGCCTATGACCTTCCTGAATGTAAACCCTATGCGGCAAATACTTATGATGGCCATACGTTCAAGGTTGCAGGCTCAATCCCGCAGCTTTTCTGACTATAGTATATACAGCTATCAACCCTTATAACGCTTACCTACATGAAGACTTTCACTGCTTGAAATTCTCACACATTCTCCTGTCCCGAGACATTTTTAGGCTCAGTATAGCTCATTCATGAATTGGCATGGCCATATCTATTTCTGCGACTATGTAACAATCCTCAGGATGGCACTTCTGCCACCCATCCTTCTCCCTCTTCTTTCTTATCCTTGCCACTACTTGTCTTTGAGCTCTCCTCTCAACATCTCTCTTCCACTCTCTTCGCGCTATCACATATACTTCTATAGCACGCTGGGCACACACGCCATCGCAACATCCGAAAGACTCTTCACCCAACTTACCTGCACAATTATCCTCCATTGATCCACACACTGAACCACATCAGTCCCGCCAATGCAACGGACGCTCACACGTAGCACGTGACTAGTTTTGCACACTCTTTAATGGTTCATGCAAATACTGGTATGGAGTCCAGTAGTGGCAAAATATTATGCGATTGGTAGGCCAAATTTGGGTATGTCATAAATCATAGCTGTTCCGGCCACGCGCAACTCTGAAGACACGCAGCTATCATTTAGCTACTCTCTTAAGTTTGTACTTTGCTTCTTTATCTCATACTCCCTTCGTTTGCTTCAGGCCTTGCTCAAGCTAGTACCAACGTTCCCTTCCATCTTTTTCTGCAGACCATTCTCAGCCGAACTTCAAAACTTCAAGGAAGTAGCTCAGAAAGCCGCAGCAATCGGGGCCCGAGTACTACGAGATCAAGTCTACTCAAAGGTAGGTAGCCCGAATCGAAGAACCACTGTCGAGGAGAAAGGAAACGTGTTACCAGAAGCCGCTGAAAGACTTCGAAACGAAAACTATATTCGCGTGGCAAAGATTGCATGACTCAGTGGAACAGGCATATGGTTCAATGGTTGTCTCAGGAAGCAGTGAGGCTGCCCAGCTTCTCCCGAATCAGTATACCACATTGCGGGCGAATCGGCCTATACCCGGGTCTTTGAGCCACCGCGCCGGCGAGGTCGGGACAAGACCTACAGATCTGCGAGTCTCGTCATATTGTGCCACGTCGATAGTCTTGTAGAGGATATCGAGCTGGTTCACATCGCGCCATGCTTCCGTAGCTCCGAATTGCTCGATCGCGTCGTCGACGTTGAAGCGGCGAGTTCTCAAGAAGCGCCTACCCCACCATCAGTAAGCGCCAACCGGTTTTCTGAATTGGAAGAACTGACAAAAGCGTCACATCATGAGTGCCAAACTCATCACCAACTGGGCCCCTTCCCTTGTACAAGCCCAGCTCGGTAGCTTTCTCGTTAAATTGCGCCAACGCCTTCACCTCGTCATACTTCAAGTGTTCTTAGTGGCCATCCAGGAAACCAAAGACCTCGACGGCGGACGAAATTCTGTGAGCGGGTCCGGCAGACATGATTTCTTGTTTGATGCAGCTGTTAAGAGTGTTGAAAATAGTCTTCTAATTTTCTAGAAGCGCTCTTTGGCGGCAACGGAAAACGAAGGGGAGCAAAGTTGTTTATTTTTCGTGGCCACCTGATGTAGAACTATTCATGTGATTACGAATGGCTGAATGCCCCATGACGCTCAAAGGTAGGAAGGCCGGGTAAACAATTTGAAGTGGTAACGTGACCGCGCGCCGCTGTACCTAACTTAAGTACGGCAAACGCCAAAAGCCAACTCCGATTGCATGACGGCATGCCAGGGCTAGGCGAACGATCTTCGGCCATGCGGAGTGTCCCTTTATACCTTTAGCTAGTTAGTTTTGACAACAACAATTACACTGATGTTCTCACTTTCTCTTCTCCCATTACATGCCAAGATGATACGGTGATTAGTCGATACAATGCCACCTTTCATCCCACGTAAACGCCTCCGTTCCGACTCCCCAGAAGCAAAACCGTCCGCCAATACAGAGAAGTCTAGCAAGAAGGCAATTCCATCGCGAAAACGAACGCTATTCGACGAACTAGACAGCGGCTTTAAAACTCCCCAAGCTGCAAAGAAGCTCTTAAAAAGGTTGGAAGAGGATGATGTGGACGACGGCAGCGAGCTATCCGATGTCGACGACGAGATAATTGAAGATTTAGCTCCATCCAGCGCCAAACGAGCTAAGCTGGAGGCAGATGCTCGGACCGCACAGGTTAAGCCTGAGAAGAAGGCACCGAAAGCGAAATCGGAGGTGAAGGAGAAGAAACCAAAGACTGCCCTCAAAGGAAAACGGAAGACGAAAGCTGAGGTGAGGACTGAAGCTCCAGCTCCAGCTCCAACACTATCCCGCAGAGCACCGCCACGGAAGAAGACACTGCATGATGAGCTTGATGCTGGCACTAGTAGTAGATCACCGGAGGCAGTCAAGAGTCTGTTGAAGAAGTTGGGCGGGGATGAGGATGATTTCTCGGATGCGTCGAGTACGGATTCGGATGAGGAGTTTGAGGATGTTACGCCTTTGCCAGCTTCCGGGCCGCCTCCATCGGCTGCACCAAAAGCCTCCAGTGCTCAACCAGCTGTCAGCCATGATACATATGACGTGGGATCCGAGGACGAAGATGATGATGAAGACGACGAATTTGAGGACGTAGACCCCACGGCCCGTCTCTCCACCGAAACCCTTGCGCCAACAACTACCGATACACAATCCCGACATGGTCCATCGGTATACAGACCCTTGGACACCGGTAACGACTCAGAGGGCGACCTGGATCTAACTCTTACGAGGGATAAGCGGATACCATTAATCAAGACAGACGGCGGAAATAAGGGGCCGAGTAAGATTGAGAGGGGGATCAGGATAGCGACGCATCAGATACATGTCCAGTTCTTGATGTGGCATAATAGTGTTAGGAATGGGTGGTGTTGTGATAAGGAGACGCAAGGGATACTCTTCAAGGCGTTGATGGAGAGTAAGGGGATGGAGAGGGTGTTGGAGAATTGGCGGAGCGATGCGGGACCATCGGCCGACGAAGTCGAGGAGAAAGATGGAGCTGCAGAAAGAGGTAAATCAGCGTTGAACGGCAAGGATAAGGCGGAGGCAAATGGTACACCTAGTGGAGGCCGTTCCAAAGGTGACTGGACTGGCGAGGCGAAACACGCATCTCCCTCCAAACCAAACCTTTCTCGTGGCGACCCTCTCATAACGCTCCTTACCAAGCTCTCGAAGTACTGGCGTCAACGCTTTACCATTACCGCTCCAGGCCTTCACAAGATTGGCTACATGTCTTTGCAACGTATCGATGAAGAGACAAAGTCCAACCGAAGCGACTACGACGTAAGAAAACACGGTGAGCGGATTTTAGACAAAACTGCGTGGAGAAACGCAGCGAAAGAGATGGAGGGAAGTAGGGATTTTGGTGCGCAACTTTTTGGCGCATTGCTCAGAGGCTTGGGGTTGGAGACTAGGATTGTGGCTAGTTTGCAGCCGGTTGGGTTTGGTTGGAGTAAAGGGGAAGACGCTGCTGAGCCCAAGGAAAGGAAGGCAAATAGCAAGAAGGACGAAGATGAAGAGGAACTGAGTGATAATAGTGAGAAAGATGAGAAACCGGTTCCCAGAAGGAAATCTGCAAGTAAAACTCCCGCAAAACAAAAGATAACTCCGAATACCAAGTCGCAATTAGCAAAATCTCGACGAAAATCCAAGGTGGATGAAGAAAGCGATCTATCCTCTCTGCCAGACGATGAACCCAAGGCCGAATTCATGTCCGACGAGTCCGTCGTTGCGATCCCAAACCCAACCAAGAAAAAATCGAAGACGTATGAACGCGGCCTCCCTCCCACCTACTGGGTTGAAGTCCTCTCCCCCATAACCTCAAAATGGCTTCCCTGCAGTCCCTTCTTCCCTACCGACCCCGTCGCTACTACGGATGACCTCATCTCCCACTTCGAGCCCAGGGGCGCAAAGGCGGATAAAGCCAAACAAGTCATCTGCTACGTCATCGCCTTTGCCAGTGATTTCACAGCTAAAGATGTCACGACACGCTATCTGAAAAAGCATATGTGGCCCGGGAAAACCAAGGGGGTACGGTACCCGGCGGAGAAGGTGCCGATTTATGACCGAAATGGGAAGGTGAAGAGGTACGTGGAGTATGACTGGTTTAAGACTGTAATGAGCGGCTATATTCGCAGAGACAAGGATAGGAGGGCTGAAGATGATGTGGAGGATAGTACGAATTTGAAGTCGGTTAAGGTTCAGAGGGTGGTGAAGGAGGGGGAGGAGACGCTGCAATATTACAAATCCAGCAAAGAATTCGTTCTCGCGCGTCATTTGCGCCGCGAAGAAGCTCTCCTCCGCCCAGCTCAACCCGTGAAGAAATTTGTGGTTAAAGGAAAGAAGGGCGAGCATGAAACAACAGAGGACGTCTATCTCCGCCGCGACGTAGTGCACTGCAAGTCCGTCGAAACATGGCACAAAGAGGGCAGGCGAGCAAAACTGGGCGAGCAACCAAGAAAGCGGGTGCCCTTCCGCGCTGCAACGATAAACCGCAAACGCGAGCTTGCCGAAGCGGAATTGGCAAGTGGTGGCCAGAAATTACTGCAAGGACTATATAGTCTGGATCAAACTGAATGGATCATCCCGCCTCCCATTGTGGATGGCAGGATCCCTAAGAATGGATATGGGAACATGGATGTATACGTCCCCTCCATGGTCCCGCAGGGCGCGGTGCATATAAGGCTGAGAAGCACGAAGCGTATATGCAATAAACTCGGCATCGACTTCGCTGAGGCCGTCACAGGGTTTGAGTTCGGCGCTCGTATGGCCGTTCCGGTGGTGGAAGGCGTGGTAGTGGCGGAGGAAAACGAAGCACTAGTCCGCGAAGAATGGGGGAGGTTCGAAGTTGAGAGGGTGAGAAAAGAAGATGAGAAAAAGCGGAAGGCGGCGATGGGGATGTGGAGGAAGATGATGATGGGACTGCGTATCGTCAAACGAGTCAAGGAGGAGTATGGCGAAGACGTGCCGGGGGACAATGAAGTTTTGATGTCGTGGGGCGCTGGTGCTGGAAAGAGTGGGAAGGATAGTGCGCCAGAGGAAGATGATAAAGCGAGGGAAGCGGTGGATAAGCGTGAGGAGGAGATGGCCGGGGGGTTCTTCGCGGATGGTCATGAGGTAGAGGTGCCGCAACGAACATTCTTTCCTACGAGGCATGATGAGGAAGATGAAGGGGGTGGAGGTGATGGCTTTGACGTCGGAGACTCCGCCACTCCTGCACAAACCACAAGTTCCTTCCTCCCGACTAGGCATGACAATGAAGATGAAGATGAAGCTGTTGGCGGTGGAGGCTTCATGGTCGATGAAGATGAGACGGCGGATACTGTCACGGTGGCTGCTGAGACGACGGCTGTTAGTCCGTCGGCAAAGCTTGTGCGTACCGATAGTGGCAGGAGGATAAATGAGATGCCCGCTATTAGCGATGTGGAGATGGACGATGTCCCACAGCAAGAGAGGGAGGCACTAGAGCCTGAACCTCAACGCAGGACGGCTGCCAGGAGACAGAGAGGTGGTGCGGCGGCTAAAGGCCGTACATCTGGTCGTGGCAAGCAAGCGGCAGCTGCGGCATCGGAAAGCGAGGATGAAGATGAGGATGTGCAAATGCTTGATGCCGAAGAAGAAGAAGAGAAGCCGAAGCGCATGAGGCCAGCGAGGGGGGTAAGGAAGGCCGCAGCGGAAACGGTAAAGGAGAGTCCGGCGACCAGGAAGGTGCCTGTTAGGAGGGCGGCGAGGAAGAGTACTGGGGTCAAGAGTCGGTATTTTGAGGGGGAGGATGAGGATGACTCGGAAGAGATAGATTGAGGAGGTGAGCGAATAAGTCTCCCATCACATATCATGGTTCAACCGCATGAAATTTTCGCGGATGTTGTGACCATTACTAGACTGTCAATGGAACTGGACGAGCATATAAAGTGTTGCAATTAGGCCGCTCTGGCGATTATGCTGGACGCGCAGGGAGCAACGGAATAAGTTGATCAAAGGGGGAAAAAGTCTTATTTGCTTACTATCCTAATTCTGCGATCTCCTCCCTACTTGTAGGTGCGCGTCGCCATGGATCCGTTGGGGGGCGGCGTGCGGTCGCTCCCCTCGAGGGGTTGTTAGGGGAAGGCAGTCAATTGCACACACCCCCCTACACGATGAGCTGCTCCTAGGCGCACTGTTAGCGGTGGCGGTGGTGGTGCGGCAGCTATAACTATTCTCATGAACGCCTTCATACGTCAACACACGATGTCGAGGAGTTGATGTTCGTTGATTTTGCATGGCTGCATCTGCTTACTGATTTAAACGTTCTATTTTGTTTGTTATATCTATGCCGTCCCCAAGGGTGCACCCTCTGGACCAACACCAAAACCCGACGTTGTCAAGCGTCTCGCAAGGTTGTTTACATCATTCGGATGGGGCTTGAACGTGTTAGTTAGCGCTGTACTGCGGTTATCAAATAATGAGGTATCAAAGTAGCAGCCCGTACATCACCACATTTTAACTACTTAACCCTGCGTTTGTTGAGACGTCGTTGCAAGCAACCCTCTGGAAGCAATAGGAATGCAAGAGGATCTATTGTCACAGACATGGCGGTGTCAGGGGCGGAGCGCCGCAGGGCCGTGGGTGCCTTAGGCCCCAGGCCCCATCATCGACCCTCCTAACA
>RCNJ01000522.1_pt1 | contig 15642 bp, 13 predicted proteins | sample 2041171 | NCBI WGS metagenome assembly RCNJ01 (sample SAMN09708213, study PRJNA481090) | feces metagenome | biome: feces | host: Pygoscelis adeliae | place: Antarctica: Rookery Lake | collected 2010-03-01 | reverse complement strand
GAACCGGCTCTCACAAATGAAGACGCCGTCGCAGAAGCAACCATCTCCATGGGCGGGGTGGACATGACCGCAACCGTGCGGCCACTGGTGCGCACGGGCGCCCTCGTGGTCGCAACAATTGACTTCAACGGACTGCCAGCGGACGAGTCGGTTCGAACCGGATTCTTCAGCGCTAGCCTCCTCAGCACACCGGGACTAGCGGGTATTCGCCTATTCGATCTAGTCGAGGATGAGGTGTATTCAGTCGCGACGGATGAGGAGGGTGAGAAAATCTCGACGTACACAGATTCATACGTCTACACCGGCAACGAACCTCGGCTACAGATGGCGTTTGCTGCCCCGGACAAAGCCACAACCTCGCTTGGGCTTTTTCTACCTGGCGCAAAGTACACCTCATCAGTACCGATCATTGACGGTGATGTTCCGCCGCCGCGTGATGAGTATGAACGTCGCCCTTTCGACATCACTCGTGTAAAAGACGCTCCGGTTTTCACCCTTGAGTCGTTCACGAGCGAATTGTCTGGCGCGGTAGAGACACTGACCTCAACTGAGGTTGTGCAGGTGACACTCGGCGCAGATGTCCTTTTCAAAGTAGACGAGGACACTTTGACTCAGGACGCTTCCGCTGTTGTCAAAGAAGCGGCGAAGCACTTAAATTCCCGCGAACCGGGCACCATCGATATTGTCGGACATACCGACGACGTCGCCAGCGCAGATTACAACCAGAAACTCTCCGAACGCCGGGCTAAGGCAGTGGCCGTCGAGTTGGAAAAGCACGTTTCCGGAACTGACTTCCCGATGGAAACATCCGGCAAGGGTAAGACCGAACCGTTCGTTCCCAACAGCAATGATGCAAACCGTGCCTTGAACCGCCGGGTGACGCTCACTTTGAAGTCAGAAGTCACCACGACCACAGAAATTGAAAGCGCAGAGGACCTCCCAGAACTTGAGGGTGGGCAAACTGCAACGGGCCCCGAGGGCGTCACAATCTCTAATTCCCGCACAACCCACTTTCGGGTGCCACAAGCGAGGATGATTGACGGTCATATAGTGGTTGATCTGGAAGTCACCATGACTGATGACGAAGTGGATTCCTTCATTGGCATCGGGTCACTTGCAGGTGTCTGGTCGTACCGTGGCCACGAAATGTTAATACCGCACCGGAGTTCATCCGGCTTGAAGATTCTTGACGGCAGCACAGTCGTCGCACCGCTGGATTACCAGTACGGGACTACTCAAAACGGCCTTGATATCTGGCTGCCTGCAGCCGATGTCGAGACTCATGGAAGACAAGACGGCGGCCAAACACGGGTCTACTCCGTGATTTATCCCCGGCTCGGAACACCTGACACGATCACCGTCCAAGTGAGCGGTGGAATTAGCACTACTCCCTTCAGACTCACCGATATCCCGGTGGTTGTTGAGTCCGACTAGTGATCCTCACCATATGGGTCAATATGCTGCACCACCGAGGCCAGCTGAACCGATAGGTCCACCACACCTTCGGTGCCGTTCCACGTTGCGATGGACCGCTGACCGTTGAACCGCAGGCCATCACCATCATGATGTGGCTCCTTTGTGAGGTGAAGGGCAAACACCCCGTACCTATAAGCGGCGCTACACCACATCTGACACGTTACTGGGCATCAGCTAACCCGCGCGCATAGGCCTCAGCAGTGCCTTCGCTGAACATGTCGGCCGCGCCCAACCGCACCAGAACGCCGGCGCCAGGCCCGTGTTCACCAGCAGGCAACACCCCGGCTAGGCCACGCACCACAGCAACCGGTCGGCCGGTCGCCTTCCCCTTCACGAGTTCAGCAGCAGAGGCAATCTGGTCCGCAACCGCCGTGACCGTCACGGTCAACGGGCGGCCATGAGTGTCCACGCCGCCACGTTCATCCTGCAGCGGCTGCAACCCCGCAACGCCAATAGCAATATCCACGAGTCCGTCGCGCCACGGCCGACCAGTTGTGTCCGTCACCACAACTGCCACATTCACTCCACAGCGTTCATGCAACGCAACCCGAATCCGTCGAGCAGACTCATCGGGATCCACCGGCAACAACAGAACCGTGCCCGCTGGGGTATTCGACGCATCCACCCCTGCGGCAGCCATCACCAGCCCAAGCCGATTCTCCACAATTCGCAACGGCGGGCCGTCAGGCCGCTCACGTGTAGCAACAACGCGCACCGTCTCCGCAGTAATGGCCCCTTCCCGGTCTGCGGCAGCAACGACGCGACCCTCGGCCTTAGACACGACTTTGCTCGCCACCACCACGACGTCGCCGTCGCGCAACGTCCCCGACTCCGCAGGCACCGCAGGGTCAAAGAGCCCCGCCAGCAACAGCCCAAGGTCGGTTCCAGGCGCCACTTCACCGAGCCCACTTGGGGCCCAAATGCGCAGTTCAGTCACCGGGATAGTTTGGGCAGCACATCACGGGAGAACACATCAATCCACTCGCGCTGGTTCCGCCCCACGTTGTGCAGGTAGATGCGGTCAAACCCGAGGTCGACATACTTCTGAATTGCTGCGCGGTGTTTGTCGGGGTCCGCTGAAATCACCATGCGGCCCTCAAAGTCTTCCGGCCGCACCAGCTTCGCGATCTGCTCAAACTCAAAGGGTGAGCGGATGTCCGCCTTAGGGAACTTCATGCCGCCGTTAGGCCACTCCACCATGGCGTTCGTCATGGCTTCCTCGTCAGTTTCTGCCCACGACATGTGCACCTGCAGCACCTTTGGCATCGTCTCTGGGTCCCGTCCAGACTCCCGCACCCCGGTGTTGAAGCGGTCGAACAGCATGGAGATTTTCTCTTCAGGGGCACCCACGGTAATCAGGCCATCTGCGTGCTTTCCTGCGCGTTTGGCCGTAATGGGCCCTGCGGTGGCCACCAGAATCTCGGGCGCAACTTCCGGCATGGTCCACAGTCGCGTGGTTTCAAGTTTGTAGAACTGACCCGAGTGCTTGGTGTTCTTGTCCGCAATGGAGTTGTTGAAAAGTTTCTTGATGATGTCGATTGCCTCAAACAACCGGTTGATGCGTTCCGGGGCCTCTGGCCAGTACTGCGCCATGATGTGCTCGTTGAGCGCCTCCCCTGACCCCAGTCCAAGCCAAGACCGGCCCGGGTACATCGCAGCCAAGGTCGCAGACGCCTGCGCAACCATCGCTGGGTGCCATCGGAACGTCGGTGCCGTCACCCCCGGGCCAATATCGCCCTTGGTCCGCTCCCCCAGCGCCGCCAACACATTCCACACAAAGGCGCTCTGCCCCTGTTGTGGCACCCACGGCTGAAAGTGATCAGCGGCCATCACGCCGCTGAAGCCCTTAGATTCCGCATATTCAGAAAAGTTCACCACGTCAGTGGGGTGAAACTGCTCCAACATTGCCGCATAGCCAATAGTCAGGTCCATGCTCCGAGCCTATCGCCGCATGCCAACCGCACGCGGAACCACCACGGCCCACGGCTGCGTCCACGCCACCGCACCTAATTCTCCGTCCACAAAATCGGACTGATTTAGCGGCACGACGACTCCACGGCCTGGGTCGTACACCCGCAAGCCGGTGTCCACCGCCAACACCACATGTCGTGGCAGCACTCCGTTGCCGGTGAACAACGCCGCAGGCAGCCCTGCCGTCACTGTGTCGGTCAGCAACGCAAAAGCACGCGCACGACTCTGCGCCGACCCGGGGTCGATTAACACCGTCCGGTACGGCACGGCCGCGAGCGCGGTGAGTTCATCGCGTACGCCCCAGGGTGGTGTGCCCAATGCACGTGGCCAGGGCGGTCGGATTCGAAAGGCCCGACGACGTGGGCCGACTCGTCCGAACATTCGGGTGGTGCGGTGGTGCACGGCTGCGCTTTGTGCGGTGAACCGCGAGCGCACGTCGTCGTGCGGGTCTGGTGTGAGCAGGTGGTTGGCGTAGTGGGGTTGCAGCAGCATGCGTGCAGCAATAAGTGAAGCGGCCCCGCAGGTGGTGGAGTTGACCTGTTGCAGTTGGCCGGAGGTTAGCGCGTGGCTGAGTTCCGTGGTGCGCCCTATTTGCACGTGTTGGTGTCGTGCGGAGGTCCGGGCGCGCGGGTCGTCGCCTCGCGGTTGCGTCGGTAATGGCGACCGCGAGGAAGTTTGGTGGCGTGCTAGCCACGCCCAGGTGGCGCGGAAGGCACCGCGTGGGTGGAATCGGTGTGCGTTCACGGTGTCAGGTTCGCACATCGGGACGGTGCGGTGTGTGGGCTTTGGTGCCGGTACCGTTGGCGTTCACGCTGCTTTGCTGAAGGGGAGAACATGTCTGAACGGATTCGTATTGGTGTGGCCGGTTACGGCAACTTGGGTCGGGGGGTTGAGGCCGCCGTTGGGAAGAACCCGGATATGGAACTGGTGGGCATTTTTACTCGTCGTGACCCTGCGTCGCTCACCCCAGTGAATCCGGAGACTCCGGTGTTCTCTATGGATGGCATTGCAGACCGCACGGAGGACATTGACGTGTTGATTCTGTGCGGTGGGTCTAAGACGGATCTGCCAGAGCAGGGTCCGCAGTTGGCTGCGCTGTTCAACACCGTGGATAGTTTTGACACCCACGCCCGGGTGCCGGAGTACTTCGACGCCATTGACGCTCCGGCGTTGGCGAACAACAAGACTGCGCTGATCTCGACCGGGTGGGACCCGGGCTTGTTCTCCATTAACCGCTTGTTTGGTGAAGCGCTGCTTCCCGACGGCGCGACGTACACCTTCTGGGGCCGTGGCCTGAGCCAAGGGCACTCCGACGCCGTACGACAGGTGCCTGGTGTTGCGGGAGCAGTGCAGTACACGCTGCCGTCGGAGGACGCGATCGACAAGGTTCGCAGTGGCACTCGCCCTGAGCTCAGCACCCGCGAGAAGCACACGCGTGAGTGCTACGTGGTGCTGGCGGACGGCGCGGACGCCGACCAGGTGCGCGAGGCCATCGTGACGATGCCGCACTACTTTGACCCGTTCGACACCACCGTGCACTTCATCACCGCCGACGAACTTGCGCGCGATCACGCTGCGATGCCGCACGGCGGCTTCGTCATCCGTAGTGGCAACACCAGTGCCGACGCAGACCAGGTCATTCAGTACCAGCTGGCATTGGGCAGTAACCCAGAGTTCACCTCGAGCGTGCTTGTCACCTATGCACGTGCTGTGCACCGCATGAGCAAGGCCGGCGACCACGGAGCGAAGTCAGTATTCGACGTCGCACCGGGTCTGCTTTCACCGAAGACCCCAGCGCAGTTACGCAAGGAACTGCTCTAAGTCAGACCAGTGTTGGCCCGGGTAGTGGGACTCTACTACCCGGGCTAGCCGAGCCGGAGAGGATCCACGGCTCGTGCCGGTACCAACCCGCGCCGCGGCTTGTGGGATAATCGACCACCATGAGCACTTCCGCGTCGCACCAGTCCGAGAACACACCAACCACTGACCACCAGGTCATCACCGCAGTCGTCGGTGAGGTTCCGGACAAGGTCAGCCTTGATGGCCTCGAAGCCAAGTTCGACTCCGAGTGGACCGCCGCCGGCACCAACTCCTTTGACCGCACGGTTCCCCGCGAGCAGGTGTTCTCCATTGACACACCACCACCCACAGTTTCCGGCTCCCTGCACGTGGGGCACGTGTTCAGCTACACCCACACCGACGTCATCGCGCGGTACCAGCGTATGCGCGGCAAGTCCGTGTTCTACCCCATGGGTTGGGACGACAACGGGCTGCCCACGGAGCGCCGCGTGCAGAACTACTACGGCGTGCGCTGCGACACCTCACTGCCCTACGTCGACGGGTACGAACCCCCACACGACGGCGGCGACGGCAAAAGCATCAAGCCTGGCGACCAGCAGCCGGTCAGCCGAAAGAACTTCGTCGAACTGTGCGAGCGCCTCACAATTGAGGACGAGAAGCAGTTCGAAGCACTATGGCGCTACTTGGGCCTGAGCGTGGACTGGAACCACCACTACCAAACCATTGGGCGCACCGCGCAGGCCACTGCGCAGACGGCATTCCTGCGTAACCTCGCCCGTGGCGAGGCTTACCAAGCTGAAGCACCAGGCCTGTGGGATGTCACCTTCCAGACGGCAGTAGCGCAGGCCGAGCTCGAAGCTCGCGACTACCCCGGTCACTTCCACAAGGTGAACTTCCACGCCCCTGATGGCACCCCCATCCAGATTGAAACCACCCGCCCTGAACTGCTGCCCGCTTGTGTTGCGCTCATTGCGCACCCCGACGACGAGCGGTACCAACACCTGTTTGGCACCAACGTCACTTCGCCGCTGTTTGACGTGGAAGTTCCCGTGATTGCCCACACCCTGGCCGAACCAGACAAGGGCGCCGGAATTGCCATGTGCTGTACCTTCGGTGACCTCACCGACGTGCAGTGGTGGCGTGAACTCCAACTCCCCACCCGGTCAATTCTCAACCGTGACGGGCGCCTCACCCGCGAAATGCCTGAGTGGCTCAACTCTGAGCGCGCCCAGGAACTGTTCACGGAACTGCTGGGCAAGACGCCGTTCTCTGCCCGTGCGCTCATTGTGGACGCCCTGCGCGAGTCCGGTGACCTCGACGGCGAACCCGTCAAAACGGAACGTAAAACCAACTTCTTCGAAAAGGGCGACAAACCCCTGGAGATTGTCACCAGCCGCCAGTGGTACATCCGCAACGGTGGCCGTGACACAGACCTACGCGAACAACTGCTCGCCCGGGGCGACGAACTCAACTTCCACCCCGACTTCATGAGCGTGCGATACAAAAACTGGGTGGGTGGGCTCAACGGCGACTGGCTGATCTCCCGTCAGCGCTTCTTCGGCGTCCCCATCCCCGTCTGGTACCCACTCGATGCCGACGGCGAACCACAGTGGGAAGCCCCCATCTCCCCCGATGAGGCACTGCTGCCCATTGACCCCTCCACCGACGTGCCGGTCGGTTACACCGCTGAACAGCGCGGCCAAGCAGGCGGCTTCATTGGCGACCCCGACATTATGGACACCTGGGCCACCAGTTCACTCACCCCGCAGATCGCCGGTGGCTGGCTGACCGACCCCGACCTGTTCTCCCGCGTCTACCCGATGGACGTCCGCCCACAAGGTCAGGACATCATCCGCACCTGGCTGTTCTCCACCGTGGTGCGCTCCCACCTGGAAGCAGACACCCTGCCCTGGGCACATGCCACCATCTCCGGCTGGATCCTCGACCCAGACCGCAAAAAGATGAGCAAATCCAAGGGCAACGTCGTCACCCCCATGGGACTGCTTGAAGAACACGGCTCCGACGCCGTGCGCTACTGGGCCGCCTCCGCACGACTAGGCACCGACGCAGCCTTCGAAGTCAGCCAAATGAAAATTGGCCGCCGCCTTGCAATCAAGATTCTGAACGCCAGTAAGTTCGCGCTCTCCTTCGCCGGCGACGAAACCCTAGTGCTCGACTCCACTTTGGTCACCGAACCACTGGACCGGGCCATGCTGGCCGGACTAGCCGACGTCGTCGAACAAGCCACCACAGCGCTTGAGAACTACGACCACACGCGGGCCCTTGAAGTCGCCGAAACGTTCTTCTGGACCTTCTGCGACGATTACCTCGAACTCGTCAAAGACCGCGCCTACGGTGGCGGCGCCGAACAGGTCTCCCAAGAGACCCTGTCCGCCCGCACCGGACTCGCGCTGGCCCTAGACACCCTGCTGCGCCTCTTCGCACCCGTGCTGCCCTTCGCCACAGACGAAGTCTGGTCCTGGTGGCGCGAAGGGTCAGTGCACCGCGCACCCTGGCCCATTGCTGAACCGCTCCGTTATGCCGCATCAGGGCACGCACTGGCCCAGCTCACCATGCCCGGTCACGCACTGGCGGCCCTGCGCAAACTCAAATCTGAGGCGAAAGCCTCCATGCGCACACCCATTCTGCGTGCAGAACTTGCAGTGCCCGCGGGCGCCGTCGCATCAATTCAGGCCGCAGAAAGCGACCTGCGCAACGCTGGCCGCGTCACCGGCGAACTGAGCATCACCGCAGCTACCGCCGATCAGGGCGACCCGCACACCCAAGGCGGCATCGTCGTACTGGAATCCGAACTGGGGGAAGCTCCAGCTAAAACACCCCGCAACTGATGCTGTGCAGCCGGCGCGACCAAGGAGAAACCCATGCATGAGTTCACCACTGCCGATCTAAGCGACGCCACCGAGCAGACCTCGATCAACACCCTGCTCGCCAACCGTGTCGCTGCCGCCGGGGCCGACCCCATCATCGAGGTGAAAACTGGCCTCGGAAGCGCGTGGCAGGCAATCTCTGCACAGTCCTTCGCGAACCAAGTGCAAGCCCTTGCCAAGGGCCTCATCGCCCACGGCGTTGGTGTGGGTGACAGCGTCGGGCTTATGTCTCGCACTCGCTACGAGTGGACCTTGTTCGACTTCGCCATCTGGGCAGCCGGCGCAGTGTCCGTCCCGGTGTACGAAACCAGTTCCGCCGAACAGATCCAGTGGATCTGTTCCGACTCCGACGTCAAACTCATTATCGTCGAGAACCACTCCCACGCCGCCTTGGTCGCCGAAGCAAAAGCCCATGCTGCACTGCCCGACCTCAAAGACCTGCTGATCATCGAAGATGACGCAGTAGAAACCCTGCGTAAAGCCGGAATCCGCATTGCCGACGAGGAGGTCATCACCCGCTCCGAAGCCTGTATCGGATCCGACCTCGCCACGATTATTTACACCTCCGGCACCACGGGGCAGCCCAAAGGGGTTGAACTCATGCACGCCAACTTCGTGCACGTTGCCCGCAATGGCGTCGGCGGCTTCGGCGAAGTGTGCGCTGTGCCTGGTGCACGCACCCTGCTATTCCTGCCGTTGGCCCACGTCTTTGCACGCTTCATTCAAGTGCTGTGCATCAGCTCCGGTGCGGTCATGGGGCACACGCCCGACACGAAGAACCTGCTGCCCGACCTGGCGGCCTTCAAACCCACCTTCCTGCTTGCCGTGCCGAGGGTCTTTGAAAAGATTTACAACTCTTCGGAGCGCACTGCCGGCGCAGGGGCCAAACTCAAGATCTTCCGCTGGGCGGCCAAAGTCGCCATCCAAATGTCCCGCGGCCTTGCAACCCCCAATGGTCCTGGGCTGTTGCTGAAAGCCCAGCACAAACTGGCTGGAAAGCTCGTGTACCGCAAACTACGCGATGCCATGGGCGGCGAGGCCAAATACGCGTTCTCTGCCGGCGCTCCACTCGGCGAACGCCTGGGCCACTTCTACCGCGGCATCGGGTTGACCATCTTTGAGGGCTACGGGCTCACTGAAACCACTGCCCCCACGGCTGTGAACCTTCCCGCTAAAATCAAGGTCGGCACCGTTGGGCCGGTCTTCTTTGGCACCTTTATGAAGTTCGAACCGGACGGTGAAATCCTCGTCCGCGGAGGGCACCTATTCCGCGGTTACCACAACAACCCGGAAGCCACCGCTGAAGCAATCATCGACGGCTGGTTCCACACCGGTGATCTTGGCTCAATCGACGACGATGGATTCGTCCGCATCACCGGTCGCAAGAAAGAAGTCATTGTGACGGCCAGTGGCAAGAACGTCGCACCCGCCGTGTTGGAAGATCGTCTCCGCGGCCACCCCCTGGTCAGCCAGTGCGTCGTCGTCGGTGATCAACGGCCCTTCATTGGGGCAATAATCACGCTGGATGCAGAGATGCTGCCCGGCTGGCTCAAAGCCCGTAACCTGCCCGCAATGGGCACGGCTGAGGCTGCGCAGCACCCAGAGGTGCTCGAAGCACTCGATCGTGCCGCCGAGCGCGCCAACCGCGCGGTCTCCCGCCCCGAGTCGATCCGTAAAATCCATGTGCTGACAAATGACTTCACCGAAGAGAACGGTTACCTGACACCGTCGCTGAAGGTGAAGCGCGCACTTGTCCTAGAGAACTACGAAGCCGAAATTGACGAACTTTACGCCGACAAATGACTCGGCCACTGCGGATCATTGCGCTCCCCACTGGCGCGGCTGAGTGGGACCAGGCGTTTCCCGTGCTCCAAGAATTGCGCCCGCACCTAACGCCCGAGTGCTTAGAGGCGGCCCTGCGTGATGGTGGAGCGCAGGGCTTAGTGTTCATCGGACTTTTCGGGGACGACCAATGCATCGGGGTTGCCGGGTACCGGCTGATTAACAACACCAGTGCAGGCCGTAAACTGCACGTTGATGACCTCGTAGTCACCGAAAGCAACCGCTCACTTGGTGCCGGAAAGTTACTTTTCGCAGAGTTAGTGCGCCGCGCCGAACAACTTCAATGCACAGCGTTGGAACTCGACTCTGGGGTGCAACGCTTCGAAGCACACAAGTTTTACCTGCAAAGTGGAATGCACATCAGATCGCACCACTTCTCGCTGCAGTTCTGAAGCAGCTTAGGGTTAAAAACCCCTTCAAGAGTAGATGTCGAGAACCGGTTCGGTTCCGTCATGCTCCTTGGCGATGATCTGGTGGTGCCGAATGACTTCACTCACAATGAAGCGACGGAACTCCTGTGCAAACACCGGGTCAAGGCCGGCGCTCTGCGCAATGACTTTCAGCCGGTCAATCTGCTGGCTCTCGCGGCCGAGGTCAGCGGGCGGTAGTCCGCCCTCAGCCTTTAACTCCCCCACTCGGCGGGTGCATTTAAACCGTTCGGCGAGCAGGTAGGTCAGAGCAGCATCAATGTTGTCGATGCTGGACCGCAACTGCAGAATCTCAGCTGGTATTTCAGCCGACGCGTCGGGCTCCGTGTTTTGCTTTTTCTCGGGTGAGTGGTCCTGAGGGTCAGACAAGGTCAGGCACTCTTTTCTCGGGGGCTAGTTTCAGCGTCATCGCGCTGCACGATGGTCGGGCTGACGTTGTCGAGAACAACCTCGCGGGTAACGACAACCTTTTCGACGTCGTCCCGGCTCGGAATGTCAAACATGACGGGCTGCAGCACTTCTTCAAGAATTGCCCGCAGACCACGTGCCCCAGTGCGGCGCTCTAGTGCCTTCTCGGCAATGGCCACGAGGGCTTCCTCATCAAACTCAAGTTCTACGCCGTCGATTTCGAACATTTTCTTGTACTGCTTAACGAGGGCGTTGCGAGGCTCGGTCAGAATCCGCACCATCGCTTCCTCATCGAGTTTCGACACCGAGGTCACCACGGGAAGGCGCCCGATGAACTCCGGGATCAAGCCGAACTTCACGAGGTCTTCAGGGCGCACCTCAGCAAAGAGGTCATCATCCTGGTGCGTTTCCATGGGTGCCCCAAAGCCAACGCCACGTTTGCGGGTTCGCTCAGCAACAATGTCGTCTAGGCCAGCGAAGGCACCAGCGACAATGAACAGGACATTTGACGTGTCGATCTGCAGGAATTCCTGGTGCGGGTGCTTGCGCCCACCCTGGGGCGGTACGGAGGCAACTGCGCCCTCAATAATTTTTAGCAGTGCCTGCTGCACGCCTTCGCCTGACACGTCACGGGTAATGGAGGCGTTCTCGGCCTTACGGGCGATCTTGTCGACTTCGTCGATGTAGATAATGCCGGTTTCGGCTTTCTTAATATCAAAATCGGCCGCCTGGATGAGTTTCAGCAAGATGTTCTCAACATCCTCGCCCACGTATCCGGCTTCTGTCAGCGCTGTGGCATCGGCAATGGCGAACGGTACGTTGAGCATCTTTGCCAACGTCTGCGCCAAGTAAGTCTTTCCGGTTCCAGTGGGCCCAATTAGGAGAATGTTGGACTTAGCAATTTCCACCTGATCGTCATCGTCAGAGGTGGGCTTGCCGCCCTCGGCACCCTTAATACGCTTGTAGTGGTTGTACACAGCTACTGCCAGTGCGCGCTTGGCGGGGTCTTGGCCGACAATGTACTGGCCCAGGAAGTCAAAAATGGCGTGGGGTTTTGGAACTTCAATCAGCCCAAGTTCGGCCGCCTCTGAAAGTTCCTCTTCAATGATTTCGTTGCAGAGTTCAATGCACTCATCGCAGATGTACACACCTGGACCCGCAATAAGTTTCTTGACCTGCTTCTGCGATTTGCCACAGAAGGAGCACTTGAGGAGGTCGGCGCCATCTCCGATCCGAGCCAATGTGTCTTCCCTTCATGTGGGAGCCACTCCAAAAGCGGCTCCGCCCTGTGTCCATTGGACACCACCGGAGCGCAGATGTCAGTCGCACGCTCCGGTGGGTCGATGATCAGGATTCTTTTGGCAGCGCCGGATTCTTCCTGCTGGCCATGACCTGGTCGACAAGTCCGTACTCAACTGCCTGCGCAGCGGAAAGGATTTTGTCGCGTTCAATGTCCAAACGGACCTGCTCAACGTCCTTGCCCGAGTGGAACGCGAGCGTTGCTTCGAGCCATTCACGCATCCGAATAAGTTCATTTGCGTGAATCTCGATGTCGGAGGCTTGGGCGTAGCCGCCGCCTTCCATCGCTGGCTGGTGGATAAGCACCCGCGCGTTCGGGAGAGCCAGGCGCTTGCCCGGAGCCCCCGCGGCAAGGAGCACTGCAGCGGCGGAAGCCGCCTGCCCCAAGCAAACCGTCTGAACTGGCGACTTGATGTACTGCATCGTGTCGTAGATGGCGGTCATCGCGGTGAAGGAACCACCGGGTGAGTTGATGTAAATGTTGATGTCACGATCTGGGTCCTGGCTTTCCAGAACTAGCAACTGCGCCATGACGTCATCAGCGGAGGCGTCATCAACCTGCACCCCGAGGAAAATGATGCGGTCCTCGAAGAGTTTGGTGTATGGGTCCATCCGTTTGAAGCCGTATGGGGTGCGCTCCTCGAAGTTCGGCAGCACATAGCGTGCCGATGGGTCCAGAGGGGTGCGGCCTTCAGCGATGGCGCCACCGTATGGGCCGGCCAACCGCTGGGCGGTGGAGAAGTACTGGGATTCCATGCTCATATTTCGCTCCTGAGATCTAAGTGGGTACGGGGGTCGAGGGCTCAGGAGCCCTGTGTGGTTCCGCCGCCGCCAATAACGGCGTCGGCATGGGTCACGACGTGGTCGATGAACCCGTACTCAAGCGCCTCCGGAGCCGTGAACCAGCGGTCCCGGTCGGAGTCAGTGTGAACCTGCTCAACGGACTTGTCGGTCTGTTCAGCGATGAGTTCTGCAAGCACGCGCTTCATGTGCAGGATCAGCTGTGCGTTGATGCGCACGTCAGTGGCGGTTCCGCCGATGCCACCTGACGGCTGGTGCATCATGACTCGGGCGTGTGGAGTTGCATAACGCTTACCCTTGGTGCCCGATGACAGCAGGAACTGCCCCATCGAGGCAGCCATACCCATGGCAATGGTGGCGACGTCAGGCTTGATGTACTGCATGGTGTCGTAAATCGCCATACCCGCGGTGATCGACCCACCGGGTGAGTTGATGTACAACCAGATGTCTTTATCCGGATCCTCAGCGGCGAGCAGCATCATCTGCGCACAGATTGCGTTCGCGTTCTCGTCGCGCACCTCTGAACCAAGCCAGATGATCCGCTCCTTGAGGAGCCTGTTGTATGCTGTCGTTGAGTCCCAGCCCTGTCGCGTCCTGACGCGCTGCTTGCGGCATCTGCTCGTTCACGCTCATCTCCCTCGTCGCACCTAAAGTGCGGTTTCACTAACCACTTCGTCATCACCGGACCCGGCCGACCCGATGTTTCACCTTCAGTGACCCTAACGCGCACGGCGCCACTCCCATGCCCGCAACAGCATCCGTTTCGCTGTTGGCGCACTCGAGATGACAATGCCGCTGGTAGGTCAAACGTCGAAGGCCCACACCGGCGACATACACCGATGCGGGCCTTCAACGATTAATACAAACTATTTCACGCTTCTTCGACTGCTTCCGTAGCTGCTTCAGCGGCGGCGGCGGCTTGCTCAACAGCTGCGTCGTCCTCATCAGAACCGATGAACTCGGACAGGTCCACTACTTCACCTGAAGAGTCCTTCACGGTGACCTGACGCAGTGCCACGGCCAAGGACTTGGACCGTGCGACCTCGGCGACGACAGAAGGAATCTGACCGCCTTCGTCGAGCGACTTGATGAATTCGTTGGCGTCCATGCCGTATTGGCGCGCAGCACCAAGCAGGTACTCCAGCAGTTCGTTCTGACCCACCTTGATCTCGAGGTTCTCGGCCAGAGTGTCTAGCAGAATCTGGTTCGCAAGGGCGGTCTCGGTTTCGACGGTGACCTCGGCGCGGTGCTCGTCATCTTCTAGGCGACTTTCGCCCTCGAGGTGACGGTGGACCTCAGCTTCAACTACACCGCTGGGAACTGGAATCTCGACGGCCTCTTTCAGAGCTTCGAGAAGCCCGTCACGTGCCTGAACAGCCTGGTTGGATACCTTGGAACTCTTAGCCTGCTCGCGCAGGTCGTCCTTCAGTTCTTCCAAGGTGTCGAACTCACTTGCGAGTTCAGCAAAGTCATCGTCTGCCTCGGGGAGTTCGCGTTCCTTCACCGACGTGGCCGTGACAGTGATCTCGGCGTCTGAGCCTTCCATCGCACCGCCAGCAAGTGGCGCTGTGAAGGTGGTGGTCTCGTCTGCGGAAAGGCCGGTCAGTGCCTCATCGAGGCCCTCAAGCATGTTTCCAGAACCGATCTGGTAACTCGTACCGGAGACATTGTCGATCTCTTCTCCGTCGACGGTTGCCCTCAGGTCGATAACGACAAAGTCGCCATCGGCAGCAGGACGGTCGACGCCCACGAGGGTGCCGAACCGCTCCCGGAGTGCGTCGAGACCCTCTGCAACGTCCTCATCGGTTACTTCAATGTCGTCAACCTTGACCTCGAAGCCATCCAACGCTGGCAACTCGAGTTCGGGGCGCACCTCTACCTCGGCGGTGAAGTGCAGCTCACCCTCGGTTTCAGTAAGTTCTGGAACCTTGGTGACGTCGATCTCAGGCTGGCCGAGCGGACGCAGGTTGTTCTCGCGCACGGCTTCACTGTAGAAACCGGGCAGTCCATCGTTGACGGCGTGCTCAAGAACCGCTCCACGACCAACACGCTGATCAATGATGCGTGCAGGAACTTTGCCCTTGCGGAAGCCCGGGATGTTCACCTGCTCCGCAATGTGCTTGTAGGCGTGATCGATGCTCGGCTTGAGCTCGTCGTACGTCACCTCAACGGTCAGCTTGACCTTTGTGGGCTCAATGTTCTCGACGTCGCTCTTCACTGTGAATGATCTCCAACTGATCGGGGCGAGTCGCGGGTTACGTCCGCGACTCCGTACGGACCGCCTCCATGACATGCGCTGAACCATAGTGATTCGGCGTCCGAACAGGAGGCAGTTTGGGCTGGGGTTCCACGCGACCGCGACCGCGGCGTGTGGGTAACCGTTCGAGCCTACGTCATACAGCCGTTGAGAGCCTCATCGATTACGAATTAGGTTCCGTCTCAGTTTGCGTCTCCATGAGTCAGGACGCGCGCGGCTGAGACAGTGCGCGAGTGATGCGCATCCCGCATTTCCGCACGATAGCTGGGGTTCTCGACCACGATCGGCGGTGCCCGCAATGAGGGCAACAAAAAGACACCCGGATTCATTTTTATGAATCCGGGTGTCTTGAAGTCATTGAGAGTGAATCACTGACTTGCTCACTGTCGGGGTGACAGGATTCGAACCTGCGACCTTCCGGTCCCAAACCGGACGCGCTACCAACCTGCGCCACACCCCGTTTCGTACGAGA